>Ga0209118_1001286_pt1 | contig 11873 bp, 9 predicted proteins | sample BlaSpr_A8_Ref_M1_FD_187988 | JGI IMG/M metagenome (GOLD analysis project Ga0209118, IMG submission 187988) | Forest soil microbial communities from Thunder Bay, Ontario, Canada - Black Spruce, Ontario site 2_A8_Ref_M1 (SPAdes) (version 2) | ecosystem: Environmental > Terrestrial > Soil > Boreal...
GTGAAAGGCGGAGTCATGCGCAAAGGTGTTCACGGCCACCCGATAATTCGCACCGCCGCCGGAGAGGTGCCGATGTGACTCGATGAATTCGGTCGGCTGATAATAATTGCTCAGATTTTTGCCGAACTTTGACTTGCTCAGCCCGATCTCGATGTTCTTGCGGATCTCGAGATGCAAATGCGCATCGTACTGGCCGTGCGCGGTGCCCATCGTGGCGATTTGCTGCCCGCGCATGACTCTCTGGCCGCGGCTGACAAGCATCGTATTCAAGTGGCCATAGAGTGAGTCGACATATTTCACCGCGCCCTTTTCCCGGTAGGCGTGCCGGATGATCACGACATTCCCCCAACCCAAATGCACATCGCGGGCGAAGACGACGATGCCGTCACCGATGGCGTAGATCGGATCTCTCAGGTCGGTGTCACCGCCGCCGATCCCATCCCAATCCTCCCCCATGTGTCCGTTCGTGCGAAAACCGCGCGCCTTGTAGTACCCTTCGGCTTCCGGTTTACCCACGGGAAAATCGAAACCGTCCGCGAGCTTGGTGAACGCTGTCGTCATCGATCCGGTGGCGGTTTGCACGCTGATCACCGGCTCTTTCGGCGGCGCCGCTTTCGCGGGTTCGTTCTTCGCGACCTGAGGTTTCACGGGTGGAGCGGCGGCTGGTTCTTCTTTAACCAAAGGCGTTTTCGCCGGTTGCGTCATTGGTGGTTCGGGCTTCGGCGTTTCATTTTTAGCCACCTTCGTTTTCACTCGAGGCTCGGTCACCGTCGGCTCCTTCGTTGCCGGCGCTTTGGCGGTTTCCGTTTTCGCCGGTTCGGCTTTTGCGACTTTATTCTTCGCGGACGATTCAATCACCGATGGTTCCTTTGCCGACGGAGCTTTGGCTTTCTCTGTCTTCGGCAGGTCGGTCTTCGCCACTTTCGATTTTGCTGAGGCTTCGGTTACCAATGGTTCCTTGGCCGTCGGCGCTTTGGCTATCTCGATCTTCGGCGACTCGTCCTTTGCGACTTTCGTTTTCGTCGAAGCTTCGGTTGCCGGTGGTTCCTTAGCCGCTGGCGTCTTTGCTATTTCTACTTTTGCCGACTCAGTCTTCGTCACTTTCATTTTCACCGAAGACTCTATTGTCGATGGTTCCTTTGCCGCTTCAGTTTTCGCGACCTTCGTTTTCGCCGCGGGTTCCTTTAGCGGCGCTTTTGCTGTCTCTATTTTCGGCGTCTCAACTTTCGCCACTTTCGCTTTCGCGGAGGACTCGGTCAGCGATGGTTCCTTTGCGGGTGGCGCCTTCGCTGATTCTGCCTTCACCGGCTCGGCCTTCGCGACCTTCGTTTTTGCCGGCGACTCTTTTGCCGTAACCTCCTTCGCCGAGCGGGATGAAGTGGTTTCGACTTTCGCAGGTTCTTCCTTCGCGGACGACGGCTTAACAACGGGAATGGCCTTCAATTGCCGCGGAACGAAGACATCCTGGGCACGGGCGTTGCCGATGAAAATCAGGCAGCAAAAGAGCGCGGTCGGTATCGGTCGCCACATGCGAGCGTCCGTTTTAGCGTTCTGCACGCTTCCTGGCAAGCCCTCTCTTCTGATATTTGCCGGAAAACTAACGGACCGGCACAGGGTTGGTTCGGGGCGAATTAAATCAAACCGCGGGCGATCAGGATAAGCAACACGATGCCGATGATGATGCGGTAAATCGCGAAGGGCGCGAACCCGCGGGCGCGCACCCAGCGCATAAACCAGGCGACGACGGCGAGGGCGACCACGAAAGAGACAACGAAGCCCAGCCCGAGCACGAGCCATTGATGCGCGTCAACGGAGAGCGGCGCGAGGTTTCCCTCCACCGCGGTGTGCCGGTTCGGTGCGATCGTTTTGATCAAGTCGTAACCAGTCGCCACGATCATGGTCGGCATCGAGAGGAAGAACGAAAACTCAAGTGCGACTGCTCTCGACAACCCCGCGGTTTGTCCCGCCGCGATCGTGCACATCGAACGCGACGTTCCCGGAAAAACCGCGGAGAGAATCTGGACCGCTCCGATCCAGGCCGCCTGCGCCAGATTCATTTCCTCCATGTTCGCGGTGCGCGGCCGTGTGCAGATCGCATCGACGATCCACATGATGACGCCGCCGATGAGAAGCGCCCACGCCATCACGCTCAGGCTCTCCAGATTCTGGCCGATTTGTTTTTTCAGCAGGTAGGCGGGGAGAGCGGTGATGACGAACGCGATGAGGGTGAGGCTTAGTGGATGCGTGAGCAGCGAGCGGTCGCCACGCTCTCCGCGCGGGAATGTCGAAATAAATTTCGCGATGCGCCGGCCAAAATAAACCGGCAACGCCAGAATTGCGCCCAGTTGAATCACGATCGTATACATTTTCCAGAAGCTGTCGTGCAGATCGAGGTGAAATAGCGCCTCGACGATGCGGAGGTGCGCGGTCGAGCTGACCGGCAGAAATTCCGTCAGGCCCTCGACGATTCCGAGCAAAATGGAAAGAAGAAAGTCATTCACGGCGCCAAGCTAGAGATGGCCTCCCAAAGCGCAACGATGGATCGCGCGCGTTCCGCTCATCCGCCGGTCGCGCCGGAATCGATCGCGGCCAGCTCGGCTTCCACCATCTCGCGGACCAGCTGGGCGAATGAGCCGGTCGGCTGCCAACCCAAGGCCGCTTTTATCTTTTCCGCGGAACCAACCAAACGCGCCGGGTCGGTGGGCCGATCGAAAGCGGGATTGTGTTTCACATATTTTTCCGACGGCAGCTTCACCACCGCGAAGGCGGCTTCGACAAAATCGCGGACGGAATGCGTCTGGCCGGTCGCGACGACATAATCGTCCGCGGTTTCGTGTTGGAGCATCAACCACATGGCCGCGACATAATCCTGCGCCCGGCCCCAGTCGCGCCGGCTTTCCAGGCTGCCGAGAACCAATTCGTGTTCGAGCCCGCGCGCGATCTGCGCGACCGCGCGCGCGATCTTGCGCGTGACAAAATTTTCGCCGCGCCGAGGCGATTCGTGATTGTACAGGATCCCGTTGCAAACAAAGAGGCCGTAAGAGTCGCGGTAGACACGGGCCAGTTGGGTGGCAAAAGCTTTCGCGCAACCGTATGGGCTCGAGGGCCGGAGCGGCGTTTGTTCGGTTTGCGGAGATTCCGCGGCGTTCCCAAAAATTTCTGAGCTGGAAGCATGGTAAAACTTTACCGGCTCCTTTTGGTCCCGCGCGATCTCGAGCAGCCGCAATGTGGCCATCCCAATCTCCTCGCACGTCGACTCGGGAATTTCGAAGCTCAAACCCACATGGCTCTGGCCGGCGAGATGATAAATCTCCGCCGGCCGCACTTCGGAGAAAATCCGGCGGAGAGTGGTTCCATCGGAAAGATCGCCGTAATGCAGAAAGAGGCGTTGTCCGTAGATGTTTTCATCGCTGCGCAAATGCTCGATGCGGGAGCGGAGAAGATTGCTCGTTCGCCGAACGACTCCATGAACAGCGTAGCCCTTCTCGAGCAGCAGCTCGGTCAGGTAGGAGCCGTCCTGGCCGGTGATGCCGGTAAGGAGCGCCGTCTTAGGATTCTGATTCATCGCCGGGGAATTCCGCAGACACAATTCATCGAAGCCGCCCTCTCACACAAGAACGAACGCATTGCGTCTTCTGTAGCGGCGGTCTCTGACCGCCGACGAACGCAGACCCAATACGATTCGGCGGTCAGAGACCGCCGCTACAGTTTTGCAATTTTTTCCGGCATGCACTACATCGGAGCGTCTGAAGCTGCAAAATTTTTCGATCGTAATTACGTTCCTCGGCGCGGCCGTTACTTCATCGGCCCAACCAGCTGCGCCGCTCGAATTTTACAGAGGCGTCACCGTCTCCTGCCAGACCTGGGGCATCGAATGGCAAACCCCGGAGATGGAGCGAACGCTGGATGAATTGAAATCGTTAGGCGTGAACAGCATCGCGATTCATCCCTATGCGCAAATCCGCGAGGATGGACACGTCATCACCGGTCGGCGCGCCGGCACGATGACCGGCCACATCACCACGCCGCTGCGCTGGGCCCACGAACGCGGCCTGTCCGCCATGCTCATTCCGCACATCGCTTATTGGGGCACGAAATTCAGTTGGCGCGGCGAAATCAATTTCGTCAGGCCGGAAGAATGGGACCGCTTCTTTTCCGACTACGAAACCTGGATCGTGCAAATGGCGGCGCTGGCCGAATCCGGTCACGCCGAAGTTTTCTGCGTCGGGCTCGAGTTTACCTACGCGCAAAAATTCGAGGAGCGCTGGCGCAAGATCATCGCGTCGGTGCGGGCGGTTTATTACGGCAAGATCACTTATGGAGCCAACTGGAACGAATACGCCGACGTGAAGTTCTGGGATGCGCTCGATTACATCGGAGTGCTGGCTTATTTCCCGCTCACGAAAAGCGCGAACCCAAGCGCGTCAGAAATCTCGGCCGCGTGGGAAAAACAGTGCGCGGAGCTGGAGAAATTCTCGCAGAAAAATGGCGGCAAGAAATTTCTCTTCACCGAGATCGGCTATAATGAAAGCTCGCGCGCCGCCGCGGAGCCGTGGGGATTCAAGACCGGCGGCGAACACTGCGCGGAAATCCAGCAGCGTTGCATCGAGGCGGCGCTCGAACTGTCCGCGCGCCATTCCTTTCTCGCCGGGATGTATTGGTGGAAATGGTTCCCCGAGCTGCCGCACCACGAAGATGAAAACTACTGTTTGCAGACCCCGCCGATCAAAGCGCTCATCGCGAAACACTGGAGTAGCCGCTAAACTTTTCTCCCGAACTTCTTCTCCAACTCCGCCAGCGAAATCTGGATCATCGTCGGTCGCCCGTGCGGACAGCAGTAGGGCAAATCGCACGCGAGCAAATCCTGGATCAGCTTCTCGACCTCGAGATATTTCAGCGGATCGTTCGCCTTCACCGCATGCCGGCACACGGTTTTCGCGATCATGTCCTCGCCCAGCCGCAACGGTGAGCTGCCGTTGCTGGCGCTCTTGAGCCCATCGATCACCTTGCGCATGAAAGTGACCGGGTCCGAGACATCGAGAAAGGTCGGGAGACTGTCGATCTTGAACGCATTCGGGCCGAACGGCTCTATCCCGATTCCCATCTTTTGCAGCGTGGCCACATTGCGCTCGATCCATTCGGCGTCGCGCGGCGAAAGATCGAAGGTTTGCGGCAGGAGCAAACGCTGCGACGGAACGCCTTGCTCTTCCATGCGACGGCGCAGTTCCTCGAACAAAATCCGCTCGTGCGCCGCGTGCTGATCGACCAGGACAAGTCCATCCTGATTTTCCATCAACACATAGAGTTTGTTCAGGATGCCGATGATCTGGAATTGCTGCGCAGGGTCCGCAATGTTGACCGCTGCTTCTGTAGGCCACGCGTCTCGTTGCATGCGGGGTCCCTCACCGTCTCCGCGGCTCGGGATGACACCGCTCAACACAGGCTCGACTGGTTGCGGTATATATGACGGAGAACTTGTGAACTCCGGAGTGCTGACCGGCTTTTGAAATTGCTGCTGCCAATCGCGCCGTCCGCTTTCCAGCGTTTTCCGAATGGCCGCGACGACGGCTTCGCGCACGCTGGTTGGATCGCGAAAACGCACCTCGCGCTTTGCCGGATGCACGTTCACATCCACGGCTGCGGGATCGAGATCGAGAAAAAGAAACGTGACGGGGAACTGTCCTTTCATGAGCGCGGTGTGATAACCCTCACGGAGCGCGGCCGTGAGAACCGGGCTCTCGATCGCGCGACCGTTCACGAAGACGAGTTGCTGCGCGCGGGTTTGCCGGCTGACCCCGGCCTGGCCGATCAACCCGCGAATTCGGATTTTGGCCGAAGCAGATTCTTCGACGGCGAGCAGACGCTCGACCAACTCATTGCCGTAAAGATCGCGAATGCGTTCGAGCAAGGTCGCGGCAGCAGGAAGTTGAAACGCAACTCGATCGTCCCGGACAAACACGAACGCCACCTGCGGATGACCGGTCGCTTGGAGATGAAGCTGGTGCTCGATGTTGCGGCTTTCGGTGTTCTCCGAGCGCAAAAATTTCCGGCGCGCCGGGAGATTGTAGAAAAGCGAACGGACTTCCACCTGCGTTCCCGGCGCCTCGCCCGCGTCACGCACCGTTTCGATTCGCCCGCCCGCGACGATGATTTCCGTGCCCGCCACTGCGTCGAGCTCGCGCGTGCTCAAGCGGAAGCGCGACACACTCGCTATGCTGGGCAACGCTTCGCCTCGGAAGCCAAGCGTCGCGATCGCCGCCAGATCGGCGGCTGTGCGGATCTTGCTCGTGGCGTGACGCTCGAGCGAAAGAAGCGCGTCGTCGCGGTCCATGCCGGAGCCGTCGTCGACCACGCGGATCAACGAAATCCCGCCACGCCGGATAATGATTTCGATTTTTCGCGCGCCGGCATCGATGCAGTTCTCGACCAGCTCTTTCACGACGGAAGCCGGCCGCTCCACGACTTCACCGGCCGCCACCTGGCTGGCAAGAATCTCGGGCAGAAGTCGGATGCGGCTCATTTCATTTTAGATTTTAGATTTTGGATTTTGGATTGCGAAGGAAATCGCGCGACGAGATCCGCCGGAGGGACGCTTCCGCATGTCCTGTCTTTCTGCCAAGGCGGCCAGGGACGCGCGGAAGCGGGTCCCTCCGAGGTTTGACTTGACCCAGCCACACGATAATTTTGAGCAACTGATGATCACTGTGACCGATAACGCCGTGCGCCACCTGCGCGCGCTGCTCGAAGCGCAAGCGCCTAACGAGCGCAAGGGTCTGCGCGTCCAGATCGCGAAGGGCGGCTGTTCCGGTTTGCAATATGAGATGTCGCTCGATGCCCAGCGGCCCGGCGATTCCATCGTCGAAAAGGAAGGCGTCGAATTTCTGGTCGATAGCGAGAGCGCGGATTTTCTGCGCGGGGCGACGCTCGATTACCGCGACGGCCTCACCGGCGCCGGCTTTCACATCGAAAATCCGAATGCGGCCCGGACCTGCGGCTGCGGCACGTCTTTCGAAGCAGCGCGCCCTGCTTGAAAACGAATCGTTCGCCACGCGGCCGCGTCTAGATGCCTCGGGATTACATTCGCTACGAGGACGCGTACCGGCGTCCCCGGCGAAAGAGCAACCTCTTCGGCTGGTCGATCACGATTCTTCTCCTCACCGGGTTCGCCTTCGCCGCGTGGCTCGGCAGTTTCTACATTTTCTGGCAACCGGAGCGGCCGGAGAGCTATCGCATTCTCAAGAAGCTGCACAAAATCGAGCCGACCAAGCGCTTCGAATTGACCGCCGCGCCCGCGGGAGAATTCCTCACCGGAAAGCAATTTTACGATCGTTACATCGCCATGAGTCCGACGGAGCTGGCGAAAACAAATGCGGAATTGATTCGGAATTACATTCGCAATTTCCAGCAGGTCCGTGGGCTCGTGCCTTACATCGTCGGGCGTTTCGACATCATGGAAGCGCGCGAACTGAACGCGAACGACGTCGTCACTTCCGGCATGGTCGCGCTCACGAATGCCGTCGATTACGGCGAATTACTCATGGAGCATGTCTATCCCTCCGATCCGCAAGCGCTCCCGCTCATGAAGCAAACGCTCGCGACTGGTCTGGAAATAAAACTCGAACGGACCCACGACCTTTCCGCCATCATCCACGCGGAACGATTGTCCGATGGACGCGTAATGATCACCGCGATGCCGCTGCTCTACGGGCGTTACACGGTAACACGCGGGAGCGGCACGTTCAGTCTCGAGCCTCCGCTCGATTTGAATCTGGCCGCGGGCTGGCCGCTCTATAAAGACTCCGCGCGCGTCGCCGCGGAAAAACAATATGCCGAATATCGCGACCGCGTTTCACCGAACAGGACGAGCGCGGCGGTTGCCGGTCTCGCGCCCACTCCCGCACCTCCCGCAGCGAATGAACTAATCCGCGTGGAACCAGCGGCGCCGGTCGAGCCGCCGGCTGTTGCCGTCGCCATTCCGCCGCCGGCCCCGGTGAAGCCGACAGCGACACCGAAAGGCGGCAGGCTCGCGAAGAATAAGAAACCAACGCCCTCGCCTTCCCCGTCGCCGTCGCGTCCGCCGGCGATGGTCGCGCAAAATTCTCCAGCTCCGCCACCCGTCGCGCCGCCGCCGGCTCCTCCCACACCGGCGCCTGTAAAATCTCCCGCCGCGCCGACACCCGCGCCCGTTACATCGCCGAGTGTTGCGGTCGCGGCCGCTTCACCTGTCGTCTCGCCGGCCGCTTCGGCCTCGCCCACTCCCGCTGTCCCCGACAACCTGCTCGCTTCCACCGCCGGCGGCGGCACCTGGAAAACTTATCCGCCGGGAAAAATGCCGGTCGGCCGTCTTATCACACCGTCCGATCTCAAGGACCTCGCGGATCGCGGGATTGGCGGCGAGCGCGTTTATTTGAGAGGACAATTCGTCGTCAATTTCACGGAACCGAATCGCGCAGTCCTTCGCCCGAAGACCGGCCTCACCGACGCCGTCTTGAAACTCGCGCGCGCGAATCAATCAATCCGGGTGATCGTGGAATTCCCGGCCGGCTACACTCCGCCGGCCCGCGGCACGACGGTGACACGCGATGAGGCGCGGCCTTACGAGATCACGGAAGTGCGCAAGGATAGCGAGGGTCAGCTCAACGTCTTCGTGCGCGAAATCATGCAGTGAGTCCCGGCGGGACCCCCCGTCTAGTTCGGGGTAATCGCCGGCCCGCTGCTCGTCTCGATGATCACCTTGTTGTCTTCGATCGTGAACATCGAGATGCCATACTCATCCGAATACTCCTCGACATAACTGCGCACCGACCGGGTGCCGAGCAACGCCTTCAGCACCGCTTCGGACGCAGCGCCGCCAGTCAAGGAGACTTGCGTTACTTGAAGATCCTTGGGATTGCGATTTTCCGCCGGGCGGACGGTGAATTCCCCATTCAGAAAACGCCCGCGAAATCCAAGTTTCTCGAGCGGGATGCTGACCTGAACGCGCGCAACATTATTCTCGAGAGAAACGTAAGCCTTGCCCCGCATCTTGCGGCTGCCGGCGATGAGCTGGTTGATATCGTCAGCGGTCAATTCGATGCGCGTCGATTGTTTGTTCTTCCCCGCGGTTTCAAACTCAACCCAGCGCGCGCGCACCGCTTTCTCTTCGGTCTCAGAGACCTGCACCTGCGGAATCTCCCGCGGGGTGGATGATGTTACGAAATAGCGAAGGCCCGCGTACATGCCGATGCAGAACGCGACGATCAGCAGCACAAAGACGCCAATGATGAGCAGGCAACCTTTGCCCAGACAACCCGTTCTTCTCCGCGGTGGCGGCTCGATCCAACTGGTCATGGGCGTGGAGCTTGTTCCATCCGCGCCTGGGTCGCGATCAATTTCTCGTAAAGACTGCGCAGGCTCTCCGAGAGCATCCGCGTGCCGGAAAGGACCGGCATGAAATTCGTGTCGCCATTCCAGCGCGGGACGATGTGCAGATGGAGATGATCGGGCACGCCCGCGCCGGCGCACGTGCCGAGATTCAACCCGATGTTGAAGCCCTGCGCCTTCATCGTTTCGCGAAGCAACCGCTGGCCGTGCACGACGAGATTCCACAGCTCGAGGATTTCGTTGTCGCCCAACGAAGCGGCGTCCGCCGTTTTCCGGTAGGGCACCGCCATAAGATGGCCGATGATGTAGGGATAACGATTCATCATCAGGAACGCGTTCTTGCGCCGCGTGAGCACGAGATGCGCGGCGTCATCGCTCGTGCGCGCCGCTTCCGAGAGAAAATCCGGGTTCGGCTTTTCCTGCTCGAAATATTCGACACGCCATGGACACCAGAGCGCTTCAATTTCTGCCTTCGGGAAACCCATCAGGTCGTTCAAGTTGGAGGCGAGCCTACAAATCGCAATCGTAATGTCGAGGAGGCTTTAGCAGGATCTCCGTCACAATCCGGAGCAGAGCAGAAAGATATAACGCCGCCGGGAGCCGTCCGCTGCTTGTGACATTCCGATCTTCGACGGCGTCGCTCCCGCGAGACGGGGAAGGAGGCCGGACAATTCGTCCTCGGCTACGACCAAGCCATCCAGGAATCCCGCCTTCCATTTCACCGCCGCCAGGTCGGGGTCGAGAAATTCCGTCTGACGAACATAGAGCAGCATCGCTTCATCCTTTCCGCCGACGACGCCGTATTGCCAAACGTGAGCTTCGGCTTCGGTGCGCACCGCTTGTCCGAAGTTGGCCAACGCATCGCGCTTCTCGCGATATCCGAGAGCGATCTTTTGGGCGGCGTAACCCGGCACAAGCAAGCAGGCCAGAACAACTGCGATTCCGCAGAACGCCATCGCTTTTCGCCGAGACTTTTCTCTTTCCTGGAAAGAGGCGAGTTGGGCGGCCAGCAACAAACAGAGCGGCGGCACGACCGGAAAAATCCGATCGACCCGCTTTGAAGGAATCAATGACATCACCAGCAAACCGCCGAGACTCCAGGCGCAAAGCCAGAATGTTTCCGGCGAGATCGCGCGCAACGCATCGCGAATTTTTAGCCTGCGTTCCCGGAGGGCCAGGGCCGGCAGCAAAATCAAAAGAATGCTCCAGGGCGCGAAGCGATGGAGAAGATGCGGGAAATAAAAATAGAGCGGCTGCGGCCGATGCATCTCTTCGCTGAATCGCCCGGCGAATTCGCGCAGCACGACATGCTCGTAGAATTGCGGCACGAACCAGATCCCGCCCATGGCCCAAACGAGGAAGATCGCGAACGACGCCAGCCACGGCCACCAGCCGGACCACGCTGTGACCGCTTCACTCGATCCTCGTGTTCTCCATTGAAAAGCCACGAGGCCCGGCAAGAGGAACGCGTAAACGATCGGGCCTTTGATTAGCATCGCCGCCACGAGCAGGAGAAAAAGCGCGACCCGATCTCGTGCCTTCCAGGTCTCGCGTTTCCGAATTTTTTCCCAGATCAGCCCACCGATCGCGAACAGGATCAAAGCGAGCGGCATGTCCGTTCGCACCAGAGTCGCGAGGCGCGGGGTGAATAAATTAAAGCCGAATGCGCACGCCGCGATGAAAGCCGGAGCGCGGCCATAGACCGAGGCGGCTCGCGCGATCAATCCGCCAAGCGCGAGCGCTGCGAGAAAAGAGGGAAACCGCCAGGCCAGCTCCCACGATCGAACCACGAAAAAAATGCCCGCGGAAAACCAGCCCACGAGCGGCGGCTTCGTCGCGACCCATCCATTCGGCGTGTGCTGATAAATCCAGTGCCCCTGCTGAACCATCTCGAAAGAAGTGAAGGCTTGTTTTGCCTGATCGTAATCGTCCAGGTGCCACGGGAAATTCGAAGTCGCGAACAGAACGACCGCGAGCGCGGCGACCAACCAGAAAACGCTCGCGCGCTCCAGAAAAGTTTCCGCCCGGGATTCCATCGCGCGGAGCCGCCGATCAATCCCGCCACAGAACGGCGCGGACCGGCGCCGCGTCGCCGCCGGCGATCTTCAACGGCAGCGCCGCGAAATGGTAAACGCCCGCTGCCACTTCGCTCAAGTCGAGCGACTCCACGATAACGATCTGCGCCGCGGCGAGCGCATGGTGGTTGACCAAAATCTTCGCTTCGATGGAATCCACCGACGGCAGATCGAGCCCGAGTAATTTCACGCGGCGTTCCCGCAGCCAACGGGCAACGTCCGGAGCGATCACCGGTATCCAATCGGGAAAAACTTTCGAATCCTTCCAGACGCCCGTCTTGAGCAACAGCCGCTGCGTTTGCTCGATCGAAGCCGAGGATGCTTCAAGATCGGCAACGCGAATTTGTCTGGTCCGATCAGGTTGATTTCCCGCGTCCGAGAAAATTCTCGTAAGATCGACCACCACCGCATCGCCGAAGTAAATGTCGAGCGGCA
>Ga0209118_1001287_pt1 | contig 11859 bp, 10 predicted proteins | sample BlaSpr_A8_Ref_M1_FD_187988 | JGI IMG/M metagenome (GOLD analysis project Ga0209118, IMG submission 187988) | Forest soil microbial communities from Thunder Bay, Ontario, Canada - Black Spruce, Ontario site 2_A8_Ref_M1 (SPAdes) (version 2) | ecosystem: Environmental > Terrestrial > Soil > Boreal...
TAACGCGTGGAGTATTCTTCACGCAGCAGCAGATTCTCCCGCAGTAATTCCTGCTGCCGCGCCGCTCGTTGCACCAGCAGCTTCAAATGCTCCAGGTCCACCGGCTTTTGCAGAAAATCAAAAGCGCCTTCCTTCATCGCCGCTACGGCTTCTTCCACGGATCCATACGCCGTCAACAGCAGCACCGGTATCGCTGCATCCACCTGCTTGGTCTCGCGCAGCACGTCCAGCCCCGAAGCACCCGGCATCTTCAAATCCGTGATCACCATTAGGTATCTTCGCGCGCGCACCTTCTGAATCGCCGCGACGCCGTCCGGCGCTTCGTCCACCGCGTAGCCCGCACGCTCCAGCGCCTTGCGCAGCATGGTGCGCAGTTCGGTCTTGTCTTCAACAAGGAGGAGAGGTTCCATCTCTTTCGTTTCTACCACGAATCCTGCTGTCGTCACGGGACAACCAGAGACAGGTGTGCAGAGAAGGGAAGCAGCTAACCTCACCCTCTAACAGCGGCAGCACTCCAACGCGGTCCCTGGGAGCGGAACTGGAACTGAAACTGAAGAAGTTCTGACAGCTGACAACTACCAGCCACCTGAGCAGACAATGAAAGCAGTTCGTCCCCACCTCTGGAAGGAACAACAATTTGATTCTGTTCTTAGTCTTGGTCTTGGAACTGAAGGATTTTTCTAACAACTAAAAACTTACGACTTACAGCTTCTCCACCTGCTACCGTGCCCACCCTGGATCGCCGCCCGACTTTCTCAGTTGGTCTTCGAGGTCATCCAGCTCCTGCTTCAGTTGATCCAGTTCCTTCTTCTTTGCGTCGATCTTCGCGTTAATCCCATTGATCTCTGCGCGCGAGTTCTGTTGCGTCATCGCTTTCTGCGGGTCAGGGTAGTACTCTACTTGCGCCTTTTCCAGCTCCCGTCCCAAGATATCGAGTTCCTTCTCAGCCTTCGCCATCCTGTCGCGATGATCCTTAAACCGCTTTCTCCAGGCTGTCTCTCCGTTCGGATCTGCAGTCTTCGGGGCGTCTCCCGCTTGCTGCGGGGTCGTCGTGGCCCCCGTTTCGCTGGTATTACCGGTGGCCGAGCTAGCCGCTGCGTCTGGCGCAGGCGCGCTCTTCTTCAGATCATCGTCGGTATAAATCTTCTTTGGCTTCGGCGCGTCCTTCTTCTTTTCGCGCGCTTTCCTTGCGGCGTCCGCCACAGGATCGCCCGTCTGTTGCGCGGAAGAACCCTGCTGCTGCGCGGTTGCCAAGAGCCCGGTCACGCACAGAGCCGGAATAATCATGGAAGCCTTGATCCAGAATCTCACTCGCATATGGTCCTACCTTCCCGGAGCAACTGGAAGACCTCGGCAAGCTCTTAGATGCTAGCCTGCTTTGATTCTACCGCTTCCGACACGCTGCGCGGCAAGGGTAGCGTAACGATAAACTCCGCCCCTCCTTCGGCCCGGTTCCGCACCTCCACTTGCCCGCCATGTTGCACGATGATCTTCTGCACCACGGCCAGACCGAGCCCCGTCCCCTTTGCTTTCGTCGTAAAAAACGGCCGGAACAGCTTCGAGAATGCGTCCACCGGAATCCCAGGACCGTTATCCGTAACGCTGATCCGCTGGAACCCCGTCTCTTCGCCATCAATGATATCTCCGCGAACACCCACTTGCCCTCCGCCTGCCGTCAGCGCGCACGCTTCGGCCGCGTTCCGCGCCAAATTCAGCAACGCTTGCCTCAGCAGCCCTTCGTCTCCGCCCGCGTCTCCGAATGTCCCTTCATATCGAATCTTCACTTGCGGCAGGGCCTCTCCGACTTCCGAAACCACCCGCTCGACCACTGTTTGCATCTCCACCCTCTCGTCGGGGATTTCCAGCGGCCGCGCATACTTCAAGAATTCCGTCACCACGTGCGTGATGTTCCGCGTCTGCTCCAGGATGCGTGCGGCGTAGTCCAAAGCCTCTGCCTCGGAAGACTCCGACCGGATCATCTGCGCGTAACCTGAAATGGTCGCCAGCGCGTTCTTGAACTCGTGCGCGATTCCCGCGGACAACTCGCCCAGCGCCGCCAGGTTTTCCTTCAGTTGCATCCGTTGCTGGAGCGCGGCAAGCTCCGTCAAATCCGTCAACAGGCAGATCGCCCCGCTGATCTTTCCCTCACCGCGCCGGATCGGCGAGATCGTCACTCCCAGGCGCCGGGTGTCCCCTGCGGGCGGGATATGCTCAACCTCTTCGCGCCGGGAAATTCTCCCGCTCGAAAGGCACTCCGCAATCAGCTTGGTCATCTCCGACGATGCTCCCAGCGCCTCGCTGTAGCGCCGGAATCCGAGTCCGCGAATTCCCAGCACCTGCTCCGCCGCTGGATTCGAACTGGAGATAATGCCAGTGGCATTCACTACCAACAGCCCCGCGGGCATGTTCCTGGTTACTTCTTCGCTCAGCCGCTCCGTCTGTTCCGCGCGCTCCTTTTCGATGCGGTGCAGCCGTTCCAGTTCCTTTTCCTGTTCGCGCAGCTTCTGAATCACGCCCTGCATCGATGCCGCCATGAACGCCGAAGGATTCTCCGTGCGCGGCGCGCTCGTTTTGAATTCCTTTTTCTGCTCTTCCCTCGTGTTCTGAAAAAACTTCCGCATCAGATACACCACCAGCCCCGCGACCACCAGGAGCCCAACTCCCAGTCCCGCGGCAATCATCCAAAGGTGCTGCGTGTTATTTCCAGCTTGAAGCGTTGCCAACATCGTTGCTGTCTTCCGGCTCCTTCCTCTCCTCCTCTTTGCATGAGGCGCTGTCATTGCCTCTGATTCGTCTTTCTCTTCTCTTTTCTTCCGCTGCGTCTCTGCGCCTCTGCGCTATCTTTTCGCTTCCTCTTCTGTTTCTTTGCTTTCTCGACTTTGAACGTTAAACTTTCAACTTTTAACTCTTCTCCCTAACCAACGATCCCTCTCCACTGTGCCTCAATCACCGGTCCCCCATACACGATCCCCAGCGCCCCAATTCCCAGAAAAGTGCCCAGCGGCAACTGGTATCGCCTCGCAATCGCCCATCGCAATTGGCGCTCCGTCCCCAGTCCCAGGCGGCTCGCGCGTTTCGCCACTCCGCTCCTCCAACCCCCGACGTACAACGCCACGATCAGGCCACTCCCGATCACGCTTCCCAGAAGGCTCCCCACCAGCAGCGTCAGAAACGTCCCGCGCAATCCGAGAAACGCCCCGATCATGGCCATCATTTTCACGTCGCCCATTCCCATGCCCTCGTGGCCGCGCACGGCTTTGTATCCTGCTGCCAAGCCCCACAACAAAAAGCTTCCGAAAGCCGCGCCAAGGATTCCGTCAAGAATTCCCACCGCAAACCCTGGCAATCGCACTTGCAGGAATCGCCACACGAGAGACCCCGCCAGTCCGTGGTCCGGGGGGACAAACGCGGAAAACAGCAGCCCCGCCGCAAAGCCCGGCCAGTTGACCACGTCCGGCAGCAGCCGCACCCGCAAGTCCGTCACCGTCAAGATCAGAATCAAGCACGTAAAAAACAGCCATTTCACCGTCGTCTGCGTGATGCCAAATTCCAGAAACGCCGCCACGAAAAGCAGTCCTGTCGCCAGCTCGATCAGCGGGTACATCGCCGAGATCGGCGCCCGGCACGCGCGGCACTTCCCGCGCAGCCACAGCCACGCAAACACCGGCACATTGTCGTACGCCTTAATCGGCGTCCCGCATTTAGGGCAGCGCGACCCCGGCGTAACAATCGAGATCTCCTCCGGAATCCGCGTGATGCAGACATTCAGGAAGCTCCCCACGATGATTCCAAATAGAAAAAAGAAGACGGTGATGATGACCACGGCTTGCTCGGCCACTCCGCGGCCGCTCATCTCAATTTGCCATACTCATCCCATTGCCTCAATCAATCGCCCTTCCTCCCGTGCCTCATCCCTAACGCTTTCTTCTCCGTGTTCTCTGTGCTCTCTGTATTGAACTCTTTTTCTCCGCGCCTCGGCGCTATCCTTTTTCTTATTTGAATTGGAAACCATCCACAAGTGTGCCGTTGGTCTTCTCTTTTCCGAACTAACAACTGTAAACTAACAACTGACAACTGCCACTATGCACTGGTTCGAACGCAAAATCCGCCGCTACGAGCACCGCCGCTGGACCACCGACGACAATCGTCGTGTCCAGCCCTTCCATTGGGGCCTCGAGCACATCGGCGGCTCACCCGCTGACCCCAATCCCGGCGCATTCGTCCGCGAATACGCCCGCAAAACCATCGAATCGAGCAAGGAATGGTACGCCGCCTCTCCCGCCGCCGATTACCAACTCGACGTCGGTCACTCTGCGACCGCGCATGAAAAAGAAAACGTCCTCACCTTCACCAGCTCCATCGAATCTCCCTGGCCGGAAAACAACACGGTTCACGCGCAACTGTTTCCTGCGAGAGAATCCCGTCACGGCCCCGCTGTCCTCCTCCTCCCCAACTGGAACGCCAAATGGCACGGCCAGAACGGTCTCTGCCACTGGATTCAGCGCTTGGGCATCACCGTCCTCAAGATGAGCATGCCCTTCCACGATCGCCGCATGGCCAAGGGCCACGAGCGCGCCGACCAGATCTGCGGACCCAACATCGGCCTCACCCTCCAAGCCAACCGCCAGGCTGTCCAAGACGCCCGTCGCTGCCTCCATTGGCTCGAGCAACAGGGCTATACCAAGCTCGGCATACTCGGCACCAGCATCGGCTCCTCGGTCGGCTACATCACCCTCGTTCACGATGAACGCCTGAGCGCCGGCGGCTTCTTCCATGTCTCCACCTACTACGCCGACGTCATCAGCCAAGGTATGACCACCAATCACGTCTGGGAAGGCCTTCGCAACCACGTCACCGTCGACGAGCTTCGCGAATACTGGTCGCCCATCAGCCCCATGCCCTACGTCGAGCGCGGCATGGGCGCCGGCCGCAACACCTTTATGGTCTATGGCAAGTACGACCCCACCATGCTCCCCGAACTCACCCGCCAGATGCTCGACTCCCTCCGCCGCCACGGTGCCGACCCCCGCACCCTCGAACTTTCCTGCGGCCATTACTCCCTCGAACTCGCCCCCTTCTCCTACATCGCCGGCTACCGGATGCTCTCATTCTTCCTCCAATCCCTTGCCTAAGCCTGATTCGGACTTCAGGGATGCCTTTTCTGAGCGAGATCTGGCAACGCCGCTGGGCCGCGTGTCGGGAGAGGTCTCGCCGTCCAGGCTCAGGTCATTCCCTGATAACAATTCAGTATTTTCCCTGCGTCATTTACAGATAATCACCTGATTGTGTAACTCAGGCTTTCAACTATCGTCTGCGCCATACCCGCGGCTCCTGGTTCCCCTAGACCACATTTCACTCGGTAAATTACAGTAGGAGGTGCTACGTTATCATCAGTTCGTGGACAAGCTTCTCCTCTACGTGTTCGGCCCTCTCGTCTTGGCTGCAGCGCTGCTCGTCATCGCTACCGGTATTCGCCGCGCCATTACAAGATTTCGCTCTCGTCCAACGTCTGATCAACTCAAAGCGGTCTACGATTCCTACCTTCGCCGCCTACTGCACCCGCAACCCGAAGCCGTCGAAAAGGAATTGGGTAAATTTCTCCCAGAGAGACTCCTGCAGCTCTACGACGACCATTCCGCCATCCAGGCCGCTGGCTTCCAACTCGAAAAGCCCGGCGGCACCCGCTGGTGGCCGAAGACCTGGCAAGTCTATTGTTTCGAGCCACTCGACCTCGAATCCCTTAACGAGTCGCCCTACGAAAAAGACCTTGGCTCCGGCTTTTGTTTCGCCACCACGGGCCGCGGCTCTTGGTATTGGATCGCCGCCTCCGATCAACGGGTAAAAGATTCCCCCGTCATCTTCCTTGACTACGATGGCGGCGGCTCCCATGGAGCCACAGTTGCCGACAGCCTCGACGAATTCCTCAATTTGCCCCGCACACCCTTGTAATTATGGCCATCACGCGAATGTCTAATCCGCGCTCTCTGGAAACTCGCTGCACTCAAAGGGGCAAGAATTCTTTGACTGCCCTTAGTCTTTTTGTTACTATACGGAACAGGTAATAGTCTGGAATTTCGTGGAGTGGGCAGCTAGACTAGCTGCCGCTTTTCTTATTTCCATAGCCCCGGCAATTCTGCCATTTCGACCGGAGGAACGGCGCTGGTTGCAGCTTCGGAACGAAAGCCTCATCCACACCGCGCTGCATGCGCGTGGCGAAATCTCTCTTCGAATTCAGATTTCGACGTAAGTTATTTAGAATCAATACTTGCAAAAGTGTTTCAAAACAAAGGCTTTAACTCCCTTTAGAATGAACTTATGAAAAACATAGGGGGGTGGGGCTGTTCGTTTAACTAGAAATCAATTTGGGCTGCGGCCGCTCACCGGACTCATCGCAGGACAGATGAAATCGCGCCCTCAGCCACCAACGCCGACACCACCTCAATATCCGGCGCAAGTGGGCGGTCCGCAATGACCTTGGCCGACTTGGCGCGCAGCACGTCATACGCCTTCTTCGCCAGCACACCTGTTTGCAATGGCGCCAGCAAATCAATCCCCTGGCAAGCGCACAGCAGTTCAATAGCGATCGTATTTCGCAAATTGACCAGCATGCACTCCAGACGCCGCGCCCCGCTCATTCCCATCGAAACGTAATCTTCTTGATTGCCGCTCGTGGAAATCGAATCGACGGAATGTGGGGTAGCTAACGCCTTGTTCTCGCTCGTGAGAGCCGCCGCCGTCACCTGCGCGATCATAAATCCCGAATTCAGCCCGGGCTCCGGCGTCAGGAACGCTGGCAGCATGCTGGTCAGCGGATTCGTCATCTGCTCGATCCGCCGCTCGACAATCCCGCCGAGTGTCGCAATCGCGATCGCCACTTGATCCGCCGCCATCGCCAGCGGTTGCCCGTGAAAATTTCCGCCGCTGATGATGTCGCCGTTGTGCGCATCGCGCACAAAAACCAGCGGATTATCCGTCGCGCTGTTCAACTCCACCGCCGCCATTTCCCGCGCCTGCGCCAGTGAGTCGCGTACCGCCCCGTGCACCTGCGGCGTGCAGCGCAAGCTGTACGCATCCTGCACGCGCGGATCTTTTTCCAATGCGCGATGCGACTCGCGAATTTGGCTGCCTTCATTCAGGTGCGCGAGATTCCGCGCCGTTGTCCCCGCCCCTGCATACGCCCGCGCATGCATGATCCGCGGATCGAACGCCCCTGGACTTCCGCGCAACGCGTCCAGCGAAAGGGAAGCGGCCACATCAGCGGTGTCCACGAGAATATCCGCTTCATGCAAAGCCAAACTCAGCAGCGCCAGCATGCCCTGTGTCCCATTGAGAAGCGATAGTCCTTCCTTCGCCTCCAACGCGACCGGCGTAATCCCCGCGCGCTTCAGAGCTTCGCCGCCGGGCAAAACTTCTCCATGAAGTGTCGCGCGCCCCTCGCCGATGACCACCTGCGCCAGATGCGCCAGCGGCGCGAGATCGCCGGAAGCCCCCACCGAACCCTGGGAGGGAATCACGGGATGCACCTTGGCGTTTAGCATCTTGCAAAGAGTCTCCACCACCCGCGGCCGCACACCGCTCAATCCCTTCGCCAGCGCATTCGCGCGCAGCAATATCATCGCGCGTGTCTCCGCCTCGCTCAGCGGTGCGCCGAGGCCGCAAGCGTGGGATCGCACCAGATTCACTTGAAGTTGCCGCACCTGTTCCGTAGAGATGCGTACCGAAGCGAGTTTCCCGAAGCCCGTATTGATCCCGTAAGCAGCCGCTCCCGACGCCACAAGGCGCTCGACCACTGCGCGCGAGGCATTCATCCGCTCGATCGCCGAAGGCGTCAATTGGACTTGTTCGCCGCGTAGAGCGACATCGTGGAGTAGCGCAAAGGTCAGATCGTTTCCGCTGAGCGCGACGCTCATGGGTTACTCCGGCCGGGTTGCGGCACGACGATGGAGCTGAACACACTGTGGTATTTCTTGGGCAGCAATTTCGGCCGGCCGTTGCTCCCGCAGATCACGTGCGTTGTCTCCCCGTTCGCCAGGACTTTCCCGTCCGCGTCGCGAATGACTTCGTAGGAAAACTTGACCACGCGGTTCCGCGATTCCGCGATGCGCGTCCGGATGCGCAAGACTTCATCGTACATCGCTGAATGATGATACCGGCAGTGTGCATCCGCCACCACGATGTGGCAATCGTCTTCAATTTCCATGCGTTTGTATTCGATGCCCAGGGCGCGGATCAGCTCGACGCGGCCCACCTCGAACCAGATCAAATAGTTCGCATGATAGACCACGCCCATCTGGTCCGTCTCCGCGTAGCGCACGCGCACCACCGCGTCATGATATTCGATCATCGACTCTCTCGATTTCTCGCAATCGAACCGATTGGCGCGCTGCCCAAAGCAACAAGAGACGCCGCGACAAATATTTCCAATGACCTGAAACGAAAATCGAAAACCACCCGCCACAACTAAAAACTATTCCTCGCCCTGCCAAACTGGCTTGCGTTTCTCCAGAAACGATGCGAGCCCTTCTCGGAAATCGGGTGTGCAACGAATCCGTGCATTTTCCAGGATGGCGCGTTCCAGATCGTGATCCACTCCTGGCGCCGCTGAGGAGACCAGAAGGTGTTTGGAACGAGTAAGGCTGCTGGGGCTTGCTGCGATCAGCAAGTCCGCAAGTTCGTGCGTGCGCGCCATCAAGCGGTCCGCCGGAACCACCTCCGACACGAGGCCGAATTCTTTCGCTTCGGCCGCTTCGAGGATGCGGCCTGTGAGCAATAAATCGCGACAGCGTTTTTCTCCAATCTGCCTCGTCAGGAATACGGAAACAATCGCCGGGAGGAAACCGATCTTGACTTCGGTGTACCCGAATTTTGCCTCCGGGACGGCGAGCGTGAAATCGCATAGCGTGGCGACTCCGCAGCCGCCGGCGTAAGCTGCCCCGTTTACCGCCCCTATCAGCGGCCTGGGAAAACTCCAGATCCTGCGGAACAGTTTGGCAATCCGCCGCGAGTCTTCCTGGTTTTCCGCCGGAGATTGTTTCGCGATCGCTGTGAGCATGTCTAAATCCATGCCGGCGCAAAATGCTTTGCCCGCTCCGGTCAAAATCCCCACGCGCGCGTGGCTTCTTTCGATCTCATCCAGCGCCGTCTGGAGTTCAGCCATCATTTGCGTGGAGATGGCGTTGCGCTTTTCCGGGCGGTTCAGCGTGATGGTAGCGAGATTTCCAGATATGTCGAGAAGAAGTGTTTGATACATTGCAGCAATCTCCCTCGATGCGTGCGCCGGTAACTCTTCCTGAACGCGGGAGCCCCGAAGTAGAGGCGCAGCACCTGTCCCGATCCTGTCGGGATGCCATGCCCCTACTCGGCAGGAACGCCCGGTCGGAGTGATTCTAGTTCACCAGTGGGGCATGCGCATACTTCGCGCGAATCTCGTTAGTCATTTCGAGCACCTTCGCGAGCCGCGACGAATCGATCCCGGGATCGGCGCCCGCTTTCCGCAGCACCGCGATAATATCTTCCGTCGCGATGTTTCCAACCAGATTGTCTCCCGCAAACGGGCAGCCGCCAAGCCCGGTCAGCGCGCCGTCGAAGCGCCGGCATCCCGCTTCGTAGGCCGCGAGTATCTTTTCTTCCGTATTCTCCGGCCGGCTGTGCAAGTGGACCCCAAGTTTGAGTCCCGCGACATGATCCTTCACACGGCGATACAAATCGCCGACCAGTTGCGGCGGCGCGTTGCCCACCGTGTCAGCCAGCGAAACGGTGTGCACGCGAATATCTTTCAGCCACTCCAAAGCATCCGCCACGATCTCCGGTCCCCACGGCTCGTCGTAAGGATTTCCGAACGCCATCGAAACATAAATCACCAGCCCGCGATTTGCCGCCGCCGTTTCCTTCCGCAACTTTTCGACCAGCAGGCGCGATTCGTCTCGGGTCATGTTGGCATTCGCGCGCCGGAAATACGCCGAAATCGAGTACGGATACCCGATCGTCGTCACCCCCGGAGTCGCCAGCGCCCGCTCGAGGCCCTTCTCATTCACCACGATTCCAATAATCTCCGGTGCTTCCAGGCCGGCCGGAAGATCCTCGGACAAAAAAGTGTTCAGCTTCGCCATTACTTCTTCGCTGTCCGCCATCTGCTTTACGTGTTTAGGCGAAACGAAGCTTACCGCGTCAATATGCTTGAATCCCGCAAGCACCAGCTCCTTCAGATACTCCGCCTTGTACTCAGTCGGGATGAGATCCGGCAATCCCTGCCAAGCATCCCGCGGGCATTCAACTAGTTTTATTTGTTCGATCATTTTGTCGACGACGCCATGAGATGTGATCGATGAGCATGAGAGCGAAGGTCACAAGGGTGGTAGGGACAACCGCCAAACCCGCGCCGAGCAAATAGGGAGGCAGAGAACCCTCGTACCCCCATATTCGATTAGCATTCTCGAAGTCCGATCCGAAGTAAAGAAACACGGCCCACGCCGGGACAGTTGCCGCCAGGAGAATCAGTCCTCGTTTCCGCATGTTCGTCAGGTCTGCAGGACTCCCGTCTTGAATTCGCGAATCTCCGGATTCAGCGCTGCGGATTCCAATGCCCAGATCAAGGCGTCGCGAGTCTGGGCGGGATCGATGATGGCGTCGACCCACAAACGCGCGGCGGCGTAGCGCGGATCGGTTTGGTGTTCGTAAGTCGAACGCACCGATTCGTACAATTCCTTTTTTTGTTTCTCTTCGACTTTTTTACCTTCGCGCTCGAGTTGCTTCAATTTTATTTCAGCCAGCGTGCTGGCTGCGGCGTCGCCGCTCATCACGGCGAAGCGCGCCGTGGGCCACGCGAACATGAAGCGCGGATCGTAGGCTTTGCCGCACATGGCGTAGTTCCCGGCGCCGAAGCTGCCGCCGCAAATCACGGTTATTTTTGGCACCACGCTGTTCGCCACGGCGTTCACCATTTTTGCGCCGGCGCGGATGATGCCGCTCCACTCCGCGTCTTTGCCGACCATGAAGCCGTTTACGTCGTGCAGAAACACAAGCGGGATGCGGTTCTGGTTGCAATCGAGTACGAACCGCGCCGCTTTTTCGGCGGACTCGGTGTAAATCACGCCGCCAAATTCGATGCGTTTCTGGTCGGAGCCGCGCGCCAGCGTCTGCACGTGTTTTTTCTGATTGGCGACAATTCCGACCGCCCACCCGCCGATGCGCGCGTATCCGCAAAGCAGCGTCTCGCCGTACTCCGCGCGATATTCCTCGAATTCGCCCGCATCGACCACGCGGGCGATGATTTCCCGCATGTCGTACTGCTTGCCCGGGTCGCTCGAAAAAAGTCCGTAAATCTCTTCGCATGAATAGAGTGGTTCGCGCGATTTCACGTGGCTGAACGGCGAAGTGTTCGGCGCGCCGATTTTGTCGACGAGCGCTCGGATCCGCGCGATGCACGCATCATCATTCGGCTCGCGGAAATCCACCGTGCCGCTGATCTGCGCGTGCATCTTCGCGCCGCCCAGATCCTCCGCAGTTGTTTTTTGGCCGATCGCGGCCTGCACCAGCGCTGGCCCCGCCAAAAATAATCCCGAGCCTTCGGTCATTAAGATATGGTCGCACATCACCGGAAGGTAGGCGCCGCCCGCCACGCACATCCCCATGATCGCGGTGATTTGCGGAATGCCCGTCGCGCTCATCACCGCGTTGTTCCGGAAGACGCGCCCGAAATCATCCGTATCCGGAAACACATCTTCTTGCAGCGGAAGAAACACGCCGGCTGAATCAACCAGATAAATCGTGGGAATTCTGTTTTCGATAGCGATGTTTTGCGCGCGAATCACTTTCTTCGCGGTCATCGGGAAAAACGCGCCAGCCTTCACTGTTGCATCG
>Ga0209118_1001288_pt1 | contig 11855 bp, 9 predicted proteins | sample BlaSpr_A8_Ref_M1_FD_187988 | JGI IMG/M metagenome (GOLD analysis project Ga0209118, IMG submission 187988) | Forest soil microbial communities from Thunder Bay, Ontario, Canada - Black Spruce, Ontario site 2_A8_Ref_M1 (SPAdes) (version 2) | ecosystem: Environmental > Terrestrial > Soil > Boreal...
AAGCTCGATGAGCGGGGCTTCAGGGGCGAGCGGCTGCGCGAGCACGGCTGCGACCTCGGGGGCAACAACGACATCCTGACGCTGACCCGCCCGGAGATCATCGCGGACATCCACCGCGCCTATCTCGCCGCCGGCGCCGACATCATCGAAACCAACACCTTCAATTCGAATGCGATCTCGCAGGCGGACTATGCCACCGCCGCGCTGGTGCCGGAGCTCAACTACCGCGCCGCGCGCCTGGCGCGCGCGGCGGCCGACGAGTTCGCGCAGCGCAGTGGCGGGCCGCGCTTCGTCGCGGGCGCGCTCGGACCCACCAACCGCATGACCTCGATGTCGCCCGACGTCAACGATCCGGGCCATCGCAGTGTCAGCTTCGATCAGCTCGTCGGCGCCTACCTGGAAGCGGCGCGCGGGCTGCTGCGCGGCGGCGTCGACCTGCTGCTGATCGAGACCGTGTTCGATACCCTGAACGCCAAGGCGGCGATTTACGCGGCCTTCACGCTGTTCGACGAGAGCGGGGTCACGCTGCCGCTGGCGATCTCGGGCACGATCACCGATGCATCGGGACGGCTGCTGTCGGGACAGACGACCGAGGCGTTCTGGAACTCGATCCGCCACGCGCAGCCGCTGTTCGTCGGCCTCAACTGCGCGCTCGGCGGCCGCCAGCTGCGACCGTACGTCGAGGAGCTCGGCGCCACCGCCGACACTTACGTGTGCGTGTATCCGAACGCGGGCCTCCCCAACGCCTTCGGCGAGTACGACGAGAGCCCCGCGGAGACCGCGGACATTCTGCGCGAGTATGGCGAGTCGGGTCTGGTGAACGTGGTGGGCGGCTGCTGCGGCACCACGCCCGAGCACATCCGCCTGTTGCACGCCGGCCTGCAGGGCCATGCGCCGCGGCGCCTGGCGGCCGTGCCGGTGAAATGCCGCCTGGCGGGACTCGAAGCGCTCAACATCGACGACGACAGCCTGTTCGTGAACGTCGGCGAACGCACCAACGTCACCGGCTCGGCGAAATTCCGCAAGCTGATCGAGGCGGGCGACTACGGCACCGCGCTCGAGGTGGCGCGCCAGCAGGTGGCCAGCGGCGCGCAGATCATCGACGTCAACATGGACGAGGGCATGCTGGACTCGCAGGCCGCCATGGTGCGCTTCCTGAACCTGGTGGCGGTGGAGCCGGACATCGCCCGCGTGCCGGTGATGATCGATTCCTCGAAATGGTCGGTGATCGAGGCGGGGCTCAAGTGCGTGCAGGGCAAACCGATCGTCAACTCGATCAGCCTGAAGGAGGGCGAGCAGGTTTTCATCGAGCACGCCCGCGAGCTGCGCCGCCACGGGGCGGCGGCCGTGATCATGGCATTCGATGAGCAGGGTCAGGCCGATACCGTCGAGCGCCGCTTGCAGGTCTGCGCGCGCGCCTACCGCATCCTCACCGAGCGCCTCGGCTTCCCACCCGAGGACATCATCTTCGACCCCAACATTTTCGCCATCGCTACCGGGATCGAGGAACACAACGGCTACGGCGTGGCGTTCATCGAGGCCACGCGCCGCATCAAGCGCGAGCTGCCGCACGTGCTGGTGAGCGGCGGGGTGAGCAACGTGTCGTTCTCGTTCCGGGGGAACGACGCGGTGCGCGAGGCCATGCACTCGGTGTTCCTCTACCACGCCATCGCCGCCGGCATGGACCTGGGGATCGTGAATGCCGGACAGTTGGGCGTCTACGAGCAGATCGAGCCGCAGCTGCGGGCGGCGTGCGAGGACGTCGTCCTCAACCGGCGCCTTGATGCCACCGAGCGGCTGCTGGAGATCGCGGCGCGCTTCAAGGGCGAGGGCGGCGCGCGCCGCCAGGAGGACCTGCAGTGGCGCGATCTGCCGGTGGCCAAGCGCCTCGAGCACGCGCTCATCAAGGGCATCGACGACTACGTCATCGCGGACACGGAAGAGGCACGGCTGTCGTTCGAGCGGCCGCTGCAGGTCATCGAAGGGCCGCTCATGGACGGCATGAACGTGGTGGGCGACCTGTTCGGCAGCGGCAAGATGTTCCTGCCGCAGGTGGTCAAGAGTGCGCGCGTGATGAAGCGCGCGGTAGCGCACCTGGTGCCGTTCATCGAACAGAGCAAGGACGCCGGCGCGCAACGCTCCAACGGTCGCATCGTCATGGCCACGGTCAAAGGCGATGTGCACGACATCGGCAAGAACATCGTCGGCGTGGTACTGCAATGTAACAATTTCGAGGTCATAGACCTCGGCGTCATGGTACCGTGCGAGAAGATTCTCGAGACCGCGCGGCGCGAGCGCGCCGACTACATCGGCCTGTCGGGACTGATCACACCCTCGCTGGACGAGATGGTGCACGTCGCCAGGGAGATGAAGCGCCAGGGTTTCGAGGTGCCGCTGCTGATCGGCGGCGCCACCACCTCCCCGGCGCACACCTCGGTGAAGATTGCGCCGCAGTACGCCGCCGGGGTGGTGTACGTGAAGGACGCGTCACGCGCGGTGGGCGTGTGTCAGAAGCTCAGCCAGCCCGCGCAGCGGGCGGCCTTCATCGTCAAGGTGGGCGAGGAGCACGAGCGCCGCCGCGAGCAGCACGCCGCCAAGAAGCTCAATGTTCCGCAAGCTTCGCTGGCCGCGGCGCGCGCCAATCGCCGCCCCATCGACTGGGCGGCGTACGCGCCGCTGCCGCCGCGCGTGCCGGGCGTGCAGCGCTTCGAGGACTACCCGTTGAGCGAGCTGCTCGGCTACATCGACTGGATGCCGTTCTTCAACGCCTGGGAGTTCGCCGGGAGATTCCCCGACATTCTGACCGATGCGGTGGTCGGTGAGGCGGCCAGCAACCTGTACGCCGACGCGCGCCGCATGCTCAAAGCGCTCATCGCGGAGCGCTGGCTCAGCGTGCGCGCCGTGGTGGGCCTGTTTGCGGCCAACTCCGTCGGCGACGACGTGGAGATCTACCGCAGCGAAGCGCGCGATGAGGTGCTGACGCGGCTCAATTTCCTGCGGCAACAGAAGGGCAAGCCCGACGGCCAGCCGCACGAGTGTCTCGCCGACTACGTGGCGCCTCGGGTAAGCGCGGTGCGCGACTACTTCGGCGCGTTCGCGGTCACCGCCGGCGTAGGGATCGAAGAGCACCTGGCGCGCTTCGCGCACGCGCACGATGACTACTCGAGCATCATGCTGAAGGCGCTGGCCGATCGCCTGGCCGAGGCCGCCGCCGAGCACTTCCACGAGCGGGTGCGGCGCGAGCTGTGGGGTTACGCCGCCGCCGAGACGCTCACCAACGAGCAACTGGTGCGCGAAGAGTATCGCGGCATCCGCCCGGCTCCCGGGTACCCGGCGTGCCCGGAGCACACCGAGAAGGCCAAGCTCTGGAGCCTGCTCGACGTCGAGCGCAACGCCGGCATCCGCCTCACCGAGTCCTACGCCATGTACCCGACCGCGGCGGTGAGCGGCTGGTACATCGCCCATCCGCAGGCGCGCTACTTTGCGGTCGGCAAGATCGACCGGGAGCAGGTCGAGGACTACGCGCGCCGCAAGGGGTTCACGCGGGAAGAAGCGCAGCGCTGGCTGGCGCCGAATCTCGGCTACGAGCCGTAGAGGGCGGCGGGCAGGTCAGGCGCCGCCCGTTACAACAGCTCGATGCGCAACCGCCGGAACCAGGCTTCCGTGCCGCGGTGCGCCAGGACGAGGTGACCGTCGCGCGCCCGGCCGAACTGCGCAAAGTCGCGGAACCGGCTGCGCGCGATGCGCTCTCTGAGTTCCTCGCTCGCGAGGTCGCAGCCCAGCACCTGACGCTCGTCGACCCAGTATTCCACCAGCGTGCCATTCACCACGATGCGCGAGCTGTGATAGGCATTGGCGCTGCTGCGCTGATCGTGCCACGGCGCCATGAGCCCGTAGAGGGCGCCACACGAGGTCAGGGCATCTGCGCCGTCCTGGTGGTGCTCGTCATCCAGCAGCTGCATGGCAGGGCCGGTGTGCGTGGCGGGCCCGCTCTCCTCGCTCACGCGGTACGCGACTGCCGAACTGCCGCCGCGCGGCAGGCGCCAATCGAAGGACAGCACGAAGTCGCGAAAACGCTCGCGGGTAATCAGGTCGACCCTGGGACCCGTGGCGATGGCGCGCACCACACTCCCGTCCACGCTCCAGGCGGCTTGCGGAAACTGCTCCTCGGCATAGCCGCGCCAGTGCGTCGCGGTGAGTTCGCGCTCCATAACCCCGATGCTACCGCAGGAAAATGCCGCGTGACATCGTCCTGAAGAGCGAAGCGGGCGACCTGCGCATCCAAGCGGCACCCCCTTAGCGCGCCGTGCGCCGCTCGCTCTCCAGCGCGCGCAGGTACCCGGGGCCGCCCAGGCCGCGCATCTGGCCGAGAATCCAGTCGCGCCGCGCCAGCACGTAGCGGGAAGGCCGGTCGACGCGCAGCCGCAGCGGATTCGGCAGCACCGCGGCCAGCAGCGCGGCTTCCGAGGAGCTCAGGCGCCGCGCGGGCTTGTGCCAGAAACGCTGCGCCGCGGCCTGCACGCCGTAGATGCCGTTACCGAACTGCGCAACGTTCAGATACATCTCCAGAATCCGCTCCTTGGGCCACAGCGCCTCGATCAGCACGGTGAAGTAGGCCTCCAGGGCCTTGCGCACGAAGCTGTGCCCGGGCCACAGGAACAGGTTCTTCGCCACCTGCTGCGAGATGGTACTCGCGCCGCGCAGGCGCTTGCCGCGTTCGCTGGCGCGCACGGCATCGCGGATGGAGTCGAAGTCGAAGCCGGCGTGGAACGGGAACTGCTGGTCCTCGGAGGCGATCACCGCGCTGGCTGCGTGCGCGGAAATCTGCTCGAGACTCACCCATTGGAAGTCAGTGCGATAGGGCTCCTGCGCTGCCCAGGCTTGCGCTCCCGCTTCCAGCATGAACGCGCTGGTCAGCGGATGCAGCCAGCGCAACAGCAGCACCGGTACGCCGGTCAGCAGCAGCCAGCCGAGCAGCGCGATCGTGAGCCACTTCAGCAGCCGCCCGGCGACACTGCCGCGCTGCCGCAACGAGCTCAGCGCGCCGCTGCGCCGGCGGAGGTTGCGATTCGCTGGCTGCAAGCTATGGCGGTGCGCCGGCGCTAGCCCGGCTGCGCGCGGCGCGCGGACACGATCACGACATCCTCGAGCGGGGCATCCTGAAAGCCCTTGCGCTTACCCGTGCTCACGCGCGCAATCTTGTCGATGACCTCCATGCCCTGCGTGACGCGGCCAAAGACCGCATAACCGTAGTCGCGCGGCCCGTGATCGAGGAAGACGTTGTCCGACAGGTTCACGAAGAACTGCGAGGTGGCGCTGTTGATATCGCCGGTGCGCGCCATGGACAGGCTGCCGCGGGTGTTCTTCAGCCCGTTGCCGGCTTCATTGCTGATCGGCGCGCGCGTTTTCTTGCTGGCAAAGTCGGCGGTCAGTCCGCCGCCCTGGATGCAGAAGCCCGGCACGATGCGATGAAAGATGGTGCCGTCGAAATGGCCGTCATCGACATAGCGCAGGAAATTCTCGACCGTGACCGGCGCCTCCTTGGGGAACAGTTCCACCATGAAGTCGCCGTGCGAGGTTTCAAATCTGATCATCGTTGTCCTTCCGTCATGCGCTCGTGGCCGGCCAGATCGCGGTGCGAGCGTACGTGACGGAAGCCCGCGTCGACAAGCTCACGCCGCACCTCCGCGCCCTGGGTGGCGCCATGCTCGAGCAGCAGCCAGCCCTCGGGCGCCAGGTGCCGCGGCGCGCCGCGCACCAGGGTCCGCAGGCACGAGAGCGCATCCAGGCCGGGCGTGAGAGCCCGCGGCGGTTCGTGCCTGAGGGAGGAAGTCGCGAGGGCCGGATCGTCTTGCGCGACGTAAGGTGGGTTGCTCACCAGGAGGTCGAAGCGCTCGTCAAGGAGCGGCTGGTACCAGTCGCCGTGTCGCCATTCAACCCGGCTGAGTCTCAGCGCCGCCGCATTGGCGTGTGCGATGGCCAGTGCGTCCGCGCAGGCATCGGTCGCAACCACGTGCCAGCGTGGACGCTCGCTGGCGAGCGCGAGCGCGACGGCGCCGCAGCCCGTGCCGAGATCCGCCACGCGCCCGTCGGCTGCGGTGCGCAGCGCCAGAGCCCGTTCCACCAGCAGTTCGGTTTCCGGGCGCGGGATCAGCACCGCCGGGGTAACCCTGAGGCGCAGTGACCAGAAGTCCCGGGAGCCCGTGAGGTAGGCCAGGGGTTCGCCGGCCGCACGCCGCGCGAGCAGACGCCGGTAGTGTTGGGTGCGCGACGGGTCGGGCAGGTCTTCCGGGTGCGATTTCAGGCGCGTGCGCGGCACCGCCAGGACGTGCGCCAGCAGCAGCTGCGCGTCCAGGTCGGGGGTTGCCGCAGGTCCCGTGCCGGCGGGCGAGGCACGCAGCTGCCGCACGCCCTCGGCCAGCAGCCCCGCCACGGTCAGATTCCCCGTCATACACTCATTTCGCCGCGCCCCGGTAAGATGCAGGGATGCCAAACATACTGTACCCGCCCCCGCGGCCGCAGTCCGTCGGGGAGATTCTGGATTCGGCTTTCCGGATCTTTCGCGCGACCTTGTTGAAGTGCCTGCCGTACGCAACCGTCGCCGTGATCGCCAGCCAGCTGCCGAACATCTATTACCTGGCGACCGGCCGCGGCGCGGTGGCGCGTCTACCCGGGCTGATACACGACCCGGTCTGGTGGACGCTGTATGTCCTCGGGTATCTGATTGCCGTCGTCCTGTGGAGCGCGGTGCTGCTGCGCCAGTACGCCATCGCGACCGGCCGTCCGGTGGCGACGGGCGCGGAGCTCGCAACCGGGCTGCGCCGCCTTCCGGGGATGGTGCTGCTCGGAATCCTGACCTCGCTGGCCGTCGTGGTCTGGGTCCTGCCGGCCTTCGCGCTCCACGGGGCGGCGCGGTTCGGGACCCTGATGCTGCTGCTGATTCCGGCCTGCTACGTCGCGGTCGCGCTGTCCTGCGGGTGGACCGTGTTGCTGGTGACGGGCCAGGGCGCCGTGGCGAGCATGAGCCGCAGCTGGCGCCTGACCTCTGGCAGCTGGTGGCGCCTGACGCTGATCTATAGCGTGGCCCTCGTGCTGCTGCTCGTTCTCTACTCTCTGTCCGGTCTGATTGCCGGAATCCTGGCGGTGCTGCTCTCGCACGGTGACATTGCCGTGATCACCGCCGCGACCACCGTTCTGGTGGTTATCCTGAGCGCCGTCGGCACGCCCTTCTACTGGGCGCTGGCGCTCGCGGTGCTCGGCGATCTCACCGCGCGCCGGGAAGGCGCCGACCTCGCACAGCGCCTCTCGGCCCCCGCCACGCCATAACTCATGCGCCGTTGGCTCCTGGCGCTTGTCCTTGCAGCCGCCGGGTTGCCGGGGGCGCAGGCACGCGATGCGCTCGGCGCGATCGATGCGTGCCTGCGGGCGCTGGATCGCAATCTCGACGTCGGCTATCAGCACGTCGCCGCGCGCTGCCCGGACCTCGCTCCGAGCCTCGCGCAGAGCGAATGGGCGGCGTGGCTGCCGCGGGACTGGAACCGGCCGGAGAGCCAGTTGTCTGCCGACGGACTGACGGAACTGCGCACGCTGCTGACGGGCCCAGCGCCCGCTGCGGCCGGCGCCCGCGAACCGCGCGTCGCGCGGGTCGCCGCGGTGCTCGCGACGCTCACGCAGCCGGATCAGCCGCGCGGTGGCTGGTGGGCGCGTTTCAGGCAGTGGCTGCGTGAGGCACTCACGCCGCCGCCGCAGCGCGCAGAGCAGGGATGGTTGCGGCGCATGATCGGTGATATGGGCCTGTCGCAGGCTGTCCTGGAGGGGATCGTCTGGGGCGCTCTGCTGCTCGTGATTGCGCTCGCGGGTGCCGTGGTCGTGAATGAGCTGCGCGTCGCGGGCCTGCTCAAGGGTGGGCAGCGAGCGCCGGGAAGTGCGCGCGCCGCCGCACGCCTGCCGGCAGCGGTCACGTTCCAGGACCTGGAGCATGCCAGCCCGTTCCGGCAGCCAACACTGCTGCTGGAACTCATCACGACGCGGCTCACGGAGCAGGATCGGCTGCCGCCCGCGCGCGCGCTCACGGTGCATGAGCTGACGCGCGCCGCGCGCCTGCCCGAGGAGTCCGATCGCGAGCGTCTGAGCGAGCTTGCCACGGCATGCGAGCGCGTGCGCTTCTCGGACACTGAACCCGCCCCGCACACCCTGGCCGCGGCGCTGGCGCGTGGACGGGAGTTGCTCGCGGCGCTGGAGGCGCCCGTCAGGCATCCGCAGGGTGCGAGGTAAGCGTATGCGCGAGCGTCTGATCACACTCGTCTGTGCGCTCGGCTCGTTGTTGCTGTTCGCCGCGCTGTTCGTGCGCGGCGAAGGACTGGATGCGCGGCGTGTCGCGCTTCCCACCACCATCGAGCGACATGGCAACGGACTTGCCGGAGCGATGAGCTGGCTCGAGGCGGAAGGCATCCGCAGCGTCTCGCTGCGCGAGCGCCTCGATACTCTGGCGAAGCGGCGGGATCTGCCCCGTGCCGGCAACCTTCTGATCATGACCGTGCCGGTTGCAACGCCCTTCAGGGTGCAGGAAGCGGGTGCCGTGGACCACTGGATCAGGGCCGGCAACACGCTGCTGGTGCTCGCCGCCTTGTCGGACACCCCCGATTGGGGTCGGGGCGGACTCAGCATCCACAACGACCTGCAACTGCTCACCGGTCTGGACTTCGCGGCCGCTAGCCGCGCGGAGGGCTCGCAGAATGCCGCCCCGCGCCTGATCGAGGCCTCGCGGGAGCTGGCACAGCCGCAACGCGGCACGCTGGTTCCCAACCGGCCGCATCCTTACCTGCGCGGCGTGCACAGCGTGGTCGCCTGGTCGGATTACCCGCCGCAGGCCTGGATCGTACGGGTGCCGCGGGATGGTTTCGTTCTTTCGCTTGCACACCAGAGCGAGACGGGTGAGGGCGTGTTATGGGTGCGCTCCGTTGGCTCGGGGACCATCATCGTGAGTGGCTTCGGTTCGCTGTTCAGCAACCGCGCGCTGGCCGGTGCGGACAACGCCCGTTTGCTGGCCAACATTGTGGGCGCTACGGTGCGTTCCGACGGCGCGGTGCTGTTCGATGATGAACATCAGGGACTGGCTGCGGCTTACGATCCGGCCAAGTTCTACAACGACCCACGCCTGTACGGCACCATCGGGGTGCTGGCGGCGGTGTGGCTCATATGGGTGCTGGGGAGCACGCGCCTGCGCCTGCCGGCGACGCGCGTGCCGGCGCCACGCGAGGCGGAACTGGTGCGCGCCACCGGGGGATTTCTGGCGCGCGTGCTGCGCCCGGCCGCTGCAGCACGCCGCATGTTCGAGCATTTTTTCCGGCGGCTCGGCGCACGCACTCACCGTGGGGCGCAAGGCGCGGGGCTACCCTGGGAGTGGCTCGAACATCATCCGCGCCTCGCGCGCGCGGACGTGCAGCAACTCAAGGACTGGTACGCGCAGGCCTACTCGGACCAACGCGTGCCGCTGACGGCTCTGCATAACCTCATTGTTCGCACCGAAAGGCAACTGGCTGCATGAGCGCATCGATCCGACAGCTTGAAGATCTCCTGGTGCGTGAGCTCGGGCGCGTGGTGATCGGGGCGCACACCTCGGTGCGCGCGCTCACCGTTGCGCTCGTCGCCCGCGGCCACGTGCTGGTGCAGGGCGTGCCGGGTCTGGGCAAGACGCTGCTCGCCAAGGCTCTTGCGTGTGCCCTGGGCGGGGAGTTCAAGCGCATCCAGGGCACCGCGGACCTCATGCCGAGCGACATCATCGGTGTGCACGTGTTCGACGAGGCGCAGCGCACCTTCGTGTTTCGCCCCGGCCCGCTATTCGCCGACGTGGTGCTGGTCGATGAAATCAACCGCGCGGGACCGAAGACGCAGTCGGCGCTTCTGGAAGCGATGGAGGAGCGGCAGGTGAGTGTCGAGCGCTCCGCCTGGCAGCTGCCGGCGGACTTTCTGGTGATCGCCACGCAGAACCCGCGTGAATTCGAGGGTACCTATCCGCTGCCAGAGTCGCAGCTCGACCGCTTCATGCTGCGCATCGACATGGACTACCCGGCCCGCGAGGCGGAAGCCGAGATCCTCACGCGCTACGGCGGCGTGCTGGCCGCAGGCCAGACGGCGCTCGGGCAGATCACGGTGCTCGGGCGAGCGCTGATCGGCGAGGCACGCGCGGAGGTGGAGCAGATTCATGTCGCCGACGCGCTCGTGTCCTACGTGCTGGATCTGGCGCGCGCGTCGCGCGAGCACGCGCGCCTGACACTCGGCCTGTCGACGCGCGGGGCTCTGGCACTGCTGAAGGCCGGCCGCATTGCGGCGGGCTTGCGCGGCGGGGACTTCGTGACCCCCGACGATGTCAAGCAAGTCGCCGTGTCGGTGATGGCGCACCGCCTGGTGCTGACACCGGAAGCCGCACTCGAGGGCCTCACCGACCTCGACCTCGTGCGTGCGCTGCTGGCCGAGACCCCGGTGCCGCGCTGAGCGAGCGCACACACCCATGCATCTGGCCCAGCGAGCCTACGTCCTCGTGCTGCTGACCGCGGTCATGGCGATCGCCGCGATCTGGTCGGGCGAGCCTGGCGTGGCGGATCTGTGGCGCATCCCGGCGGGCCTGTTGTTGTTCGGCCTGGCGCTCGAGGGATGGTTCGTGCGCCGCATGCCGGTCGAGGCGCGCCTTGCAACCGCGCCGCGCGCCTTTCTCGGGCGGCCGCACGCGGCGGCTTTCGTGTTCGCCAACGCTTCCGCCCGGACGCTCGCCGTTGAATACGCAGCGGCGACGCCGGCGGGCTTCGAGCCCCTGGTGCAGGTGCGCCGCGTGAGCGCGCCGGCGCACGCCACGGTGCAGGATGCGGTGACGCTGTTGCCCGTGCGGCTCGGGCCGCAGGCCTGGCCGGCGCTGCCGGCGCGCGTGTTGGGTCCGCTGCGGCTCGCGTGGTGGACCTGTGCCTTGCACCCTGAGCAACGACTGGTGGTGGCTCCCGATGCGCTGCGCACCCGGGTACACCCGCGCGGCCTGGCAGGCGGCGTGCGTCCGCGGCGTGTCGCAGGCGCGGGGGCGGAGCTGCACCAGCTGCGCGGCTACGTGCGTGGCGACCCGCTGGCCAGGATCGACTGGAAGGCAACGGCACGCGCCGGCACGCTGGTCACCCGTGAGTTCAGCGAGGATCAGCATCTCGACATCCTGGTCGCCATCGACGCCGGCCGCTTCAGCCGCGTGCGCGCCGGGTCTCTGGACCGCTTCGGCCTGTATGCCAACCTGGCAGCGCGCCTGGCGGAAATCGTCACGCAGCATGACGACCGCATCGGACTGGTGGTGTACGCCGACCGCGTGCTCGCCAGCTGCGCGCCGGCGCGCGGGCTCACCGGGGTGAGACGCCTGCGCGGCGTGCTCGAACAGCTGTCGGTGCAGGCGGCCGAGTCGGATCCGACGGCCGCCGCGGTGAGCATGCGCGCGCTTCTCAAGCATCGCGGACTCATCGTGCTGCTCACGGATCTCGACGACGCCAACGTCGCCGACCAGCTCTCGCGTGCCGTGCGGCTGCTGACCCCGCCGCACCTGCTCGTGGTGGCGGGCGTGCACAGCGCAGAGATCGGCGATCTGGCCCGGGGCGAGGCGCGTGAGTGGCTGGACCCGTGGATCGCGCTGGCCGCCGCCGAGCATGAGGCGCGCGCCGCGGCCCAGCGCCTGCTGCTGCAGCGGCTCGGCGCGCCCGTGGTGGCGGCGCCCGCGGAGTTGCTCGAGCAGGCGGTGTTCGCCAAGTACGAAGCGCTGCGTCGCTCGCGGCGCGTGTAGCGGCGTGTTACGGCGTTGGCCGGCGTGCGCGCCGGCCAAATAGCCAGCC
>Ga0209118_1001289_pt1 | contig 11853 bp, 10 predicted proteins | sample BlaSpr_A8_Ref_M1_FD_187988 | JGI IMG/M metagenome (GOLD analysis project Ga0209118, IMG submission 187988) | Forest soil microbial communities from Thunder Bay, Ontario, Canada - Black Spruce, Ontario site 2_A8_Ref_M1 (SPAdes) (version 2) | ecosystem: Environmental > Terrestrial > Soil > Boreal...
ATCGCTGGCCCGGCCCGAACTTTCGTTTCCCTGCGTGATGTCGATCGCGGTTTCGCCGAGCAAACCAAGGGTGATCAGGCGCGCCTTGGCGTCTTTGTAAACGAGCGCCGTCTTGTCCACCTTTACGTCGATGCGCGCTTCGAATTTTGTTTTTGGGTCGAGGGGCGTCGTGATTCCTTCCGCGGCGCGCAACGCCTGCGCGGCGGTCGCGGCGCGTTGCTGGTCTTCTTTCGAGACGGGCGAATACAGCTTGTCGACCTGGCCGATCTTGCGGCCGGCGAGCAGGACCGGCGCGCCGAGTTTAATCCCGGCGGCATTGTCGAGATAGATGCTGAAGGTGACGAGCGGACGAAAGAGGCCGGGCGCGCCGAGCAGAATCAAAATCCCCGTCACGATCGCGATCGTGGCCAGCACGAGCAGGCCGGTCAGGATTTCATTTCGTTGCAATTGCATCTTGGGATCCTTCCAGAATCGGGCCTTCGGTGCTTCCGCTCAAGAACTGAGCGACCACGGGATTTTTAGATTGCTTCAACTGCTCCGGCGGACCGCTCTCGATAATCTTTCCCTGATAAAGCATGGCCATTTTTGTGCCAATCCGAAATGCGCTGTCCATTTCATGAGTCACGATAATAGACGTCACCTTCGAAGTCTCGGTCAGTCTGATGATTAATTCGTCGATGACCGAGCTTATCACCGGATCGAGCCCGGCCGAAGGTTCGTCGAACAAAATCAGCTCCGGGTCCATCACGAGCGCGCGCGCCAGGCTCACGCGTTTCCGCATGCCGCCGCTCAGCTCCGACGGCATCTGGTGTTTCGCCCCGAGCATGCCGACCATCTCCAGTTTTTCGTCGACGATCCTGTCGATCTCTTCGCGGCTCTTCGTCGTTAATTCCTCGAGTGGCAGCGCGACGTTATCGCGCACATTCCGCGAGCTGAGCAGGGCGGAATACTGGTAGACCATTCCAATTTGAGAGCGCACCTGCTGGAGCTTGCGCCGGTTCAAGCGCGAGATTTCGAATTGCTTGAAAAAAATCGAACCGCTCGTGGGCTGCAGAATTCCCAGGATCAAACGCAAAATCGTGCTCTTGCCGCTGCCGCTCTGCCCCATGATGACGACGCGCTCAAGCGGTTCGACTTCGAGGCAAACATCATCGAGCACTAATTTTTCGTCGAACCGAAGCCGCACGTGGCGGAGTTCGACCATTGGAGGAGTGGGCGCGCTCATGTGGGGGAAAAGACGACGTAAACGATGTTAAAGAGCGTATCGAAACCGATCACGGTGGTAATGGCGGTGACGACGCTCGAGGTGGTCGCGGTCCCCACGCCCGCCGCCCCGCCCGTGACGTTGAGTCCGCGATAACACGCGATCGCCGAGATGAGCAGGCCGAAGAGAAAACTTTTCGCGATGCCGGTGATGATGTCCCGGATCAGGAGCGCATTCAGGACGAGATCGTTGAAGTAAACGAAAGCGATGTTGAAATACGCGCGCGAGATCAGGCTCGTCGCGATGATGGCCGCCACGCTCGAGATGACGGAAAGGCAGGGCATGAGCAGGAAAAGCGCGAGCATCCGGGGCGCGACCAGGAAGCGCAGCGGGCTGATGCCCATGGCCTCGATCGCTTCCACTTCTTCTGACACTTCCATCGTTCCCAGCTCCGCCGTGAACGCCGCGCCGATTCGCGCCGCCAGCATGATCCCTGTGAGCAGCGGACCCAGCTCGCGGGTGAACGCGATCGAGACGAGACCCGGCACCAGCCGCTCCGTCCCGAAGCGCTCCAGTTGGTAACCCGTCAGGAGCGCCATGGTGAGCCCCAGGAAAAACGAAACCATCGCCACGAGCGGAACCGATCCGACGCCGGCGCGCTCCGTGTGCCGGAAAAAACTCGCCGCGCGAAAAGGCGCGCGCCCGCGCCGCATGTTATCGATCGTCTCCGTGACGGTTTGGATGATAAACCAGAACATCCCGCCGACTTCGCGCAGGAATCCGCGGCCTATCTGCCCGATTTCCTGCACGACCACGACCGGGTTGGTCTCGATGGTTCCGCCCGAATCTGCCTCGCGTTGCTCGTCGTCGGCCATGGTCAGGGGGAAGTTGCCCCAGTTCCCCAGTGTGCAAAGAGGAAATTCCCCGGTAACACGGGCATCTTGCCTCTGGGACTAATGGGCGTCTCGCCCGTTGTTCTTAAGCGCATCAGGCAGGATGCCCGATGTTCCCACAGGCAAGATGCCTGTGCCACAGGCAGAAAATAAATCGTGCGCTCGAAGCGGGCTGCGCGATGAATAACTCCTTTTCATAGATCACGTGCCTCTGCTTCCTTCTTTTTCACTCGTCATCCCCGCCTTTAACGAGGCGGACCGCATCGGACAAAGCCTGCGCGAGGCGCTCGGCTTTCTGCAAACCAACTGCCCGGAAAGCGAGTTGATTGTCGTGAACGACGGCTCGACCGATCGCACCTCCGAACGCGTGCGCGAAGTCTTTGCGACCACGGGCTCGATCGCGACGCGGTTGATCGAGCATTCGCCTAACCGAGGCAAAGGCGCGGCCGTGCGCGATGGCCTCCTGGCCGCGACGAAACCGATCGCGTTGTTTTCCGATGCCGATTTCTCGACGCCGATCGAGGAAACGCCGAAACTGGTCGACCCGATCGCGGCCGGCGAGATCGACGTGGCGTTTGGCTCGCGCGCGCTCGATCGCCGGCTCATCGGTCATCGACAACCATGGCGGCGCGAGCAGGGGGGCCGCGTCTTCAATCTCATCGTGCGCCTGGCGACCGGCCTTCCATTTTGGGACACGCAATGCGGGTTCAAGGCCTTCCGCCTTGATGTTTTCCGGCCGATTCTAGAGAAGGCGCAGACGGACGGATTCGGCTTCGATGTCGAGCTGCTTTATCTTGCGCGGCAGGCAAATCTTCGCCTGCGCGAAATCCCGGTGCGGTGGGATCATCACGAAGGCAGCAAGGTGGAGTTCGCGCGTGACAGCGTGCGAATGCTGCGCGAAGTGATCGCGTTGCGCGCCAGGGAGCAGCCGTCATCCCGAGCGTAGCGAAGCGAAGTCGAGGGACCCCGTAGAAAATCGCTCGACAAGCCACGGGGTCCCTCGACTCCGCTCGGGATGACGGAAAATGTTATTTCTTAACGATCTCGGCGTTCTCGAGGAGTGGGATCCCGCCGTTGGTCGCGAGCTTGCCTTTCAACGTCACGGTCTTGCCCGCGTATTCGGCGAGCTGATCGTTCATCGGTTTGTGATCGCCGACGACCAGATAAGTTTTTCCGTCGCTCAGGATTCCTACCGGTCCGCCGCCTTTGATGCATTTAGCGGCGCAGCTCGCATGTTTTTCGCCGGCCGCATTGTGATCGGCGTAGCACATCAGGTCGACGATTTCGCCGGTGAGCGTTTTCTCGGCGGCGGCATCGAGTTTTTCTTTGCCCGGTTCCTCGGCGGCGAGGGCTAGCGGCGAAACAATCAACGCCGCGGAGAAAGTGATCGCGACGGTCAACTTTAAGAATTTGGAACTTCCATCAGGAGAATAAAACATCCCGGAACGTCCGCCCAATTTGGGCTTCGTCAACGCGCTTGCCAGTCATCCCGAGCGAAGTCGAGGGACCCTGTGGCAATCGCCCGACGTGCAGCGGGGTCCCTCGACTTCGCTCGGGATGACTACTTACCTCGCTCGATCATCTCCGCGAATTGGGAGAAGAAATAAGTGGCATCGTGCGGCCCGGGCGCGGCTTCCGGATGATATTGCACGCTGAAGACCGGCAGCTCGCGATGCCGCATCCCTTCGACCGTGCCGTCGTTCAAATTAATGTGCGTGACTTCCATCTCCTTGGGCAATGAATCGGCATCCACCGCGAACCCGTGGTTTTGCGAAGTGATCGCCACCTTCCCCGTGCGCAGATCTTTCACCGGTTGATTGCCGCCGCGATGGCCGAATTTCAATTTGAAGGTTTTGCCGCCGACGGCAAACCCCAGCACTTGATGCCCGAGACAAATTCCGAAGATCGGTTTCTTTTCCATCAAACCGCGGAGCGATTCGTGCGCATAATGGAGCACGGAGGGATCGCCCGGCCCGTTCGAAAGAAAAACGCCGTCCGGATTCAGCGCGAGCACTTCGGCCGCCGTCGTCGTCGCCGGGACGACCGTGACGCCAAAACCATTCTGGCGCAGCCGCCGGAGGATGTTTTCCTTGATCCCATAATCGTAAGCCACGATGCGATGGCGGACAGGCGGCAGCGGTTGCCGGATGAGTTCATCTTCATTCCCCCTCGGCACCGACCACTTTTCGCTGAGCCGATCGTCTTCGTCCCATCGATAGGGAGCGGGCGTGCTGACTTCGCGGACGTAATCCATCCCGATCACGCCTTTGCCGTCGATCGCTTGCTGGACCGCCGCTTTTTCCGAAAGCGCGTCACTCGTGAGGCAAGCTTTCATGGCGCCGCGCTCGCGCAGATGTCGCGTGAGCGCGCGCGTGTCGATGCCCTGCGCTCCAGGAATTTCCCAGCGCCGCAAATAATCTTCGAGCGAAGATTCCGAGCGCCAGTTGCTCGGGATTTCGCTCAATTCTTCAATGACGAATCCGCGCACGTGCGGCTGCCGGCTCTCCTGGTCGAGCGCGTTCGTGCCGTAATTTCCGATGAGCGGATAAGTCATCGCGACGATCTGGCCGCGATAGGACGGATCGGTCAGGACTTCCTGGTAGCCGGTCATCGAAGTGTTGAAACAAATTTCGCCGACGCAGGTGCCGTTGGCGCCAAAAGATTCGCCCTCGAAAATCCTACCGTCTTCCAGAGCGAGAATTGCGCGCATGCTCGCGCAGCTTCCACGTTGCGCGGCGATTTTCAAATCGTTTGCAGATTCGGTTTCGCGAAAGCAAATGCTCGCGATAGCTTAAAGCGCAATGAGCGAGATCGATCCCGCGAAAATTCCTCTTCTTTTTCCCGATCCGGTGATCGAGTTTTACCTCGAACGCGTGGACCGCGAGGCGATTCGCGAGCAATTAAAGAAAACGCCTGGCGAGCGGCTGCAATGGCTGCAAGAGCAAACGATTGAGCAGCAGAGCGCTCGTCCGTCTATCATCCGCGAAGAACCGGAGCACGCGCCGCGGAGGGAGACGAAGTCCGAAATGGGCGCCGACCCGGCGTGGTTCGCGGAGGCCGCTGCAGTGCCGCTCCTCTATCCCGATCCGGTGATCGAAGCTTACTTGAAGGATGTGGATCGCGGTTTGATCAGAGAGGCGCTGAAGCTTTCCGTCGCTGAGCGCTTTGCAAGATTCGAAAGGTTAATGCAGGGCGCGTACGAATTGCGTCGCGCCGGGCAGTGAAGCACGCCTGGGGAGAGAGCAACTATGACGCGGTCGGGAGAGACAGAATTCGCCGCAATCTTGCGCACGCTTACGGCGGGGCGGATCGATTTCATCGCGATCGGCGCTGTTGCCGCCATATCTCACGGCCTGATTCACACAACGGAAGATGTCGATGTCGTCTACTCTCGTGCGAAGGAAAACCTTCGCCGCATCGTAACCGTCCTGGCGCCGCTTCAGCCCTATCTGCGCGGTGCGCCGCCCGGATTGCCTTTCAAATTCGACGAACACGCATTGCTCAGTGGATTAAATTTCACGCTCGTGACGACTCTGGGAAGCGTCGATCTGCTCGGCGAGGTGGCAGGCGGTGGGACGTACGAACAGTTGCTCCCGTTCGCGGGGCCGCGCTCAGCTTTCGGAATAGAATTTCTCGGAGTTAATCTTGATAAATTGATCCAGCTCAAACGCGCCGCGGGGCGGCCAAAAGATTTCGAAATGATCGCTCGGCTGGAAGCCATTCGGCAGGAGCGCGCCGCATCGGGACGCGAATAAACGGAAGAGAAAAAAAAGCCCGGACCGCTTTCGCAGCCCGGGCTCTTCAAATTATTACCCCGCAAATGCCGTTAAGGCGGATATCCCGTTCCCTTTCGGTAACGGGCGGATGACCGCCGCACCAGTTTCTGACTTCCAATTAAGGCATGTCATCTTCCAATGCGGCCAAGCCTCCTGGAGCTAATGAAATATCGGTTCGGGAATCACACCTTTAATCTCGAACACCGCAGGGTAAATGGTTGAGAGTTCTCGGTTGAGAGTTGAGCGAAAAGCGCTGGTTTCCATCCCAACCCTCAATCAAAAACTCCCAACACCTGTCAAAGAACTATTCCCGTAGTTCCGCTCCCAACTCCCGCTGCAACCGCTCCCGAATCTTCGCGTGGACCACGGTGATCTCTTCGTTTGTCAGTGTGCGAGTTTTGTCGCGGTATGTCAACGTATATGCCAGCGACTTTTTTCCCGCGCCGAAATTTTGTTCTTCTTTTCCGCTGAAAACATCGAATAATTCAACGCTCGCCAGGAGCGGTTCATTCGCGCTCGCGATCGTCGAGAAAATTTCTTCGTGGCTTAATTCTTCCGGAACGATCATTGCGATATCGCGTGCGATCGCCGGAAACTTTTCGATTTCGCGAAAACTTTTCGAGCCGGCGGCCGCCATCATCTCAGATCGGATTTCAATCTCCGCGACAAAGACGGGAGCAATAGCGCCGGCGGTCGCGGCGTGCGCGGCGGCGAGTTGTCCGAAAAAGCCGATCACATCTGAGCCCGACAAGACATCCGCGCTGAGTGAAAGTTCCGAACGCTCGGCGCGCCGGAACGACAGCTCCCGGATTCCGATCGACTCGATGACGCCTTTCAAATCGAAAAGATCGAGCCGGCGCGGGCCGGAACGCCAGTGAACGCGGCTGGCAGCGTCTCCGGAAAAAACCAGTGCCAGACTTCTTTTTTCCACCACGTCTGGAGGAGCGAAGACGCGGCCGAGCTCGAAGAGGCGGACGCTCGACACGCCGTTACGAATGTTGCGGCCGAGCACATCGAGCAGGCCGGCAAGAAGAGTGGGTCGCAGCGCGACGTGATCTTCGCTGAGTGGATTTCGCAACTCGATCGCACCTGCGCCGAACAGACCCGCCTGGCGCGGGGTCAACGCCGAGGTGCGCGCTTCGAAAATTCCGCGAGCAATCAGCCGCTGTCGCAGCGCCGATTCAAAATCGTAAATGCGATCCGCTGACGATTCCGGCGTGAACCGGCTCCGATCCCGCAACGGCACTCGTTCGATTCCGAACACGCGGACGACTTCCTCGATGAGATCGACATCGCGCTGAAGGTCGAAGCGAAAACTTGGGATTCGCCACGATACTTCATCGGTTCCCGGACCCACTTTCTTCAAACCGAAGCGCCCGAGAATTTCATCCACCCGTTCGCTCGGGACCGGCAAACCAATGAGCCGGTCGCATCGTTCGTAGCGCAGCGGCACATCAGGCGGGGCGGCTGGCAGCTCGCCCGCGGTCGCGATATCCGGCGCGGCTTTTCCGCCGGCAATTTCCTGAATCAATTCAGCGGCGCGTTGCGAGGAGGGCAGGATCATTCCGGGATCGACCCGGCGTTCGAAACGGTAACTTGCGTCGCTCGGCAGATTCAAAGTTCGCGCCGTGCGCCGCACGCTGGCCGGATCGAAGAAGGCGCTTTCGAGGAGCAAGGTCGTCGTCAATTCCGTGACCCCGGTGTCTTCGCCGCCCATCACTCCGGCGATCCCGATCGCGCGCGCGTTGTCCGCGATGATGAGATCGCGTTCGCTTAACGAGTAGGTTTTCCCATCGAGCGCGAGAAATTTTTCTCCGGCGTGCGCCAGCCGGACGTTGATGCCGCCCTTCAATTTGTCGGCGTCGAAAGCGTGCAGCGGCTGCCCAAATTCCAGCATCACAAAATTTGTGATGTCCACGATGTTGTTGATGGAGCGCAGACCGACTGCTTCCAATTTCGCGCGCAGCCAATCCGGGCTGGGTCCGACTTTAATGTTCTCGATCCGGCGCGCGGAATAGAATGGGCACTGCTCCGGCGCGGAAATGCGGAGGCCTTCGCGTGTTTCTGGTAGGGACGGCGCGCTGCGCCGTCCGCGGTCATCCCTTCGACTTGGCTCAGGACAGGCTCCGCGCGATGACCCTACCAGCGCTGCAATCTCCCTCGCCAAACCGAAATGACTCAGCAGATCGCCGCGGTTCGGCGTGATCTCGACATCGAGAATCGTGTCGTCGGGGAAAAGCGATGCGATCGGCTCGCCGATTTTTGCCTCGGGAGAAAGAATGAGCAGTCCATCGCTGTCTTCAGAGAGGCCAAGCTCACTCGGGCTGCAAAGCATTCCCTGCGACTCGACGCCGCGCAGTTTGCTCGGCTTGATTTTTAAATCGTTCATCAGCACCGCGCCCGGCAAAGCGAGCGGGACTTTGTCGCCGACCTTGTAGTTCTTCGCGCCGCAAACGATCTGGCGCGGTTGGCCGCTGCCGTCGTCGACTTGGCAAACGGTCAGGCGATCCGCGTTCGGATGTTGCGCGGAAGCGGTGATCTGCGCGACGATCACTTTGTCGAAATTCGCGCCGCGCTTTGCGATCCCTTCGATTTCGATTCCGGCGAGCGTGAGAAGTTCGGCCAGCTCTTCGGCACTCGAGGGCAGCTCAACGAATTCGCGCAGCCAGTTAACGGAAAATTTCATGGTGTGAACGCTGTCATCCCGAGGCTGGCGAAGCGCGCCGAGGGACCTCACAGTTGCAATGCGCGCTATCGCGAAAACTCGCGCTTGATCTGACGTAGACGCTCGCCCTAACGCGGAAGCGATTAGCGCTTGCGAGGTCCCTCGCCGTCTGCGCGGCTCGGGATGACACGCTGGTGAGGTTGAGGAGCGCCTTCTTCATGCGAATTGCCTCAGGAACCGCAGATCGTTTCCGGCGAAAAGACGGAGATCGGGAATGCCGAACAAGATCATGGCGAGCCGATCCATCCCGAGGCCGAAGGCGAACCCGCTCCATTTTTCCGGATCGTAGGCGTCGTCCTTGCGCGCTCGATTCACTTCCTCGAAGACGGCCGGATGCACCATCCCGCAGCCGCAGACCTCGATCCATTTCTCGCCACCCTTGAGCGCCTTCGATTTCACATCGATCTCGAAGCTCGGCTCGGTGAACGGAAAATAATGCGGCCGGAAACGAACCTGCGAATCCGCGCCGAACAACTCGCGCAGAAAAAATTCCAGCGTCCCTTTCAGATCGGCCACGCTCACGTCTTCATCGACGTAAAGACCTTCGATCTGGTGGAACTGCGCGCTATGCGTCGCGTCCACTTCATCACGCCGGTAAGCGGCGCCGGGCGCGATGACGCGGATCGGCGGCGGGGCGCTTTCCATCGTGCGAATCTGCACCGTCGAGGTGTGCGTGCGCAAAAGGCGGCCGTCGGGCAAATAAAACGTGTCCTGTTCGTTGCGCGCCGGATGATCGGGCGCGGTGTTGAGCGCATCGAAACAATGCCATTCCGTTTCCACATCCGGACCTTCGGCCAGAGCAAAACCCATTCGGCGAAAGATGCCGATGCCGCGGTCGAGCATTTGGGTGAGGGGATGGAGCGCGCCTAACTCGGCCGCGGTGCCGGGCAGCGAAATGTCGATATTGGCCAGCGCGCTCGCTTCCTTCGCGGCGCGAAGACGTTCCGCGCTTTGCTCGATCGCGGCCGTGACCGCGTTGCGCGCTTCGTTCAAAAGTTTTCCGACGACGGGACGCTCTTCTTTGCTGAGCGATTTCATCCGGTCGGCCCACGCCGAGATGCTGCCGGCGCGGCCGAGATAGCGGATGCGCGCGGCCTCGAGGGTATGCTCATCGGTGGCCTCGCTCATCTCGCGCAGGGCAGAAGCGCGCAATTCTTCCAGTGGGTGCGTCATCAAGACACGAGTGTTCAACGTTGAACGTCGAACGTCCAATCGGAACTGTAGCGGCGGTCTCTGACCGCCGAACGATTTTACGAAACGCGTTCGGCGGTCAGAGACCGCCGCTACAGAAAAAGCTGCCTACGCCGCCTTCTTCGCTTTCGTTTTGTTTTCGAGCGCGGTCTTGACCTGCTCGACGATTCCCTTGAACGCGGCTTCATCAGTGATCGCGAGATCGGAGAGGATCTTGCGATCGAGCCCGATGTTGGCGGCTTTTAAACCTTCGGCGAAGCGGCTGTAAGTGAGGCCTTGCGCGCGGACGGCGGCGTTCAGGCGCTGGATCCAGAGATAACGGAAGGTGCGTTTGCGCGTTTTGCGATCGCGATAGGCCCAATATTTTCCCTTCATCGTCGCATCTTTCGCGTAACGGAAAAGTTTGGAACGGCGGCCGCGGTAACCCTTGGCTTGATCTAGAACGCGTTTGCGTCGCTCCCGGCTGGCCGGGGCGTTAGTGGCTCTTGGCATTTTGTTTTATCCCGAAATTCTTCGGGACTCCTTCTTTCAGCGAATTGTTCTTTGGTTAATGATCTGCGCGACCTCATTCGCTGATTGGGTCCCGCATGCGGGACCAGGTGAGCAGATCGGCGCGGCGCCATCGGGCGTTCGCGGGCCGGAAAAGTAGCGAGGGGTTAACTTGATGCAAGCACAGTCGTCATTCCGAGCGCAGTCGAGGAACCCCGCCGCAAGTCGAGCGACATTCCACGGGGTCCCTCGACTTCGCTTCGCTCCGCTCGGGATGACCTGCTGATTTACCCCAATATTTTCGCATTGGCCGCGGAGAGCGCGCCTCCTAAAATCCCCCGCATGCACTGGCTTGGTCGTCATCGGCGTTTTGTGGTGGCGGTGATTTGCGCGCTCTGCAGCGGCGTGATTATTGCGGTGCATTTCTTTCCGAACTTCCCATTTCTTTCCGCCGTCTGGCGGCAGGAACAAAACTTCGAGGACTTTCTCCAGCGCGAAGGCCGCAAGACCGCGACCCATCCGGACATGGTTTTTCTTGGGATCGATCAGACCACGCTCGAGCTTCCTCCCTTCTGGGCGGAAGAGCTGGCGAGCAGCCGCGCGCTCCAACTTATGACTGAGCGGCCTTATCCCTGGTCGCGGGAAGTGTGGGCGCTTTTGCTCGATCGCGTTTTCGGCGCCGGGGCGCGCGCGGTGATGTTCGATTTCGTCTGCAACCCTCCCAACGATGGCGACCCCGCCTTTCACGCGGCGCTCGACCGCTATCGCGATCGCGTGGTGGTCGGGGCGAATTTCGATCTCTCCCAGAACATGCAGGCCGTGTTGCCGAATCCCGCGCTGATTCCGCCGCCGGCCTTGCAGGACGACCGCGTCGGCTTCGTCATTTTCTTTTCCGATCCGCTCGATCGCAAGGTCCGCTCCGTCCGTTACATGACCACCGACCGGATCCTCGCGGGCTTGGAGCCGCATCCCTCCCAGGAAGTTTTTTACGCGATGTCGGCGCGCGTCCTGGCGAAAATCGGGCACGCCGCGGACATCCCGCACGATTTTCTGCCCCATCAATTACGCTTCAGCTCCAACGAGGCTTATCCGCCGCGCCCGCTCTACGAAGTTTTCGATCCGAAATTCTGGCATGCCAATTATGCCGACGGCGCCTTTTTCAAAGACAAAATCATAATCGTCGGCGCGTCGTCGCAGGTGGCGCATGATTTTGTCGCCACCCCAATGAGTCCGGACACGCCCGGTCCTGTCCTGCATCTCCAGGCGATCGCCGCCGCGATCGATCATGAATTCCTTCATCCCACGTCGGAACGGACCGATCTTATTTTGGTCGGCCTCGCCGGGCTGCTGGCGTGGACCTTGATTGCCTTCGTCCGGCGGCCGCTCTTCTGTCTGATCGCGTTGCTCGCCATCGCGACGGCCTATCTTACTTTCGCACGCGTTGCTTACGATCGCAGCGGTTTGCTCGTCCCGGCGGTGCCGGTGCTGAGCGCATTTCTCGCCGGCGGCGTCCTCTCGTTAGGCTTCGAATTCATCCTCGAACGGATGGAGAAATTGCGCACCCGCCGCACCCTC
>Ga0209118_1001290_pt1 | contig 11850 bp, 14 predicted proteins | sample BlaSpr_A8_Ref_M1_FD_187988 | JGI IMG/M metagenome (GOLD analysis project Ga0209118, IMG submission 187988) | Forest soil microbial communities from Thunder Bay, Ontario, Canada - Black Spruce, Ontario site 2_A8_Ref_M1 (SPAdes) (version 2) | ecosystem: Environmental > Terrestrial > Soil > Boreal...
CCTCCGTGATGGAGGCGATGGACGCCCTGTACGAGATCCAGGACAGCTTGATGTACAACCAGATCGAGGACGAGTAAGCCTCGTTTAGCGAATAACCTGGGCCGGGTTCCGAGAGGGGCCCGGCCTTTTCTTTGCCTTGACAAACCGGAGCGGATGAGCTCGAGTAGCCCTCATCTAAGGAGGAGACTGTGATGTCCACGACAGGAGCGGCTCAATTCGATGCGGAGGCCTACAAACGCGGCACCCGCGAGCAATGGCAGAACGCGGCCGCGGCCTGGCACCGATGGGGCCCGACGCTCGAGACATGGCTCGGCCCCGCGACAGAGCTGATGCTCGACCTCGCCCAGGTTGGGCCCGGGAGCCACGTCCTCGACGTAGCAGCCGGGGCAGGCGGGCAGACCCTTGCCGCCGCGCGACGTGTCGGGGTCAATGGAGCAGTCCTCGCAACGGACATCTCTCCGGCCCTGCTCGAGTACGCATCCGGAGAGGCAGGGCGGGCCGGCCTTGCGAACGTGGCCACGAGAGAGATGGACGGCGAGCAGATCGAGGTTGAGCCGGAGTCATTCGACGCGGTGATCTCACGCGTTGGCCTCATCTACTTTCCGGACCAGCAGGCTGCCCTCAGAGGCATGAGGAACGCCCTGCGCAACGGCGGTCGGGTGGCTGCCATCGTCTACTCCACGCCGGATCGCAACCGGTTCTTCTCCATTCCCGTCTCGATCATCCGGCGCAGGGCGAACCTGCCGCCGCCCCTGCCGGGCCAGCCGGGGCCGTTCAGCCTCGGGGCGCCGGGCGTCCTCCAGCAGGCTTTTGAAAATGCCGGCTACCGCGACATCGAAGTGCGCGTCGTTGAGGCTCCGCTGCACCTCGCCTCGGCAGCCGAATGCGTGCGCTTCGAACAGGAGTCGTTTGGGGCGCTGCACCAGATGCTCTCCGGACTCGACGAATCCGCGCGAAAGGAAGCATGGGTCGAAATCGAGACGGAACTATCTCAGTTCGAAGGACGTGACGGGTTCGCCGGTCCCTGCGAGCTGCTGGTTGCAGCCGGCACAAAGTAGTCCCGCCCAGGCGGGCCTAGAGGCGCGGCCGAAAACCTCGACGAGAGATTCGGCGATCCAGGTGGCCCAGATTCGGGTGAAGCTCCGAGCAGCGGAGCGAGCGCATCATCCATGCGTGAGCGAGCAGCGCAGGAGCTGAACCCGAAGATGGGCCGCATGGGCGCCGAAGATCCGTCGACGGCCTTTTCGGCCGCGCCTCTAGTGGTCGCTTTCCGCCTGCCGGACTCGCTGGCTCAGGACCTGGAGCAGCCGGTAGGAAACCTCGGGGTGCTCCTTGAGGAAGGGTTTGAAGCTCCACTCCGGGATGGTCGCCAGGGACACGTCCGTGTCCGCCTTGATGTTCGCGCTGCGGCCCTCGTGGTCCAGCAGCGCCATCTCGCCGAACGAGTCTCCGGGTCCGAGCTTTCGCGACTTGCCCTGTACCGTCGACACGGTGACGGTGCCGTCGAGGATGATCATGAATCCAACCCCGTTCTCGCCTTTGACGACGATCTCGTGACCGGCGGGGTGCTTGACGGTCTTCATCTGCTTCTCGAGGGAGCGCAGCTCTGTTTCGGGCAGACCCTGGAACAGCTTCGCCTCTTTGATCTGAACCACGCTCAGATACTAACGCCCAGCCTTTTTGTCGTCGAGAAATTCCTGGTACCGGCGGTAGGCGTCCTGCTTGCGGCTGTCGACGATCTTCGTGTAGCCCTGGAGCGTGTTGAGGTTGGCGTGGCCCAGGACCTCCTGGACCAGGCGAACGTCCCCACCGGTCACCTCGAGCAGCGTGGTGGCAGCAGTGTGCCGCGCGACGTGGGGCGATTTGAAAGACCACGCGCCGAGCTGCACGCGCAGCTTGCGCACGATGAAACGCGCCCCGGCCGAGGTCAGGCGGCGCGCGCGATCGTCCGCGGCAGCGCGGTCGAAGTTGACGAACAGCGCCATACAGGCGTCCTCGCGCACCGCGAGGTATTCCTCTAGCGCCTCTTTTGCGTCGGTCGTCAGATACACCGAGCGCTGCTTGGAGCCCTTCCCCGTCACGACGAGTCGGTTCCCGCTGCGCGGGAAGTCAGTCCGGTCGAGCGCAAGGGCTTCGGAGATGCGGCACCCGGTGCTGATCAGGAACTGGACCAGCGCGCGGTCGCGCTTCTCATGCGCGCTCTGCCTTGGTAGGGACTCGAGCAGGCGGGTGAGCTCGTCGGGATCGATCGGCTTGGGCAGCCGCTGCTCGAGCTTTGGCAGCGTGATGCCGTTCGATAGGTCGCGGTCGATCAGGCCTTCCTTCGCGATCCAGCGGAGCCACGACCGAATCGCGACGAGTGCGCGCGCCCGCGAGGCCGGACTCTTCAGGCGGCCCGCGAGATGCCGCTGGTACGCGCGCAGGTCGTCGTGCCGCAAGTCCGCGACCGAGAGCGTGTGATCGTGGCCGGCCAGAAAATCAATCAGCTTCTTGATCTCGGACGCGTAGGCCCGGACCGTGTTCGGGCTGCGGTTCGCTTCGAGCTGAAGCCAGCCGAGATATTCAGTGGCGGCGGCCTGCAGATCGATTGCCATGTCGAGGCCGTCTGCATGTTGCCATACTCGTACGAGGTGGGGGCTCTTCGTGTGATCGGCGCCGGCGAAGTGCCGGAACCACGAGACGATGAATTCGGCTTTGATCCTGAATTCACCGCGCGAATCCAGAGCATCGCGCTCTGGTTCTATCGCAACTACTGGCGCGTTGAGGTCGAGGGGATGCACAACGTGCCCGCTCGAGGCCGCGCGCTGCTCGTGGCCAACCACGCCGGGATCGTTCCATACGACGGGGCGATGATCCGCACGGCGATCATCGCCGAGCACCCTCACCCGCGACACGCTCGCATGCTGGTCGTCGACTGGGCTTTCGCGATGCCATTCACGAACATGCTGCTGGTCAAGACCGGCAACGTGCTCGCGCATCCGGACAACGCAGCGGCGCTGCTCGAACGCGATGAGCTCGTCGGGGTTTTTCCGGAGGGCGTCAAGGGCGCGGCCAAGCGATATCGAGATCGCTATCGCGTTACGCGATTCGGACGTGGTGGCTTCGTCCAGGTTGCGCTGCGCACGGGATCCCCGATCATCCCCGTCGCGGTCGTCGGGTCTGAGGAGCTGCACCCCGTCTTGTTCGACCTCCAGCCGCTCGCGAGGCTGCTTGGCCTGCCTGCCATTCCGATCACGCCCACTCTTCCATGGCTCGGGCTGGCGGGCTTGATCCCGCTGCCGTCGAAGTGGTTCATCGCGTTCGGAAAGCCGATCGACGTTTCGCGTTTCGGCCCCGAAGGCGCGGATGACGCGAGGCTGGTGCTCGAGTTGACCGAGGAAGTTCGCAGCTGGATCCAGGGAACGCTGAATCAGCTGCGGGCACGGCGCCGGACGATTTTCTTTTAGCCCGGTCGGTTCCCGCGGCGTCGCTGTCAAACTGTCCCGATGCTTCACAGATCGATCGCAGCCCTGGCCGTAATGGTGATGGCCGTCGCGTGCGGCGGCTCCGCATCCATCTCGATCTCGGGACCGACCGCATCGACTGTGTCGGTTCAACCAGGTGATCTTCCCGCCGGCATGCAGAAGTGCGACCTCTCCGGCGACATCGATAGCTTCCTTAACAAGTCGAAGGCGAAGGATCCCACCACTTACACCTCCACCAAGGGTGAGTGGGATGCGGCGCAGAAGGCGGGAGCCACGGCGGCGTATGTGGCTTTCTTCGCGGACAGCACTGCGCATTGCTCCACCATCGAGTCGAACTCATCCGACATCAGCACCGCGACGTACAAGCTGGTTGTCAACTTCGTCATCCAATTCAAGGACGAGGCCAGCGCCAGCAAGGGCTACACGACTGAATCGATCTTCGGCTTCAGCGCCTCTTCGCTCAAGAACGGGGGCGCCCCGGTCATCGAAGGAACCAAGACTGGGCTCACCGCGAATTCCATCGTGCTGAGCGTCGCGATCTCCAACCAGTCCTTCTACGTGGCTGTGTGGCAGAACAAGGCGTTCATGGTCATCCTCGCGATCCTCAACATCGATACAGCGACCTGCAAGAAGGTCGCGCTGGCGGCGAACAGCCGGATCAAATAGGCGCGCGGGGCGGCTCCGGCTAGAATTGCCCGGCCGATCGCAAACGCTCGCCACGTTCCACACCGCACTCGGCGCCGGCGGGGCACTGTGCCCCTGCTTCGCATAGCGCTCGTTCTCGCGCTGCTGATGACGCTTGCCTTCGGGGCGATCAGGCTTTTCGATCCAACCAGCATCCTGGTGGCAACAGCCATCAAGCTCGATCCCTCGCCGCCTTCGACTTCGGTCGCGAACCACGTGTTGCTTCCGGGCCTGGAGTCGGGCGCATGCGTGAGCCTCGCGCCGACGCGTCCGGGATCTGGACAGACGGTGTTCATCGATCCGGGTCACGGGGGACTTGATCCCGGCGTGGTCGGCGGAACAGCCGCGCACCCGGAGCTGGAGAAAGACGCGACCCTGGCCGTCGCGTTGCGGCTGAGCGACCTTCTCCGGGCGGCCGGCTATCGCGTGGTGATGGCGCGGACACAGGACACGACTGTGATCAAGCTGTCTGAGTCAGATTCCGTCTACGGATCGCTCACCGCAAGCGCCGAGCACCGAGATCTCGCGGCGCGCGCGGCCTGCGCCAACGCCGCTGGCGCGGCAGTCCTGCTGTCCATCCATTTCGACGCCTTTGGGGATCCATCCGTCGGCGGCACCGAGACGTTCTATGACGCGGCCAGGACTTTTGCCCCCGCCAGCCGCAATCTCGCTACGGACGTGCAAAAGGCCCTGGTCGCGGCTTTGGGCACGGCCGACCGCGGCGTCTGGACCGACGACCAGCTGGCCGCTCCGACCCTCACGACCTCCGGCAGCACGTACAACCACCTAATAGAGCTCGGCCCGATGTCCGCGGGCTGGGTGGACGCGCCAAGCCAGATGCCGGGGGCCCTGGTCGAGCCGCTGTTCCTCACCAACCCCTCCGAAGCGCGCCTTGCTTCCGATCCGACAGGGCAGCAGGTGATCGCAGCGGCGCTCGAGGCCGGGTTGGTGAAGTTCCTGTCGACCGCCTGAAGGGCGCGAGCCGTCGGCTATGACGGCCGCGTGAGGTTTCGCGCTAACCGTCGGCTATTACCATCCCATCCAGTTGGGGGATGCACCCGATTTCGGGCCGGCAATCCGCATGCAGCCGAACGTGGTAGGCGGCCTGGTCAGCGTTCAACTTATCGAACACCGAAGGGTTGGACCAGAAGTTGATCAGCGCAGTGCAGCTGGGCAACCCATGAGCCTGGTCATTTAGAGCCGCAATGTCCTGTTGAGATATTGCGACGTGGCCAGCCTCGTGTGTGTAGAGCACCTGCTCCAGGGCATTCCATGCCTCCACCAGCGGGATCTTCACGCTCCCATCGGTCGGTGGTGACCATCTTGGGAGGGCAATGAAGTCCCGATAAACGAGTGTTGTTGTACTTGGCGAATAGCAGTAGTAGCGTCCCACGGGGGTAAAGCCTTCCAGTGCCCAAGCGACCCCGTTTGGTACGGCGGGGTCCGGAGCGCAAGTTCCGCTACCGAATTTCGTGCAAATGGAAGACTTGTTGAGACTGTCGATGAGCTGCTCCTGGGTTGTACCGCTCACATCAAAGAATTGAACGTCCGTGTTGGGGATGGCGGGCGGGCTAAACAGCGCCGGTGAGCCGTACCACCTTTCCTTGAGGTCCTGGACTTCGGCGCATGGACCTCAGCGATGTGAACGCCGACTGCCCGAACTAATGTTCAGGCCCTAAGTGGGCGCGTAGCGGCTTACGGACCGGGTGGCGTCGTTGAACGTTCTGCCTATCGCCGTATCTAGTCCAGCCCTGCTTCAAACGCATGCCAAATGGGTATAAAAAATGTGAGGGTTGCCGCTCGACGGCATCGGACTAAGTCGGCCGCCGTTGATCGGTCAATCGGAACCTGTTTCGCCCTCCACGGCTCGGTGGTGGAAGGCGAGTTCAGGTTGGGTATGAGTTAAGGCGCGGGCCAGCTGGTTTCCGGGGCTGACCACAAGGACAGGAGACCAACCAATGACACACGGCAGCATCACATCCGCGATGCGTTCGTTCCGCAAGGGCATCAAGCTGACCAACCCCGGACCGGGCAAGACCGGACAAGGCGTCGTCATCATCAACCCCTTCACCAAGATCTATGGCGGCTACCAGAACGGCTCGACGGCTGTCTACTTCTGGTGGGGCCCCGAGCAGTTCATCGCCTCTACGCCGTGGGAAGCGATGGCGTTCCTTGCCGCCGCGATGCAGGAGCTGGAGCATGCCAGCGCCCGGCTACACAAGGCCGCCTAAGGGCTGTCCGTCAGAAGTCCGAGTCGGAACTGTTCGTCCAATCCGCTGCGCTGGGCTCACGCGTAGCTGCGATCCCCGACAACACCAACACACAAGGAGCAACGGCATGTTGAAACCGACAGACAGCAAACCGGCCTTCGACCACGTCCATCCGAGGCAGTCACTTGACCGAATGATCAAGCCTTCTGCGAAAGGCAACGGGGTCGGAGCTGAGTTCACGATCACATGGCGCGTCTATACCGACCCCAACGGCAAGGACTGGATGACATGGGACACCCCGGAGGTCGTCGGCGAACCGCTGGCCGACATCCACGAGGGCTACGAATTCATGGCGAAGATGTGGCGGCGGGCATTCCAGCGCGCAGCCAAAATCCGCCAGTCAAAGAAGGCAGCATGAACGCTTACATCTGCACGCCGTGGGGAATTATCGAAGTCAAAGACGTCACCGGTCAGTCGTTCGGCCCTCCATCGACGGTCGCCAACATCAAGCGCGGAGAGAAGGCGATCGCTTTCGCCGACACCAGCAAATTTCCACTCGTGATGGGCGACGAGCCGCCAACTGTCCAGCCAAACCCGAAGTAAGAGACTCGGCTCCGGCGTCGGCCTTCAATCCGTGTAGCGCCCGCCACGGCGTCGTAGGTCCGGGGATGCGGTTCCGGCCGGCGCCGGGCGTGCGCGATTTTTTCCGGGCGCCGTGGACGCGCACACGTAGGCTGGGGCTTCCGCGAAGCTGCAGGACGTAAGCGGACGCGGCGCTGGCCGAAGGTTGCTGCGTTTGTTATGGGCGCTCGGCCATGGTGCAATCGGAGGGGCAGCACATGCCCCACCCCATCCATGAAAGCGCTGCTCACGTTTCTAGCCGCCACTCTGCTCGCCGTCGCGTGCGGATCATCGGCGCCAGCCGCCACTGCGACTCCAAGCCCGAGCCAGGCTCAGTTGGGCGCTGAGTACCTCAAGTTAGTCGCGCCGTCAAACGCCGCCAATGACAGCCTCAACGTCGCCCTCAAAATCACGCCCTTCGACGGGCCGAAGGTGCGCACCGCCGCCACGGACTTACGCGACTCAGAAGCGACCTTCAACACGGCCTTGTTCGGGTTCGAGAAGAAGGTGCCCGCAAACGTCCAGGCCGACGTCGAAACCGCGCGCCATTCGCTCTCTACGGACATCAGCAACCTGTACAACGTGGTCAACTCGGCAGATGACGCAAGCCTGAACGCGGCGCTTGCTGCGTGGCCCGCTTTACCGAACGCACCATTCGTTCAGTTGCGCAGCGATCTTGGACTGCCGCCCCCGACCTAGGCTCCGGTCGCGCTCATGAGGCGGCCGCGTCTGTCGTCGAACCTCTTTCGCGCAGCTCGACGCGTCGACGACATCGAGGCAATCGCGTCGGGCGATCCGAAGCGCGTCGCACGGCGAGCGAAGAATCGCATCGTGGGCCGGCTGCTTGCGCGCGCCGGCTTCTGGCGGCGACTGTGGCGGTAACGCCGACGTGCGATTGGGCCGGCTGCGCCGATGCCGGCACTCACACGGTGACGATCGACTTTCCTGGGGAGCCGCAAGAGGTCTGGAACGTCTGTCGATCGCACGACCGCGAGCTGAAGACACAAGCGGTTGCGAGTCGGCCGAAGACGGAGCCGCCCAAGGAGGAGCCGATAACGATCGAGGTCTTCTGTGGAGAGTGCCAGCGCCCGCTCGATGAAGCGTCGGACTTGCCGAGCGAGCAGAGATTGCCCTGCCCAGCCTGTGGGTCGGTGCGGCGACTGCACAAGGTCGGGATCCATGAGACCGTGACCATGCACGAGTCTGTGCGTGCCCGGTCCAAGCGTCCTGGAAAGGGCGGTTGGCTTCAGGACATGCGGACCGGAGATGACTACTCGAGGATGCTCGAAGGGTGGGGCCAGCTCGAACGGAGCGTGGATCGCGAGCAGGGTCGGTATCGCGAATTCATCGAACTACCCGACGGCACGCGCATCGAAAGCGTTGCGCGGCTCTCCGATCACCAAGGAGGTTGACCTTCCGGCTAGGTGGACAACATAATCGCGGCTGCGATCATCGGCGCCGCCTCCGGGCTTGCGATCGTTCTGGTCGGGGGTCAGGTGAACCGTTACCTGGCGTGGCGCACATGGGACAGGGACCGGGCCAAGGAAGCCTATGTCGACTTCCTCGAGCGGGCGCAGGACTCTGCAGAGCTGGCTGATCGCGTCGCTCGCGGTCTAAAGACGGACAACGCGGCCAAGAGCGAGCAGCTCCGGCTCCTCCTACGTACAGAGATCCGTCAGGACCTATTGGCCGGCGCTGCCGCCCGCGGGCTGGCAATTGCGCTGCGTCAGGTGGTCGTGGAGCTTGTGCGCGATGCCGACATGATGGCGAGCATGGGCGAGCAGCTCTTTGACAACGAGGCACAGTTCACCAAGACCTACAGCACGCGAAATCGCGAATACATCGCGGCCAGAAAGGCCTTCACCGACGCAGCGAGGCGTGATCTTGAGCGCTGGTAGTCGGGCGCTCACGGGTTGAACCAAGAACTTCGAGAGCGCCGGTGGGATCACGAGCTGATCGGCCCCGCGTACCGGGTCGCAGCTTCCGATGCCTCACCACTCCGTGTTGTCGCAGGGCCAGGGACCGGAAAGACCTTTGCGCTGATGCGGCGCATTGCGCGCCGGCTCCAAGAAGGGGCGGATCCGCCAAGGATCCTTGCTGTGACGTTCACCCGGACGGCGGCCCGCGATCTAGAGAATGAGTTAAGCCAGCTACGAGCTGTCGGGGCCGATCGAGTCAGCGCGGGAACCCTTCATTCACGATGTTTTTCGATCCTCTCGAGGGCAGACGTCCTGAGAATGACGGGCCGGGCACCACGGCCGCTACTCGCCTTCGAGGAGCGCTTCATGTTGGTGGATCTCCAAGCGCAATTTGGTGGCGTCCGGCAGTGTCGGCGCTTCCTTCAGGCGTTCAACGCGGCATGGGCACGGTTGCAATCGGAGGAGCCTGGTTGGCCGCACGCGGATGACGACCGGCAATTTCAGCGGGCGTTGCTTGGCTGGCTGCAGTTCCACGGAGCGATGTTGATCGGAGAGCTTGTGCCAGAGACTCTCCGATTCCTGCGCGACAACCCGGAGGTCCCCTACCGCCACGCTTACGACCACGTCTTGGCCGACGAGTATCAAGATTTGAATCGCGCCGAGCAGGAACTCATACAGCTGCTCGCTGAAGACGCCCAACTCACGGTCGTGGGCGACGAGGACCAGTCGATCTACTCGTTCAAGCACGCGCACCCAGATGGGATCCGAGAATTCATTGCTGAGGCGGACGAGCCGCTCGAAGAGTGCAGACGCTGCCCGGTCACCGTGATCGAGATGGCGAACTCACTGATCGCGAATAATCCAGACCGGGCGAATCGGCAGCTCCGGCCCGTGGCCGGACAACCCCAAGGTGACGTACAGATCGTGCAGTGGAGCTCGATGACCGCCGAGGCCGCCGGAATCGGCGATTTCATCAAGCGGCGCATCGACGATCACAGCGTGGAAGCGGGCAAGGTCCTTGTGCTGTGTCCCCGCCGGCAGTTGGGATACGCGATCCGCGACGCTCTACGCGATCGGGAGGTCGCTGCGCACAGCTTTTTCCAAGAGGAGGCACTTGAGGGCGACCCGGCTGAGCTCGATGAGTGCCAAGCGCAGCGGGCGTTCACGCTTCTTTGTTTGGCTGCGAACGTCCGCGATCGCGTGGCGCTGCGGAGCTGGTCGGGGTTCGGCAGCTCAAGTCTGCGGACCGGCGCGTGGCAGCGCCTTCGGAACCATTGTCAGGCGACCGGGCAAGATCCTTGGGACGCCCTGGTGGCGTTGGACGAAGGTGGCTTGAACCTGCCACATACGGGCTCACTGATCGCGCCGTTCCGTGAGCTGCGCGTCCTGCTCGGCGAGCTTGAGGGCGTGGGCGGCCAGGCTCTTCTGGACACCTTATTTCCCGCCGAAGAGGAGTGGGCGGGCGACGTCCGACGCCTCGCAGAAAAACTCGGACTGCAAGGCCTTAATGCTCTGGGCCAGCGCGACATGCTGCGTAACGCGCTCACCCAACCAGAGCTCCCGACCGACGTCGAATATGTCCGCGTAATGAGCCTCCACAAGTCAAAGGGCCTGACTGCCGACCTGGTCGTTGTCACCGGCTGCGTTGAGGGGTTGATTCCGACCATCGCTTCGGACCTGCCCGACGACGAGCGCGAGTTGCATATGCGCGAGCAGCGCCGGCTGTTCTACGTGGCCTTGACCCGAACGCGGCACTCGCTCGTGCTCAGCAGTGTCGCCCGGCTACCAGTGGAGACAGCGCACCGCATGGGAGCGCGGATTCGACCTTGGGGCGCAACTCTCGCGTCGCGCTTTATGCGTGAGCTCGGGCCCGCTGCTCCTGCAGCGATTCCTGGAAGGAACCTGCAGGCGTAAGCCGGCGCGACGACCAGTTTGGCAGCCCGCCGACAATGAAGGTCTCAGGCTGAGGGAAGGCGACCGACGATCGCGCCGGCGTCTGGGAAGCGCGTAGCGAAGAAGTCGATGAACGCCTTGGTCTCGTGGCGGAACCCTAGCTCGCAAGCGCGAGCGACGGCTTCGTCCTCGATCCGCTGAGTGTCTGCCTTGTCAACCGTGCCCATTACGAGCCGGTAGTTGATGAGCACGTGGACACACTCGTGGAGGACGATCCCGGCGAAGACCAGGCGCGGCGCGAGCTCCACCTCGACGCGCCCGAGCTTGAGGACCCACGAGTCGGGCGGCCGGTCCAGGCCGAATGTTGCCGCGTCCGCCAGCCAGTGCCCGGTAAACGAGTAAGCGCCGTGCGCTACGGGGTCGATCTCACCAGGGGGACTCAGCGGCGCCACGCGCGATGTGGGCGACGCCAGGATCATGAGGTTGCGGGCCCGCACGAGCTGCTCGAAGTCGTCCGGCGCCAGCCGGGCCAGCACCGGAAGCAGGCGTCGCCGAAGCGCGCGAAGCTCGTAGCACTCGGGCCTGTCGGTCGGCGCGCCGTGCGGTGAGCCGTCGTTGCTGGCTAGGTGCTCGGGGTCGCGCAAAAACGCCTCGACGTCAGCTGCTGGCATCGCCCGACCACGTCGAGCCGGCGAAGACCTGGCGATCGACGTCCTCGATTTTCGTGCGCGTCCCGTCGCGCTGAAGCGTCTCGATGATCCGCCGCGCGAACAGTGCTCGGATCTCCTCACGGTGGGCCGCGATGTCGCTGACGTACCGCTCGAAGGCTCTTATGTCGACGACCAGGTTGTGCTTGCCTGCGCGAATCAGCTCCTCGTTGCGGGCAATGAACTTCTTGCGAGCCACGCCGTGGTCCGCCTCGAACCACCAGTGCTGCGCACCGGCGGCTTTGAGCTGCCGCACATCAGGGAGCAGGCCGATTGGGAATCCAAATTCCAAAACGACGTCGTGGTCGGCTGCGGCGACGACCTTCACGAAGTCGGCTGCTCGCCCGGTCGT
>Ga0209118_1001291_pt1 | contig 11849 bp, 7 predicted proteins | sample BlaSpr_A8_Ref_M1_FD_187988 | JGI IMG/M metagenome (GOLD analysis project Ga0209118, IMG submission 187988) | Forest soil microbial communities from Thunder Bay, Ontario, Canada - Black Spruce, Ontario site 2_A8_Ref_M1 (SPAdes) (version 2) | ecosystem: Environmental > Terrestrial > Soil > Boreal...
CCCGCCGCGCCGCCGGCTCGCCGCCCCGCTTGTGCGCCCAGCGCAGCAGGTCGGTCCAGAGGAGCTCCGGGTGCACGGCACCGCGTCCGCCACCGCGACGACCAGCGCCACGGTCATCTCCGGCCCGGCCGCCGGTATAACTTTTGGTATGACTAGCGGTAGGAACCCCAGCAGGACCGCTCCTGGTGCCGCCCTCCGCCCGGATGGTGGCGCCATGGTGATGGATCACCACGAACTCGGGCACCACCGCCACCGTCCAACCCACCTGCCGCGCCCGCAAGCAGAAGTCGAGGTCCTGGGCGTAGAACTGGAAGGTCTCGTCGAGCGGCCCGACCTCGTCACAGACGGCGCGGCGGATGGCCATGGCGGCGCCGGTCACCCAGGCAACCTCGGCCGCGCCGGTGCCGCTGGCGCGCCGCAGCCGCCGATAGAGAGGTATCCGCGCCAGCAGCTCGGGCAGGCCGCTCGCCAGAGCGAACAGCCAGGCCGCCGTCGGTGCGCCGCCGCCGCTCCACTGCGGGGTGCCATCAGGGTAGCGCAGCGCCGCGCCGGCGATGCCCAACCGCGGTTCGGCGGCGAAGCGCGCCAGCAGCGCCGCCAGACCGCTGCCGTCGCTGCCGACCTCGGCGTCGCTGTTGAGCAGGAGCAGGACGCTGCCGGCCGCCGCCGCCAGCCCGTGGTTGGCGGCGCGGGTGAAGCCGCCCTGGCGCTCGAGACGGACCAGCCGCACCTCCGGGTGGCGCGCCGCCACCATCTCGGCGGTGCCGTCGTCGCCCGCATCGTCGACCAGCACCACCTCGATCGCCGCGAGCTCGGGTCGCACCGCCGCCGCCGCAAAGAGCGCGGCGAGGCAGGCAAGCGTCAGCTGCCGCGTGTTGCGGCTCGGGACGACGACCGAGAGCGTCGGCGGAGGTTGGCTCACGCCAACGCTCACATGGCCGCTTTCGCGCTCTTCGTGCCGATCCCCACCGCCTTGATCGCCTCGAGGCGAGCGACGATCTTCCGCGCCGCGGCCTCCCAGGTCCAGCGCGCCGCCATTTCGCGGGCCGCCACCTGGCCGCGCGCCCGCGCCTCGTCGCGGTGCTCGTAGACATGACGCAGCAGGAAGCGCAGGTGCTCGGGGTCCGGATCCGCCCAGCGAAAGCCGTCGTAGTAGGGGCACTTCGCCCGCGCCGGCACCAGCTTGCGGACGCGCAGCGGATAGGCATTGCCCGCGTGCACGAACTCCTGGTGGGCGCCCCAGTCAGTGGCGATGGCGGGGAGCCCGCAGGCCATCGCCTCCATCAGCGGCATGTTCCAGCCTTCGCCGCGGCTCACCGACAGGAAAGCGTCGGCCGAGCGGTAGAGCGCGCCCAGCTGGTAGTGCGGGAACTCGAGGTTGAAGAGGTAGGAGACCTTGCCCCCAGAGGCGGACAGGCGCAGCCGCCGGATCTCCTCCTTGAGGCGGATGCCGGGATCCTTGTTGATCACCTTGCACAACAGCCGCACCGGTTCGCGCGCCGAAAACTCGTCGTTGAAAGCCTGGATCAGCAGGCTCGGCTCCTTGCGCTCGCCCCACTCGAAGAGCGCCAGGAACACGAACTCGCCGCTGGGGTTCGGATAGGCCGCGATTCCAGGATTGAAGTAGCGGACGTCGACCCCCAGCGGCATCAGGTGGATCGGCCGCCGCAGGCCGGACTCCAGGAAACCGCGCCGGTTGAACTCGCTCGGCACCCAGACCTCGTCCATGCGGTTCGCCTGGGCCACCCATTCGCGCGGGAAGCCGTCCACTTCCAGCATGGTGAAGCCGATCTTGCGGCGGCCGCGGTTGCGCGAGAAGACGTCGCCCTGGCCGTAGACCACCGAGACTTCGGGCCTGCGGGGAGCGGCGCGGGCGCGGATGACGTTCAAGCGGTAGTCGCCGCTCGATTCGGGCTCGAGCGGGGGGAACACGGTCCGTGGACCGTAGACATAGCGGTAGACGGTCCGCACTCCCAGATCGTCGAGCGAGCGCAGCAGCTCGCGGCAGCTCATGGCATAGCCGGTGGGGAAGTTCAGGATCGATTGCCAGAGCAGGTGGTGGCGGTAGCGCGCCGCGAGCTCGCGCCGCCATTTGCGGCGGAAGATGTCGCGGCTGCCCTGGAACAGCCGCATCAGCGTGCCGTCGTCGCCCCGGGTCGAGCCGTGCTCGTCGTGGATCAGCGTCACCTCGCCGCACAGGACCGTCTTCCACCCCGCCTGCCGCGCCCGCAAGCAGAAGTCGGTGTCCTCGAAGTAGCTGGCGAAATCGAGTGCCAGCCCGCCGATGGCGTCGAGCACTTCGCGCCGGATGTAGGCGCAGGCAAAGACAATGCCGGAAACCTCCTCGACACCGCTGTGCTGGCCGACGTCGCGCTCGAGCGACCCGACCTGCTGCCCCCAGAGGGTGTCCGGCATGATGTAGGTGCCGGCATGGAGCAGGCGGCCATCGGGCAGCACCAGCCGGCAGCCGACCACGCCGATATCGGGCGTCGAGTGGGCGCAGGCTGCAAGCCGCCGCAGCCAGTCGCGCTGGGTGAGCTCGAGGTCGTTGTTGAGCAGCACGACGTCCGAGCCGGGCGCCGCGGCGGCGATGCCGGCGTTGTTGCCGCGCACGAAGCCGACGTTCTTGGGCAGCCGCACGACGCGCACCCCGGAGACCCGCGCCAAGCACTCCGGCGTCTCGTCGGTCGAGCCGTTGTCGACCACCACCACCTCGGCGCCGTCGAGGTCCGTAGCGGCCAGCGTCTCGAGGCAGCGCTCGGTGAGCTGCCAGTGGTTCCACGCCAGGATGACGAGAGTGATCCGCCGGCTGCTCATCGCGCCGCGGTCCGGAGGGTCGGCGGCGTTCCCGGAGGTCCTGGAGGCCCCGCGGGTGCTGGGGGGCCCGGCGGCGCCTGCAGGTCCGGAGGTCCCGGTTGACCCGGAGGTTCCGGAGGCCCCGGATGACCCGGCAGCCCCGGCAGCTCCAAAGGATAGAGCGAGGACCATAGGGCTTCGAGGGTCTCCGGCACGTCGGCGACGCTCAGCTCGCGAGTCTCCCGCCAGTAACTCGGCTCGCAGGCGATCCGCGGCAGCGGCGGCAGGCCGGCCATCAGCCGCGTCCATTGCGCGAGATCGTGCGGGCAGAGATGCCGCTGCAGCACCCGCAGCTCCTTCGAGCGGCGCTCGAGCGCCGCCTCGAGGGCCGCCACCCGCCCTTCGAGCCTGGCGATGCGGAGCTCGCTATCCCTCGCAATGTCCGCCGTCGGCGCCGTCGGCGCCGCCGGCGCAGTCGGCGGGGTCGGCGGCGAGGCCGGTGACTGCGGTGGGGCCTGCAGGTTCGGCCGCATCACCAAGCGCGCCCCACCACCCTCCTGAGGCGCTGGGTCAGGCGCCAGGCGCGGGAATTCTGCACCGCATGATAGTAGGCCAGGAGCCGCTCGACCTCGCTCTCGAGGTCGTAGGTGCCGATCGCCGGGCGGCGCCGTCCACTGACCACGTCGAGGCCCGGCTCGTCCGCGCCGAGGACGAAGCGGCTCAGGCGCTCGGCGCCGTCCGCGAGCTCACGCTCGCGCAGCCGGCGATCGAACTCTTCGCCCTGCTCGTACCCGAGCTGCCGCTCGCTGGCCAATCGGTGCCTTTCGGTTGCCATTCTCTGCTACCTTCTCGAGGTCGCCGAGGTCGGCGCCTGCGGCGCGGCCTGACGCTGAGCATCGCTGCGCATCGCCGCGCATCGCGTCAGGCGGCTTGTTCGCTTACTATACTGATGCCTCAACCAGCAATGCAACCGGACCGAGGAACTCTTGACCGCTGAGCCCCGCCTCGATCCGTCGCCGGTCCGCTCACAAAGGATCTGCGTGGTGATGCCGGCCTATAACGCCGAGAAGACGCTCGAGCGCACCTACCACGATCTGCCCCTCGATTGGGTCGACGACGTGGTGCTGGTGGACGACGCCAGCCGCGACCGCACCCTCGAGCTGGCGCGCGAGCTCGGCCTGCATGCTCTCGCCCATCCGCGCAACCGCGGCTACGGCGGCAATCAGAAGACCTGCTATCGCGAGGCGCTCGCGCGCGGCGCCGCGATCGTGGTGATGGTTCACCCGGACCACCAGTACGACCCCCGCTACATTCCCGAGCTGGTGCGGCCGCTGCTCGCCGGCGAGTGCGAGGCCGTGTTCGGCAGCCGTATGCTGGGCGGCCGCCCCATCGAGGGCGGCATGCCGAAGTGGAAGTACTTCGCGAACCTGGCCTTGACGGCGGCCGCCAACGCCGTCTTCTACGTCTTCCTCTCCGAGTACCACTCAGGACTGCGCGCCTACAGCCGACGCTATCTCGAAGCGGTCGACCTCGAGGCCAACTCGGACGATTTCGTGTTCGACACCGAGATCATCGCCCAGGGGGTCCACAAGGGGATGCGCATCCGCGAGATCCCGATTACCACGCGCTACTTCGAAGAGGCGTCGCAGATCGGTTTCTGGCGCAGCGTGCGCTATGGGTTCGCGGTGCTCGGCGTCCTCGTCGCCTACAAGCTGCACGTCAAAGGGATCCGGCGTTCCCCGCTCTTCCGTTCGCCGCCGTGACACGATTCCGATCATGAGCTCAGACAGCGACGTGCCGGCAGGGCCTAAGGCGGCGTCCGGCGGCCCGGGCGCCGCCTCCGCGCTCAAGCTGTCGGCGATCATCCCGGTGTACAACGAGCGCTACCTGGTGCGCGAGCTGGTGCACCGGGTGCTGGCGGTGTCGGCGCCCGAGATTCGCGAGCTCGAGCTGATCATCGTCGACGACGGCTCGCGGGACGGCAGCCTCGAGATCCTGCGCGAGCTGGCGCGCGAGCATCCAGATCGTATCCGCCTGCTCGAGCAGGGCAGGAACCAGGGAAAGGGCGCCGCCATCCGCCGCGGCATCGCGGCGGCGACCGGCGACCTGGTGATCTTTCAGGACGCCGATCTCGAGTACGACCCGCGCGATTACGGCCGCCTGGTGCGGCCTTTCCTCGAGGACGGCGCCGACGTCGTCTACGGCTCACGCTTCCTGCCCAGCGACCGCCGGCGGGTGCTCTACTTCCGGCATACGCTGGGCAACCGCTTCCTGACCCTGCTCAGCAACTGCTTCACCGATCTCGACCTGACCGACATGGAGACCTGCTACAAGGTCTTCCGCGCGCCGTTGATCAAATCGCTGCCGATCCGCTCCAACGACTTCGCCATGGAGCCGGAGATCACCGCCAAGGTGGCCAAGCGCGACTGCCGGCTGTTCGAGGTGCCGATCAGCTATCTCGGCCGCACCTATCGCGAAGGCAAGAAGATCGGCATGAAGGACGCCTGGAAGGCGCTGCGCGCCATCATCCGCTTCTGGCTGATCGACGACCTCTACGCCGAGGACGAGTATGGCTCGCACATCCTGCACAGCCTGGAACGCGCGCAGCGCTTCAACCGCTGGATGGCGGACGCCATCGCGCCGCAGGTCGGCGCGCGGGTGCTCGAGATCGGCGCCGGCATCGGCAACATCACCACCGAGCTGCTGCCGCGCGACCTCTACGTGGCAAGTGACATCAATCCCCAGTACCTGACCTACCTGCGCAACCTGGCGCTGGGCAAGCCCTATCTCGAGGTCGACCACGTCGACCTCGAGGACAGCGCCGCTTTCACGCGCTGGAGCGGCTGCTTCGACACCGTGGTCTGCTTGAACGTGCTCGAGCACGTGAGCGATCCGTTGCCCGCCCTGCGCAACATGCGCTCCGCGCTGCGTCCCGGCGGGCGGCTGGTGCTCTACGTGCCGCAAGGTCCCTGGTTGTACTCGAGCCTCGACGAGGTGCTCGGCCACCGCTGCCGCTACCGCAAGGCCGGGCTGGCCGAGGAGCTGCGCGAGACCGGCTTCAAGCTCGAGAGCATGCGCGACTTCAACCGCATCTCGGTGCCGGCCTGGTGGCTGAACGGGAAGCTCCTGCGCAGACACCAGTTCGGCCGCCTGCAGCTCAAGCTGTTCAACATGCTGGTGCCGTTGCTGCGCGGCCTCGATCCCCTGATCCCCGCCCCCGGCCTGGGCATCCTGGCCCTCGCCACCCGCGAAGACTAGTCTGCGGGTCAACGCAAGAACGACACCGCGAACAACACGATCCCGGCGGCGCCGGCCGCCATCGAGCCGTACCACACCGAGCGGCTGCGGCTGAGGGCGGCGACCGCGCCCAGCGCGATCGAGACCTGGAAGAGCGCCACGGCATTGGCGTAGCCGTGGTGGGCGTGGAGGAGATGGTCGGCATGGTGCGAGCGCTCGTCGCGGCGGTGCTCGAGCTCGCGGGCATGCTTGTCGATCTCTTTCTGTTCGTTGCGATAGCGGGTGGCTTCCTGGGCAAATCGCGGCGGCGGGACCTTGCCGCCGGCGATCCAGGCGTTGGGTGCCGCCTCCTGGAGCTCGCGTTTGATGCCCTTGGCCTGGTAGTAGGCCCACTGGTCCGACGCCTGGGCCTGCAGGGTGGTGGCCTCCGTCTTCGCCACCAGCGCCTCGTTGACGGTGCTGCCGGCGAGCAGGGCGGCGACGGCGGCGAAGGCCGCGAGGATGGCGGTGGTGAGAGCGATCTGCTTGAGAAAGCCGCCGCCCTCCCGCTCGAGCTCTTCGTTGACCGCCTCGCGCAGTTTCTCGGTTTCGATCTCGGGGCCTTCTGGCATGGAATGGGACTCCTTCCCCCGGCGGGGGGATCGTGGTGCGGCGGTCGCCGCTTCCGCGCGCAATTCTAGCCGAGCGCCGCGCGGCCGCTCAGCCCTGGAGGCAACAGCGAGTCGCGGCGCTCGAGGACGAGGCGCCCACAGCTCTCGGGGGGCAGCGGCAGGCTGAAGAAGAATCCCTGGACCTCGTCGCAGCCCTGATCGCGCAGCAGGCGCCACTGCGCTTCGGTCTCGACGCCCTCCGCCACCACCCGGATGTCGAGACTGTGGGCGAGCGCAATCACCGCCGAGGCGATCTCCAAGCTGCCGCTGTCGTCGGTCAGCGAACGGATGAACGAGGCGTCGATCTTCAGGGTATCGATGGGGAAGTTGCGCAGGTAGGAGAGCGAGGAGTAGCCGGTGCCGAAGTCGTCGATGGCGATGCGCACTCCGAGCTCCTTCAAGCCGCTCAGCACTCCCAGGCTCTCCTCGGCATTCTGCATCGCCAGCGTCTCGGTGATCTCGAGCTCGAGGCAGGAAGAAGAGAGTCCGGTCTCCCACAGCACGTCCTTGACGCGCTCGATGAGATCAGGGCGCTGGAAGGGGCGCGCCGAGAGGTTGACCGCCAGGCGCAGTTGCGACATCCCCGCCTCGTGCCAGCTCCGCACCTGGCGGCAGGCGGTGCCCAGCACCCAGAGGTCGAGCGGGTTCGACAGGCCGCTCATCTCGGCGATCCAGAGGAAATCGGCCGGCACCAGCAGTCCGTGCTGGGGGTGTTGCCAGCGCAGCAGCGCCTCGACGCCCTCGATGCGTCCGGTCTCGGCGTCGAGCACCGGCTGATAGAACAGCAGCAGCTCGTCGCCGGCCAGCGCCCGGCGCAAGTCGTTCTCGAGCGACAGCCGTTCGAGGGCGTGGGCATCCATGGCGGCGGCGTACAGCTGCAGCCCGTCGCGGCCGAGCGACTTCGCCTGGTACATCGCGACGTCGGCCTTCTTCAGCAGCTCCTCGGGGTCGGCACCGTCCTCGGGGAAGCGGCTGATGCCGAGGCTCGCAGTGGAAACGATTTCATGGCCGTCGAGATTGAACGGCCGGCGCAGCGAATCGAGCACCTTCTCGCCCAGCCGCACCATGTCGCGCTCGCCGGCCACTGCGGGCAGCAACACCGCGAACTCGTCGCCGCCCAACCGCGCGATGGTGCCGCCGGGGCGCAGGCTGCCGCGCAGGCGGTCGCCGACCAGGCGCAGCATCTCGTCGCCGCGGCGGTGGCCGAAAGAATCGTTGATGCCCTTGAAGCGGTCGAGGTCGAGCACGAACACGGCCACGCCGAGGCCGGCGCCGCCGGTGCGCGCCATCGCCAGCCGCAGGTGCTCATGGAAAAGGTTGCGATTGGCGAGCTCGGTCAAGCTGTCGTAATAGGCGAGGTGGGCGATCTGCTCGGAGGCCTGGAAGGCGCGCGAGCGCTCCTCCTCGAGCAGCCAGATGACCATACCGATGCCCATCATCGCCTGCACCAGGAACTCGAGCGGGGTCAGGAAGGCGACCGCCGACTCGTAGCGCTGCAGGGCGGCGGGCCAGCCGGGAGCGAGCAACGGCCGCAGCAGGAGGGCCGAGAACAGGATGGCGTACTGCAGCTGCCAGAGGCCATAGAGCACGAAAGCGCTGCCCACCAGCCGCCTTCCCAGGCCTTCGGGGTGGAGGGAGGTGCGCAGCACGGCGACACCGGCGGCCGCGAAGGCGACCCCGGCGAGCAGCACCCGCAGGCCTACCCGGATCAGCAGCCGGTGGTCGTCGCCGGCCAGGGCCGTGGCGGCCACGGTGACGGCGGCGAGCAGGGCGAGCCCGGTGACCAGGAGCCGGCCGCGCCGGCGAGGCGCATGGCGGCCGGTCGCCACTTCGTAGGTGCCGAGCCACAGCCAGCCGACCTGGCAGGTGCCGCCGACCAGGGAGATCAGCGCGACGGTCAGCGGCAGCCAGGAGGCGGCAGGGCGGCTGCGGACGAAGGGAAGGTGGGCGGCGGCGGCGCCCAGCAGGAAGCACGCGAAGGCCCACCAGCTCCAGGCCCAGTTGCGTAGATACTCGCGTTGGTAGTGACGGTGAAAGCTGACCAGGACGATGGCGATGACGATCGCGCACGCGGCCTGGGCCAGGTACCCCGTGGCTGCCACGAGAGGTAGGTTGGCGGTCATAGCAGATTTTGGCGCTCAGTGTACCATTTCCAGCCCCCGCGGGATGGAGGATGAAACGGCGGTCGTTAGTGTGGAGGCAGGGCCCGAGATGGCGCTGCCGGGTGTCGACGAAGGCGGCCCCGCCAGACATCGGAGCCGGGTGCATTACGGGGCTGGACCGCAGAAGTTTCATACTTGCTCGCCTTCGGGGAACCCTTTCCGGCCGGGCCGTGGGCTGCGGAGCCCTCCGGCCTCCGGTTGGCCGCGGCCTTGGATGCGGGTTCGGTGGACTGCGGTGCCGGCCAAACGGCGGCCGGAGGGCTCCGCAGCTCACAGCCCTCCTCCCTTCCCCTCCGGCCACCGTGCTCTTCGGCCGCCCGGCGCGCTGATACACTCGCCGCGCCCCGACCGCTGCCGTGGCGCTTGCGGAGGACGAGATCCAGAGGATGAGATCCAGGTGAAGAGCCAGCCCTCTCGCCGCCGGCCGCCGCGGCTTGCCTTGCTCCGGTCGCCGCAGGCCGGCGCCGCCGTCATTACCGGTCTGGCGCTGGCGCTGACGGTGGCGTCGGGCGCCCTGCAGGCGGCCGAGGCGCCTGGAGCGGCGGCCACCGCCGGGGCCGCCGGGGCCGCCGGGCATGGGGCGCTGCCCGCAATCGCCGTCCAGGTCGCCGGCATGGAGCGGCGTGCGGGCCTGCTGGATCTCTACCTCGACCGCCGGCATGGCAAGATCTGGCTGCGGCTGCCGCCGCCGAGCGGGCCGGGCGGCGAGGTGGCGAGCTACCTCTACGTCGAGGGTCTCGTCGGTGGCCTGGGGTCGAACCCGGTGGGACTCGACCGCGGGCAGCAGAGCGATGCGCGGGTGGTGACGCTGCGCCGGTTGGGCGGCAAGGTGCTGGTCGAGATGCAGAACCTGCGGTTTCGGGCGCTTGCGGGGGGCGCCGCCGCGCGGCAAGCGGTGCGCGAGTCGTTCGCGCCTTCGGTGCTGTGGGGCGGTGAGGTGGCGGCCGAGGATCCCGACGGGCAGGCGCTCGTCGACTTCACCACCTTCGTCGCTCGCGACGCCCACGGCATCGTGGCGCACCTGAAGGCGGTCGGAGAGGGCAGCTTCGCTCTCGACCGCGAGCGCAGCGCCGTCGATCTCGAGTCCTGCCTGGCCTTCCCCGAGAACCTCGAGCTCGAGGCGGTGCTGACCTACGTCTCGGCCGAGCCCGGACCCCAGGTCCGCGCCACCGTGCCGGCCGGCGGCGCCGTGACCCTGATCCAGCACCAGTCGCTGCTGCGGCTTCCCGACGGCGGCTACCGCCCGCGGCGGTTCGATCCGCGGTCGGGCTCCTTCGGCATCGACTTCCTCGACTACGCGGCGCCCTTGACCGATCCTGTCGATACGCACTGGCTGGTGCGCCATCGTCTCGAGAAGGTCGATCCGGCGGCGCCGCGGTCGCCGGTCAACAAGCCGCTGATCTACTACGTCGACTCCGCGGCGCCGGAGCCGGTCCGCAGCGCCCTGATCGACGGGGCGAGCTGGTGGAAGGAGGCGTTCGAGAAGGCCGGCCTTCTCGACGCCTTCCGCGTCGAGGTGCTGCCGGAGGGCGTCCATCCGCTGGACGTGCGCTACAACGTCATCGAGTGGGTGCACCGCTCGACGCGCGGCTGGTCCTACGGCGGCGGCATCGTCGACCCGCGCACCGGCGAGATGATCCGCGGCCACGTCACCCTGGGATCGCTGCGGGTCCGCCAGGACCTGCTGCTGTTCGAGGGGCTGCTGGGCACCGGCCACACCGGCAGCGGCGCGCCCGACGATCCGCAGCAGCTGGCGCTGGCGCGGATCCGCCAGCTCGCGGCGCACGAGGTGGGACACAGCCTCGGCCTCGCTCACAACTTCGCGGCCTCGACCTATGGCCGGGCCTCGGTGATGGACTACCCGGCGCCGCTGGTGGCCACCACCCCGGCCGGCGACCTCGACGTCTCGCGGGCCTATGCCACCGGCATCGGCGATTGGGACGTGCAGGCGATCCGCTACGCCTATACCGAGTTCCCGCCCGGCCCCGACCTCGACGCCCGGGAGCGCGCCGGCCTCGACCAGATCCTGCGCGAGAATCAGAGCCGCGGCATGGTCTATCTGACCGACGAGGACGCCCGGCCGCCGGGCGCGGCGCAGCCGCTCGCCAATCTCTGGGACAACGGAGCGGACCCGGTGGCCGGCCTCGTGCAGGCCCTGGCGGTGCGGCGCATCGCCCTGGCCCGCTTCGGCGCCGGCAACGTCGCCTCGGGGCGGCCGCTCGCGATCCTCCAGGAGGTGCTCGCGCCGGTCTATTTCCATCACCGCTACCAGCTCGAGGCGGCGATCAAGGTGGTCGGCGGTCTCGACTACGAGTACTCGGTGCGCGGCGAAGGGCCGCAGGAGGCGCGGCCGGTCGCCGCCGCCTGGCAGCGGCGGGCGCTCGGCGCGGCGCTGGCCGTGCTATCGCCCGAGACGCTCGACATCCCGGAGAGCGTCGTGCGCCTCATCCTGCCGCGGCCGCCGGGTCACCCGCCCAACGTCGAGCTGTTCACGGGCGGCGAGGCGCCGGCGTTCGATCCGCTGGCGGCCGCGGCCGCGGCGGCGGACATGGTGGCGGCAGGACTGGTGCAGCACGAACGCGCGGCGAGGTTGGTCGATTTCCATCGCCGCGATCCGTCGCTGCCGTCGTTCGAAGAGGTGCTCGGCGCGTTGATCGACGCCAGCTTCGCCGCCGTCGCCGCCGAGCCGCCAGCTGGGAGAGTCGCGGCTGGCGGCGGACCGGGCAGCGGCCGGCGAGCGCGAAGTGTCGCGATGGGTGGCGGGCCGAGCCGCGATCGACGAACCGGGAGTGTCGCGGCTGGCGGCGGGCGGAGCCGCGACCGCCGGGCCGAGCTGCGGCGAGTGGTGGAGTGGGTGGTGGTGCGGCGGCTGCTCGATCTCGCCGGCGACCCCGCCGCGTCGCCGGGGGTGCGGGCTCGCGTCGAGGCGCGTCTCGTGGAGCTGCGGCGCACCTTGGAGCGGGGCGCGGCCGGCCGGGCGGCGGCCTCTCGCGGCGAGGGCCGA
>Ga0209118_1001292_pt1 | contig 11847 bp, 9 predicted proteins | sample BlaSpr_A8_Ref_M1_FD_187988 | JGI IMG/M metagenome (GOLD analysis project Ga0209118, IMG submission 187988) | Forest soil microbial communities from Thunder Bay, Ontario, Canada - Black Spruce, Ontario site 2_A8_Ref_M1 (SPAdes) (version 2) | ecosystem: Environmental > Terrestrial > Soil > Boreal...
AGACTTTTTCACCCAGACGAACTCGCCGTTCGGGAGTTATGCCGCCCTGCATCTTGCGATCTGCGAGTTCTTTGCCGAGGACTACCGCGGCGCCCGCGCGCTGATCGAAGACGTGCTGGAACGAACGAACCCTGCCCGCGCTCCAACACTGTATATGCGGTGTCTCTTGATGCAGGGCCTGCTCCGTGCCGTGGCCGGCGATTTTGGCTCGGCCCTCGCGCCCTACCGTGCGGCAGCGGAGATCTGCGAGCGGATGGAGGAGCCGGCGACCGCCGGCTACCTGCGTGGGCTCCTGGCGATCGCCCATAGAAACCTGGGCGACAACTCGGCTGCCTGGGACGAACTGGGGCGCGCTCTGCGCACGCTGCCCACCTTCGCAGACTCTAGGCGCGTCTATGGCCTGCTCGAAGAAGCTGCGGATGCGGCTGCAGAGGAAGGCCGAGCAGACGTGGCGCTACATTTCCTCGATGAAATGGTGGCGAGATCTTACCGCGGGCTCCTGCCGGGGGTTTGGGCAGAGACACTTCTCCGCCGGGCCCGCATCGAACTGCGGGAGGGCCAGCGGCCACGCGCCGAGCACGATTTGAATCTCGCCCGGGGTTTGCTCGCGAGGATCGGGGACGCGGGTCTGCACCAGCGTGTCGCGATTGATATGCTTGTGGTGGAAGGGCAGGCGAGGTTGGCGGCCGACCCGCGCGGTGCGGCATCTCTGCTTGGGCGCGCACTCGCCTACTTCCGGAGGTCGAATCATCAACTAGAGGCGACCGAGCTCTACGGTCAGGTTGCGGCAGCGGAGGAGAGGGCCGGCGCCCCCATCCTGGCCGCGGACTCCCTGGCGAAGGGAATCGCGTTTTTCGAGGCGGAGCGGGCGCGACTCGAGAAAGATCCGCGGCGACACGAATTCTTCGAGCGCGGACAGGGCCTGTTCGACCGTATGATCGCATTACAGGCGACTGTGCTCCACAACCCCGAGGCGGCGCTGGAGTATGCGGAGAGGGCGCGGGCGCGGTCACTCCTCGATCTCTACACCGACCGCGCGGCGACCTCGCTCTCCAGCTTCCAGCCGCTCGATCCGGCGGCCATCCGGCGGGCTCTGCCGGAGGGCGTGACGCTGATCGAGCTTGCGGCGCTGCCGGATTGCCTCGTGAGCTGGACGGTGACGCGGAACAGCATTCTCGTGCGCATCCACGAGATTCCCTACCCCGACTTGGCGGAGCTCTGTGGGCGCTGGCGCCTGGAGATAGAGGCGGAATCTGGCCACGGTGCCCGCTCTCCGGCCGCGGAACGACTCCGGGTGCTGATCACCGCTCCGCTGCTGCCCGCGATCCGCGGCTCGCGCGCCGTCGTCTTCGTACCCGACCGCGCCCTGTCCAGTCTGCCTTTCGCAGCTCTGCCCGGCGCGGCACCTGGCCACCTCCTTCTCGACGAGGCAGCGGTCTCGGTCGAGCCGAGCGCTTCGCTCTACGTCGCCGCTCTCGCGAGGGCCAGGCGCGCGAAGATGCCACCCCGGAACGCTCTGGTTGTCGTGACCGACGGCTTCGACCGCGTCCAGTTCCCCACTCTCAGCGCTCTGCCAGGCGCCCGGGGCGAGGCGACCATGATCGCCGCGCTCTATCCCGCCGCGAAGCTTCTCACCGGGCCGATCGCGACCAAGCAGAACTTCCTCGCGGCCGCCCCCGGCTATGAGGTCATCCATCTCGCTGGCCACACCCTCTTCGATGCCGCTTATCCCGGAGCTCCCGCCCTCCTCATGGCTGCGCCAGGCGGCGCGGCACGCCCGGTGGCGAGCCTCCTCCAAGCCGATGAGCTCTACGCCCTTCGGCTCCCGGCTGCGCGCCTGATCGTGCTCGCGGGATGCGGTTCCGCCCTTGGCAGGAATCCCACGCGCGAAGGGGTGATGAACCTCGTCCGGCCCCTGCTCGCGACTGGCGTTCCTAACGTCGTGGCGAGCCTGTGGGCGATCGACGACGAGGCGAGCAGCCAGTTCTTCGCGCGCTTCCATGCTCTCGTCGTCGCGGGCACGCCACCGGTCCAAGCTCTTCGCACCGTCCAGCTCGAACTCGCCCACGGCACCTCGTCCTTCCATCGGGCGCCGTCCCATTGGGCGGCCTTCGAGCTGATCGGCGGAGCCGGGGCGCTTTGAAACGAGGTCCGAAAAAGGAGATCGAGATGCGAAAGTTCGCGCAGAAGTCGTTGGTGGCGTTGATCATCGTGGTGGCGATTGGGTTTGCTGGACAGGGTCAGCAACAAATGGCTGCTCAAAGCGGTAACTATGACATCACCATAACGCTACGCGGCCTCATCGCCTTCGTGGATCTCCCGCAGCAGAAAAGAATGTATGCCCTGCTGCCCAAGGCGAGCGCTCGGTCCGCATTCCAATGCGACACATCCGTCCCCGCGAACGAGCACCTGGCCATGGTCCGCGTCAAGGATCTATACACTACTCCTGGCACCGGCAGCGACGATTTTCACCTCCTGACCATCCGGGAGTCGGAGGTGAGGATCGACCCTTGTACCAAGCGGACATTCATGGCGACGGGCGTACCCCCTCCCAGCATGAAAGAGCTCACGGGAGGAAACGCGAACGTATGCGCAAACTGTGCCGACAGCGCCTCGTTCAACCCGGTGCTGCTGGCCGGCAGGTTCCTGATCGACCAGGGGCCAATCGATTTCAGCGACGCCGTGAAAACAAGCAGTGGAAAGCCGTGGAAGGTCGGAACAACACCTCATGCGTCGCTGCCGGAGTCGGCAACGACCTCCTATACTGCCTGCACAGGGACTCAGACGAAGCTCATGCTGGCGAGGTGGAACGGCAGCACGTTCGTGGACCAGGAGACGATGATTTTATATCCCAAAAACCACAAAATCGAGATCGAGATCCTGAATATCCCGCAGGATCTTCTCCTCAGCAAACTCCCGGTGTCACACACTCCCAGCAAGACTGTAGACCACTTCGCCTGGTTCTATGGGCTCTCCCCCGTGCCGACCGGGACGGGCCCCTGCGTCGTCCCTGAAGATCCGGGCTTCGTTGCGGTCGCTGGTCGCGATCTCGTTACCGGCAAGCCCTACTGCCCATTCGTCACTTTTACGCACTAACCGCCGGTGTGGGCCAGCCCGTGCTGATCTCGGGTCCCGTGCCTCGTCGGGGTGGTTTCGGGAGGGGGGAGATCCGGGAGGGTCTTTCGCCTGCGGGATACGAGCGCCACGCAGAACTCGTCGTCGTCGTCGTCCAGTTCCTCGCCCGTAGTCGACGCGGCGATGGCGTCGAGCACTCGCCCGCGGGAGGGCAGACGCGCAGCAGGGTAGCTCGCCGCGGCGGCTGTCGAGATCCAAGGTGGGGCGGAGGCGGCCACCGACACGGCGAAACAGGCGACACAGAGAACTACAGTAAGGTTGCGATCCAAACTGGCCGAGAGTGTCCACTTCCCGATTCACTCTACGCCGGTCGCCGAGCCGCTATCCCGGCGTCCACCCACAGCCGGCGGTTCGGGTTCATCGTTGGCGCGGTTAGACTGCGAGCTGCGGCTCCGAATTCCGCGTTCGCCAGGGTACCGCATGGGACGAGACGGCGTTCTCGCGCTTACTATAGGTTTGGTACCGACCCTCGAGAAAGGAGGCCGAAGATGCTGCGCACGCGTCGGATCGTCGTAGTGCTGGGAGTCACTCTGCTCGTGGCCGGAGTGGCGCTGGACGCCGAGACCGCGACTGGGATGCTGGACGGCAAGAAGTTCTCGGGCACGCTGGGTGAGAAGGGCAAGACCAAAGGCGACAAGGATGACTACGTCTTCAAGGATGGCACCTTCCGCTCGACGGCCTGCGACATCTACGGCTTCAGCGCCGCGGTGTACACCGCCAAGGCGGAGGGCGACGCGATCGCCTTCGAGTCCACCACCCAAAGCATCAAGGAAGGCGAAATGGCGTGGAAGGGTACCGTCAAGGGCGACGCCGTCACGGGGACCGTAGTCTGGAAGAAGGTCGGCAAGGCGGCCAAGGACTACTGGTTCAAGGGCACGTTGAAGAAATAGCGGCGCAAACTTCCCAGCACGGTCTAAGGCCTCACACCACCGCGGGAACCTGGTCCTGCTTCGAGTGCCGCGTTTCTTCATGTTGACGGCTGTGTAAACCCGCGGCGAAACGGTGAAAAGCGCGGCTGACCGCCATCGAGGGTGGCGTCGTGTAAACAGCATCATCCCCGCCGGGGTGGTGGGAGGGGCGGCGGGGTCCTACCGTTTTGATCTCCACGAGATGATGACAGTGAGCGGCTCTGTCGAGTAGAAAGGACGGCGGCTGCCAGAAGACGACGAAGGCCCAGAGGGTCACTGACTTTGGTGGTCACCCCCCTGGGCCTCCCAGGCAGGAGCTCGGCGGTTGCACGCCGCGTTCCCTGCCTCCAGTATCGCCGTAATCCTGAGCGTCGTCCAGCCCCTGAGCTGCATCGTACGTTTTCCGATCGAACTCAAACCGCTGGCGGAGATCTCGCAGTAGGCGATTTCTTGCACCTGAGGGATTGCGCTTCCTCCCGCGCAACGGCCCTATGTAGACGGTCGAGTCGCCTTCATATCAGCAGGCTTTTGCCATGGTTCCCGGAATGACTAGGACGACCTTCAGGGGAAGAATCTTTCCATTCCTCCTGGCTTTACTGCACACCACCGGCTATCTCCATGCCAGTCTCACCGTTGTATTGCTAGATCCCCAACTCAAAAGCCATGTCAGGTTTCCCGGCGGCCGGACTTACCCCCGGGCCTGGATGGTTCCACCAGCAGCCTTGCTCGTCTTCCTCCTTACCTTCCTCGTCGCCCGGTACTTCCCTCGCCTAAGAGTCTCTCTTGCCGCGGCACCCTTTGTGATCGTCTCCGCCGCTTCAAATGTCGTCATCTTCCCTCAGGAGCTGCCCCACACAAACATCGTCTTCATCACCTCGGTTTGGATCTCGATACTGGCGCTGTGGACCTGGACGCACGACTCTTATGTGGGAATTGAGGACTCTTTGGCGCGCGAGCCGGAAAGCATCGGAACGCTCGAATACCTCAAAGAAAAGGCCAACTTCTATCGCACCATGGCGTTCGGCCTTGTGGCTGCCACCCTGGCGCTCCTCGTCACGGGACTTGTCAGCCTGCACGCTAGGTCTACCAACTTCCTTACCGACCCTCGCGAGGTCTACCTCTTAGACCAGTTCAGTTTTGCCGATGTCTCGATCTTCATGCTCCTAATCTTGTTCTGCCCGATCTTCGAAGCTCTCAAAGCATGGAATCGGATCTGCGATCTCTTCCTCAGCGTCAAGACCACCTTGCCGTCACGGGAGAAGTTGCCTTAGCGCCTTCCCCCCGGCGTCCAGCTCCTCGTGGTGGTCGCGGTGACGATGGCTGCGATGCGCTCTACCCTAAGGAGTCACGCCAGAATAACATGACTACCATTTTGCGATGCCTTGGGCGAATAGAGTAGTTCCAGTGGCCGTGAAGGGTGGCGCACCTGCTAGCGAGATCTCCACGATTGGCTGGTCAAACCTCTCGATCGAGGCACCACCCCGACTGCCACCCCCCTGACAGCTCCCAACTACCTTCCCGCTCTTGGACTGCTCTCGCCATCACCGGCCCATCTAAGAGGCTTATAGTCATTGTTCTATGGATTTGCGACAATGCCGACATTCTGGTTATAATACATAACACCTACCGGAGAAGGCGCCGACCAAAGCGCCGAGGCGGGATCTTGCATGTCCATCAGCAAAAAGCCACAATCCCGCAACCTGGTCAAGTTATTAGGACGCGCCTCCTTAGCGAGCGCCGCGCCCTCGCAGCGCGCGGGCAGCTCAGCCCCTCCGCCCCTTCGTCCAGACGTTGCAGGATCTCGAATCGGTTGCGGGAATCGTAGTTGGCTTGGATCCTCTCGAATATCAACGATACGCTTTGAGGGTTGAGCAATGAACCACATACTTCATTTTCCTAAAGATCCTCGTGAGCAATCCAAACCATCCGCAGGCAGCGGTCGCTACTATGCGCTATTGAGCCAAACCGAAACCATTCCTGCACCCATCCCCGGCGGACTTCTAGCTGCATGGATATTCGAAGCGTTCGATGCACAGTGGTTTGACCAGAATCCTGAACCTCCGAGTCCCGATAATTGGATCGGGTATTATGAGCGAGTTCCTTTGTTCGTTTTGGAAATGCTCGTCGAGCCTGCTCAATTTGGATGGTTCGATGCGTTCAAAACGATCCATACGGCGGATGATGAGGGCGACGAGCCGGATGAGTGGTTCTCCATTCTGGCCGGTCCAACGGAAGGCCGCGCCCTTGGTGAAGGCGAAACGCCGGTTTTTATTTACTCGAATCTTTACCAAGCCGGAATCCCTGCAAGTCTCAAAGAGATTGGGCGGCCGGATGCAGCGACTTCGGCGCTATTACGAAAGACCGTCAGCACGTCGCATATCCCAGACGCGAAGGACAAGGACGTTGACGTTGCCTTGAATAGCGTTGGAAAAATTGAATATGCGGTGACGTACGATGTTGGGCAAGGCAATGCCATCGGCTTCTGCGGCTCGGGTAATTCGGTTGAAGCCTATCTTGATCTCGGTGGCGGTGTGACTAGAAATGCGTTCACCTACCCAGGTCCCCTGAAACACTTCTGTTTTACAAGTCGACCGCCGGTAATGTTGACGCATTGGGATTTCGACCACTGGTCATCCGCACACCGCGATACCAATTCGCTCAAGTCAACATGGATTGCTCCGCGTCAATACGTCGGACCGACGCATGTGGCGTTGATGGCCAGCATCATGAAATCTGGAACGCTTCATCTTTTGTCGCGAACATTTCCAGCGGGCTGGCACAATCAAATCTACCTGGAACATTGCACAGGCAAGGGGCGCAATCATAGTGGCCTTGCTTTGACGCTTTCGGAAGAGTCCAAAGGCGCAGGCGAACACATGCTTTTCCCTGGAGACGCGCGCTACGATCATATTCCAAGCTTTGCTTCAGCTAAGCATTTCCTTTCGGTCGTTGCGCCACATCATGGAGCAGACATGAAGAAGCCCCTTGCGCCGACTTGCCCAGGTGTTTCGGCGTCCCGGCTGGTTTATTCCTTTGGCGCGGGAAATTCCTTTCACCATCCCCGTTTGGTAACGAGAACGGACCACGGCAAGCAAGGTTGGCGTGATCCAAATGTAGCACCAAGAGCGCCTTCATTCGAAGTCCGCGAAACAGCAAATCGCTTGCGGTCGTCGCTTGGTCATGTGTTGCTCGGCTGGAAAACTTATGGGACACCACCATCGTTACCTTGTGGTGGAGGAAAATGCCAGCTCCAAGCCCAACAACTATGAACGAAACAGAGCAGAAGCGTGAGCCGATTGAGGAGTCGCTCTGGACCCAAACAACGGAAGAGCGCCTGAAGACGGTATTGCAGTTGCCTCTCTGGGGACGGGGTCTTCAATGACCTCTGAGCAGATCAAGCAGATCACAACTCTAAAACTTAGGCAAGTTATTCTGACGCGACGCCTTAAGGTCGCAGTCTCGCGAGATCCTGCCGGGTCGCGCCGATGGCCGCCGGCAGGATCGTCGAGCCTGGGCATCCGGGAGTGTGTTCTCCCGCCGCGCCCTCGGCGCCACCGCCAGCCAGGTACGGGAGCTGCCCGTCCCGCCAGCCGCCGCCCGCCTGGGGCTGCCCGCCAGGGCGACGGGCGCGCGAGCCGAGTTCTCGCCCCGGCGAACGGCGCGCCGCCGCCAGGAGCCTAAGCGGCGGATTCAGCGGGTGGGCATCGGGCAGGCTCGCCCGAACGAGAACGACCGCTGGCGGTCTTGCACCGCCAGGCCGAGGGCGGTCACCAGGTCGTCGTGGGTCCCCACCTTGAAGGCCCCGTAGCGGTCGTTGGCGTCGGAGTCAACGCGGATCTCGTAGTCGAGCAGCTCGACGGCGAGGGCTTCGGCTTCGGGGGTCCGCGGGAGGTGGAGGCGCCCGGTCTGGAGGAGGGCTTGGAGGCGGGACACGAGCCAGGCCTTGCCGAGGCGAATCTCGTTGCGTGAGACCTCGAGGCGGCGGTCACCGTGGTTGAAGTAGACGGCGTAGACGACGGCGCGGCGGCAATCGGCACGTAAGCGTTCTGTGAACCGCACCTACCGCTCAGCCACCCGATTCGTCAGGCTGATCTGCCAGGAGGTGCGACATGGCAGAGCGGCAGGCAAACACGAAGCGACGAAGTGCCGGGGAGTGGCAGTCCTTGTTGTCGACGCTGGCTGAGAGCGGCGAGGGCCTCGAACAGTTCTGTCGTCGCAAGGGAATCTACCCGCCGACCTTGCGGTGGTGGCAGTGGCGACTCAGGGTCTCGATTCGTGGGCCAGCGCGGCCGCCACGTCCCGTGCCAGCGGCCGCTGAGCGGATCCGGTTGCACTTCACCGAACTGGCGGTCCCCGAGGAGGCATCGCCGGTAGTGGCCGCCGGCGGCTTCGAGCTGCGGTGGCCTGACGGGCTGACGCTTGCGATACCGCCACAGTTTGACGAGGTCGCCTTGCGGCGGCTTCTGGTGGTGCTTGAGGTGGGTGCATGCTGACGCTGCCGGTGTCGACGCGGGTGTTGGTTTGCCGTGAGCCCGTCGATATGCGGCGCTCCTTCGACGGGCTCGAAGCGGCGGTGCGCGAACGGCTGGAGGAGAATCCGTTGTCTGGAGCCTTGTTCGTGTTCTGGAACCGGCGCCGTGACCGCCTGAAGATCTTGTCGTTCGACGGAACCGGTCTGTGGATCTGGTACAAGCGTCTGGAGAGCGGTCGGTTCGAGCTGCCCGGGCAACCGGGTGACAGCCCGGAGATCTCCTCTACTGACCTGCTGATGGTGCTCGAGGGAATTGAAATCTCGAGCGCCCGAAGGCGACGTCGGTGGCGTCGAGGGGCTAGACAAGAGAAAGGTTTCTATGATAGAAACCATTCATACCATGGACCTCGACCCGAGCCAGCTTCCAGACGACCCGGTGCTGTTACGAGGCGTGATCTCGCAGCTGCTGGGCGCGGTTGAGAAACTCGAGCGCAAGAACGCCTGGCTCAAGTCAGAGGTGGAAGCGCTCTTCAGGAAGCTGTTCCATCAGCGCTCGGAAAAGCTAGATCCAAGACAGCTCGAGCTGGTGTTCGAAGCGATGCGAGACCTGGGGATCTCGCCACACCAGCTCGAGCAACTCGAGCGCGAGTTCGTAATGACCAAGCACCGGCGGCGCGGCACTCCCACTCGTCAGCCGCTCCCGAAGGATCTCCCACGCGAACGGGTGGAGCACGCGCTGCCCGAGCACGAGCGTAGTTGCACGGCGTGCGGCACGGAGCTCACGAAGATCCGCGAGGAAGTCACGGAGCAGCTCGACTACACGCCAGCCTCGTTCAAGATCATCGAGCACGTGCGCGGGGTGTTCGCTTGCAAGGGCTGCGAGGAGACGATCACGCGCGCCCCGAAGCCGCCGCAGGCGATCGAGAAGGGACTCCCAGGCCCTGGTCTGCTGGCGCAGGTCACGGTCAGCAAGTACGGCGACCATCAGCCTCTCTACCGCCAGGCACAGATCTACGGTCGCCACGGCGTGACGCTGTCGCGCTCGACGCTCTGCGGCTGGGTGGCGGAGGCGGCCGAGCTGGTCAGTCCGCTCGTCGAGTGGATGAGGAGCGATCTGTTGCGATCGCGCATCGTTCAAACCGACGACACGCCGGTCACGGTGCTCGATGACCAGGGCGGAACACACAAAGGCCGGCTCTGGGTGTATCTCGGCGACCGCGGTCATCCCCACATCGTCTACGACTACACGCCGACCCGAGAGGGTAGCGGGCCGACTCGATTTGTCAACGGTTTCAGCGGGTATCTTCAGGCCGACGCCTACTCGGGATACGACGCGCTCTATGCCTCCGGCTCGGTCATCGAGGTCGGGTGTTGGGTCCACGCACGTCGCTACTTTCACGAAGCCGCGATGGGCGCAGGGGACACGCGCGGGTTTGCTGCGTTGGCGTTCATTCATCAGCTCTTTGCGGTCGAGCGCGACGCCAACGAAAGGGAGCTGAGCTTCGAGCAGCGCCGGGCACTACGCCAAGAGGCCTCGCGCGCGACTCTCGACGCCTTCAAGCTCTGGCTCGAGGATCTCGAGCCGCAGGTGCTGCCCAAGAGCGCACTGGCCACGGCGATCGGCTACACCCGCCGACAGTGGGCGGCCCTCGAGCGCTACCTCGACGACGGCGAGCTCGGTCCCGACAACTCCGCGTCGGAGCGGGCACTCCGCGGGGTGGCTCTCGGCCGCAAGAACTGGCTCTTCGCCGGGAGCGACGCCGGCGGTGTCCGAGCGGCCAAGCTCTACAGCCTCATCGCCAGCGCCAAACGCCACGCGCTCGAGCCCTACGCCTACCTTCGCGCACTCTTTGAGCACCTTCCGAGCCATCCCGCCAACCGGCTCCACGAACTGGCGCCCACCCACTGGGCGGCAAACTCCGCATCTCGCTGAGGGGCGCCGACCTCACCTCCGTGGTGAAGGGGCCGGGCGGTTGACCGAACGCTTACATCGGCACGGAGGACATCAACGACTGGCTGGCCGACCCCGGTAGCATCGAGATAGAGCCGTGGCGTGTCGCGGCCCCGCTCGCGAGTTCGGGTCGCGATCTCTGCCAGCCGGCGAGCCACCTCGGGATACGGGGTGCCGAGCGGCAGACGTTCGAGGTGCCGGATGAGGTAGTGCTCCTCCGTGGCCTTGCCGGAGGGCCGTCGCTGGGTCTCGGCGACGCAGATCGCCGTCGGATCGCGGCGCTGGCCGATGTCGACGCCGATCACGGTGCCCATGCTTCGTCCTTCTCGGCAAGAACTACCCGCTCGAAGCCCGATTGTTACAGGCGGAGTTCCGACACTCTGAACCCCGGTTCGCAGTCCGTCTGGACCGCCAGACCAAGCGCGGTGACGAGGTCGTCGTGGGTACCGACCTTGAAAGCTCCGTAGCGGTCGTTCGCGTTCTGGTCGACACGGATCTCGTAGTCCAGGAGCTCGCGCGCCAGGACCTCAGCCTCCGATATAAGCGGGAGGTGCAGCCGCCCGCTCTGGAGCAGGGTCTGCAGCCGAGAGACCAGGAATGCCTTGCCGAGCTTCACCTCGAGGTGGCTGTCTTGGGTCCTCCTGTCGCCGTGGGTGAAATAGACCCCGACGACGAACACACCGTCCGATCGGCTGTTGAGGAGGTCGAGCACAGGTTGGCCCACTCCCGTCGCATCGACAAAGAGCTGCGGGATGTCGAGGCCCCTCTCCCGGGCTCCGGCCGCGATCTCCCCGATGCGGTCTGCCACCTGCGGGTAGGGCGTTCCCAGGGGGAGCCTCTCCAGGTAGCGCACTCGGAAGTGGACCTCTGACTGTGTGGCGAACGGGCGCGTGTCTGTCTCGACCACGCAGATGGCCGTCGGGTCATGCCGCTGCCCGATGTCCACGCCAATTACGACGGCCACGGCTTGACCTCGTCACTGCAACTGAAGGCCACCCGCATCGAGATGGGATCGCGGCGGGGGCTGACGACGACGCCGATCACAGCGCCCACGTCTCGACCACCTCGCTGAAAGCGCGCTCGACATCGGCCCGGCCGAAGGCTTGGGTCTGGGCGTCCACGAACTCGCACCCGTACTCTTGGGCGAACCACCACTGCCCGAGGGTGCGCTGCTCCTCCGCGAGGAACTCGGCCGAGATCCGGGGGCACTCGAGCGCCGGGACCTTGAAGCGCTGCCAGGTCTCCGCCGATCGCCAGGCATCGTAGAACCACCCTCGGGTTCCGAAGGGCGTCGAGAGCGCCACCAGCCGCCCCTGGGACACCGCCAGCATCGGTCGCAAGGCGAAGTACAGCTCGTCGGGCACCCGCGCCGCCTCGTCGAC
>Ga0209118_1001293_pt1 | contig 11833 bp, 10 predicted proteins | sample BlaSpr_A8_Ref_M1_FD_187988 | JGI IMG/M metagenome (GOLD analysis project Ga0209118, IMG submission 187988) | Forest soil microbial communities from Thunder Bay, Ontario, Canada - Black Spruce, Ontario site 2_A8_Ref_M1 (SPAdes) (version 2) | ecosystem: Environmental > Terrestrial > Soil > Boreal...
GGCCCAGGTCATGGCGTAGAAGTCGCCTTCGTCGCGCAACACATCGGCACCGGCGTAGTAAATATCGAGAAATGATTGGAGATCATGGAAGTTATACGCGTCGCGCAGTGCTTGCACTGACGGGTAGTTAAGCTGCACTCCGTGCTTCCTGGCTAACTGGAACACCATCTCCGGCTCCAGCGAGCCTTCGATATGAATGTGCAACTCGGCCTTAGGAATGCCGCGAATGAACGCTTGCATCACAGCGTCGGAACGGAATGTTGGCATGGCACTCGACATTAATTTGGAGCAATCCCTGGGGAGGCCGCTCACTCGACACCAGTCATCTTATCGCTTCGTGAGCAGCGGAGGAATTCGGACTGCGCCTGAGGCGTCATACCGCCTGTCCGGCCGCATGTCCACTCGCCCAGGCCCATTGAAAGTTGAAGCCGCCGAGATGTCCGGTCACGTCTACCACCTCTCCAATGAAGTAGAGGCCGGACATCGTTTTCGCTTCCATGGTCTTCGAGGAGAGACCGTCGGTATCGATCCCCCCGAGGGTCACTTCGGCCTTGTTGTAGCCCGCTGTTCCGGACGGCCTCACGATCCAATGATGCAGGCCGTGCGCGACTTCGCGCAGCGCAGCGCTGCTCATCTGATCGAGCGGCTTGACATTGTCGCGCGCCTCGCACCAGTGCTGCGCCAAGCGCTTGGGCAACACTTCGGCTAGAAAATTGCCCAACTGAGCGCGGCTCGTTCTTTCTTCCAGCAGCCACGCCTCCCCCACCTGGCCCGGCAAGAGATCGATGTCGAGCTGATCCCCACCCCTCCAATACGAGGATATCTGCAGGATCGCCGGTCCAGACAGACCCCGATGGGTAAGCAGCAAGCTCTCCCGGAAGCTTCCCCCGTTGCACGACACCTGCGCGTCGACCGAAATCCCTGACAGGTCGCCGAAGCGCGCCAGCGTTTCCGGCTCGAAGCTTAGCGGCACCAACCCCGGGCGCGGCGGAACGATCTTCAAGCCAAACTGCTCACCGACGCGGTAGCCGAATGGACTCGCACCGATCCGCGGTACCGACAACCCCCCCGTAGCGATAACCAGCGCCTCGCTGCGATACATCCCTTGCGCGGTCGTTACGGTAAATCCTTCGCCTTCATGAGCAACGCCCTGCACGGCGCATGGCATGCGCCATTGCACCTGGCCCTTGTCGCATTCGCTCTTCAGTAGATCGATGATCTGCTGCGCACCGTGGTCGCAGAACAGCTGCCCGAGTGTCTTTTCGTGATATTTGATGCGGTAACTTTCCATTAACGCGATGAAGTGTTGCGGCGTGTAGCGAGCAAGCGCGGAGCGGCAAAAGTGCGGATTGCGGGAAAGAAAGTTTTCCGGCTTGCAATGCAGATTGGTGAAATTGCAGCGCCCGCCGCCGGAAATACGGATCTTCTCGCCGAGTTTGTGATAGTGCTCGATCAACAGAACGCGACGGCCGCGCTGCCCGGCCTGCGCGGCGCACATCATGCCTGCCGCACCGGCGCCGATCACGATGACATCGAGCGCGCTACTGCTCACTCACTAATCGTCAGCGTCTAGAAGTGAAAACACTCCACCCGATAACGGGTCTTCGCTGCGCGCGCGATCGAGCGGAGCCTTGAGTTTTTCCACGTCAGCAAAAAAAGCACTTTCGCTTTGCGGGAAGGCCACGCGCAGTGCCGGCGGTTTGAGATGGCGCACGTAGCTGGTTCCATCCAACGCGGCGTGCGTTTCCCACTGCGCGAGCGTCTGCGTGGAAATTCCGACCGCGGCGAGTGCCGCCACAACGCCTGCCTTAAGCCTGAGGCGCGAGGCGCCAATTACGCGCAAATGCAGGAAGCAGAGAGCGGAGAACCAGAGCCAGGAACCGACATACTCGTACACCGCGAGCATGCGCCAGGTCAGCGCGAACGCGGCGTAATCGACCAGTTCGTTGTACAGCGAAAAGGCAAGCAGCGCGGTAAGCGCAATGAGCAGATGATGTTCGAAACGCGCTTGACCAGAGAAGATACGCGACAGGATCGCCCACAGCGTCGTCCAAGCGAGCACGGACACGGTCAAGCCGAGCAGCGGCAACACATAACGCGATGGCTTTGGTTCCCCGGTCTCGCCCAGCCACAACAAAATGCCCTCCGCTGCCAGTAATCCGACGCCCAACGCAAGGACGACCGGCCACGCGCGCCCCGGAGGCGCGGCCAGGCGCTCTCGCGAAACCACATGATTGGCATCGCGAATGCGCAGATAAGTATGTCCGATGCGGATGGGATGCTCGCCGTCCAGCACGATGCGTTGGAGTCGTTTGGCGCCATGATCGGCAAACAAACCGTTGGCGCTGCCCGGGTCCAGCGCGACCAGCGTGCCATCGTCCTCACGTGCAATGCACACGTGCCGGGCCGCGACGTAGGGATCGTCAATCACAACGTCGTTGTCGTAGCCGCGCCCAATGTGCACTTCCGGACCGACACACCGGTGCCGTGCCACCACATCGTGATGGCGCGATAAAACCTCAACCCAGATCACTTCGCCCAACGCACCGCTCCTAGAAAACGCTTGGTCAATTGGACGGCATTCTCATAAGCGACGCCTTGCATGCTGAGACGTGAAACCAGCGCTTCGCTGCCGCGATCCTCTGTCACCGCCGTTACCGACACGTCGTAGAGCCCGGCAAATTCGCGATAGGCCCGGGCGCACCACACGGCGCGAACGAGCGGACGACCCGTGAGTGTCGAATCGCCCATAAAGCTCTCATGGCAACGCTGCCGCGTGTAGCGCTTCGGGCTCCATCCCTCGAGCGAGCCCGGTTGCGACTGCTGCGACAGAAAAGTGGCGAATTGAAATTGATTGAGATCGACACTGCGCACGTAGGAGTGCGAGAACCGAACCACGCCCGTGTTCAGGTCATCGGCGATGAACAACCAGGTGTCGGTGTTGCAGTTGGTCATGTTGACGGTTGCGCGCGGCTTCGGCACTTGGTTGGCATTGGTCCGCGCCCAGCAGGTAAACCAGCGTGCGGCGCTCTCGGGCGCCTGGTAGGGCCCGAAGCTCGCGCCGCGAAGCCCCTGTTCCGCAATGGCCTGGTAGAACTTGGCCTGCCACGCAGAAAGTTGACGGCCCACCTCGGCACGGCTGTCCGCCGGTGATAGCGGCTTGCCGCTTTGCGCTCGCTCGATCAGAACGGCGGCAAAACGCGCCGGAACCAGAAAACTCACCAAATCGCTGCCCAGTTGTTTCGCCACATTGATGCCGGCGATGCGGCCGTCGGCGCTGACCGTGGGTCCGCCGCTCATCCCCGCGTTGATGGCGCCGGAAAAATGGATCCGGTCGTTGTAGCTACGTTCCACCAATCCGTTATAGGTCCCCTCGACAATGGTGAAGCCCAGATCGAGGGGGTTGCCCATGGAGTACAGGCGCTCACCTTTGGGTAAGGTTCCCTGCAGCGCCCGAGTATCGAATTGAAAGAATGGCTGATCGCGCTTATCGAGCTGGACGACTGCCAAGTCGTTGGCGATATCGAAGGCGAGCAGCTTCAGGGCGCCGCGCGATCCATCCGGTGCGGCGTACTCCAAACGGTAAGTGCTGGGTTCGAACGCGTATTGGGAGACCACATGGTAGTTGGTGATCGCCATACCCTCGCCATTCACCAGAAAGCCCGAACCCAGTGAAGATTGGCGTCCGGCGGCTTCGAGCAAGGTGCGAATCTGCAGCAGGCTGGGGCGTGCTGCTTCGTACACCCGTTCGGCGGTGGACGAAAGGGATGGAGGCGCGACCGGCGCGGCTGGAGTGAGCGCTGCAGCGGGCGGCGGCGATGCGGCCTCCTCCGCCGCCGCGGCATGGCCACATAACGCCAATGCGATGCACCACAAGAGTTGCCTACAGCGCCTTTGTACCATCGATGATTCTCGCATGAGTCCGAGGATGGCTACGATGTGAGCCAATGGCCGGTTAGCCAAGCCACAGGGGCGCCTCGTCCATCAGCGCGATCTGCTCGCGCAATTCGAGAATGCGGTCCTGCCAATAGCGCTGCGTATTGAACCAGGGAAACGCAGCGGGGAACGCCGGGTCATCCCAGCGCCGGGCCAGCCACGCGGAATAGTGAATCAGGCGCAAGGTCCGCAACGCTTCCACCAAATGCAGCTCTCGTGAGTCGAACTCAAAGAAGTCTTCGTAGCCCGCCAGGACATCACCGAGCTGCTGCGTCATTGCAGCACGATCCCCGGAGAGCAGCATCCACAGGTCCTGTACCGCCGGCCCCATACGGCTATCATCAAAATCCACGAAATAGGGGCCGGCAGGGCTCCACAGCACGTTACCCGCATAGCAATCGCCGTGCAGACGCAGTGTGCGCAGCGTACCGGCACGTTCGTAGCAGCGCTCAACACCCTGCAGCGCCTGGGCGACGACCCCGCACCAGGTATCGTGGATGTCGGGGGGGATAAAATGGTGGGCAAGCAGCCAATCGCGCGGTTCTTTGCCGAAGCTCTCGATATCCAGCTGAGGTCGTGCAACGAACGAACGCAACTCGCCAACTGCGTGGATTCGAGCGATGAAACGACCCATCCATTCCAGCACGTCGCGATTGTCAAGCTCGGGAGCGCGACCGCTACAGCGCGGATATACGGCAAAGTGAAAAGGGCCGAAGGCGTGTAGCGTCGCCTTTCCTTCGGCGCCTTGCAAGAGCAGCGGCGCGACCACCGGCAGCTCCCGCTCGACCAATTCCTGCACGAAAGCGTGCTCTTCGAGAATTGCGGCTATGCTCCACCGTTGCGGCCGGTAGAACTTGGCCACCATAGGCGGCCCCTCCTCCATGCCGATTTGATAGACCCGGTTCTCATAGCTATTGAGTGCGAGCAGGCGTCCGTCGCCGTGCAGGCCCACGCTATCCAGCGCGTCAAGCACGCAATCGGGAGTCAATCCAGCATAGGGTGGGTGCGCCTGGCCCTCGGGGGCATTACGGGGAGTTTCCATGGCGCACATTGTACGGTGCGGCCGGGGACTGTGCCTGAGGGCAGGATAGAGCGGTAGAACTCACCACACCCTGCTAAAAATACCCCAGGGATGGGTTTGGCTTCGCTCTGCCCAGTTCTTAAGCGAGAGGCGCTAGGTGGCGACGGGCTCCGACTCCGTGAGCCTCGGGCGAATGTACATCCAGCCGCTGCCGTAGCACATGTTGCACTCTTCGCCGTCGTAACGGCCGCTCGCGCTGCATTTGGGGCACTCTTTCCAGTTGTCCCAATCCGAGGCGCTTTTGCGCACACCCATGCAACGGCGCGCACCGTATTGCTTACCGCAGCGCTCGTTGATGTGCTGTCGGGAGTAGCCAAACGCACCGCACACGCTGCACACCGCGACGGGCTGCTGCTTCTTTTGGTTATGCATTTGCCAGTTCCTTCAGTTGAAGTACGTATATTACGCGTTTTCCGCTGCGCCCGCAGAGCTAACGCGCGCCAATTCGCGGTGGATCCTCAAAGTCCGCATCGTGATATCCTCGCCGCAAACGCATCACGATCCGCCCTATTTGGAACCACCCATGGCCACATCACCCGAAACTCGAAGCATGGCGCTGTTTTGCGATTTCGAAAACGTCGCTTTGGGCGTGCGCGAGGCAAAGTATGCGCAATTCGACATCGGCAAGGTGCTTGAGCGCCTGTTGCTCAAGGGTAGCATCGTGGTAAAAAAGGCCTACTGCGACTGGGACCGTTACAAGGACTTCAAGGCAGGGATGCATCAGGCATCGTTCGAGCTGATCGAGATTCCGCACGTACGCCAGTCGGGAAAGAATTCGGCCGACATCCGGATGGTGGTCGATGCGCTCGATCTCTGCTACACCAAGTTGCACGTCGACACCTTCGTGATCATCAGCGGCGATTCCGACTTCTCTCCCTTGGTGAGCAAACTGCGCGAGAACAACAAGACAGTCATCGGCGTGGGCGTCAAAAAATCGACCTCCGACTTGCTGATGGCCAATTGCGACGAGTTCATTTTCTATGACGATCTGGTGCGCGAAGAAAAGAAGCCAAGGCGGCCCGCCAAAAAGGAAGCCGGGACTGAAAGCGCGGCAAAGTCGGTGAGGAATGCGCCCAAGGACGAGGAAGACAAGAAGCAGCAGGCGCTGGATATCGTTCTGGAAACCGTCGAAGCGCTATTCGCCGAGCGCGGCGAGGAGGAAAAGCTTTGGGGCTCGCTCATCAAGCAAACACTGAAGCGGCGCAATCCCGGTTTCAATGAAAGTTACTACGGGTTCCGTTCTTTCAGCAAGCTGCTGGAGGAGGCGCAGGCGCGGCACATGCTGGAATTGGAAGTGAACGAGAAATCGGGACAGTACATCGTCAAAGGCGTCAGCGCCGAGCAGTAAGCTGCGCCGGCGCGCGAGCCGCTTCCTGGAGGCTCGCGTCAAGCGCCTTGTCTAGTCTAGCCGACCGACTTTATTGCACTCGCCAGCGTCTCGACGATACGCTCGATCTGCGGCTTGTCGACGATCAGTGGTGGCGATAGCGCAATGATGTCACCCGCCATGCGCACCAGCACTCCGGCTTCGAAGCACTTCACAAACACATCGTAGCCACGCGCATTGGGCTCCCCGGGTCGAGGTTCCAATTCAATGCCGGCGACCAGCCCAAGATTGCGCACATCGATGACGCCCGGCAAACCCTTCAAGCCGTGCACCGTCTCCTCGAGGAAGGGCGCCATGCTGGCAGCGCGGTTGAACAGATCCTCCTTGCGATAGAGCTCCAGCGCAGCACAAGTGGCTGCTGCAGCGAGTGGATGGCCGGAATAGGTGTAGCCGTGAAAAAATTCGATCACCCCTTCGGCTGCCGCACCGACGATGCTGTCGTGGATGCCCTGTTTCACCGCCACCGCTCCCATCGGAACCGAGGCATTGTTGATACCCTTGGCCATGGTGAGCAAGTCCGGCGTCACGCCGAGACGCTGCGCGCCGAACGCAGCGCCGAGCCGGCCGAAGCCGCTGATCACCTCATCGAATATCAACAGGATGCCGTGCTTGTCGCAGATCTCGCGCAGCCGCTGCAGGTAGCCTACCGGAGGCACCAGCACGCCCGCCGAACCGGCGAGGGGCTCGACGATGAGCGCGGCAATGTTCGAGGCATCGTGCAGTGCGACCAGGCGCTCCAGCTCTTCCGCGAGATGCGCGCCCCATTTCGGCTGGCCGCGGCTGAAGCCCGCCTCTTTGATATTGAGGGTCGACGACAAGTGATCCACGCCGGGAATGAGACTCGCGGAAAAGGCCTTTCGGTTAGCCACCATGCCGCCCACCGAAATGCCGCCGAAGCCGACCCCGTGATAGCCGCGTTCGCGCCCGATGAAACGGGTCCGCTGCGCCTCGCCGCGCGCCCGGTGGTAGGCGAGCGCAATTTTTAGCGCGGTATCGATCGCTTCGGAGCCGGAGTTGGTAAAGAAGATGCGATTCAAGCCGGGTGGCGTGAGCGCAGCGACTTTTTCCGCGGCCTCGAATGCAACCGGATGACCCATCTGAAAGGTCGGGGCAAAATCCATGGCCGCGGCCTGGTGCGCGATCGCCTGGACGATTTCGTCGCGGCAGTGCCCCGCGTTCACGCACCACAGTCCGGCAGTTCCGTCCAAGATCTCCCGTCCGTCGTGGCTTCGGTAGTACATCCCCTTGGCGGACACCAGCAATCGCGGCGACGCCTTGAACCGTCTGTTGGCGGTGAACGGCATCCAGAACGCGGACAGATCGGCTTGTTCGATATGTTTACCCATGATGGACCCTTATCGATAAGAGACACGCTAAACGACTTGACCACAGTCGCGGAGAATAGATCCCCCGCGTAATACCTTAGCCTATCCTGCTATTGCAGCACGGTTGTGGCAGCGGGCGGATCGGCAGGCCAATATCCCGGCAATAATTCAAGCGCACGCGCTATCGACGGACGATTCACAGCCAGGCGCGCTGCTTTACATCCTGGTAGGTGAGATCGAGACAGTAGCGAATCAATTCCATCATCTCGTCGATTTGCAGGCGTGTGGTCACCAGCGGTGGCGCGATGATCATGCGGTCACCCACGGCGCGCATGATCATGCCGTTGTCGAACATGTGGCCCCGACAGACCATGCCAACCGCCAGTTCCGATGGAAAGCGCCTCTGCGTCGTCTTGTCCTTGAGGAGCATCAAGCCGGCCATCAGGCCGCAGGTCTCGGCCAGGCCGACCAGGGGATGCTCGATCAACTTGCCAAACTGTTGCGCGAGATACGGTCCGATATCGTCGCGGACTTTTTCGACCAACTTTTCGCGCCGAATGATGCCGATATTTTCCACCGCCACGGCGCAGGCCACAGGATGCCCGGAGTAGGTGTAGCCGTGATTGAATTCCCCGCCCTTCTCGATCAGCACGTTGGCGACTCGATCGCCGACCAGCACGCCGCCCAGCGGGATGTAACCGGAAGTGACCCCTTTGGCAAAGCTCATCAGGTCCGGACGAATACCGAAGTATTCGCACCCGAACCACTCGCCGAGCCGGCCAAAGGCGCAAATCACTTCGTCGGTCACCAGCAGGATGTCGTACTTCTCGCAAATGCGCTGGATCTCCGGCCAGTAGGTGGGCGGCGGGATGATGACACCGCCGGCGCCCTGCACCGGTTCGCCGATGAACGCCGCCACTTTATCCGCGCCGACAGCGAGGATTTTTTCTTCCAGCCAGCGGGCCGCCACCAGGCCGAATTCCTCCCTGCCCAGGCCGGCGCCGTGTTCGAAGTAATACGGTTGCTGGATGTGCACGATGCCGGGAATGGGCAATCCGCCCTGCGCGTGCATATAGTCCATGCCGCCCAGCGAGGCGCCCGCCATGGTGCTGCCGTGGTAGGCGTTTTGCCGGCTGATGATGACCTGCCGATCGGGTTGGCCCAGCAAGTCCCAGTAGCGGCGCACCATGCGCACGATCGTGTCGTTGGCCTCCGAGCCGGAGTTGGCAAAGAATACCCGCTGAAACGGCGCAGGGGATACTTCCGCCAACAGTGCCGCGAGTCGCACTGCCGGCACGTTGGTGGTCTGAAAGAAGCTGTTATAGAAGGGCATCTGGCGCATCTGCGCGTAGGCCGCGTCGGCCAGTTCCTTGCGCCCGTAGCCGACATTCACGCACCAGAGCCCGGACATGCCGTCGATGAGACGCTTGCCTTCCGAGTCCCAGATGTAAATGCCCTCGCCGCGCACCATGACGCGGGCGCCCACGCTCGCCAGCGCCTTGAAATCGGTGAACGGATGCAGGTAGTGTGCCGCGTCTTGCGCCTGCAGCGTGGCGGTGTCGAAGGTGTTCATGCCGTCACGGCCGGTGTGCTCTGTTGGGAAGACTAGACATGCAGCAACAAGTGCTCGCGTTCCCAGGGACTGATGACTTTCATGAACTCTGCATATTCGAGCGCCTTGACCGCCGAATACACCACGATGAAGTTTTCACCCAACACGTCATGCAGCGCAGGCGTTTCATGCAGATCGCGCAAGGCCTCGGACAAGCTGCGCGGCAATTGGTAGTCGTCGTTATACGCACTGCCCTTTTGCTCCGGACCTGGCTCGATCTCCTCGACCATGCCCAGAAAGCCGCAAGCGAGCGTCACCGCCAGAGCGACATAGGGGTTCGCATCGGCGCCGACGACGCGATTTTCCAGTCGCCGCGATTGCGCATCGGAGTGCGGTACACGAATGCCGACGGTGCGATTGTCTTGACCCCATTGGAGATTGATCGGTGCCGCGGTATGACGGACGATCCGCCGGTAGGAGTTGACATAAGGGGCGAGCAACGCCATCGACGCGGGCAGATATTTCTGCAGGCCGCCGATGTAATGGTAGAAATGTTTCGCCGGCGAGCCATCCGCGCTGCTGAATATATTGCGCCCCGTCTTGGCATCGACCACGCTCTGATGGATGTGCATCGCAGAACCCGGCTCGTCGGCCATCGGCTTGGCCATAAACGTCGCATACATGTCGTGGCGCAGTGCGGCCTCGCGTAACGTGCGCTTGAAGTAGAAAACCTTGTCTGCCAGACCCATGGGTTCGTCATGCAGGAAGTTGATTTCCATTTGGCCGGCGCCCATCTCGTGAATCAAGGTATCGACTTCGAGATCCATGGCCGCGCAATAATCGTAGATGTCTTCGAATAGCGGGTCGAACTCATTGACGGCGTCGATGCTGTAGTGCTGCCGGCTCGTCTCTGCGCGACCGCTGCGACCGACGGGGGGTTTGAGGGGAAGATCGGGATCGGCGTTACGCGCGATCAGATAAAACTCGAGCTCGGGCGCGACAATCGGATGCCAACCCTTTTCCGCATACAGGCTGATGACGCGGCGCAACACCGAGCGGGGAGCGAAGTCAATCACCCGCCCGTTGGCATCGAAGCAATCGTGAATGACTTGCGCGGTCGGATCGACGGCCCAAGGGACCAAACGCACCGTGTCGGGATCGGGGCGCAGGACCATGTCCTGATCGTTGGGCGATATCACCCTGTCATAATCGCCACCGTTGGGCGCCTCGCCCGTCACCGTCATCCCCAATACCGCTTCGGGCATGCGCATCCCGCGTTCCTCGGTGAATTTTTCCCGGGGGAGTATTTTGCCGCGGGCAACACCGGTCAAGTCAGGCACCAGGCATTCGATTTCGGTGACCCGCTTCTCGTCCAGCCAGCGTTCCATGTCGGCGAACGAAAAACTCTTGCGTGAAGACATCGGCTTCTCTCCGGTTCGTCGCGTGGAATCGCGTCTGTTGCGACCCGACCCTGCGATCAGGCGCGATCGGCGCTTGAAAAATAAGCAGCGCGGCGCGCTACTTCAATGACTGTTCCTGGATGCGTACTTGATACATGCCTCGCCGAAAGCTCCGAATAGCTGCATCGAAACGGCGTTTTCCGCTACCTTCCATTCCGGATGCCACTGCACAGCGAGGGTAAATCCCGCAGCATCCTGCAGGTGATAGGCCTCGATCAAACCATCTTCGGCGAGCGCATCGACAATCAACCCGCGTCCCAGTCGATCGATCCCCTGACCGTGAAGTGAATTGACCTCAATCTCAGGAACACCGCCCAAGATTGTGGCGAGGCGACCCCCTCGAAGGACACTCACTCGATGGGCAGGCGCGTACTGGCGGTCGAGAGGCTGGGATTCGTCCTCACGATGATCCATTTTCCCCGCCTCCTCGTGCACCGCCTGCAACAAGCTGCCGCCAAAAGCCACGTTGACCTCCTGAAAGCCACGGCAGATGGCAAACAGCGGCAGCCCCATCGCTACAGCCGTACGCGAAAGGTAAAGCGTCACGGCATCGCGAGCCGGATCCAAGGGCAGCCGCGGGTCACGTGGCGTTTGGCCGTAGTGAGACGGATGTACATTGGAGGGCGACCCGGTCAGCATGATGCCATCGACCGCCGAGACGATTTGCGCGAGATCGTGTTCGTTATCCAATAAAGGCAGGATGAGCGCATGGCAATTGGCGCCAATGACCAGTGCGTCCACGTACTTCTTGCCCACCGCATAGAAGGCATGATCCCCGATTTCCTTGCTGCAGGCCGGGACCAAAACGAGAGGCTTGCGCGACATGTATTCTGGGGACGGTTCAATCTGAATTGTGCAGCCCGGACCACTGCAATCAAGCGCCACTCCGCTGCCCTGATGCAAAATCCGCCGCATTGAAATAAGAGTCTAATCCTTTTTTCTGTGCAGAAAGGCGGTCCGATTGCGGATCATCAGCTACGCCGACTCCAGACGCGAGAGGCGAAGGTTCAATCGGGATAGGGGCAAGCCTCGCGGCTCGACCCCTCCCACACCACCGTGCATACGGGTCCGTACACGGCGATTCGGCAGGGT
>Ga0209118_1001294_pt1 | contig 11830 bp, 9 predicted proteins | sample BlaSpr_A8_Ref_M1_FD_187988 | JGI IMG/M metagenome (GOLD analysis project Ga0209118, IMG submission 187988) | Forest soil microbial communities from Thunder Bay, Ontario, Canada - Black Spruce, Ontario site 2_A8_Ref_M1 (SPAdes) (version 2) | ecosystem: Environmental > Terrestrial > Soil > Boreal...
ATTTACATGGCTACATTTAAGAATAGGTTATAACCGGCAACTAGCTGCCAGCTCAATGACTTACCTAAAAAGTAGAGGGAGATTCAAAAAGAAGTTCGGGTTAGTGTCTCCCACCACCCCTCGAATTCGTCGGTATACTCGACGTCCCATGACACCAAGTGACTATACCCTAAGAGGAATGGCAAGGCAATCTTGGTTTGGCCGGACGGATGGGACCTCTCCCGGCCGCGCCGCGCGGCCTCGGCCGAGAAGGTCGCGCCGACGGGCGGCATCCTGGCTGTCGGTGCTAGAGGCGAGCTTCATCCTGCACCTCGATGCGTCCTTGCAGTAGCGCTATGCTAGTCTGGCGTGCGGCAGGCGCTTCGAGTGCCGATACGCTTCCAGACCGAGGACAGGCCAATGCGAGAGAACCTGCACAAGCTCATCGACGAGCTGCCGGACACAGACCTACCCACCGCGGAGCGCGTCCTCGAGGCCCTGCGCGCAACGGCAGACCCCGTGCGCCAAGCCCTCGATAGCGCTCCCGAGGATGACGAGCCCGAGGCGGATGAGGAAGCAGCCGCGGTTGCTACTGCCTGGGAAGAACACCGCCGGGGTGAGCACCTGACCACCGAAGAGCTACGCCGCAAGCTTGGGCTATCTTGAGCCTGAAGGTCCAGTGGCAGCCGTCTGCCGGTCGCGACCTTTCGCGGATCGATCCGCCTATTCAAAAGCGCATCCTCGACGCCGTGGACCGCTTCGCTCAAACGGGCCAGGGTGACGTCAAACTCCTCCGAGGCAAGAAGCCACAGGAGTATCGACTTCGCGTCGGTGGGTGGAGAGTGCGATTCGCGCGAGATGATTCCGAGAGTCGAATGATCGTCTTGCACGTCTTCCGGCGCGGTCAGGGCTACCGAGCGAAGACTACGGACAGGAGGCCCGGCAAGAAGCAGCACTAGGAGCACCGGGTGCCAGCGCCGCCATTACCTCTTCTCCCCGGGGCCGCTCTCTTCCCGCTCACGATGAAGCGGGCCGAAGAAGCCCCTGGGCTCTGGCGTTTCTTTGAGAGTTGGGCGCCATGGTGCTTTCCTTTGTCTTCGGTGATCCCGGCGCGCGGGCGACGAGCCTCGAATCGCCCGCCGCGCGCTCAAGCCTGCCGCCGCCCGAGCGCCGCGTTGAAGTCGGCGACCATCGTCTGGACGCTGGCCCTCACCAGGGCGCGATAGGCTTCGGCCGAGGCCGCTCTCTCTCCTCCTGCGGGAGACGTGACGCTGCGCGAGGCGCTGACCAGGGCTCCCAGGCCTTCGCGGTCGAAGCAGGCGGTTAGACCCTCTGCTCCGCCGCCTTGCGCGCCGTAACCTGGGAGCAGGAAGATCGTTCTTGGCATCAGTTGTCTGAGGCGCGCGGCCTCGGCTGGGAAGGTCGCGCCTACTACCGCGCCCACCGAGCTGTAGCCGCTGGCGCCCATGAGGTCTTTGCCTAGGTCCTCGACCATTGAGGCCACTCGCTCGTCCACTGAACCGCCGCCCGCCAGGCGGAGGCCTTGGATGTCCGCTGAGCCTTGATTCGAGGTCCTGACTAGCACGAAGATGCCTTTGCCTTGGCGCTTGCAGACGTCCACCCACGGCTCGAGGCTGTCGCGGCCCAGGAAGGGCGAGACGGTCACGCAGTCAGCGCCGATCGTCGCGCTTCTCTCCCCTCGCCAGTCCAGCTCGCCGAGGAAGGCCTCGGCGTAGGCTGCCGCTGTGCTGGCGATGTCGCCGCGCTTGGCATCGACGATCACCAGCAGACCGGCGGCGCGGGCAACGCGCACCGTTTCCAGCAGCGCCCGCAGGCCTGGGACGCCGAGCAATTCGTAGAACGCGCTCTGCAGCTTGACCGCCGGCACGTGCTCCGCGACGGCCTCGACGACTGCCCTGCCGAAGCCGGCAAGGATCTCGTAGAAGGCATCGTCGCGCGGCATCGCCGCGGTCGCGTCGACCAGGAAGCGCGGCATCGTCTCGAGACGAGGATCGATGCCGACGACGCAAGGGCTGCGCTTGGCGCGGATGGCCGCGATCAGGCGGTCGGAGAATGAGCGTTCCATCTTGGATCGGGAACCGCGGCGCGCCGGCCGGCGACGCTCAGCGGTCGAAGAAGCGGCTCCACCCCTCGCCGAGCATGCTGACCAGCCCGCCGATCAGGTTGCGATTGGGCTCGCCGTACCCCCAGCTGCCGCCGGCCAGGGCGCTCCGGGTCTCCGCTTCGAGCCGCTGCTCGCGCGCCTCGGTCCGCACCTCCTCGGCCTCGAGCTGTCCGGCCCGCGCCTCGCCGCCTCCCTGCACCCAGGCCAGCACCCGCGGCAGCTCGTCGAGGTCGAACCAGATGCCGTGGGCGCCGCAGATGTCGAGGATGACGCCGCTCTTGCGGCCGTAGTTCTGGCGGTTCATCAAGGCACCGCAGACGGCGCAGGGCCGGTAGAGATGGCCGCCGGCCGGGCCCGCGCTCCCGCCTGCGCCGCCGGCCGGGCCGGCTCCCGCCGCCCCCGCCGCCGCTCCCGCCGCCACCGGGCCTGCCCCCCCAGCATCCGCCGCCATCGTCCCTACCGGCCGCTCCCCAGCGATCGCCAGCGCCGCGCCACCGAGCTGCGCATGCCGCGCGCGCACCAGCAGCACCTCGAAGACGCGGCGATCGACCCACCATCCACCGCAGATCGCGCATTCGGACACCGCCACCGGCTCGCCGGCGAACTGCCGGCTGCGGAGCAACCGCTCCGAGCCACAGGCGGGGCAGCGCAGCGTCGTCGCCGCGGCCGCCGCCTGATCGACCAGGATCGGGCTGCCGCAGTGGTCGCAGAAGCGCGCCCTGCCGCTGACCCGCGCCATGCAGACCGGGCAGATGGTGTCGATGTCGCGCTCGTGGACGGTGAAGCTCGACCCGCAGTAGCGGCACTCCCGCTCGTCACCCTCCCGCGGCGCGCCGCAGGCCGAGCAGCGCATCACCGCCGAGTCGTGCGCGGCAAGCGGCGGCACCACCACCATTTCGCCGCAAGGGCAGTGCACGACCTCGCCGGCGCCGCGATCACCGGCGTCGAGCTGCCGCTGGCAGCGGCCGCAAAGGATCAGGTGGCGCATGGTCGTGACGGGCGTGATCTCGACGATCTCGGTGACCTCGGTGACCTCGGTGACCTCGGTGACCTCGGTGATCTCGGTGATCTCGGTGATTTCAGTCAGGGTTCTCCATCTCCTTGATCGACCGCAGCACCTCCTCGCCGGCACCGAGGTGAAAGCGGCCGGCGGCGAACATCGCGGAGAACGCCGCCACCACCCGCGAGCAGAACTGCGTCCCCGCCGCGCTCTCGATCTCCGCCGCCGCCCGCTCGCGCGACAACCCGTCGCGGTAGGGCCGGCTGGTGGTCATGGCGTCGAAGGTGTCCGCGACGGCGATGACGCGGGGCGCCAGCGGGATCTGGTCGCCCTCGAGACCGTCCGGATAGCCGCCGCCGTCGACGCGTTCATGGTGGCTGCGTACTCCCGGCAGCACATGCGGGCTCGAGAGGTGGGCGACGATCGAGGCACCGTCCGTGGTATGGCGGCGCATCACCTCGGACTCGTCCGCGTCGAGCGGCGCCGGTTTGCCGAGGATGCGGTCCGGCACGCCGATCTTGCCGATGTCGTGGAGAGTCGCCGCCAGCCAGAGGTCCTTGAGGTCGCCGCGGTCGAGCCCCAGCTCGGCGCCGAGCAGCAGGGAGTAGCAGACCACCCGGCGGACATGGCCGCCGGTATAGGGGTCCTTTTTCTCCAGCGTCTCGGCGAGCGCCGTCACCATGTTCATGAACTGCCGCCGTTGCGCCGCGTAGAGCCTGGCGTTCTGCAGCGGATGCGCCAGAATGCCGGCGAACAGCCGCATGCGCCGCAGGTCGTCCTCGGTGAAGCGCTCCCGGTCGACCGGGTTGAGCAGCTGCAGCACGCCGACGACCCGGCCGTTGGCGAGCAGCGGCACCGCCAGGATGGCCCTGGTCTTGAACACCTGCTGCGGGTCGCCGCCCCAGCGCGGGTCCGCCGCGACGTCGTTGACCACCTCCGGCCTGGCAGATTGCGCCACGCTGCCGACGATGCCATGGCCGAGCGGCACCCGCAGGCCGCGGATCTCGCCCGCCGCTCGCCCGCGCACGACACGGAAAAACAGCTCGCCGCGCTCCTCGTCCAACTCCCAGATCGAGCTGGTCTCCGCCCGGCAAACTTGTTCGGCCGTCGACAAGGCAACCTCGAGCACCGTCGGCAGGTCGAGGGATGAGGCGAGCTGGGCGCCGATCTCGAGCAGCGTTTCGTATTCGACCAGGCGGTCGTTGGCGTCGGAGGCCGGCGCGGCTTGCTGCCCGCCCGGCGCCGGGCTTGCCGGTGCGCCCGGAGCGTCCGGGGTCCCCGCTGTCTTCTCAGCAATCTTGGCCTCTGCCGGCATCATGCCTCCCGCGCCCCCCTCATCCCTCGTAGAGGATACGACGGCTACGCGCTCAGCGCTTCGAGCTCCCGGTGCAGGTCCTCGACCGTCTGGAAGCGTTCGGCCGGGTCCTTGCGCAGGCAGCGCAGGATCGCCGCCTCGAGCCGCGGCGGCATCTCCGCCCAGCGGCTGCTCGGAGGCGGCGGCTCTTCCTGCAGGTGCTTGACCAGCACCTCCATCGCGGTGGCGGCCCGGAACGGCACGTCGCCGGTGAAGATCTCGTACAGCACCACCCCCGTCGAGTAGATGTCGGCGCGGGTGTCGATCTCGCCGCCCTGCACCTGCTCCGGCGCCAGGTACTGGGGCGTGCCGACGATGAAGCCTGCCTGCGTCTGGCCCGGAGTCAGCCGCGAGACCGGCCGGGCGATGCCGAAATCCATCAGCTTGGCGTTGCCGGTCGGCTCGAGGATCAGGTTCTCGGGTTTGATGTCGCGGTGGATCACCCCCACCGCGTGCGCCGCGCCGAGCCCGGAGCACAGCTGCTTGCCCAGCCGCAGCCCAGCCGAGTAAGGCAGCCGGTGGGCCTGGTCGAGCATGTACCGCAGGGTGACGCCGCGGACGTACTCCATGGAGATGAAAGCGACCTTGTCGAGCTCGCCGAAATCGAACGTGCGCAGCACGTTGGGATGGGTGATCTTACGCGCCAGCTTGATCTCGCTCTTCATCCGCTCGAGCTGCGCCCGGTCGCCCCACAAGTCGCGCCGCAGCACCTTGAGCGCCACCAGGTCGTCGAGCTCGCGGTCGCGGGCCTTGTAGACCACTCCCATGCCGCCGGTGCCGAGCACCGAGAGCACCTGGAAGCGCCTCCCCATCAGCGTGCCGGGGGCGAGACCGGAGAGCGTCAGGAGCGCCGCTTCCTCGCCGCCAGCCGGCTCCGCCTCGCCGGCGGGCGTCACCGTCTGGCTGCTGACCAGGCGCGCGGCGAGGTCGGCGGTGAGCACATAGATCGGTTGCGGGCTGATCAGGCCGCGGCGCGGCGCCAGCTCGTAGCCGGCACGCACAAAGTATTCACGCAGTTGCTGGTAGACGTCCCGTCCCAGCACCAGGTCGCCGGGGGTCGCCTCGCGCAACAGGCTCTCGAGCTGCTGCACCGGCTGCCCCACCATGCCGCGCTCCGACTGATCGCCCCAGACCACCGCTCCGGTCACCACGGTGCCGGCGGCGATGGCGATGCTCGGCGCCTCGGAGCCGGTCTCGTCGCTCCAGACGCTGTGCGGTTGCAGGATCTCGGCCGCCGCCACCAGCGGCCCGAGCGGCCGCCGGCCGCGGTCGAAGCGCGCCAGCACGCGGTGGCCGGCGATGCCCTCGATCTGGCCGCCGGCGGTGGTGATCGTCGCCTCCAGGTGCTGCATGGCAAGGCCCAGCCGCTCGATTACCTGGTCGGCGCCGGCCTCGAGATGCGGGTTGGCGTATCCCCGCAGCTCGATGCCCATCAGCAGCGCGTCGCGCGCCTGCGACGCGCCGATCACCACCCTCGCCGGCGCCGGCTCCGGCAGGTTGCGCGACAGCTCGGTGACGTACGCCTCCATGTCCCGCTTCTCGCGCAGGTCCGACATCAGCTCGTCGAAGGCGCCGGCGAGCTGGCCGATCTCATCGGCGCGCTCGGGCACGATGCGCTGGTTGTAGTCGCCCTGCCGTGCGGCCGTGGTGGCCTCCACCAGCCGCCGCACCGGCTGCAGCGTCCGCCGGGCGAAGGCGAGCGACAGGAACGGCGCGATCAGCAGCGCCGCCAGGCCGGAGAGCAGCACCACCGCCTCGATGCGGCGGAAGGGCGCCATCTCCTTGCGCATCGAGGCCAGGGCGACCGTCCAGGCGACAGGCCGGCCGGAGGCGTCGTTGAGCGGCGACAGCAGCGCCAGCCAGGGCTCGTCGTTGAGCGACAGCTCCACCACCTCGCGTTCCTCATCGACGCCGCGGGCAACCGGCCGCCGGCCGCCGATCAGGGGGCCAAGCGCGGTGGCGAGCGGCTGCTGGACGCTGGCGTCCAGGGTGCTCGCCACCACCTGCAAGCCACGAGGATCGCTGGCGACGAAGGCGACGTCGCTGCCACCGGCAGGGTTGACGCGGCTCGCCGAGGCGTTGTTGATCTCGAAGGCCGTGACCATGTAGCCGTACAAGTCGAAACCCTTGCCCATCGGCACCGCGACGGCGTAGTAGAGGTGGTTGCCCTCGCGCCACACGCCGGCGCTCTCCTTCGGGCCGCTCAACGCCTCGCGGATCAGCGACTGCTGTGACAGATCCTGGCGAGAGGCCGGGTTGTCGGTGCGGGCCATGACCCGGCCGGCCGGGTCGACGACGATGGCGAAGGAGAACTTGAGAGCGGGCTGGTGGCTCACCAGCAGGTCGAGGATCGAGACGGTGTCGCGCTCCTTCTGGGCCTCGGCGACGTAGGCGACGATGCCGGGGTCCTGGGCGATGAGCTGTGAGATCAGCGTCAGCTGGTCATAATTCCGCGCCTGCAGCGTCTCCTGGGCCCGGGCGCTGCCCTGCAGCGAGTCGAGCGCCGACTTGTGGGCGATGTTGCGCACCAGCAGCGAAGTGACCGCCACCGAGGCGCCCACCGACAGCGCGATGAGCAGCGAGGTGACCAGGAAGATCCGGGTCCCCAGCGACAAGTTCCGCAGGCCGCCGGTGTTAGCGATAGAAATCACCCCGGGTGTAGGACTCGCCGGTCTTGTTGAGGTGAGGAAGCAGCTTCGGCCGCACCACGACTAGCCGCGCCTGGACCGCCGGCGCGCCCGCCTGCACGGGCAGCGTCACCTCCGCGGACCAGGGCTCGGCCTGCTCGTGCCAGACGGTCACTTTGCCCGGCCCCTTGGGCAGCCCGGTGAGTCGGAAGGAGCCGTCGGCGCCGGGCGCGACGAAGAAAGTGGTATCGAGCACCAGGATGTAGGCGGCCATGGCCTGGTGCACGTTGCAATAGACGCGCACCACGCCCGGCTGGTCGAAGCGCTTCTCCTTGGGCGGACCGACGCGGTAGATGCCGAGATCGAAGGCATTGCCCGGCGACACCGAGAAGACGTTGTGCAGGATGGGGTCCTGGTTCGGGAACTGCACCCGGCTGCCGACCGGCACCGCCAGCACGTGCGGATAGAACTCCTTCTTCTTGGTGAGCAGCTGGTAGAGGGTCTCGGGTTCCTTCGCCGCCGCCGCGCGAGGCGCATGCGCCCCTCCCGCCGGCTCGAAGTAGACCACCGCCAGGCGCGGATCGGCGCCGCGTGCCGGACCCTTGCCGTCCTTGGCGAACAGCGCCACCTGGCCGCCCAGCTCCTCGGCGGCCAGCGGTGGCGCGCCGGCGAGGATACTGGTGGCGGCGGCCATGACCAGCGCGGCGATCACAGGCAGCGCCCGCAGCGCGCTGATCGCCGATAGCGCAGGCAGCGCGGTGATCGGCGATAGCGCCGGCAGCACCGCCAGCGCCCCCTCCCTCATACAGGGGGGTTTCGTCGTCAGGTTCATGGTCGGCCCTCGTCCCAGGTGAAGCTCGGCACCGGCACAGGCTGCAGGTTCTTGGCACGTACTCTAGATGGAACCTGTCCCGGCGTAAAGGACGGCTGGACAGACCGCGTCTCGAGCCTCACCTCGGCGGATGGCGGCGGGGACAGGTTTCCGGCCGATCGATCCGGATCAATCGCGGGTGGGCTGGTGGGCAAGCAGGCGCGACACGATGCTCTGTGCCTCCTCCTCGATCCGCCGCAGGTGCTCCTCGCCGCGGAAGCTCTCGGCGTAGATCTTGTAGATCTCCTCGGTGCCGGAGGGGCGCGCGGCGAACCAGCCGCTGTCGGCCAGCACCTTGATCCCGCCGATCGGCTGGCCGTCGCCCGGGGCGGCGGTCAGCACCTGCCGCACGGGCTCCCCCGCCAGCTCCGTGATGCCGGTCATGGCCGGGGCTGTGCCTTCGCGGGTCCCGCCGCTCTCGCCACTTCCGCCGCTTCCGCCTCGGTCATCGCTCTCGCGGGTCCCGCCGCTCTCGCCTGGGTCATGGCTCTCGCCGGTCCCGCCGGTCCCGCCGGTCCCGCCGCCCCGGCCGGCTACCAGGTTCGAGAGGCCGGCCAGGGCCGCCTTCTGCTCGCGCGTCGCCGGCGCTTCCAGGCGGCCGTACACCGGCGTGCCGAGCTCGCGGGTGAGCCCGGCATAGACCTCGCCGGGATCGCGGCCGAGCCGCGCGGTCATCTCCGCGGCCAGCAGGGCGGCGGCGATGCCGTCCTTGTCGGTCGTCCAGACCGTCCCGTCACGGCGCAGAAAGGTGGCCCCGGCGCTCTCCTCGCCGGCGAAACCGAGCCAGCCGGCGAGCAGGCCGTCGACGAACCACTTAAAGCCGACCGGCACTTCGTAGAGGCGGCGCCCGCGCCGTGCCGTCAAACGGTCGAGAATGCCGCTGCTCACCACGGTCTTGCCGACGGCAAGGTCTGGGCGCCACTCGGGCCGGTGCGCCAGCAGGTAATCCACGCAGGCCGCCAGGTAGTGGTTGGGAGGCAGTAGCCCGGCGCCGCGGGTGACCACGCCATGCCGGTCGTGGTCGGTGTCGCAAGCGACGGCGATGTCGAAATCGTCCTTCAACCCGATCAGCCGCCGCATCGCGTAGGGCGACGACGGATCCATGCGGATCCTGCCGTCCCAGTCAAGAGTCATGAAACCGAACCGCGGATCGACCGCCTGGTTGACCACCGCGAGGTCGAGCCCATGGCGCTCGGCGATGACGCCCCAGTAGTCGACCCCGGCACCGCCCAGGGGATCGACCCCGAGGCGGATCCCCGAGCCGCGGATCGCCGCCATGTCGAGGACCTCGCCAAGGTCGCCGGCATAGGCGCCGACGAAGTCATGCCGGTGGGTCGACGGCATGACCACCGCCTTGGCGAGGGGCACTCGCCGGACGCCGGCAAGCCCGGCGCGGAGCGCCGCGTTGGCCCGCGCCTGGATCCAGGAGGTGGTCTCCTCCCCCGCCGGGCCGCCGTGAGGCGGGTTGTACTTGAAGCCACCATCCTCCGGCGGGTTGTGCGAGGGGGTGACCACGATGCCGTCGGCAAGCCCGGCGGTGCGGCCGCGGTTGTAGGTGAGGATGGCGTGGGAGACGGCCGGCGTCGGGGTATACCGGCCATCCGCCGCGATCATCACCTCGACCGCGTTCGCCGCCAGCACCTCGAGCGCGGTCTCGAAGGCCGGCTGCGACAGCGCGTGGGTGTCGATGCCCATAAACAACGGCCCATCGATCCTTTCCTGCTGGCGCCAGTCGCAGATCGACTGGGCGATGGCAAGGATGTGCCACTCGTTGAACGCCCTGGCGAAGGCGGAGCCGCGATGGCCCGAAGTGCCGAAGGAGACCTGCTGCTCGGGCACGGCGGGGTCCGGCCGATCGGCATAGTAGGCAGCGATCAGCTTGCCCACGTCGACCAGGTCTCGTGGCTCGGCCGGGCTCCCGGCCCGCGGATCGATCTTCATTCAGTAGCTCCTCTACTTCCGTCCTAGCCCTCGCCGCCCGCGGCGAGGCCCCGGCTGACATCCCGGCGGGCACCAGTGTTAGCAGAGTCCGTACCAGGAGGGCGGTTATGGGACAATCAGCCGGCCGTTCACGTTGCAGCGCTCTGCCGCGGCAGGAGAGACCGGATTTGATCTCGTCGAGCGACTTCCGGAACGCCATGCGCCACTTCCCTGCCGGAGTGACCATCGTCACCATCCGGCAGGGCGAGGACGTCCATGGGTTGACCGTCTCGGCATTCGCTTCGGTCTCGGCCGAGCCGCCGCTGATCGTGACGGTGATCGACAACCGCCATACGGCGTTCGAGATGCTCGAGCGCGAGGGCACGGTGTTCGCGGTCAACATCCTGGGCGAGGGCCAGGCGGCGCTGTCGGACCGCTTCGCCTGGCTCAAGGAGGGTGACCGCTTTGCCGAGGGGCGTTGGGGCACGGCGGTGACCGGCGCTCCCATCCTGCTCGACTGCCTTGCCTGGCTCGACTGCCGCATCCACGCCCGCTACCCCGCCGGCACGCACACCATCTACGTCGGGGCAGTGTACGCGAGCGGCGTGCCGAATCCGGAGCAACCGCCGCTGATCTACTGGAACCGCACTTATCGCGGGCTCGACCTACCGGAGCCGGAGGAGTAGGCGGGTAGACTCAGCTGCGCTGGCGCGGCGGCCCCGGCGGCGGCGATCGCCACCTCGCGGCTGCAGCCGATGGCGCCGAGGCCGGGGGTAGGCCTGGTAGGCCTCGCCGGAGCCCGCGGCGAGCGCCCGCATCGCGGTATCCTCCCGCCATGAAGAGACTCGGGCTGCCGCAGGCGGCGTTGGCGGCGCGGGCGGCGCTGCCGGAGCTGCCGGAGCTGCCGGAGCTGCCGGAGCTGCCGGAGATCATCGCGTTCGCCGGCCTCGCCGTCGTTGCCTTAGCCCTCGCGGGAGCGGCGGGCGGCGGGCCGGCGCCGGCGTCAGCTCCGGCTGGATCCGACCCTCCGGCCACCGCCGTCCTGGGCGAGATCCACTTTCCGACCTCAGGCGCGCCGGCGGCGCAGGCTGACTTCGAGCGCGGGGTCCTGCTGCTGCACAGCTTCGAATACGAAGACGCGGCGGCGGCATTCCGCGACGCCGAGCGGCGCGACCCTGACTTCGTCATGGCCTACTGGGGCGAGGCCATGACCTACAACCACCCGCTCTGGCACCAGCAGGACCGAGAGGCGGCGCGAGCCGCGCTGAACCGCCTGGCGCCGGCGGCCGATGCGCGCCAGACGAAGGCGCCGACGGCGCGCGAGAAAGCCTGGCTGGCGACCGTCGAGACGCTTTACGGCGAGGGCGACAAAGCGTCGCGGGACCGTCTCTACGCCGCCGCCATGGAGCGGCTGGCCGCCGGCGACCCCGGCGACCTCGAGGCGGCGAGCTTCTACGCTCTCGCCCTGCTCGGCACGTGCGAAGCAGGTCGCGACGTGCCGACCTACATGCGGGCAGCAGCGGTGGCGGAGGAAGTCTTCGCCCGCAACCCGCGCCACCCGGGGGCGGTCCACTACCTGATCCACTCCTACGACGACCCGGTGCACGCACCCCTCGGCCTGCGGGCCGCCCGCACCTATGCCCGCATCGCTCCTGCCGCCGCTCATGCCCTCCACATGCCGTCGCACATCTTCCTCGCCCTCGGCATGTGGGGCGACGTCGCCGCCTCCAACGAAGCGTCCTGGGCGGCTTCCGAGGCGCGCCGCCAGCGGCTACGCCTGCCGCTCGAAGAGCGCGGCTACCATGCGTTCTCCTGGCTGTGCTACGCCTATCTGCAACAGGGCCGGCTCCGCGACGCCCGCGGGCTGCTGGCGGCGATGGCCGCCGACGCCGCGGCCAGCGGCTCGCCGCGCACTCGCGAGCATCTGGCGCTGATGCAGGCGGGCCACCGCGTC
>Ga0209118_1001295_pt1 | contig 11828 bp, 12 predicted proteins | sample BlaSpr_A8_Ref_M1_FD_187988 | JGI IMG/M metagenome (GOLD analysis project Ga0209118, IMG submission 187988) | Forest soil microbial communities from Thunder Bay, Ontario, Canada - Black Spruce, Ontario site 2_A8_Ref_M1 (SPAdes) (version 2) | ecosystem: Environmental > Terrestrial > Soil > Boreal...
GAACCGGCGGTCGAGCGCCCGGTACTGAATCGCCTCGGCGACGTGGGCGGAGCGGAGGTCGGAGGCGCCCTCGAGGTCGGCCAGGGTGCGGGCGACCTTGAGGATGCGGTCGAGGGCGCGGGCGGAGAGGCCGAGGCGCTCGAAGGCCTGGTCGAGGAGGCGCTGGCCGGCGGCGTCGAGGCGGCAGTGGCGGCGGAGGTGGTCGGGAGTCATGGCGGCGTTGACCGGCGTGGAGGAGGAGGCGCCGAAGCGGGCCAGCTGGCGGACCCGGGCGGCGTCGATGCGCGGGGCGACGGCGGCGGACTCCTCGCCTGGCGCGGCGCGCAGCTCACGCAACGAGAGGGCGGGCATCTCGACGTGCAGGTCGATGCGATCGAGCAGCGGTCCCGAGATGCGGCTGCGGTAGCGCTCGATCAGCGGCGACAGGCAGGTGCAGGCGTGGCGGGGATCGCCGAGGTGGCCGCAAGGGCAGGGATTCATCCTCGCTCGAAGCGAGAAGCAGCCAGGAAAGACCTGCAAGTAGCTAGGGGACCCGGATCAGCCACCGCTCCTACCGGAGGTATGCCTGCCCTTGGCCGAGCGCCTGCCGAGGCGGAGCCAGCCTAGGAGGGCCATGAGAACTCCCAGGGACACGAGGCCCACGGGGCTCAGGGTAGGAATGAGGGCGATGGCGACCGGCAGCTATTCAAACCAGAATGCGTAGAGAATACGCTAAAACTCGGTGCCGCCGCCAGTGCGGCGGGCGCATGAAGGCGCAACCGTTGGCCCTTGACGGCCGTCCTCATGCAGGACGGGCTTGATGGTGGCGCGGCGATTCGTAGCGAGCGCGGCCTTGCCGCACTGCGTCAAGGTGGCCTTGACATCTTTGCCGCACTGCGGTAATCTGGCCTTCGAACGTGGCGGACCAGGGGTCCGAGGCAGGGCTCCGGACGGGCTTTGGAAGCTGCTGCCGCCCTTGCCCCCGGGATGCCCGTCATCGAGGCAAGGAGGGGCCATGATCCGGCTCATCAAGCGCTACGAGAGCCGCAAGCTCTATGACACCGAGGAGAGCCGCTACGTCTCACTCGAGGAGATCGCGAGCTGGGTCCGCCAGGGGCAGGAGGTGCGGGTACTCGACAACGCCACTTCCGGCGACGTCACCTCGCAGACCTTGACCCAGATCATCCTGGACGAAGGCCGCCGGGGCACCTCTTCGCTGCCCAGCGAGCTGTTGCATGAGCTGGTGCGGCTGGGCGAGCGAGCGGTGCACAGCGGCGTCGAGCAGGTCCAGCACGGCGTCGACCGGTTGGTGCAGGCATCGATCGATCGTCTCGCGCCGGTGCGCCGGGCGCGCGAGGAGATGTCGGGCCTGCGCACCCGCCTCGAGCAGCTGGAAGCGTCGCTGGCCGCCCTGGACTCCGAGGTCATGGTGGGACTGGCCGAGCCGCCGGCAGCCGCCGAGGACGGCAAGACCGCTGATCGCGGCAAGCGCGGCGAGCACGAGGTGGGGCGATGAGCGGCGCCCGCCGCGGGGGCGCCACGGCTTTCGAGACCCTGGCTCGCCAGGCGCGCCTCGCCGGCCGTCAGCTCTGGCTGGCCGGCCTCGGCGCCGCCGCCTCTGCTGCTGCCGGGGTGCCTCGCCTTGCCACAGAGGGCCGCCTGGTGGTGGACCGCCTGGTGGAGAAGGGACAACCTCTCGAGGAGCGTTACGCCGCGCCTTTCAACCGCGTCCGCGCCCGCTTCGGCTCGCTGTCGGACCGCGCTGCCCGCACCGTCGAGAGCGCCAGGACCTTGCTGCGCGACACGGCCGAGTACGAGACCCGCCGGCTGCTGAAGCGGCTCGACCTGGCGACCGTCGAGGACCTGCGATTGCTGGCGGCGCATCTCGAGACGCTCGACAAGAAGCTCGGCGACTACCGGCGGCGCATGACTCAGACGGGCCAGCCGGGCGCGAGCGCAGCGTCCCGCTGAGATCGTTGTATCTGGCGAAGCCGTTGATGATGCCTCCGCGGCGGTCACTGCCCGCCGCGGATCTACTGATGACGAATCGAACGCGGCGGCCGCTCCCCAGGGATGCCGGCTGCCGGAGAACGAGGAGCACGATGACTACCAAGACCACGAGCAACGAACGCAAGATTCAGGACGACGTCAAGGAAACGGCGCACCGCATCTGGCTGGCGGGGCTCGGCGCCCTCGCCGCCGCCGAAGAGGAAGGCACCAAACTGTTCAGCCGCCTGGTCGACCGCGGCCGCGACGTCGAATCGCGCGGCAAGGTGGAGGTCGACAAGGTCGTCGACAAGGCCAACGAAGTGGTCGACAAGGCCAAGTCGAAGGCCGGCAGCACCTGGGACGACCTCGGCAGCAAGGTCGACGACACCATCACCTCGGCCCTTCACCGCCTGGGCGTGCCCACCCGCGAGGAGATCCGCACCCTGACGCAGCGCGTCGAGGAGCTCAACGCCAAGGTCGAGCTGCTGCGGCCGCGCGTCACTCCCGCGACCCACGTGAGCGGCGAGAAGCCCGCCGTCCACAAGCCGGCAACCAAGAGCGCGTCGAAAGTCGTCTAGTGGGAGAGCCCGGCGCGGGTCTGCCGAGCGCAGCGCAGGGGGAGACGCAAGGGCCGCGGATCGCGCTGGCCCTGGCGGGAGGCGCTCCGGAGGGCGCCATCTATGAGATCGGTGCCCTCCGGGCCTTGGACGAGTGCTGCGACGGCCTCGACCTCAACCGCCTGTTCATCTACGTCGGGGTGAGCGCGGGCGGCTTCATCAACGCCTGCCTGGCCAACGACCTCACGACGGCGCAGATGTGCCGCGCCATCGTCTCCCACGAGCCGGGCGAGCATCCTTTCATTCCCGAAACCTTTCTCACGCCGTCGGTGCGCGAGATGCGGCGCAGCCTCCGCGCCATTCCCCGGCTGTTGGGCGAAGCGCTGCGGGAGTACGCCCGCAAACGGGCGGACCTCACCTTGATCGAATCGTTGACCCGGCTCGGGCGGGCGCTGCCGGTGGCGGTCTTCGACAACGAGCCGATCCGCGCCTACGTCGAGAAAATCTTTCGCCTGAAGTCACGCACCGACGACTTCCGCAAGCTCGGCAAGCGCCTGGTAATCGTGGCGGCGGACCTCGACTCGGGGCAGGCGGTGCGGTTCGGCGAGCCGGGGTTGGACCACGTCCCGATCTCGCGCGCGGTGCAGGCCACCACGGCGCTGCCCGGTCTCTACCCGCCGGTGGAGATCGACGGCCGCCACGTCGTCGACGGCATCCTGCTCAAGACGCTGCACGCTTCGGTGGCGCTCGACGCCGGCGCCGGGTTGGTCATCTGCATCAATCCGATCGTGTCGGTCGACACCGTACACGCCGTCGAAAAGGGTTACATGCAGGGCGGCAACCTGATCGAGCGCGGTTTGCCGACGGTGCTGTCGCAGACCCTGCGCACCATCGTCCACTCGCGCCTCGAGGTCGGCATGGCCGCCTACGCGGTCAAGTACGGCAACGCCGACGTGCTGCTGCTCGAGCCCGAGCGCGACGACTACCTGATGGCGTTCACCAACATTTTCGGCTTCTCCGAGCGCCGCGCCGTCTGCGAGCACGCCTACCAGTCCACCCGCCGCTATCTGCTGGCGCACTACGACGCGATCTCCGAGGTGTTCGCCCGCCACGGCGTGATCCTGCGCCGCGACGTGCTGCTGGAAGAGCGCGATCTCTGGCAGCAGGTGGGTCTCCCCCGCGGCGGCCGCCGCCTGCCGCCGCCGTCTTCGTCCCCGACCACGGGAGCCTCGGTGGTGCAACGCCTCGACGACACTCTGAGCCGCCTCGAGCACCTGGTCGGGCAGCAGGCGCGGGAGCCGCTTCCCGCGCGGCATGCAGAGGTTGGGGAGGAGGAGGAGCTGGACCTCCAGTCAAGGGCGGTGGATCACGAGTGGGACGCCGGTCAACCCAAGGTGAAAGTCAGTTGACCAGCAGGTCGCGATGAGGCGCTCCGTCATCAGGTGCAGGCCCACGGCATCCACCAGCGTGAGATCCTGATCGGCAAACCGGCGCACGATCTCGCTCCCTCCGCGTAGGTGCTGGGGTCCGACGTCCGTGACCTCCAAGAAGCTCATGTCCTCGATCATAGCGACGAACTGCAACGCACGAGTGCGGTCGTAGCGCCTCAGGAACCATCCATGACCTTCCGTCACGACCAGGGCGGTCGTGAGCAGCGGAGGAGGTTCCGCGAACAGACGTCGAAAGAGCAGATGGTAACTGTCCGACCGGTCACCGAAGGCGATCAACGCCGAAGTATCGACGTACGCTTCAGTCCTTCTGGCCATAGACGACTTCGTCGATGCGTTGACTGGAGTGCGGGTCCCCCGACTCGACCATGCCCGCATACCGCATCCACGGCTTTGATTCGTCCACGGGCAATAGCACCCGAAGAGATCTGCGGAGCAGCTCCGCCAGGGAGATTCCGAGCCGCTCAGCCTCGCGCTTGGCAGCGCCGTACTCCTCTTCCGACAAGCTGATCTGGGTCCGTATCATGATGATAACAAGTTAGCACGAGATGTTATCACATGCAAGTGCGATGGCTCAGGCCGAGCACCTGGTCGCGCAGCAGGAGTAGTTGCGCGACTGGCGCGCGAGGCGTATCCTCGGAGAACCGGAGTCGGACTCGAGGTTCACGCGCTGCGACCCGGCGCTGCGAGGGCGCCCACGACTCCTTCCTGGGCGTCTTTGCAAGCGGTCGGGCATTCGCGGCACCGGCGCAGTCCAGGCAAGCAAAACGGGCAGGCAAACGAGCAAGATGTCGAAGCAGCACGAAGCGCGCTCCGGCGTCTGCGATGCGGCGGCCGGCCGTCCGGCCGCGGAGTCGCTGCCCGCGGACCTGCCGAAAGAGCTGCGCGAGCTGCTGGCCGCCGCGCTGTGCGCTGCCAACGAGGCGGTATCGATCGCCGTCGCCGACGTCGAGGAGCCGCGGATCACCTTCGTCAACCAGGCTTTCGCCGACCTCACCGGCTACAGCTGCGAGGAGGTGATCGGCCAGCTGCCGCGGCTGCTGCTGAATCCCGAGGTCGATCTCGACGGCCTGCGCGCCGAGGTGGTGGCCGGCCGCTGCGTCCAGGGGGAGGCCAACCTCCACCGCAAGGACGGCTCGGAAGCCTGGATGGAGTTCCGGGCGGCGCCGATCCGCGACCGCACCGGGCGCGTCACCCACTACGTCACCACCCAGCATGACGTCTCCGCGCGGCGGCAGAGCCAGGAGGCGGCCGAGCGCTCGAGCCTGGCGAAGAGCCTGTTTCTGTCGCGCATCAGCCACGAGCTGCTGACGCCTCTCAACTCCCTCATCGGGTTCCCGGAGCTGCTCGTCGACGGGCATTTCGGACCGCTCAACGACCCCCAGCGGGTGGCGGTGACCAATATCCTGGAAGCCGCCGAGCAGCTCCGCCGGTTGCTCCAGGACCTGCTCGACCTCACCCGCCTCGAGTCCGGGCGGCTGCACCTCGAACGCGCCCCGTTCGACCTTGGCGCCCTGCTCGCCGACCTTGCGGGCCCGGTGGCCGAGGCGGCCCGCCGCAAGGGCCTGACCCTGGAGGTCGAGGTCGCCGGCGACCTGCCTCAGGTCGAGGGCGATCCGGTGCGACTCAAACAGGTCGCCCTCAACCTGCTCGACAACGCGGTGAAATACACCTCCTCCGGCGGTTGGGTGAAGCTGCGTGGGTGGGCCGAGCAGTCGCCTGCGGGCGTGCCGCTGGTGCGCCTGGCGGTGGCGGACTCGGGCATCGGCATCAAGGAAGAGGACCACGAGCGCCTCTTCTGCATGTTCGAGCAGGCCGATTCCTCGCTCACCCGCCGCCAGCCCGGCACCGGCCTGGGACTGGCGCTGGTCAGGCGCCTGGTCGACCTGCACGGCGGCCGGGCGTGGGTCGAAAGCCGCGGCGAGGGGCAGGGCAGCACATTTCACGTCGAGCTCCCCGGGCTGCGCCGCGAGCCGGAGGCGGAGAGCGGTTCATGAACGAGGCGCGACGGATCCTGGTGGTCGACGACGTCGAGCCGAACCTGGTCCTGCTCGGCAGCCTGGTGCGGAGCCTCGGGTACGAGGTGGAGACGGCGCGCGACGGCCTCGAGGCGCTGGCCAAGCTGGCGCTCGGGGTCGACCTCATGCTGCTCGACGTCATGATGCCCGGGCTCGACGGCTACGAGGTGGCGCGCCGGGTGCGGGCGGACCCGCGGACCGCGGATCTGCCGATCATCCTGGTGACGGCGCTCGACACCCGGGAGGACCGGGTCAAGGCGATCCAGGCGGGCGCCAGCGATTTCATCGCCAAACCGGTGGACAAGACCGAGCTGCTGGTGAGGATCTCATCGCAGCTGCGGCTCAAGGAAGCGCAGGACGCCCTCAAGCGCAGCCAGGCCGGGCTCGAGGAGCAGGTGGCGAACCGCACCGCGGAGCTGCGCCGCACCTGCGAGGAGGCAGCGGACGCCAATCGCCGCACCTATGCCGCGCACGTCGACACCATCCGGCGGCTGGTGCTCGCGGCCGAGCTCAAGGACCCCGACACCGCCCGCCACATCATGCGGATCAGCCGCTATAGCGCCGTGCTGGCGAAAGCGCTGCACATGTCGCCGGGCGAGACCGAGGTGCTCGCCCACGCCGTCACCATGCACGACGTGGGCAAGATCGGCATCCCCGACGCCATCCTGTTCAAGCGCGGCGCGCTCGACCTGAAGGAGAAGAAAGTCATGGAGTCGCACACTCTGATCGGCAGCCGCATCCTCGCCGATTCCCCGTCCGCGCTCATGCAGCTGGGCCAGATCGTGGCGCTCAGCCATCACGAGCGTTGGGACGGCACCGGCTACCCGCGGCGGCTGCACGGCGAGCAGATCCCGATCGCCGGCCGGATCTGCGCGGTGGTGGACGTCTTCGACGCCATGACCGCCGAGCGGCCCTATCGTCCCGCCTTCCCGCCGGAGGCGGCGCTCGAGACCATGCGCGAGGGCCGCGGCACGCATTTCGATCCGCGGCTGCTCGATCTCTTCATGGACCGACTGGACGAGGTGCACGAGGTGCGCGAGCGGTTGGCGGAGGAGGCGGCGACGGCGCGGGCGCTCTGGTCGCCGGAGGATGCGGCATGATCCGGGTCTTGATCGCCGACGACCACTCGATCTTCCGCATCGGGCTCAAACGGGCGCTCGAGAGCGCCCCGGACATGGTGGTGGCGGCCGAGGCCGCGACCGGCGAGGAGACGCTGGTCAAGGCGCGCGAGTCCAATCCGAACGTGGTGCTGCTCGACGTCTCGATGCCGGGCCGGGGCGGCGTCGAGACCGCGCAGGAGCTCAAGCGCGTGAACCCCCGGGTGCGAGTGCTGATGCTGACCGTGCACCCCGAGGACCAGTATGCCGTGCTCTGCCTGAAGCTGGGCGCCGACGGCTACATCACCAAGGACGTGCCGCCCGACGTGCTGATCGAGGCGGTGCGCAAGGTCGCGTCCGGCCACAAGTACGTCAGCTCGAACCTGGCCGAGCGCCTCGCCACCGACCTCTCGGGCTCCGGCGACCGCCCGGCGCACGAGTTCCTCTCGAGCCGGGAGTTCGAGGTGATGCGCAAGATCGCCGCCGGCCGCACCACCGGCGAGATCGCCGCCGAGCTCCACCTGAGCGTCAAGACGGTGAGCACCTACCGCTCCCGCGTGCTGCAGAAGATGAATCTCAGGACCAACGCCGACATCATGCACTACGCCTTTCGCGCCGGCCTGGAGAGCTAACTTTCGGGGAACCCTTTCCGGCCAGGCCGTGGGCTGCGGAGCCCTCCGGCCTCCGGTTGGCCGGGGCGTTGGATGCTGGTTCGGTGGACTGCGGCGCCGGCCAAACGGCGGCCGGAGGGGCTCCGCAGCGGTTGGCCCTCCTCCCATCCCCTCCGGCCACCGTGCTCTTCGGCCGTCGTTTCCTCAGATGGGCGCTATTGGTCAATCCGCGCTGCCGGCAGGTGGGCCCTCCTGCCGCGAGCGGCCTTGCCCTGGCGCAGGGGCTCGGTGAAGCCGCCGGCGGCTGCCGCTGCTCGGCTGGCTTCGCTTGCCTTGCGGTGGCGGCGGCGCGAGGCCGCGCCGGCGCCTGAGCCGCCGGGCATGGCACCCTGGCCCGCGGACGGCTCGGCGACCGCCTCGAGCACCACGTAGCGGCCGGGAGCCGCGCGTTTCGCTTCATCGATCTCCTCGTTGCGCGCGGCGAGCACCAGGGTGCCGCCGGCGGGCAGGTGATCGCGCGCTTCGAGGCAGAGGGCCAGCAGCAGCTGGAATACGAGGAGCGGCTCGCCGGCCAGCGGCCAGAGGTCGGGAGGATAGCGGGTGATGACCGTGATGGAGGGCGGGAAGGCGACGCGGACGAGCTTCTGCAGGTCGGCGAGCAGATACTGCGGCTGGAAGACGGTCGGCTCGCCGGCCACGCCGCGCGCCAGCCAGTGGAGCTGGCGTCCCGCGTGCTGCAGCCGCCGCGCGAGGTCGTCGAGCGATGCCAGCACCTGGCGGCTGGCCGCGTCGCTGCAGCACCCCTCGAGCAGCTGCGCCGACATCGTCGCCGATGCGGCGAGATTGGATAGCTCGTGGGTGACGCCGCCGGCCAGCGCGGCCAGGCTCTCCAGCCGGCCGAGCCGCAGGCGGCGGCTGTCCGCGTTGTTCATCGCTTGCCGTCGCTCACACCGGTTCCGGCGCCTGGGGGTGCCACGCGGGCGATTATAAACTGCTCAACTAACCGCGCCAGTCCCCCCTCGGGAAGCGTCCACCCGATCGTGGCGGTGGCGGTCGGGGGCAGGCCGATGGAGGTTGGAGCGCGTCGGGCAGGAGGGATACACTCTGGCGGCGATGCGGCTGGGGAACCTCGAGCTCAAGCTGGTCTCGGACGGTGAGTTCCGCCTCGACGGCGGCGCCATGTTCGGGGTGGTGCCGCGCACCATGTGGGGTAAGGTCAAACCTCCCGACGACCGCAACCGCATCCGGATGGCGACCAACTGCCTGCTGATCGCCCGCGGTCGCGACCTGCTGCTCATCGACACCGGTATCGGCGACAAGCACGACGCGCACTTCTGCGATCTCTACGGCATGGACCCGCAGGCGGTGCGGCTGCCCGAAGCCATCCGCCGCACCGGCTACGAGCCCGAGCAGGTGACGCACGTCCTGCTGACCCATCTGCACTTCGACCACTGCGGCTGGAACACCCGGCGCGGGGCCGGCGACGAGTTGGTACCGACCTTCCCCAACGCGGTCTACTGGCTGGAGCGGGGCGAGGTCGAGCACGCCCGGCACCCCAACGAGCGCGATCGGGCGAGCTATGACCCGCGCAACTGGGAGCCGCTCTTCGCGGCCGGCGTGGTGCGGCCCTATGACGGCGAGCACGGCTGCGAGCCGATGCCGGGCGTGCGGGCCGTGGCCGCGCCCGGGCACAACGCCAACATGTGCATCGTGCTGATCGACGGGAGCGCGGGCGGCACGGGTGACGCGGCTGGGATGGATGGCACGGCAGGCACGGACGGCGGTCGGTCCGGTGCGGGGGAGGCGGCTGGCTGCGGGGACAAGGCGGTATTCTTCGCCGACCTGGTGCCCACCGTGGCGCACGTCGCGTATCCCTGGATCATGAGCTACGACCTGTTCCCGATGACCACGCTCGAGAACAAGAAGATCTGGGTGCCGCGGGCGGCCGCCGGGGGGTGGCTGGCGGTGTTCCAGCACGAGGCCGAGGCGCCCCTGGGAAGAGTGGTGGAGGAGAAGCCCGGGCGGTTTCGCGCCGTGCCCCTGATGCCGATGCCGCAGGCGCCCGGCACAGCTGAGATTACGGCCGTGCCTGCCGGTACAATCGCCCATCGCTGACGCGCCCGCTGGACCGGCCTAGCCGGCCCGCTTCGGTACCGCCTTCGAGGGTGCTTTGGAGCGCATACTTAGGAGGCCGTTTTCCCGGGGGGCACTCGTTGGTCGCTCTGCGGAGGACCCCGGCCGGCGGCAGGAATCGACGAATGCATTGACCTGGGAGACCCGATGGCGCAAGAAGACTTCGACCTGATCATCATCGGCAGCGGTCCCGGCGGCTATGTCGCCGGCATCCGTGCCGGGCAGCTTGGCTTGAAGGTGGCGGTGGTCGAGAAGGACCCCAAGCTCGGCGGCACCTGCTTGCACCGCGGCTGCATCCCCACCAAGGCGCTGCTGCATACGGCTGCCCTGCTCGACGAGATCCGCGGCGTCGCGGAGCACGGCATCCAGGTGTCGGCGCCCACCCTGGACATCGCCCGCGCCCACGACCGCAAGCGCAAGGTGGTGGACAAGAACGCCCGCGGCATCGAGTCGCTGTTCAAGAAGTACAAGGTCATCCCGATGCTTGAAGGGACGGGCCGTCTGGTCGGCCCGCATGAAGTCGAGGTCGACGGCAAGGACGGCAAGCGGGTCTTCACCACCCGGTTCGTGATGATCGCCACCGGCTCGGTGCCGCGCGACGTGCCGATCGCCCCCGCCGACGGCGAGCGGGTGCTCAACTCGGACCACGTCCTGCTGCTCGAGCGGGTGCCGAAGTCGATCGCGGTGCTGGGGGCCGGCGCCGTCGGCACCGAGTTCGCCTCGCTCTATGCCTCGTTTGGCAGCGAGGTGACGCTGATCGAGATGCTGCCGCGCGTCCTGCCGATCGAAGATGAGGAGGTCTCGGCGGAGCTCGAGCGCGCGCTGCGCAAGCGCAAGATCAAGGTGTTGACCGGCGCCCGGCTGACCGGCGCCGAACGCACCGATGCTGGCGTCCGCCTGACCATCGAGCGCCAGGGCAAGGCCGGCGCCAAGGCCCAGGCGGCCGCCGGGTCGTCCGGGAAGCCAGGCACCTCCGGGAACCAGCCGACCAAGGAGACATCGGAGACCCCGGAAACATCGGAGACATCGGAAATCATCGAGGCCGAGCTGTTGCTCAGTGCGGTCGGCCGCAGCCCGGTGACCGGCGGCATCGGCCTCGAAGCGCTGGGGATCGAGCTCGAGCGCGGCTACGTCAAGGTCAACCCGCTGATGCAGACCAACCTGCCGCACGTCTACGCCATCGGCGACGTGGTCAACACCCCATGGCTGGCCCACGTCGCTTCGGCGGAGGGCATCCTGGCGGTCGAGCACATGGCCGGCCAGCCGGTGCGGCCGCTCAACTACGATCAGGTCCCGTCCTGCACCTACTGCGATCCGGAAGTGGGCAGCGTCGGCCTGAGCGAGGCGCGGGCGCGCGAGCGCGGCTATGACGTGGCGGTGGGGAAGTTCCCCTTCACCGCTCTCGGCAAGGCGGCCATCGTCGGCCACACCGCCGGCTTCGTCAAAGTGGTGCGGGAAACCAAGTATGACGAGCTGCTGGGCGTCCACATCATCGGCGCCAGCGCCACCGACCTCATCGCCGAGGCCTGTGCCGCGCTGCACCTCGAGGCGACCGACGAGGAGCTGCTGCGCACCATCCATGCCCATCCGACGATGTCGGAGGCGGTGGGGGAGGCGGCACACGCCGCCCACGGCCACGCCATTCATTTCTGAGCGGTCGCCGGCACCCTGAACGCAACGTCGCGAGGATCTCGATGGCCAAGAGCAGCACCGGCAAAGGCAACGTCCGCCGCTCCGACCAGCGGCGAGTGCCGCGACAGGCGACAGGCGGAGCCGCGGCTGCCCCGGCCGGCGCTGCCACGGGCGGAGCGGGCGGGGTCACCGCCACCCGTCCACGCCGCTCCCACAAGGCCGCCACGGCCGCGCCGCCCGAGCCTGCTCCCGCCGACCGCCTGGCGCCCACCGAGCTGACCGCCGGCCAGCAGCTCGAGCTCTACCGCTTCATGAAGCTCAACCGCATGCTCGAGGAGCGCCTGGGCAACCTCTACCGGCAGGG
>Ga0209118_1001297_pt1 | contig 11823 bp, 6 predicted proteins | sample BlaSpr_A8_Ref_M1_FD_187988 | JGI IMG/M metagenome (GOLD analysis project Ga0209118, IMG submission 187988) | Forest soil microbial communities from Thunder Bay, Ontario, Canada - Black Spruce, Ontario site 2_A8_Ref_M1 (SPAdes) (version 2) | ecosystem: Environmental > Terrestrial > Soil > Boreal...
GCCCGCCACCCCCGGCGAGCCCGGCAGCCCATGGGCGATCGGGTCGGAGGAGGGCGGCCACAAGTCGGTCCACCCGGAGCTTGGGACCCTGGACGATTTCCGCCACCTCGTGCGAACGGCCGGCGAGCAGGGCATCGACGTGGCGCTCGACATCGCGTTCCAGTGCTCGCCCGACCACCCCTATACGCGCGAGCACCCAGAGTGGTTCAAGCACCGACCGGATGGGTCGATCCAGTACGCCGAGAACCCGCCCAAGAAGTACGAGGACATCTATCCGTTCGACTTCGAGACCGAGAGCTGGCGGGAGCTGTGGCAGGAGCTGCTCTCGATCTTCCTTTTCTGGGTCGAGCAGGGCGTGCACATCTTCCGCGTCGACAACCCGCACACGAAGCCGTTCGGCTTCTGGGAGTGGCTCGTTGCCGAGATGAGGCGCCTGCACCCGGACGTGATCCTGCTGTCCGAGGCGTTCACGCGGCCAAAGGTGATGTTCCGCCTCGCCAAGGTCGGCTTCAGCCAGTCGTACACGTACTTCACGTGGCGCAACATGGCCTGGGAGCTCTACCAGTACTTCACCGAGCTCGCGCAGCCGCCGACCCGCGAGTTCTTCCGGCCGAACCTCTGGCCCAACACCCCGGACATCCTCACTGAACACCTGCAGACGGGGGGCCGGCCGGCGTTTCAAGCGCGACTCGTCCTCGCCGCGACGCTGGGGGCAAGCTACGGCATCTACAGCCCGGCGTTCGAGCTCATGGAGAGCCGCCCTCGCGAGCAGGGCTCGGAGGAGTACCTCGACTCCGAGAAGTACCAGATCCGTGCGTGGGATCGGAAGGCGCCCGACAGCCTGCGCGAGCTGATCACCATCGTGAACCGGATCCGGCATGAAAACCCGGCGCTGCAAACCGACCGCGGGCTGCGGTTTCACCCCACGGAGAACGACGCGCTGCTCGCCTACTCCAAGAGCACGCCCGACAACAGCAACATCGTGCTGGCGGTGGTGAACTGCGACCCCCACCATGTGCAGCGGGGCATGGTCAACCTCCCCCTCGAGGAGCTGGGCATCGACCGCGATCGCCCCTACCAGGCGCATGAGCTGATCACCGGCGCGCGATACATCTGGAACGGCCCCCGCAACTACGTTGAGATCAACCCGCACGCGATGCCCGCGCAGCTCTTCCGCTTCCGCCGCCGCGTCCGCAGCGAGCACGACTTCGAGTACTTCGTGTGATCGCCGGGCGCGCGCAGGGCGCATATTCAAACCAGACCACACCACTCACCAAGCGGCGAAAGGCGGACGGTGTGCATGTCGAGGAGGACCCACTCTGGTACAAGGACGCGCTGATCTACGAGGTGCATGTGCGCGCGTTCATGGACAGCGACGCGGACGGCAGCGGCGATTTCCGAGGCCTGATCGAAAAGCTGCCCTACCTGCAGGACCTGGGCGTCAACGCGGTGTGGCTCCTCCCCTTCTACCCCTCACCGCTCCGAGATGACGGGTACGACATTGCCGACTACACGAGCGTCAACCCGATGTTCGGCACGCTCGGCGACGCGACCCAGTTCGTCAAAGAGGCGCACCGGCGCGGGATCCGTGTCATCACGGAGCTCGTGTGCAACCACACCTCAGACCAGCACCCGTGGTTCCAACGCGCAAGGCGGGCGAAGCCCGGCACGAATCAGCGGGACTTTTACGTCTGGAGCGACACCAACCAGAAGTACCAGGACGCGCGGATCATCTTCAAAGACACCGAGACGTCGAACTGGACCTGGGACCACGTCGCGAACGCCTACTACTGGCACCGCTTCTTCTCGCACCAGCCCGACCTGAACTACGACAACCCGAGGGTGAAGGAGTCGATCCTCAAGGTCCTCGATTTCTGGATGGACATCGGCATCGACGGCGTCCGTCTCGACGCGGTGCCGTACCTCTACGAGCGCGAAGGCACAAACTGCGAGAACCTGCCCGAGACGCACGAGTTCCTGCGCGAGCTTCGGCAGCACGTCGACAAGGCCTATCGCAACCGGATGCTCCTCGCCGAGGCGAACCAGTGGCCCGAGGACGCGGTCGCCTATTTCGGCGCCGGGGACGAATGCAACATGGCGTACCACTTCCCGCTCATGCCCCGGCTCTTCATGGCGATCCGCATGGAGGACCGGTTCCCCATCGTCGACATCCTCGCCCAAACGCCGCCGATCCCCGACACTGCGCAGTGGGCATTGTTCCTGCGCAACCACGACGAGCTGACGCTCGAGATGGTGACCGACGAGGAGCGCGACTACATGTACCGCGCCTACACGCAGGACCGGCTGGCGCGGCTCAACCTGGGCATCCGGCGGCGCCTGGCGCCGCTGTTGGGCAACGACCGCCGGCGGATCGAGCTGATGAACGGGCTGCTCTTCTCCCTGCCGGGCACGCCCGTCCTCTATTACGGCGACGAGATCGGGATGGGCGACAACATCTTCCTCGGCGACCGCAACGGTGTCCGCACTCCGATGCAGTGGAGCGCCGACCGCAACGCCGGCTTCTCGCGCGCGAACCGCCAGCGACTCTACCTGCCGGTCATCACCGACCCGGAGTACCACTACGAGACCGTCAACGTCGAGGCGCAGCAGGGCAACCCGCATTCGACGTACTCCTGGATGAAACGGCTCATCGCCCTGCGCAAGCGTCATCGCGCGTTTGGCCGCGGCACCCTCGAGCTGCTGCGCCCGGAGAACCGGAAGGTGCTCGCGTACATGAGGCGATACGAGTCGGAGCAGATCCTGTGCATCGCCAACCTGTCGCGATTCCTTCAGGCGGTCGAGCTCGACCTGAGCGCCTGGAAGGGACTCGTCCCGGTCGAGCTGTTCAGCAGCAACGAGATGCCGGTGATCGGCGACGCGCCGTACTTCCTGACCCTCGGACCTCACGCGTTCTACTGGTTCGCGATGCAGCCACGCGCCGTGCCGAGCATCCAGAGCGACGGCGCGCAGGCGGCGATGACGCTCCCGGAGGTGCGCGTGACCGGTGGCTGGGAAACGGCGCTGGCCGGTGGCGCCAAGGAGCGCCTCGAGAGCGTGCTGCTGGGCTACATCCCGCAGCGGCGCTGGTTCGGCGGCAAGGCTCGGCGCATCAAGACGGTCTCGATCTCCGACATCGTCAGCGTGCCTGGAGCCGAGGGCTTCTCGTTCCTGACCTCGGTCGTCATCAGCTATGCGGAGGGGGACCCGGACACTTACATGCTGCCCATCGCGTTCGCCAACGCCGCCGAGGCGCCGCACATCCTCGAGCGATGGCCGCACTCGGCGATCGCCTGGGTGCGGAACCAGGGCGAGGAGGCACGCGGCCTGCTGTACGACGCGCTGGGCCCACCGAACGTCGCCGAGGCGATGCTCGGCGCAATCGCGCGCCGGCGCCGCGCCGTGGGCGGAATGGGGACGCTGGTGGGATCGACGACGCGCGCCTTCGCGCGGCTGCGCGGGCCGGAGACGGTGCGCCTGGAGGCCCAGCTCTCGGTCGCAGAGCAGAGCAACAACTCGGTGATCTTCGGCGAGCGGTTGATGCTCAAGGTGTTCCGCCGCCTGGAAGAGGGCGTCAACCCCGAGCTCGAGGTCGGCCGCTTCCTGACCGAGAAGACGAGCTTCTCCCAGATCGCGCCCCTTGCCGGCAGTCTCGAATATCGCCGCGCCAAGGGTGAGCCGGTGACGATCGCGATCCTCCAGGGTTACGTGCCGAACCAGGGCGACGCCTGGCAGTACACCCTCAACACGGTCTCGCACTTTTTCAACGCGCCCGAGCTGGTCGGGCTCGAGCCGCCCAGGATGCCACGCAGCGTTCCTGAGGCGAGCCGCCACGAGCTGCCCGAGATCGCGATCCGGACGATCGGCGGGTACCTCGAGTCAGCTCGCCTTCTCGGCAAGCGCACGGCGGAGCTGCACCGGGCTCTCTCCTCCGATCCGGAAGATCCGGCGTTCGCCCCTGAGCGGATCACCACGTCCGACCAGCGCTCGATCTACCAGTCGCTGAGCGGCCTTTCGATGCGCGCCACCGAGCTGCTCCGCTCGCAGCTCAACAAGCTGCCCGCCGACACCCGCGAGGAAGGCCGCCAGGTCCTGGACCTCGAATCGCGGATCGCCGCCATCCTGAAGTCGTTTCTCGCGCGCCGCATGAACACGACCAGGATCCGGGTCCACGGTGACTACCACCTGGGCCAGGTGCTCTACACCGGGCACGACTTCGTGATCATCGACTTCGAGGGCGAGCCGACCCGCACCCTCTATGAGCGCCGGCTCAAGCGCCTGGCCATGCGCGACGTGGCCGGGATGCTGCGATCGTTCTCCTATGCGAGCCAGGCGGCGCTGCGCACCCAGCAAATCCCAGCTGGACGTCTGCCCGAGCTGCATGGCTGGGCGCGGTTCTGGGTCGATTGTGTGTCGGCCGAGTTCTTGAAGAGTTATCTTGCCGTCGCTGGCAAAGAGTCGTGGGTTCCCCAAACTCAGGAGGACCTTGAGCTGCAGCTGACCACCATGCTTCTGGAGAAGGCGCTGTACGAGCTTCGCTATGAGCTCAACACGAGGCCCGACTGGGTCCGCATCCCCCTGCATGGAATCCTTGACCTGGTGACGCCGGCATGATCGCGCGCTCGCTCCTGAGCCCGTTCGACCTCCACCTCTTCAACGAAGGCACGCACGGCCATCTCTTCGAGAAGCTGGGCGCGCACCTGTTTCACGACCCCGACGGCACGTACTTCGCCGTCTGGGCGCCGAACGCCGACGCCGTCAGCGTGATGGGCGACTTCAACGGCTGGGACAAGGACGCCAACGGCCTGTACCCGCGGGAGTCGTCGGGGATCTGGGAAGGGTTCATCCCAGGCGTGAAGCACGGGGCGCTCTACAAGTACTACGTCCATTCGCGCGTGACCCGAAACGGCGTCGAGAAGGCCGACCCCTTTGCCACCTTCTCGGAGGCGCCACCACGACAGGCGTCGATCGTGTGGGACCTCGACTACCGGTGGGGCGACGAGGGCTGGATGGAGAGCCGCCGCGGCGCGAACGGTCGCGGAGCCCCGTGGTCGGTCTACGAGATGCACATCGGGTCGTGGATGAGGGTGCCGGACGAGCAGAACCGGTGGCTCACCTATCGCGAGCTCGCGCCGCGGCTCGCCGATTACGTGAGCCGGATGGGATTCACGCACGTCGAGTTCATGCCGGTCATGGAGCATCCGCTGTACCAGTCGTGGGGCTACCAGGTCACCGGCTACTTCGCGCCGACGAGCCGCTACGGCACACCGCAGGACTTCATGTTCCTTGTCGACTACCTGCATCAGAACGGCGTCGGGGTGATCCTCGACTGGGTGCCGTCTCACTTTCCCGCCGATGAGTTCGGGCTGCAGAACTTCGACGGCACGCACCTCTTCGAGCACGCCGACCCCCGCATGGGAGTCCATCCCGACTGGGGCAGCTCGATCTTCAACTACGGCCGCAACGAGGTGCGCGGATTCCTGCTGAGCAGCGCGCTGTGCTGGCTCGACCACTACCACGCCGACGGACTTCGGGTGGACGCTGTCGCCTCGATGCTGTACCTCGACTACTCCCGCAAGCGGGGCGAGTGGATCCCCAACAAGTTCGGCGGAAACGAGAACCTGGACGCGGTCGACTTCCTGCGCCGCTTCAACATCGAGGTCTACAAGGAGGAGCCCGACACGCAGACCGTGGCCGAGGAATCGACCGCGTGGCCGTTCGTCTCACGCCCGACGTATGTCGGCGGTCTTGGCTTCGGTATGAAGTGGGACATGGGCTGGATGCACGACACGCTCTACTACTTCCAGCGCGAGCCGGTCCACCGCAAGTTCCACCACTCGAACCTCACGTTTCGAATGCTTTACGCGTGGGCGGAGAACTACATGCTTCCGCTCTCCCACGACGAGGTGGTCCACGGCAAGGGCTCGCTGATCGCCAAGATGCCCGGCGACGATTGGCAGAAGTTCGCCAATCTCCGCTTGCTCTACGGCTGGATGTACGCGCAGCCGGGCAAGAAGCTCATCTTCATGGGCGGGGAGTTCGGGCAGTGGAAGGAGTGGGACGTCGAGTCGAGCCTCGACTGGCACCTCCTCGATATTCCGATCCACGGCGGCCTGCGGTTGTGGGTCGGCGACCTCAACCGCGTCCTCCGGGAGGAGAAGGCGCTGCACGAGCTCGACTTCGACCCGGCGGGGTTCTCCTGGATCGACGTGACCGATGCCGACCAGAGCGTGGTGTCGCTCATGCGCCGCGGCCGGTCGCCCGAGGACGTCATCGTCGCCGTGTTCAACTTCACGCCCGTGCCCCGCAACAACTACCAGATCGGGGTCCCGTCGGGGGGCCGGTGGCAGGAGCTCCTGAACAGCGACGCCCCGCTTTATGGGGGCAGCGGGCAGGGCAACCTGGGTGGCGTCGACGCGGTGCCGGTCAGCATGCATGGCCACTCGCACAGCGTCACGCTGACCCTCCCCCCGCTCGGCGCCCTGTTCCTGAAACCAGTCGCGGAGGCCGAAGGCGACCCGTCAGGGCCGGAATAAATCCGGACCAATTTCGCCTCGGTAGATCCAACGGCGCCGATCGCGCGCGCGTTTTCCGCTCCGTTGGCACCGGCGAGGCGGAATCACGGATAAGGGCGTTTCGCACCCGGGCGACGACGATGTCCGGCTGATCCTTGATGTCTGCGGCTGTGAAGCGCAACATCCGGAACCCCGCATTGAGGATCAGGTTCTGACGGCGATTGTCTTCAACTAGCCGCTCCCTATGGTTGAGCCCGTCGTACTCGATGACTAGCCGGGACGCGTGGTAGTACAGGTCAGCTCTGCCCACGAATCGACCCTCGGCGTCGTGCAAGTCGAACTGGACTTCGGGACGCGGCAGGCGAGCATGCAGCAGGAGCCAGCGAAGCCGAGTCTCCATTGGCGATTCGGCAGGGGCGGCCAAAGCAGCCAACGTCCGCAGACGGCCGGCTCCCGCGCGGCCAACGTGCTGCTCTGCGTAGCGCAAGAGATATGCCTTGTCCGTAAGTCGAGCACGGACAGCCGCATCGATGACAACCAGAGCCTCGACTGAGGGAAGGCGCAGGGAAAGATCGAAGAGCATGCGGTTCACCGTCGTCGTCGCCAAGCCTTGGACTTTGACGACATCCCACCGAGGGATGTCACAGCGGCGCACGGTGATGCCGGGGCGCGAGCGAACTCCCGAACCCGTCGGCACGATCAGCTCGATTGGATCCAATGGATCGAGGTCGAGGCCGAAAATCCACGCGGCAGTCGTACCAGCAAAGACAGCATCGGATGGAAGCTCGCGTTGCCACGCCGAAAGAACCATCCAGGCGTCGGCATTGAGTCCCCTCCAGCAATAGAGCTCGGCTCCGAGACGGCGCCAGGACTTGCCTCGGAGAGAGCTCTTTGTGAGGCCGGCCCGGCGCGCATCGCCCAGCGAAAAGGGCCGCTTTTTCAGCTCTGGCGGAATGCGAGGCGTACGGCCCATGGCATAAGCGTGAATGAAGGTCGACGCTCCTCCAATCCAGCCTGTTAAGGCCGAGCGTCCATTTCGCCTCGCTGGAACCAATGGCGCGCGGCGAGCGTGGGAATTTGGGGCCGCTGGCGTCAGCGGAGCGGAATCCGCAGCTTGCTGCGCTACGAGCGCTCGACTGAGAGGCGAGCTCGGTTAGACGTTTACTCGGCTGGCGACGCTCAGCTCGTCGAGGCGATGCGCGACCAGCTCGAAGCCGTGGTGCAACCTCCGGTAGTACGTCGGTCGCGACAGGTGCAGCCGCTCCATGATCACCTCGTGGCTGCCCACCCGCTTGACGTAGTAGTCGAGCAGCAGGTGGCCCGCCTCGGCGTCACGCGGCGCGCCCGCGGCGGCCAGCTCGCCGATCACGTCGACGAGGAGGGCGCGGAGCTCGGTGGCGGCGGTGCCGCCCTTCGTGACTCCGGGCAAGCGCGCCAGCGGACTCCGCCCGAGCGCCTCGGGAGTGCCCAGGTCGTCAAGAGCTGAGCGAACCAGCTGCTCGCGTGCGCTGCTCTCTGGGTCGAGGCTCCATTGGTCGGGCACAGGCTCGTCGGCGGTGATGCGGTAAGGCGCGATGACCGCTGCAGGCAGGCCGGCGCGGAGGAGACGGCCCATCATCCAGCACAGCATCGTGGCCCCGATCACCGTTCCGGCCCACAGGGACGGCGGCCAGTCAGTTCCTCCGGGCAGGAGCGAGACCTCGGTCAGGTACGCCGCGGCGAACGCCCCTCCGATCACCGCGCACAGAGATGCCGAGGGCTTTCCGGGGCGGCGTGCGGTCCAGGCGATCCAGGCGTCAGCCGCGATCCCGGTCACGATCGCGATCGGGAGCATGTGGAAATGCGATTTCGTGGTGGCGACGAGGATGCCGTTAAACGTGAAGACGAAAGTCATGGATCCCGGCCGCAGCTTGAAGGTGCTGTTCAGGAGGAGCCCGGTCCCGGCCAAAATGACCGCCTGCGCGAGGACCGAGGCCACGCCCATGTTCTCGCCTAGCCACGCCGGAGCGAGACCTCTGAACTCGTAGCCGGACCACGCCCAGGGGTCGATCACCGGATGCATGAACTGGGTGACGAAGGTGAGCGAAGACAGGAGGAGCGCGCTCGAGGCCAGGGCGACCGGGCCCGCCACCGTCTCGCCCCGGCGCGCGGCAGCCCGCAACGGGCCGCTGACCACGACCGCCGACGCGGCGATCTCGACCAGGTGGGGTGGGGTGAAAAGCGCCTCGAGGCCCAGGCCGCCGCTCCCGAAGGCGCGGGACCAGAACGCCTGGTCCACGATCCAGGCCGCGCCGAAGATCAGCAGCGCGGCGAAGCTGCCGGTGTGCCCCTCGGGCAGCGCCTGGTTCCACTTTCGCCCGGCGCTCAGCCCGACGGCGAACCCGGCGAACAGGTAGAGGGTCAGGAGCGAGAAGGCGGAGTTGACGATCAGCAATCCCGTTTGATTCGCCGGCTCCAGGACCTGGCCGGGCCTGCTGACGTAGGCGTAGGCGGACATGTACGCACCGAGCACGAGCCACGTGGCAAGCACGACGACCACCGCGTCGACGGCACGCGGGTCCTCCACGAACCGGCGCAGAGACTTCACGCTCCCACCCGGGCAAACCATAACCCGGATTTGAGACCTATTTCGAAACCCCTCTGAGACTGCGGATGAGACGGCGCGGCGGCGACCCTTGGCCACGTTCCCGGCCATCCGGTGCTCATGGAGGAAGGTCCCATGTCTGTGAATCCGGAAGTCAGCGATATCGTGGCCCTGCCGGTCCACGAGGAGGCGGCCACGGCGGCCAACGGTCACAACCTCGCCACGCTCACCGAAGCGCCTCCCGTGCCGGTAGCGGAAGCAGTACCCGCACCGGTGGCCGCGGCGCCGGTCACGGCGAAGCGCAGCCGCCCGGGCTGGATCCTCCCGACGACCATCGCGGCGGTCGGGCTCATCGCGGCGGGGACGCTCGGCTACTTCTTCTACACGACCCTGCAGCAGCGAGACGCGCTGCACCAGCAGCTCGTATCGACGAAGGCCACCCTCGCGACGACGCAGAGCGACCTGACTGACGCCAAGACCCTGGCGGCGTCACGCAAGGTCACGGCCGACTACGTCGCCATGTACGTGAACGACGACGGCAAGGTGCAGACCGACTACAACGGCGCGGTCGCCTGCAACACCTACAGCTCATGTCGCACAGTGGCGCAGCAGCTGCTCACCGACATGCAGCAGTTCCAGTCCGACCGCAAGTCGGCGACCGTCCCGGCGGCGCTGGCGAGCACCGACAGCAGCCTCGGAGACGCTCTGAGCGCGGGGATCGCCGGCGACCAGGAGTTCATCGCAGGGATGGACAACAACGACGACGCGAAGATCAAGGAAGGCTTCAACAAGGTCGTCGCGGCGATGTTGAACGTCGGCAAGGCCCAGGCCGAGCTAGGGGCCGAGATCAAGTAATTGCGACTCCACATCCCCTCCGTGGTAGCGGCGGCGGCCGTCGTGGCCGTCGCCGTCGCCACCGGCGCCTACACGTGGCAGGCGGCGCAGTCGGAGCGTGCGCGGGTCTCGGCGCAGCAGCAGACCATCACGCGATTGGAGCAGCGCGTGGCGCTGCTCGAGACACAAGCGGCCGCGCAGCCGGACTGGGCCGTCATCGCCGCGAAGGTCGAGCCATCGGTGGTCACCGTGGAGACCGACTCGGAGCTCGGCTCGGGTTGGGTCGCTCACTCGGACGCGAGCGGCTCAGACCTCGTGACGAACTTTCACGTCATCGCCAACGCCTGGAACGCCGGCGTCGCCACGGTCGACGTGCGCCAGGGCGACCGCACGTTTCGCGGAACGATCGTCCGCGTCGATCCCAACAACGACCTGGCCGTGGTCCACGTGAAGGAACGCCTGACCGCGCTGGTGTCCACCACGGCGCGGCCGAAGCTGGGGACGACGGTCATGGCGGTCGGGTCGCCGCTCGGTCTCAGCGGAACCATCTCGGTCGGAGTCGTGTCCGGCTTCCGAAGCCTCGAGGGCAGCGACTACGTGCAGTTCTCCGCGGCTATCAGCCCGGGCAACAGCGGAGGGCCGGTCGTCGACTCGCGAGGCCGCGTTGTCGCGATCGCCTCGGCGAAGCTGGTCGGGACCGGCGTCGAGGCCCTGTCCCTGGCCATCCCGGCTCAGACCGCCTGCCTCAGCCTCGTGGCCTGCTCGGCCTCCTAAGGTTGGGGCGAGACCGCCCCCGCGTTGAACTTGTGCGTCGACCCGCTCTCGGCGTGGATGACGTGCATCACGGCGTTGATCAATGCCAGGTGGGAGAACGCCTGCGGGAAGTTGCCGAGGTGCCGCCCGCTCCGCGGATCGATCTCTTCCGCGTAGAGCTGCAGGGGGCTCGCGTACGACAGCAGCTTCTCGCACAGCGCCCGGGCGCGGTCGAGTTCGCCGATCTCGCACAGCGCCGACACGAGCCAGAACGAGCAGATCGTGAACGTGCCTTCCTCGCCGTGCAGACCGTCGTCGGTCTCCTGCGTGCGGTAGCGCAGCACCATCCCGTCGACCGTGAGCTCGTCCGCGATCGCGAGCACGGTCGCCCGGACGCGCGGATCCTCAGGCGGCAGGAAGCGCACGAGAGGGATCAGGAGGACTGACGCGTCGAGCGCGTTCGACCCGTAATGCTGGACGAAGACGCCCCGCTCGTCGACACCACGCGCGCAGATGTCGGCCTTGATGTCGTCCGCCACCTTCTGCCAGGACTTCGCCAGCGCAAGGTCACCATGCATCTCGGCCAGGCGGGCGCCACGGTCGAGCGCGACCCAACACATGAGCTTCGAAGAGGTGAAGTGCTGCGGCTCTCCGCGGACCTCCCAGATACCCCGGTCGGGCTCCTGCCAGTGCTCGATCGCACATTCGACAGCCCTCTTCAGGATCGGCCACACGACCTCGGGCAGGTAATCGCGCGACTTCGTGTGCAGGTAGACGGAATCGAGCACCGCGCCCCACACGTCGTGCTGCACCTGCTGAAACGCGGCGTTGCCGACTCGCACCGGCTGTGAAAACTCGTACCCGCTCAGGTGATCGAGCGTCTTTTCGGTGAGCTCGTGCTCGCCGCCGATGCCGTACATGATCTGCAGGTCCTTCTTGCCGGTGGCGACATCGGCGATGAAGTAGAAGAAGTCGTTGGCCTCCCGCGCGAACCCCAGCGTGTAGAGGCCCCACAGCATGAAGGTCCCGTCGCGGATCCACGTGTACCGGTAGTCCCAGTTGCGCTCGCCACCGATCGTCTCGGGCAGCGACGTGGTCGGCGCCGCGAGCAGAGCGCCGGTCGGGCTGTAGGTCAAACCC
>Ga0209118_1001299_pt1 | contig 11815 bp, 5 predicted proteins | sample BlaSpr_A8_Ref_M1_FD_187988 | JGI IMG/M metagenome (GOLD analysis project Ga0209118, IMG submission 187988) | Forest soil microbial communities from Thunder Bay, Ontario, Canada - Black Spruce, Ontario site 2_A8_Ref_M1 (SPAdes) (version 2) | ecosystem: Environmental > Terrestrial > Soil > Boreal...
CTGCGTCACGACCAAGTCCGCATCCCCGTTTCCGTCAATGTCGGCAATCGCAATCGCGCGCGGCTCTTTCAATTTCACCGCATCCAGCCCCACCGCTTTCGTGACGTCCGCCCAACCCTTGCTTCCCAAATTTCTCAGCAGTCGCAATTCCCCGCCGCCGCTCGATTCTCCCGCCGCCACCAGATCGAGCCATCCATCATTGTCGAAGTCCAGCGCCGCGAGCCCCCATCCCTTCGTCCAGCCCAGGTCTGGGAGCGGAACGCGCTCCAGCCGCTTGCCTTCCACATTCCGCCACAAGCTGACGCCCGGCGCGCCCGCGTGCGTGAACGCTAGATCCATCCATCCGTCCTTATCAAAATCAAACGCCACCACGCCCACCGCTGGTGGCAACTTCTCTTTGCTGAAGTCGATTCCGCCGAGCAAAGTGAATTTTCCTTCGCGGGGATTGAGATAGATGGAAGCTCCCGCCTGCCCGCCCGCGATCACGAAGTCCACCGCGCGGTCATTGTTGAAATCGGTGGCGACAACTCCAGCGCCCGTGGCCGCGAAAGCAAGCGCCGTTTCCGCGGACACGTCCGTGAATGTGCTATTACCATTGTTCCGCCAAAGAACGTTGTGCGGCGGCGCGCTCGGCGTAGTCGCATCCGGCGCCATTGTGATGTAGAGATCTAGGTCGCCATCGTGGTCGAAGTCCACGAACGTCACACCCACGCAGGCTTTTTCCCTGCGGATGCCCACGGCTTGGGTCACGTCCTCGAACTTACCGTCTCCTTTGTTGCGCAGCATCCGGACACCGTCACTCAAGCAGACGGCTAGGTCCGTATGGCCGTCGTTGTCGAAATCGCCCGCCGTACATCCGAGGCCGCTCCCGGTGAGACGGATGTCCGTTTCCCTAGTCACATCCTCAAATCGTCCATCGCCGAGATTATGCAGCAGGCGGCTCGTGCCGTCCGCCGCACCGCTCACCAGAAAAAGATCGGGTTTGCCATCGCCGTCGTAGTCGAAGAAGCAGGCCCCAGTGTTCGGTCCTAACTCAGCGCGATTTGCGCCGAGACTTTTCGCAGTAAACGCGTTTGGCTGGGCCGTAAATCGCACCGGAATCGCCGCCGGCACCTCGACAACCGAATTCAATGGCAACTCCGCGAGTGAGTAGCGGCCTTGATCGCCGTAACCCGCGCCGAACGGCGCTCCGAGATGCTCCGTAGTGATTTTCTGGAAGCGCGCCAGATGTTCGCGCGCCGCGGCAGCATCGCCCTTCCTCTGAAACGCGCGAGCCAGCCCGAATTCCGTCGAAGCATGAAATCCATTTAGAGCCAGCCCCTTCTGAAACGATGCAATGGCTTCGTCATATTTCTGCAGCTGCGAGTGTAGGTAACCTGCAAAATAATAGGCGTCCGCTTCGTTGGGCGCGATCTCCGTGACGTGCTGAAAAGCGGCGATGCCCTTCTCCGATTCCCCGAGATCTTTGTAGGCAAGCCCGAGGTTGTACCAGGCGTAAGCATCCTTAGCAAGTTGCTGCGCTGCCGATTCAAGCGCGGCACGCGCCGGCTCCAGTTTCTGTTGTGCGAGCAGCGAAATACCCAGGTTCAACCGGGCTACCGCAAACTTGGGATTAGCCGCGAGCGCTTGTTCGAAGTATTTCTGCGCGTCCGCGGGGCGCTGCTGGTTCATGTAGGCAACACCCAGCGTATTGAAGCGATAGGCGTCGGCACTTCCGTCGCCCGATGATTCAGGTTTCTTTACAGCCCCAGCCTTCTCCTGCGCGGACGGCGCGGTGGAACGCACCAAGATCACGGCACAGCAAATCAAAAGTGAGCAAACGAGAATCATGCCCAATGCACGCCGATGAGTTGAACGCATGAAAATATTTCTTCCTGTCTGCGCGGGATGCCCGACTTCCGCGTGCCACCGATCCGGGCGCAATTGGAATTCTCCCGGCTGCCCTGTGCATCGTCAACCGTTTTTATGTCCGCCGAGTTGCGCATTTCGCCGGTGCTTGACCTGCGCCGCAGCTATGCTTACTCTCGCGCATTAGGCCATGAGCTTCTTCCCCTACGGCAACTTAGCGGAAATCATGCAGGAATTTCGATCTAGGAATGTATCTCCCGTCGAACTCGTCGAACTCCATCTTAAACGCATCGAGGCGCTGCAGCCGAAACTGAATGCGTTTGTCCACGTGGACGCCGAGGGCGCCCGCCGGCAGGCACGCGCGGCGGAAAGTTCTGTATTGCGCGGCGCGCAACTCGGGCCTCTCCATGGCGTGCCGCTCAGCATCAAAAGCTGCATTGATATCGCGGATTGGCCTTGCCCCGCCGGCTCGCTTCTCCGCAAAGATTACGTCTCCAAGCAGGATGCACCTCTCGTAGCGCGATTGAAAGCCGCGGGTGCTGTCCTCCTCGGAAATACCAACACTCCCGAATTCTTGATGGCCTATGAAACCGACAACCTGCTCACCGGAAAAACGAGCAACCCGTGGGATTTACATCACTCTTCAGGCGGCTCGAGCGGCGGTGAAGCGGCAGCGATTGCCGCAGGATGCTCGGCCGGCGGCGTTGGCAGCGATGGCGGCGGCTCGATTCGCGTGCCCGCGCATTTTTGTGGAATCTGCGGATTGAAGCCCACGCCCGGCCGCATTCCTGCTACGGGACATTTTCCGCCAGGCGTCGGCGCTTTTTCCTGGATCGGCGTTGTCGGTCCCATGGCCCGCACCATCGCGGATGTGCGTTTGCTCTTTGAAGTGATGGCTGGACCGGACGCGGGCGATGCGCTCTCCGCCCCGGTTCCCTTGCGCGCGTACCGCCAGGGCGGGTTGCGCGGGATGCGCATCGGAATTCTGGAGAGCGACGCCCTCGGCTTGGCGACTCCAGAGACGCGCGCGGCCGTTGAAAGAGCCGCAAAATCTCTCGGCGAGCGCGGCTTCACCGTCGAACCATTCCGGCTGGAGGGACTCGATCGCGCGCTTGAACTGTGGTGGTTTTTCTTTGGCCCGGTGATCGGCCATTTGTTCCGCGATAGCGTCGCCGGGCATGAAAATCAAATCAGTCCGATGCTGCGCGAGTACCTCGCATACGCAACCTCTGGAAATCGAATTACCCTCGATCAATTCACGAAGGCCTGCGCGAATCGCGATCTTCTCCGCGCTGAAGTCTTGCGCCAAATGCAGGATACGCCAGTTCTGCTCTCACCGGTCTCGACGAGTCCCGCGTTTCGTCACGGCCAGGGAAATTATCTTCCCGGCACGGGATACCGCGACACCATGCGGTTTTCGCAATGGCTGAACCTGACCGGCTTTCCCGGCGTGTCGGTCCCAGCCGCGGTTTCGGACGAAGGACTGCCCATCGGTGTGCAGGTCATCGGCCGGCCGTTTGAAGATGAACTGGTCCTGGCCGTCGCTGAGGCCATCGAACAGGCCCGCGGCCCCTGGCAAGCGCCTCCCATTGATGTGGCGTGAACGGCGGTGCCACTTACTGCGGCTGCCGGGTCAGTTCGGGGTTTGGCAGCCGATCATCCTCTTGCGATTCGCGTTCTTTATTCAATTGGCCCTCCATGCTCTTTTGCGCAGCCGCGAATTCCACGCGCGCTTCCTTCTGCCGGCCCAACTGCATCAGGATTCGCCCTCGCAGAAAGTGCCCTCCATGGATATCCGGCGAGAGACGCATCGCGGTATCAATCATTTTCAAGGCCGGTTGTGGCTTTTTCTGTTTCTGATAGAGCTTTGCAAGCCCCAGGTATGCGCCGGCGCTCTTCGTATCCCGACCCAGCGCCTCCCGGAACGATTTCTCCGCCTCCTCATCCCTTTGCATGCGGGAATAGAGCAGCCCGAGCTGTTCGTAATTGTCGGCGAGATCCGGTTCCAGCGCGATATCGCGGCGAAACTCCGCTTCGGCCCGCTCGTTTTCACCGGAACGCATATATGTGATTCCCAGATTGAGATGCAGGAAAGGAAGGTCAGGGTTCCCTTCGGCGGCGCGTTCCAGTTCCGCCTTGGCTTCGCCGACTTCGTAGCGGTTCAGAAATGCCTTTCCCATGATGAGGTGAAATTCCGGCGTTCCCCCGCCGACAGCGATCATGCGGCTGAGGATTTTCTCATCGAGCTCTTTTTGTCCGGATTCCACCGCGGCAATATCGATCAGGTAGAGATACAACACGTCATCGGACTTTTCGGGCCATAGAGGTTCGAGGACCGTCACAGCCTCCGAAAATTTCCTCGTGAAGACCTGGCAGAGCCCCAGAAGGTAACGCGCTTGTTGCGAGTCCGGTTGGTCCCGCAATACGGAGGACAGCGGTGCGATCGCGGCGGCATAATTGCCGCGCCGGTACTCCACAAGACCGATATTCAGCCGGATTCCCGCCATCTTTGGCTCGAGTTTCTCGGCCTTTTGCAATTGCATGATGGCGCGGTCCCAATCTTTGCGGCGCATGGCGATGACGCCGAGATTGGCATAAGCGGAGCCCGCACGCGGGTCGGCCGCTAGCACCTGATGAAAGGCCGCTTCTGCCGTGTCGAGGTCCCCGGCCTGAAGCGCCGCCTGCCCTTTCGCAAACCAGGCTTGCGGATCCATTCGCTGCTTCGACGCCGCTAGCCAAGAGGTGGACCGCGGCTCTGCGCCTGCTTCCCCCGCAGGCCTCGCTGCAATCAAAGGCAGGGCAATCGCCAATACACATGCCAGAGTGGAACAGTTCAAAAATCGTCCGCGCATCGGCATGTAGTGTCCAGCAGTCCCAGCGAGATTTCAAGAAGCCTCTGCGTTTTGCCATCGTAGATTCCCGCAGTTCACCCCTCTCCGCTTGCCACCCATGATATATCTCACCTCGGGTCGAATTTCCCGCTTGACATTGGCCTTTAAATGCAATATTAACTCGTTTTAATAGACATTTTCGGTGCGTTGACTGGGGTCATCGAGTGGTGGGGGCTGTGTCCGATCAAGGAGCTTTCTGCGCGAGGTTACTTCAGGCGTAGCTGCTTTGAGCCTCTGCGCCGGGCCCTTGCATTCCACGTCTCCCCAAATTCGAATCTTTCTTGGAGGTCTTAACGTGAATGAAAACTCAAACCTTTCTAATCATCGAAAGAATTTGTTGGGAATCGCGTGGTTGTGGCTCGGCGTGGTGGTCCTTGCACTGGCTCTCCCCCTCGCTTCACCCGCGCAAGACACCGGCTATATCAGCGGTACGGTCACCGACAAATCCGGCTCTGCGGTCGTCAGCGCGGACGTGACGATCACGAACGCTGGAGGCAACTTGACGCGCACCACTGCGACAAACGGCGATGGCGCCTATGTCGTCGCTGGTTTGCCTGGTGATGCCTATAACCTTGTTATAACCGCAAAAGGATTCCAGAAATACTCGGCCACCAAAGTCATATTGGACGTGGCCCAGAAGATTCGCGTTGACGTGCAGTTGACCGTGGGCGCGGTTACTGAAGTAATCGAGGTAACCGGCGAAAGCGTAGCGCAGGTGGAAACGCAATCTTCGGCCCTCAGCGCTACCGTGACCGGCAAGCAAATCGATCAGCTCATGCTGAATGGCCGCAACTTCACTCAGCTCGTCACTCTCACCCCAGGCGTCGTCAACCAGACCGGCTCGGATGAAGGCAAGGTCGGCATCTACGGCAACGTCGCTTACAGCATGAATGGTGGACGCACCGAGTACAACAACTGGGAACTCGACGGCGGCGACAACATGGACAACGGCAGCAATGCCACCCTCAACGTCTATCCCAATCCCGAAGCCATCGCCGAATTCAAAGTTCTGACATCTAACTACGGTGCGCAATACGGTCGCAACGGCTCCGGCACAGTTGAAGTCGAAACCAAGAGCGGAACCAACGCCTTCCACGGCAGCGCTTTTGAGTACCTGCGCAACGATTTCTTCAATGCGAAATCATGGGCGGAAGGCGCGGATCCAACTGCCAAGAAAGCATCCTACAAGAAGCACGATTACGGCTACACCGTTGGCGGGCCAGTTTTCATCCCCAACCACTACAATTCGAGCAAGAAGAAGACGTTTTTCTTTTGGTCGGAGGAATGGCGCAAGGAAAGCAATACCTCCTCAGCTCCCTCGTCGAGCGTATCTACTACCCCGAATGTTCCCTCAGATGCCGAGCGGACTGGAGACTTCTCGGATCTCTGCCCGGGAGCCGACTGCCCGACGAACCCAACGACAGGAAATCCGTTCCCGGGCAACAAGGTGACCCCCACTGCAGTTGGCACCGCCCTTCTGGCGCTAATTCCCAAGGCCATTCCCGGCTTTACAGTAGGTGGCTTCCCCGCGTTTCAGCAGACAGTATCAACCCCGACCTCATGGCGCGAAGAACTGATCCGCGTGGATCACAACCTCACCGACAACTATCGTTTGACCTTCCGTTACATCCACGACTCCTGGCAGACGGTCGTGCCGAGCCCGCTGTGGGGCAATGGAACCACGAATTTCCAGAACGTCACCACAAACTTCGTGGGCCCCGGGTCCAGCTTTGTGGCTCGCCTGAACGCGAATATTTCGCCAACACTTCTCAATGAATTCGTGGCCAGCTACACCGGCGACCACATTTTCCTCACCACAGGCGGACCGGTGGCACTACCCGCCGGCTTCTCCATGGGCGCAATATTCAACAATGGTTTCGGCGGAAAGCTTCCCGCAATCAACCTGAGTGGCAACGCGGCGTATGGCGGAGGCTTCGGACAAGATAGCGGTTATTTTCCGTGGCATAACGCCAATCCAACGTACACGTATCGTGACAACGTGACCAAAATTCTCGGTACGCATACCTTCCAATTCGGCGCTTACGTCGTGTTCGCACAGAAGAACGAAGCGAACTCTCCTAACGTCCAAGGCATTCTTAATTTTGACTCTGGCGACGCGGCTGTCACCACCGGGAATGCCTTCGCCGATCTGCTGCTGGGGAACGTTGCGAGTTACCAGCAGTGGACCGCGGAAAAGCAATATTACGACCGCTACAAGAACGTCGAGCCTTACTTCCAGGACGACTGGCGGATTACCAAGCGACTTACCCTGAATCTCGGATTGCGTGTCAGCATGTTTGGCACTTACCGCGAGCGCTATCAACAAGCCTTCAACTTTGACCCTAATGCTTTCGTCCCAGCCAATGAACCCGTCTTCAATCCCAATGATGGCTCTCTGCAGCAAAACGCCGGAAACACTGCCAATCCGCTCAACGGCTTCGTCCAGTGTGGAGGAAAGGGAGGAGCATTTCCTTTGGTGCCGGGGTCTAATTTCCCGACGGTCAACATCGGCTCCTCTTCAAACGCCGGTTGCCTTAAGGGCCATCTGTTCAACCCCGCCCCGCGGATTGGCTTCGCCTTTGATCCCAAAGGAAACGGCAAGATGGCCATACGCGGTGGCTACGGGATCTTCTACGAGCACACCAACGGCAACGAAGGCAACACCGAGTCGCTCGAAGGCTCTGCTCCGCTTGTGCTCACGGCGACGCAATCCAACGTGCTCGGTTACCAAAATATCGGTGCTGGTGGTGGAGCGATACCATTCTTTCCACTTACGGTCGTTTCCATACCAAATAAGGTGGTATGGCCTTACGTCCAGCAGTGGAACTTGAACGTTCAGAAAGAGCTGCCTGCCCACTTCGTGCTAACGGCCGCCTATGTCGGAAGCAAAGGCACTCATTTGACTCTACTCAGCAACGGCAACCAGCTTCTACCGGTGCCGGCGTCGGCAAATCCTTACGCTGCGGGAGAACCAATCGTTACTGCGGGAGACCCGAACAGCACTGGTCTGCCTGTTAATACCATCTGTCCTGACTCGAATCTTGCCAATGGCACGGTAAATGGCAAACCTGTCACGGGGCAGGTGGCGCTCAATCTCGCTGTCGCTTGCGGGACGGTCTCGAGTGTGGCTGCGGTTCGTACCGCATTCCCTGGATTCAACAACATCAACACGCTCAGGAACGCAGCGAATTCAATCTATCATTCCCTGCAGGTGGGGGCACAACGCACCGTGGGTGATCTGACGTTAAGCGTGGCCTACACCTACAGCCATTCCATAGACGATTCTTCCGACCGGAGCGACACCGCGTTCGTCAATGCGTACAACTTTGCCTCCAATCGGGCCAGCTCGAATTTCGATCTGCGCCACAACCTCGCGATCAGCTACGTCTACGGTCTGCCGTTTTTCCGCGGCAATGGATTTGCCCATGCAGTTCTCGGCGGTTGGCAAGTCTCGGGCATCACCGTTGCTCAGTCTGGCACGCCGTTCAGCGTTACCACCAACGGCTTGAATTCTTTCGGCGACAACGCAGGCGTTGGCAATGGCACGGGCACCGGCTCCCGGCCCGATTTGGTGGGCAACCCCCGTTCCGGGTTCTCCGCAAATCAGGACCCCAGCCAGCGCGGGCCGCTCGCGTACAACCCCGCGGCTTTCGCCGCTCCCACGGGCCTCACGTTCGGCACTGTCGGGCGCAACACCCTGACGTTGCCTGGGCGCCTTAACTTCGACTTTGGTCTCTTCAAGAAGTTCCCGATTAACGAGAAGACCGGATTCGACTTCCGCTGGGAAAACTTTAACCTCTTTAATCATACGCAGTTCAATTCCGTCAACGCAGACTTTGGCCCAAGCGATTTCCTGCACCTGACTAACACGCACGATGGGCGCCGCATGCAGCTCGGTCTGCGGTTCTACTTCTAACCTCTTGGTCGAACATCGAAGGGCGGCCCGGCCAGTTCGGACCGCCCTTCTTTTTTCACCAATCCACTGTTCCCTTCGCTCCGGGAAGGAGTAAAATGCGGTCATGAATCGACGCACATTTATCGGCACCTCCATCGCAGCAACTCTAGCAGCCGCCGCCAAGCCAGCTTGGGCTGCGGACACCGCACATTCAATTGACCGCGTCGGCGTGCAGCTCTACACCGTTCGCGACGCCATGAAGACCGACTTCGAAGGTACCATCGCCAAAGTCGCCGCCGTTGGCTACAAAGAAGTCGAATTCGCCGGATACTTCGGACATTCCGCGAAAGACGTCCGCGCCATCCTCGACAAAAACGGCCTGGCTTCGCCTTCCGTTCACGTCGATTACGCGACCGTGGAAATGATGTGGCCGCAGGCCCTGGAGACCGCCCACACCGTCGGGCAGAGCTACATCATTTGCCCCTGGGTTGACGAAAAGCAGCGCGCCGAGCCCAGCGGCTGGAAGCGCGCCGCCGATCTCTTCAATCGCGCCGGCGAAGCCAGCAAAAAGGCCGGCATCCAGTTCGGCTATCACAATCACTCATTCGAATTCGATCCCGCCGAATCCCTCGGCGGCAAACTCCCTTACGATTTTCTCCTCGCCGAAACGGATCCCAAACTCGTCGCCATGGAAATGGATCTCTGCTGGATCAGCGTCGCCGGCAAGGATCCTCTGGCCTATTTCGAAAAGTATCCCGGCCGTTTTCCGCTTGTCCATGTTAAGGATTGGGTGAAGGACGCCTCTTCGTCCAGCGGTTACCAGGGCGCGATGGGTCAGTCCGTAAAATATGGCGGTCGCATGGCGGACGTCGGTCAGGGCTCCGTGGACTGGAAGCGCATTTTCGCACACTCGGGGAAAGCCGGCATCAAGCACTATTTCGTGGAAAACGACGATCCCAAATCAGCGTTCGACGACATAAAAATCAGTTACGACTATCTCCACAATCTCCAATTTTGAAGTTTTCTTCACAGGAGCGCTCCGACCCGGTCGGGGCGCCCTTGCTTGGCTTGATTTCTCTAAGGAGCAACTCGCCATGACCCTGCGCAAATGGATAACGATGCTGATGGTCGCCGGCACTTCGACTCTGTTCGCATTCGCCGCTGCGTCGCCGCAAGCTCCGGGATGGAAGCCGCTCTTCAACGGCAAGGATCTCGCCGGCTGGAAACACGTCGGCCCTGGCAACATGACCGTCGAAGACGGGCTCATTCGAACGCACGGGGGCATGGGCCTCCTCTACTGGACCGGCGGCAAACTCTCCAATTGCCGCATCCGCGTGGTCTACAAGATGCGCGACTTCAACGATAATTCCGGCGTTTTCATTCGAATTCCCCTCGAGCCGCGCGAGGAGTGGATGCCCGTTCACTACGGCTACGAAGTACAAATCGACAACCATCCCGAGACCTCGAACGAAGACGAATATCACATCACCGGCACGCTCTACTCGCTGAGCAAACCCCTCGCCAAGCCCGGCAAGCCAGGTCCCGAGTGGAATACCTTGCTCATTACTCTCGAGGGCCCGCGCACCATCGTCGTCCTCAACGATGTCACCGTCACCGACTTCACCGAAGGCCAGCCCGTCCCCGAGCGCAAATTCAATTTCGAGCCGCAGCACGGCCCGCGCCCCAATGAGGGCTACATCGGCATCCAGAATCACAGCGACAACGACATTGTCTTTTTCAAGGAAGTCAGCGTCCAGCCGTTGAAGTAATTTTGGAGTGCGGGCGGTTCACCCCGACTCTGGTCGGGGCTTGCTACCGCTTTTCCGGTCGCTCTGCCGGTCGGGCCGTTCCACTTTTCCAAGCCCTGCTCGACGGAGCAAACTGAGCGGACTTTTTCGAGTTCTCGTGCTTTGGACTGTCAACTGAAAACTGACAACTCTTAACTCTCTCTAGGAGCGCACCATGAAAAAAGATCTCTCCCGCCGTCAATTCCTCCATCGCACCGCAGGGGCCGCAGGCGCGCTCGCGGCTTCGCCCGCGATTTTTCTCGAGCCGGAGCATATCCCTCTGCCGATGCAATCCACGGCGCCCAGCGACCGTCTCCGCTTCGGCATCATCGGGATCGGCATGCAAGGCTCCGGCCTGCTCCACGACGCTATACAACTTCCCGGCGTCGAATGCGTCGCCGCCTGCGACCTCTACGACGGCCGCCACACTCTCGCCCAGGAAATTGTCGGCAAAAAAATCCCAACCTCGCGTCGCTACAAGGATCTCCTCGACAACAAGGAAATCGACTGCCTCATCGCCGCCGTCCCCGACCATTGGCACAAGCAAGTCGTCGTCGACGCCGTCAGTGCTGGTAAAGATATCTATTGTGAAAAGCCCATGTCCCATTCCGCCGCGGATGGCGTTACCATGGTCGCAGCTGCGAAAAAAACGGGCCGCGTCGTGCAGATCGGTTCGCAGCGCGTCAGCTCCGTCCTCTGCGCCAAAGCCAAAGAGCTTCTCGCCAACGGCGTCATCGGCACTCTCACTCTCGTCGAAGGCTCGCTCGGCCGCAACGATCCCACCGGCGCGTGGGAATATCCTCCGCCGCCCGATCTCTCCCCCGCAAATCTCGATTGGGACACTTGGCAAGGCGATGTTCCCAAAGTTCCGTTCAATCCCAATATCTTCGCACGCTGGCGCTGCTGGAAGGAATACGGCACCGGCCTCGCCGGCGATCTTCTGGTCCATCTCGTCAGCGGCATGAACTTCATGCTCGGCTGGAACGAACCGCCCAAGCGTGCCATGGCTCTCGGTGGCATACTCCGATTCCCTGACGGCCGCAACATGCCCGACGTTCACGCCACTCTTTTCGACTACGGCCGCGCGCCCGTTTATCTCCGCCTCAATCTCGGCTGCGATACCCCGGAAATCTATCGCTTCCAGGGCTCCAAAGGCATCCTCGAAGTCACCGAATACACCATCACCTACTTCCCGCAATCCGGCGAAGACGAATCTCCCAGCTATTACACCTCCGGCTATCCGCAAGCGATGCGCGACGCCTATCTAAAGAAATGGCACGAGGACCACGATCCCAAGCCCGGCAAGGAGCCCGTCAAGGAAGGATTCACGTATCGCAGCGCTTCTTGGGACGAGGAAAAGCCACACCTCTGGAGATTTTTCCAGGGCGTGCGCA
>Ga0209118_1001302_pt1 | contig 11798 bp, 3 predicted proteins | sample BlaSpr_A8_Ref_M1_FD_187988 | JGI IMG/M metagenome (GOLD analysis project Ga0209118, IMG submission 187988) | Forest soil microbial communities from Thunder Bay, Ontario, Canada - Black Spruce, Ontario site 2_A8_Ref_M1 (SPAdes) (version 2) | ecosystem: Environmental > Terrestrial > Soil > Boreal...
GACCAGTTCGTTGAGTACGCGGTGAGGGATCGTTGTTTCGGGGTCCAATTGGTCGAGAAGGTTGGTGGTGCTGAGGATCGCGGGAACTGCGAGCGGTGCCGGAGGAGGCGTGGCACGCCAGTGAGCCCCCCGGGGACGGCTCAGCCGCCGATAGGTCGCTGACACTGCCGCAGCAAGCCGGACGTCCGCGGACGGGTCCCGGACGATGCTCCAAGGACTACCACCGGGCATCTGCGTTCCGTTGATCAACTGTGGGCTGACGCGCACCCGGCTGGCTTGGGGAGAGATGAGCCGCAGAAGGCCAAGAGCAGTCAGGGTGGCGGGGACATGTTTGGCTACGAGGCTCGCCGAAACCATTCGGGCGTGCTTGGACCGATCGAGTTGGCTATTGACCTGTCCCACCTGGTCAACCTGGGACCATGCGCCGGCGACAAGATCCTCGCGCTCAGAAGCGACGACCCGTTTTCCGAGCGCAGCGGCGACCCGAAGGCGCGGATCGCGATTGAGCGTTTTCCACCATTTCGGTAGCTGATCGAAGGTGGCCGGACTTAGGTCACGAGACCGAATTCCTGCTTGGGCGGCACCGTAGAGAGTTGGCCGGAGTTGTGGAACAACTCCGACTGGAATTAGCTCGCTCTGCAACCAGGTCGCCACATCAGCCGGCACCGGACTTGCGGTGGGCGCCTGCACGCCCGTCGTCGACATTGCGGGCACCAGCATCCCGAGCATCGGCATGTTGTAAGGAGGCGGTTGCGGCGGTGCTGCCAATGTCACGTTCACGATCAGCTGCCGAGGGCCGAGACCGCTTCCCGGTGTGGACGCGATCTGGGGCTCGTGCACCAGCAGCTGAGCCAGATCCAGAAAGTCGGCGCCCGAGCCGGTCGTAAAGCTGAAACCGTGGTACACGGGCAGGGTAACTGAGCCTGTCTTCCCGTCCCAGGCGAGGGCTAGTTTATCGCCCGGCTTGGCATCGCCACCCAGTCCCGCGACAACCCCAGCCATGTACGTAGGGACGACACAGGCGAAGTAGTGAATGTTTGGCTGCAACACTCGCGGACATAAAAGCCGGGACAGCCAAGCCGTGGGATCGTCAGCGAGCGTCTTGACGGCTGCGGCAGGGTCCTTGCCCAAGTTACCTGCGTACTGGACGTGAGCCCATGCCCACGCTTCGCTCAGGTCGGGCAGCTGGTTTGCGGCATCGCTGACCGTAAGACGACGGGCACCGACATCCATGGTGATCCCGATCTGGTCTGGGACCACCACAAGGCATAGCCACGGCTGAATTTGGTGGCTTGGATTCTCGATCGCCGGCGAGAACATCCACGGCAGGGTTGGGTCGCCGAACTCGACCGTAGGGAATAGCCTGTGATCAACACCGACCGATCCATCCGCCGGGTCAGTGCGAATCACGATTCCTGGGGCAAGTCCAACGACGTCTCCGGGCCCGAGCATCGTCATAGAGACCGTGTACTGCTTCGTCGTGACGCTTTTGTTGTCGAGAGTCTTCGAGACCGTTAAACCGACATCAAGCTTCGGTCGGTTTGTCCCCGCCGCAATCGCGGCCGCATTCAGCGCACCGGCAATGCCCGCCCGCGCCCAGGGGAGGAAGGTCAGGTCAGCCATTACGGCACCTCTGAGCTGTAGACGACCTGACCAGCTCCTCGCCTCACGCCCATGTTTGCCAGGCCGCCAATCGCCGCGCTGTAGCTGGGCAGACCGACCGGCGGAGCGACGCTTGGGAGGAGGCTCTCGAGGTTTCGATCAACCAACGCGAACGTCGGAGCCGTCAGGCGGAACAGCGGGCGCGGAGTCGGGCCAACCTGCACCGCGAAACGCGCTGAACCTTGCCCTACGGGTCCCTTCACGGCGGCCGCCGCGCCGGCTCTCTGTTTGTTGAGGAAGTCCTGGGACACGGCTGTTGAAGCGGCGACGGATTTGACGAGAGGGGCCGCTGCACCTGAGACCGGATCGGGGCTGTCAACGACCAGCGTGTAGAAACCTGGAGAGGACACCTTGTCCACGAGCGAGTTTGGGCCGCCGGGCAGGACCAAGCCGGGAGGGCCGAAGTTCAGTCCGGCCGTCATCAGCTGGAACGAAGGCGAGGACAGCTTCTCGTGGTCGGTCATGCTGTTGAACTGGGCAGGCGCGAAATAGTCGGAGATGGGACTGACGTTCTGGTCTGGCGTGCCGGCTATCTGTGGGTTGACGATGTCGTACATGCACGGCGCGTCGAGTAGGTCGGGCCCATAGCGGGTGATCCGCAATCCCAGTGGCACCGCGCGCTCCCGAAGCGTAAGTGTGGCGAGGGGATGAACCCCCGGATCCGCCGCCGGCAAACCGCGCACCACCACCGAGCCGCTACCGGGAGGCGCACCGATCTGCCAGCTGTGCACGTCGTGAATTGCGGCCTCAAGATTGCCGTCGAGGTCGACCCGTTGCGGAAGCTGTACCGGCGGCGGCGTCCCCACTGTCAGGTTGATCGGTACGCTGACGGTCCAGAAGAGGATTTGGAAGCTGGCGCTGCCCGTGACGTGCCACGGGTCTGGACCGATGATGTGCAGGTCCAAGAGCAGAGTGAGGAGCGGGTTGCCGTCGAACAGAACGCTCGCGGCGATGCTCAGGTCGACCACGAGTCCAAACGGTTTGTATTGGATGAACGCGTCGAACGACAACAAGGCTTTGACGGCCGCCGGCCCTGCCGAGGCGTAGAGGTCTGCGGCGGCGCCCAATTGCAAAGTGTTGGAGGTGAGTGCGAGGTAGGCCGTCATTCGAAGTCGCGGGTCTTTGTCTCCAATCGAAAGCGCCACCCGAGCGAGCGCGGGGAATCCGGCGGGCGCCGCGAAATGAGGGTTGAACCCGCCAATCGCCAGAACAAATGCTGGGTTTGTGCCCCACGTGGCGCGCAGCGCGGCCTGCCCGGTGAGGGTGAATCCCGCAATCTTCGATTTCATCAAGCTGGCGTCGATGCTCAGCATCTTTGCGGGCAAGTCGACGGACCCAAGTACATCGAGCGTGATGTCGGTGACCGGAGCCTTTGCATTTGGCAGGGTCAAATGCATCCAGCCAAGCAGAGCCACACGTAGGAGAGTGATTCCGCCTCCACTGTCCGTTAACTCGAAATAGACGCCGATCTGGGCGTCAAGAATTCCGCTGGTACCCCAGCTGAGCCGCACGGCGGGGCCGACGATGAAATGGCCTTCGGTGGGCGGGAATGTGGTTGCCAGACTCGCAGCGACCTGAGGCGCCTTGTGTTTCAGATCGGTCGGAAACATCAGGTTGTCGAGACTGCCGGCTCGGGCTAGGGCTTGCAGCGAGGGGGTGTCCACGGTCCGGTTAACCCCGATCAGACCACCGAGCCCTACAAGATCGAACCCGAAGCCCAGCTCCACCGGCGGGAAGCCGGCAGAGGCGAGAACTACAAGCGAGTAACCCGACCCGCCTGCGGCGGTGCGAGTGGTGAGCACCCCAATGGCCTGGATCGAGACCTGCCCCACGGTGAGCGAGATCTCCCCCAAATACTGGCCGTTGCTCGAATCGAACTGGAGAAAGCCGCTGCCGCTAACGCTTGGCGCCGAAATCGCAAGTGCGACCCCGTCCGGAAGTTTGAATGCGACGCTCAGATCGGCGTTGCCCAGATTTCCGCCTCCGGATGGAAAGCTAAGGTCCGCGCCCATCCCAGTCTTCTCGACAGAGGCCGTTACGGGTCCAAGCTCCACGGCGACCGAGGCCGCCAGCTGAAAACGTATTGCCGACTGCTTGGGCGAAACCAGGAGGTGGACACCACGTAGAGTCAGGACGCCCAGGATCGACCTGTTGAAGGGCAAGGTGACGTCCAGACCCGTGCCGCCCCCGAAGTACAGCCCTCGACTGCTCGACCAACCTATTGACAGATCGAAACTTGCTTTGATCGGAGTTGGAAAGATGGACTTCAAGAAGCCGTCGCCGTCGCCGGGCTGGATCACGAGCGCGGCCGAGGAGACCTGACTTTCGATCCCGAAACTTGCGCCGGCTGCCTCTATGTCGGCCGTTGCCTTAATAAGTAATCGCCCGATCTCGAGTCTCGATCCACCCGTGCTGCCAACAAGCAGCGCTTGATCGCCAGCGCCGACCCTGGTCAGCGTTGCCGTTACGCTCAGACCTGTCGAGGTGCTTCCACTCAAAGGGACTAGGTCGACCCCGTCGCGCCTAACCAAGAAGCCGCCGACTTTGGCCGTCGTCAAGACTTCGAGGAGCCAGCGGCCAAACGCCGTCTGCAAGTCGAGGTCCCCGAAGGGCGCGATGAATATGCCCGGTCCGTGTTCCGCAGCGGACACCAACTTTGTTGAGGCGCCGAGGCTCAGAAGGGCCCCTGGGCTGAGGGACAGTTGCCAAACTGCTGTAAGCACACTGGCGAGCCTGGCTTCCTCATCTGGGCCAAGCTGGGCCGGGCTCCCCCCCCGCCCAACCATCGCCTGGGCGCCAGCAGACTTGAGAACGTCCACCAAACGCGGGAAGAGCAGAGTTGTCGCTGCATTCACGTCTGCCTGAGCCGACAATCCATTAGGCATGTAGACCGCCGCGAGAGTGTGGACGGGGTCGTGGATAAGTGCCAATAGCTGGTCCGGATTGAAGCGGTTACGTGTTTTCGGAACACGGATCACGACGCCGTTTTCCACGACTTGTGGAATCACCTCGTTAGTAACGACTGTCAGCAACGTGAGGCACTGGTAGAGCAGAGGCGCACGGCGCAAGAGGTAACTGGCAAACAACACATCGAAGAGCTCTTCCGGCAATCGGTCGAAGCCCTGGGGTTTCACGCCCTGCAGCGCCGTCGGTAACGAGTACATCGCTTGGGCCGCTGCCTCGACGGTTTTCAGCGCCTTGGCGAGCTCGCCGATCGTGTCGGGCGGCTTCGCGATCCAACCGTCGATTGCTTGAACCAGTGCACCGATGGCCTGGAAGTCAGTTAGCAACTGAGGTCCGTGGGCTCCCAGCAGTGATTCCGCATCCCAGCCGATCTCGTCCAAAAGGACCGTCAGATTGGCAGGGTCTTCCGCGATCATCAGTACCGGCTGGAGCAGCAACCGGACTTCCTGCAAGAGGATTTGTTGTGCGCTGGCTGGCTGAGGGGGGGACGGCTGGGTCAAAGCCACGGGCTCGTCGGCGACGGGCTGTAGTAATTAGCGCTCACCAGGCCCCAGTCGTAGCGGATGCTGCTGGTGTGGGCGCTGTCGATGCTGGCCGCCCCCTGGTTGTCGTTCACATACTTGACAACTCCCTGTTGCAGGCTCCGCCACAGGCTGTCCGCCTTGTTCCAGATGATGTTCATGGTGGCCGCCCCATAGTCAACCCACATGGTTGCCCTGTCCGCACCTCTATTGAAGAAAGTCCAGGTTCCGTCCCCGTTATCGATGATGCTGAACATCCGGTTGCCACTAACCGGATGACCCCAGTCGAGCGGAGTCCATGCGGTTGAGAAGATCCAATGACTGGAACTCCATGACGTAGTTACAACTGACCCCCGATCGTCCTTCGGCCACATCTTCATTGCAATGCTGATTACTGCGCCAGTCGGATCAGCCGAGTCCCATCTCGTCTCGCCGGCATATGGGTTGAATTCCGAAATAGTCGTGTCCAAGATGGCTTGTGGGCCAATGATCAATTGACGAATGCGAGCTAGCACGTCAGCGGGCGTCATCGCCACGCCACCGCTCTGCGGGGGCGTTGTAATGAGCACGGGATATAGGTCGATATTGATCGGGCCGAGTGCAGCCTCGATGCGATGAAAATGTGTTTGACCGCCTAGCCAGTTCTTCAAACCCGTTTGTATGTCAGGTGGCGGCCGAAAGCTTATGAGGCTCGCCCATTCAGCGAGCGAGGGATAGCCGGCTCCAGCACTGGTCGGGGTCGGAAATATCTCATCCTGGTCCGGCACAGTTAGGTCCGCACTGTGCACTGTGTACGGTGCGGGGGTCGATCCTCCTGCCTCCGGGATTGTGTACCAGAGCGACTGCCAAGCTAGGTAGGAAGGCGGCGAGGCTGTGAAGGTAACCAGAGACATGTTGTTGTAGCCGACGATCATTCGCATCTGCTGGTACTTCATTTGTTGGCGATGCCTCCAGGCGTCGGCCTGCTGCTTCTGGAGCCAGGAAGCGCCAGACGAAGTGAGCGGAGGGGGGTCCGGCACCTGCCGGTCGATCGGTCCCCGGAAGTCCACGCAGAATTCGGTGCGGTAGCGCCATTGTGGTGGGTCGACCACGTCCCAAGAAAAGAGCGGATTCGCTACGCGCGCTACAGCCGGCGTCCCCTTGACGGTGAGCCTAAGGCCCAACATGCTGACGTGTTTGCCTTCTTGGTCCCATCCAAGGTACCCGTCGGTGAATGTCCCGGCGTCTGAGCTGAGGGTGGCAACGGCCTTGGTGAGGCCGGATTGATTCTTAGCTGCGCTAGAACAGAATTGGACTATCGCGGCTCGGCGCTCTGGGACCGAATGCTGATCCCAATACCGCACCTTAACGGTGAAGCCATAGTGGACGTCACCGGTGAGTATCACGACGCGTTCGAATGCCACGAGTCTGGCGAGCAAACCCTCAAATGGCGCGGGACGGTCCTTGACGTACCACGATTCACGGTCGATCCCCCGCTCGGGACCGCGGTCCCCGCCCAGCAGCCGGGCGAAGAATCCCCGCTGAACGACTCTCTCGACGAAGGGATGCCCGAAGACCGGCGCCGCTGAGATCAGAATGGTGACGGCGAATTTTCCAGGTTGGCAGCGGTCACTGAGCTGCCGCTTCAGGTCGACCGCCCCGATCAGTGTGGGTTGGTTCTCGCCGCCACCGGGATAGTCGCGTTTGGTTCGGGTGTCTAGGAAGATGACTTGGTGCTGTGCGAAATCGATCTCGTAGTCCCACTGAATCGCTTGGGGGCTGTTGCCTCCAACTTGAAGATGACCGCGTATCGAGTCGTAAGTCGTGCCAGGAGTTCCGTCCCACTGAGAGAGCAGGCCCAGAAGTTCTCGGCCGCCTGATCCATCGGAGAACTGAGCTGGATCATTGCCCCAACCTTGAAACACCGAATACCCGGAAAGCGCATTTGTAATGACCCGAACGCCTAGTTCGGTACCGAGCACCTGTTGCTTCCAATTCTGGTCTATGTACCAGTCATCGCTAACTTCGTGATCATCAAAGATCATGTAACTCGGTACGTTGGCCAAGGCGCGACGGACTTTCGCAAGACCAGCTCGAAACGTGTCGACCGCAGTTGCCTGCGCCCCGTAAGTAAGGCTGTGTGCTAAGTACTTCTCATAGGTGGAGTCTGCTACCGCCGGCTGCGCAGGATCAACCCTGCGTCCTTGCTGGAGGTAGTCGTCTTCGTCCTTATATATAGCCGCAAAGGCGGGAAGCTGGACAGGCCACAGCGCATCTGACCAGACGGACGCATACATAGCGCAGAACTCTCCAAAGGTCAGAAGATGGGAGTCAGCATCGCTCGACGAGAAGTGGGCCGCGTCCATGACCGTCTGCCGACTGCCCGGCTTGAGATCAGCGGCTGACTTGCTGACGGTCGGGATGATCTCGGGCTTGAGCCACGAGAGCAGCTGATCGCCGACCGAGGTGAGTTGCGCTAAGAGCGGTTGGGCAACGTCGTCGGCATATATCTGGTCCCCGGTAAAGAAGACTTGATGTGGCCGCTGTAGGGGCTCGTTATGTGTGTTCTGGATGATCGTGTCGAGAGTGCACAGAGCGTCATCACCGGGAGCGTGCGGTTTGCGACACGATGCGTGAACGAACTTCAGATCGCCGAGGTTGTTGGGCGGCAAGGCAAATGTTGGAAGGGCTCCAGCTTCATAGCCAAGAGGGGTCGCCCCCGCCAGAAGACCAAGGTCACCCAGGTTCTGGGTGACCGGGCCAACGTCTAAGGGGTCATTTCCTGTCTTGGTAAAGGTGACGTTGTACGCGTAATTCGTTGCGTCGGCTAAGGGATTGGTCAGAGTCGCAGTCACTAGCGACGCGTGCATGTAGCGACCAATCTGGATCGTGTCTGCTGTCCCGGTGGCCACCACTGTATTCGTCGAACCGGCCGGGAAGACGTCGAGCTTAACCGAGCGCTGATGCTTGACGAGAACGAAGACGCTCACCGATTTCGGCTCCACGCGCCGGACCATGGGGCCGGTTAGGAGGAGCGGCCACCCCGCAACGACAGCGTCAGTCACAAGTCGGGCCCGGCTGAAGGGCTCGAAGCGCAACTGTGGCGTGGGGACCAGTGACTTCGGCCGGCCACCCTGCGCATCGGTGCCGCGCGTGAAACGGTTGAGCCGTGGCAGCGCCTTCATCTGCCGCTCGCGTCATGAGGTCTAACGACAGATGAGGTGCGGGCTGCATAAGTACGCCTCAGAGCAACACAAACACGACGACAAACCGCCGAAGAGGGGAAGGGGCTGCCGTGGAGACCCTGGGGCGAGAGCTGCAGTCGAGCTGAGGCGATTATGAGCGTTAAGTTGGCTTTGTCAAGCGAAAACTGCTTCAGACTGCGTCTGCGGCGATGCGCTTGTATCTTGTCGGCATCGCCAAGATATCTGTCGGCCTTGCCAGGAGTGACTTGACAGTCGACCGTACGGCCCCATAATCGGTTTGACTTGGCCGGCGGCTCTCTTCGCTTCGCAAGAAACGCGGGTGAATGGGCACTTACTGGAGGTTTTCGTTATGGCTCAACAGAGTGCTCAGGCCAGGCAACTGCCCACGAATCCGGATGCGAAGGTCTACGTCCGCGTGCTAATCGTCGGCCTGGTGGCCGTCGCGGTAGCGTCGCTTCTCGTATTGATGTTTGGATCTCCAGTCTCTATCAGTGCTGCGGGAGCTGCGGCCGGCGTGTTGGCGATATCGACCGCCCTCGCCGTCGGCATAGAGAGAATTCTCGAGGGATTCTGGACGCTCATGGATCAACTGGCCACTCAAGCCTCTTGGCCGTTCGCGAGCGAGGCCAAGCAGTTGGAGGCATTCACCAGTCAGTTCGGAACATACGTCACGCCGGGCTTGGATAGTGCTCGGACGCTCCTGGCAACTCTCCAACAAGCGGCGCCGGCTCAATACGATCAGCTCACGCAACATGTCGACGCTCTTAAGAGGGCGGTGGATGCAGTCGCCTCCACACAGGATCCCGGTACGCTCCCCGCAGCCCTCTCGGCCGCGCAAGGAGCCTTACGTTCGATAGCGCTTCGAGTTGAAAATCCGGATGTTCGCGCCCAGGTGCAGTTGGCTTCCGCTGGGGTGACCGCGCTCGCTCAATTGGCCGACTCGCTGGCAACGAACCCTGGCCGCAAGATCCTGAGCTTGTTCGCCGGCGCTCTGCTCGGCCTACTGGCAGCCGCTGTCCTTGGACTTGACCTTATTCACGCTGCGCTCGGCGCGCCGCCAACAACCTCGTCGGTACTTCACGACGGCCTCACCAAGTGGTTGAGCTCTGGAGCACCCAGTTGGCAATGGGCCATGGTGGCTACCGGGCTGCTGATTGGGCTAGGGTCGAATCCAACGCACGAAGTTATCCAGGCGATCCAGGCCTACAAACAGCAGGCTTCCAACCCTTGATTCTGAGCTAATCCAGAAGACAAGTCTCTGGCTCATCGTTCGGCGCCGAAGGGACGCTGCCAAGGAATAGACCCGCTGGGACCCGCTCGTCGACTGGGACGATTAGTCGTGATCGTCACCGCGGTCACTTTGACTGCGGTGACGACCTCTAAATTCAGCGGGGCCCTTTGGTCCGAGGCCTGATCCTCGGAGTTTGCTGCAGGCGATTTACTGTTGGTTGAGCGTACGGTTGACGACCTGGCCTCTCGCTGTGCGGACGCTTACGGAACCAGCTCCGGCCTCGAGCTGGCGCCAGTCTGGCTTGAACGTGTGGGTATCTCCCTTGCCCACGGAGGCGGGGGGGGTCGCAAACGTGGTCGGCTTGCCTTGAGCATCGAAGCTCGAGAGCTCGAGCGTGTACGTCGTTGGCGCGCCCTGGTGGATGTAGTTGAACGAGTCAGCGGCCGGGTCAAAGGAAAGGCCTACAGCCGCGCCAGCTGAAGCTGTTGTCTTCAATGTGGCGGTTCGAGGAGCTTGGTTCGCCGAGCTCGAGCCATGCAGCGTTGCCGTCACTGCCTTGTTTTCGCCTGGTGTGAAGTCGATCCTTCCCGAACGCAAGACGGCCGTATCGCTTGATTGGGCAGAAATGGGAACGCTGGACATCGTCACACCAGATCCGCCTCCAAGCCAATGCAAGTCGTAGGTCCCGGCGGCCTTGCCGGTAATTGTGTGTGTGAGCGGTCCCGGGTTGTTGCCCACAAAAGCGGGAATCGAGCTTATGCCTAGGCCGCCAAAGGCCGGCATCGGGCGCACTCCGGGCAGCTTTGTCTTTGGATCGACGTTCCACTGACCCTTGGCCAGAAGCAGGTGACCCTTGCCATCACTGACCTGAGTTACATCCGCGTCGCCTGCAACAATCCAAATGACTTCAGCGGCGAGCAATCCGGCCACGGCTAATTCAAGCCAAGGGATGCTTGGTGGAAACGGAATGGCGTTCAAGGGAATCACCGTGATGTTGAAAATCCCGCCGGTCCAAGCCGGACTGAATCCCGAAAAGCTCCAGCTTCCATTGCTCATCACGTGGATGACACTTCCTGGCGTGGCGCCCGCCCTTACGTTGGGATCGGCGTCCTCTCCCGGTCCGAACGGCGTGTTGCAGTTGTAGACGAGAATGTCGAAGTTTCCTCCACCGGTGTCCACGATCTCGTATGCGACGACGACGTGACCCTCGCCAATCGAGGGGTTCAAAGCGATCATTGCGCCCACACCGTTTGCTCCACCCGCCATGAACGCCTGGTTGATGGCGTTCCGAAGCCCGGCTGCCGAGTTGACGCCGAGGTGGAACGAGATCCAGTTGGCGATGCACTCATGGCTCAACTGCGCCAGGTGCTGCTGATGCACCAAGGCGGACAGCATTGGCGAATCATTCTTTCCGCTTCCAAGCGTTGGTCCATTCAGCGTCCAGACGTCGGGACCCGAAGGGCCGTGGGGTTCGGCGTTAGCCGGCTGCTGAGGGAATAGGTTGACGTTCATTTGGCGAGTGGCGAATCGCAGGCTGGACAGCGACATCCCATAGCACTGACCACCGGCGCTCAGCAATAGATCTGCGATTCCCAGGAATACAAATACCAAAGGATTGGCCACCAACCACCCGAAGATATTGAAGTTCGTCGCCCCAGCGCCGAAGAGTGCCGTTGCGTCATCGAAGCTATAGGTCTTGCCGACCATGTCTTGAAACGATCCGCTGTTGACCCAGGAGAGCCCGCGTGTGTTGCGGTAGTTGTCGACAGCAAAATTAGGCGCCCCGGTTGCCACGCCGGCAGAGGTTGTGACCGTAAGTTGCCCGCTTGCAGCCGTTGGGGGCACCATGACTGTCAACGAGGTGCCGTCAGGCGCGATAAACGAGGGCACGACTGGCGTGTCCGCTCCAAAGGTTACAGTCGTCCCAGACCCGAACCCGCCTCCCCTGATGGTCACGGTCGTGCCGGCCTGTCCGAACATCGGCACGGTGCCCGATACAGGCGACACAGAACTTACAAACGGCCCGGCGAGCGGCTTGAGCGGGGCCAGAACGTTCGAGCGAGGCGACAAAGGAATGTCGCCTGTCTGACCCCACTGCTGGGTGTGCTGGCTGCCGTCGGAGCTGTGGATGACGTACCACTCGCCGGCATCCGGGCGCCACACGGCAAAATCGGTCTTGCCATCCTTGTCGTAGTCACCCGGCACCGGGATGTCGCCCGTTTGACCCCACTGCTG
>Ga0209118_1001304_pt1 | contig 11785 bp, 11 predicted proteins | sample BlaSpr_A8_Ref_M1_FD_187988 | JGI IMG/M metagenome (GOLD analysis project Ga0209118, IMG submission 187988) | Forest soil microbial communities from Thunder Bay, Ontario, Canada - Black Spruce, Ontario site 2_A8_Ref_M1 (SPAdes) (version 2) | ecosystem: Environmental > Terrestrial > Soil > Boreal...
AATTTCCGTGTCGGCGCGGCTGAGCGTGCCGTGCATGCCTTGCCCTTGGCGCAGGCCCGTGTCTGCGATGGCGGCGGTGCAGCTCACGGGCTTCGCGCAGCCGGTGCCGAATGAGCGGAAGCTCACCACGATCGACGGCGTGGGCGTCAGCGCCGCGCCTTTGAGGCCGATGGTGTTGAGCGGCAGCGTGCCGGCGATGTTGCCGAGCGCCGGGTCGACGAAGATGCCGCTCACGTAGTCCTGCGCCAGGAGCGCCTTGACCACCCGGGGCGCGAGCTCGCGCGCATTTCCCTGCGGAAGGTAGATCAGATCGGCGCCGCCGTTGGCAGCGATTACCACGTCCGGCTTCTCCGGGTCGTTGCCGATGTGGCCGTTAGCGCGCCGTGGATACTTGCCATCCTTGTATTCAACGCGTGGTCCCTTGGCGAATGGCTCGAACAGCGGCAGGCCGAGCGCCTCGGCAAGGTCGATGGCGAGAAATCCGGGCGGCAGTTGGCCGGCGGGCACCTCGGGATAGTTGAACTTCGCCGCGGCGCTGGTCGCGCTCTCCTTGGAGATGACGGTAAATCCGTGGTCGGCGGTGACGAATACGTTGGTCGTCGACTCCAGCCCGAGCTCTTTCAATGTCGCCAGGATCGCGCCGAGATTTTCGTCGGCATTGCGGACCGCGGCGAGCGACGTCGGCCCGTTGATGCCGGGCACGAGCTTGTCGATGGAATCGGTCTGGGCGTGCTGGGTGCCGTCGGGATCGAGCGACCAGTAGACCAGGAGGAACGGCTTGCCGGTTTGCTTGAAGCGCGGCAACAGCACCTTGGTCACGACGTCGCGCAGGTAGTTCTGCTGCACCGTGTTGGCTTCGGTCACCTGCGCGCCCCGCGCCAGGCGCTCCGGAGTTTGCAGCGGCAATCCTGCCCGCTTCAGCGCGTCCAGGAGATCGGACGTAAGCTCGATGCCGTCTCTGCGTCCCGTGCCGTCGTCGAAGAAGATGGTGGTCTTTCCGTCCAATTCGGTGATGTCGAAGACGCCGACAGCCCCCGTCTTGCCCAGAACCGCGGTCTGGTAGCCGGCGGCGCGGGCGGCGGCGAGGAGCGAGCGCTCGTTCAGGAAGTTGCCGGCGAAATGCTGGTTGAGTTCGGCGAGTATCCTGTTGCTTTGGATGAACGGCGTGAAGATGCCGTTGGCGATCACCACCGGGAAGCCGGTGTAGATCGAGTTGCCGAAGTCGCCGGTGTCGCCGAGGTAATGCCCGGTCGCGATCGCCGAGGCGTTCGCGGTGGTGAAGGTGGGGAACAGCGCATGGCTGTTCACGAAATCCACCCCGAACGCTCGGACGCGGGCAAAGGCGGGAGAATTCTGCGGCGTCACGACCGAGGCACGCAGTCCATCGGCCACGAAGAGGATCAGGTTCGATTGCTGCTGCGCCAGGGCGGGCGCGGCCAAGGCGAAGGCGAAACCGACGACCGTAAGGCTGAGGGCAAAGGGCGTTTTTTTGGGCACAGATTCTCTCCCGGTAGGCAGGATACATCCGTTTAGATGACGCTGCCGCAACGATCGGTGTCCCGTTAACGGCCGGGCAACCGCTTCTTGCCATAGGACAGGGATGATCACCCGCACCCGCTGGCAGCGCTTCTTCCAGGCCCTGGTGCTGCACCTCGGCGCCATCGCGCTCATCGGCTATTTCGCCTTCCACGGGTATCACGGCAACCACGGCATCATGGCGCAGCGGGCCCTCGAGGAGGAAATTCGGGTGCTCACCGCCGAGCGCGAGGCGCTCAAGGCGGAGCGGACGGGCCTCGAGCGCAGGAACAGCCTGCTCGCCGCCGACAGTCTCGACCCCGACATGATCGAAGAGCTTGCCCGGCGCGATCTCGGTTATGGCTTCGCCGACGATCTGGTGCGGTTCAATCGCGTCCGCTGAAGATTGTTGCGTCGGCGCTACGATTCCTGAAATTCCCGGTCGCGCGTTTTCGTACGACACATGGGCACGGCGGCCCGGTGGCGCGCCTGGGCTTTTTGCGCTACCAAATCCTTTAGGAAACGCCGGAAGCAACATGCCCGTCGCTGCGCAACAGGCCGACGCGCCAAAATCACGTCCTGCCGACGAGACAAGCGGAACGAGCGCGCTGACCAAGGCGCTCTCGCCGGAGCAGGAAATCCGTGCCTATCGCGAGATGCTGCTCATCCGCCGCTTCGAGGAAAAGGCCGGCCAGATGTACGGCATGGGCCTCATAGGAGGATTCTGCCACCTCTACATCGGTCAGGAAGCCGTCGTCATCGGCATGAAGCTCGCGGCCGAGGACGGCGATCAGATGATCACCGCCTACCGCGACCACGGCCATATGCTCGCCTGCGGCATGGATCCGAAGGGCGTCATGGCCGAGCTTACCGGTCGCCGTCCGGGCTACTCCAAAGGCAAGAGCGGTTCGATGCATATGTTCTCCATCGAGAAGAACTTCTTCGGTGGACACGGCATCGTCGGAGCCCAGGTGCCGCTCGGCACCGGCATCGCATTCGCGAACCGCTACCGCGAGAACGGCCGCGTGTGCCAGACCTACTTCGGCGATGGCGCGGCGAACCAAGGACAGGTGTACGAGAGCTTCAACATGGCGGAGCTGTGGAAGCTGCCGGTGGTCTACGTGATCGAGAACAATCAGTACGCCATGGGCACGGCAATCACGCGCTCGACGGCCCAGCCCGATCTCTCCAAGCGTGGCGTGTCCTTCGGCATTCCCGGCGAGCAGGTGGACGGCATGGATGTGCGGGCGGTGAAGCTCGCCGGCGAAAAGGCGGTCGCGTATGCCCGCAGCGGTAAGGGACCCTATATCCTTGAGATGAAGACCTACCGCTATCGCGGCCATTCCATGTCGGATCCGCAAAAATATCGCCCACGCGAGGAAATTGAAAAGGTCCGCACCGAGCATGATCCGATTGAGCAGGTGCGAGCACGCCTCGTCGGCGAGAAGCGAGCGACTGAAGAAGAAGTCAAAAAAATCGACACCGAGATTCGTGCCATCATCAACGAAGCCGCCGATTTCGCGACCCACGCGCCGGAGCCCGATGCATCGGAGCTTTGGACCGACGTGACGCGTTGAACGGAGCAGCCCTGTGCCGACCGACGTATTGATGCCGGCGCTGTCTCCCACCATGGAGAAGGGCAATCTCGCCAAGTGGCTGAAGAACGAGGGCGACCAGGTGAAGTCCGGCGACGTGATCGCCGAGATCGAAACCGACAAGGCCACGATGGAAGTCGAGGCCGTGGATGAGGGCACGCTCGGGAAAATTCTCGTGCCCGCCGGCACCCAGGACGTGGCAGTGAACACGCCGATCGCGGTCATCTACGGCGAGGGCGAGGCCGGCGACGGGCAGGCGCTGCGAGCCAAGCCTTCCGCGCCCAAGCAGACGAGCGAGCCGTCGCGCGAGCAAAAGGCGGCGGAATCCGCACGGCCGGCGGACGCAAAGCCCTCTGACAAGCCGCCGGCAGCGCCCAAGTCGGCTGCCGGCCAGCCGCCGCAGCCGACCGCCACCCCCGAGCCGGAAGTACCGGAAGGCACCGAGATGGCCACCATGACCGTGCGCGAGGCGCTGCGCGACGCCATGGCCGAGGAGATGCGCCGTGACGGTGCCGTGTTCGTCATGGGCGAGGAGGTGGCGGAGTATCAGGGAGCCTACAAGGTGACCCAGGGGCTCTTGCAGGAATTCGGCGCCAAGCGGGTGGTCGACACGCCGATCACTGAGCATGGCTTCGCGGGCTTGGGCGTCGGCGCCGGGTTCGCCGGCCTGAAGCCGATCGTGGAGTTCATGACTTTCAATTTCGCCATGCAGGCGATCGACCAGATCGTGAACTCGGCGGCGAAGACGCTCTATATGTCGGGCGGGCAGGTCGGCTGCTCCATCGTGTTCCGCGGGCCGAACGGCCCCGCCGCCCGCGTTGCCGCCCAGCACAGCCAGGATTTCTCGTCGTGGTATTCGCACGTGCCGGGACTGAAGGTGATCGCGCCGTATACCGCCGCCGACGCCAAGGGTCTGCTCAAGGCCGCGATCCGCGATCCCAACCCAATCATCTTTCTGGAAAACGAGATCCTCTACGGCAAGTCCTTTCCGGTGCCGGTGCTCGACGATTACGTGCTGCCCATCGGCAAGGCGCGCATTGCGCGGGCGGGTAAGGACGTGACGCTTGTGTCATGGTCGATCGGCATGAACTATGCGCTGGCGGCGGCCGAGGAGCTGGCGAAGGAAGGCATCGAGGCGGAGGTCATCGATCTGCGCACGCTGCGCCCGCTCGACGTCGCCACCGTGATCGAATCCGTGAAGAAGACCGGGCGCTGCGTCACCGTCGACGAAGGCTGGCCGCAGTCCGGCCTCGGCGCGGAGATCGCGGCAACCATCATGCAAGAGGCGTTCGATTATTTGGATGCGCCGGTAGCCCGCGTTACCGGCAAGGACGTGCCGATGTCGTACGCGGCGAACCTGGAGAAGCTCGCGCTGCCGTCGGTAGCGGAGGTGATCGAGGCGGCGAAGGCCGTTTCCTATCGGTGAGGCGATGATCCGCAACCCGAACCTGCCGCGCTACGAGGCGCTCATCATCCCGAACGAGGCGCTCGAGGAGGGCGGCGTCGAGGTGCTGCGCGCAGGCATCATCGAGGGCGAGCTGCACGTGACGCTGCGGCCGACGTTCGAGGAGCCGGGCAAGTGGGGCGATCTCCTGTCGGAATTGGTGCGGCGCATCGCCAAGGCATACGCGGCCGCGGGACCAGTGCGCGAGGAGGAGGTCGTGGTGCGCATCCGCGCCGCGTTCGTCGGCGTCGACGAGGCCCCGGCAGCGAAGTCCGGCAAGTCCGCCAAGAGGAAAACGGCGAAGCGCCTTGCCGGCAAGCGGCGGACGAAGAAGCGCGCGCGGCGCTGACATGCCCACCAACATCCTCATGCCGGCGCTGTCGCCCACCATGGAGAAGGGCAACCTCGCCAAGTGGCTCAAGAAGGAAGGCGATCCGGTCAAATCCGGCGACGTGATCGCCGAGATCGAGACCGACAAGGCCACCATGGAAGTGGAGGCGGTGGACGAAGGCACGCTCGCCAAGATCGTGGTGCCCGAGGGAACCCAGGACGTGGCGGTGAACAGCGTGATCGCCGTGTTGGCGGGCGAGGGTGAGGATGCGAAGGCGGTGAAGGCGCCGGCTCCGGGCGGACAGCCGAAGGCCGACGCAAAGCCTGGGCCGGAGCCGAAGCTCGCGGCCGCGCCCGCCCCGGCGAAGCAACCGACGCCGCCTGCTGCGCCGAGCGCGCCGAAGAGTGCGGAGCCGAGGCCGAATGGCCGGGGCGGGCGCATCTTCGCCTCGCCGCTCGCGCGCCGCATCGCCAAGGAGTCGGGGATCGAGCTCTCGGCGCTGCAAGGCTCCGGTCCGCACGGCCGCATCGTGGCCCGCGACATCACCCAGGCGAAAGAGGGCGGCATCACGCCCCGCGCGCCCGCAGCACCCAGTGGCGCGGTTGCGGTGCGCGGCATGGCTGACGAGCAGATCCGCAAGTTCTACGAGGAAGGCAGCTACGAGTTCGTGCCGCACGACGGCATGCGCAAGACGATCGCGCGCCGCCTCGTCGAGTCCAAGCTCACCATCCCGCACTATTATCTCTCGATCGACTGCGACATCGATGTGCTGCTCAAGGCGCGCGAGGAGATCAACGCTGGCGCGCCCGACGCCGGCGGCAAGCCGCGCTGGAAGCTCTCGGTCAACGATTTCGTCATCAAGGCGCTGGCGCTCGCGCTGATCAAGGTGCCGAACGCCAACGTCACCTGGACCGACGCGGGCATGCTCAAGCACAAGCACGCGGACGTGGGGGTGGCGGTGGCGCTTGACGGCGGCCTGATCACGCCCATCATCCGCCACGCCGAGGAAAAGACGCTCGCCGTCATCTCGGGCGAGATGAAGGAGCTTGCGGCCCGCGCCCGGGCGCGAAAGCTCAAGCCGCAAGAATACGAAGGCGGCGCGTCGGCGGTGTCCAATCTCGGCATGTACGGGGTGCGTGAGTTTGCGGCGGTGATCAATCCGCCGCAGTCGAGCATTCTCGCGGTCGGCGCCGGCGAAGAGCGGGCAGTGGTGAAGGACGGCAAATTTGCCGTGGCGAGCGTGATGACCGTGACGCTTTCCGCGGATCACCGCGCCGTGGACGGCGCGGTCGGCGCGGAGCTGCTCGCGGCGTTCAAGGGTTATATCGAGAATCCGGCACTGATGCTGGTGTGACCGCGGCATCGAGCGCGTACGGCAGGGGGAAATATCATGGTGGACGAATCCAGGGTGCGAAGCACGATTACGGTCTATTTCCCGATGTTCATTGCGACGCTGTCGCTGCTGGCCTCGCTCTACAACGGCTATCTCAACAACAAATTCGTCGAGATCATCCGGCAGAACGTCACGCGCGGCGAGTACATCCGCACCTGCAAGGATCTCATCGACGGCTATTTCCTGATCAAGCTGAAGGTCGCGGCACTCGCCGCCGCCGGCGAACGGGAGCGGGCCGGCCGGCCCACCGATACCCTCGGCTATGAGGCGGAAGCCGCCAACGCCGTCAGCCATTTTGCTGCGCTCGGCACGTATCTGGCCAATTTCCAGGACGCGGCGGCACGCGAGCGCTATACGCACCTGTCCTGGGAACTCGCGGCCCTGGTACAGAAGGCACGGGAAAAGTCGCCGGCGGAGGTCGAGAAGCTATTCGACAAGGCCGACGGCATGTTCGGGCAGATGAACGACGACTGCATCAAGACCGTGCACACCACCGTGTGAGGCGAGTGAAAAAAATAGGACATGGCTGACACAAGTTTCGACGTCCTCATTATCGGGGCCGGGCCCGGCGGCTACGTCGCCGCGATTCGCGCCGCACAGCTCGGCTTCAAGACGACGGTCGTCGAGCGCGAGCATCTGGGCGGCATCTGCCTGAACTGGGGCTGCATTCCCACCAAGGCGCTGCTTCGCTCCGCCGAAATCTACCGCTACATGACCCACGCCAAGGACTTCGGCCTTTCCGCCGAGAAGATCGGCTTTGATGCCAAGGCCATCGTCCAGCGTTCGCGGGCGGTTTCCAAGCGGCTCTCGGACGGCGTCGGATTCCTGATGAAGAAGAATAAGATTACGGTGATCGACGGCACCGCGAAGATCACCAAGCCCGGCGAGGTGAAGGTCGAAGGCAAGGGCGCGGGCACGTATCAGGCCAAGCACATCATCGTCGCCACTGGCGCCCGGCCGCGGGTGCTGCCGGGGATCGAGCCCGACAAGAAGCTGATCTGGACCTATTTCGAGGCGATGGTGCCCGAACGGCTGCCGAAATCGCTCTTGGTCATCGGCTCGGGGGCGATCGGGATCGAGTTCGCCTCGTTCTTCCGCGCCTTCGGCACCGAGGTGACGGTGGTGGAGGTGCTGCCGCAGATTCTGCCGGCGGAAGACGAGGAGATCGCCGCGTACGCGCGCAAGCGCTTTGAGAAGCAGGGAATCAAAATCCTAACCAGCGCCAAGGTGACGGCCGTGGAGAAGAAGGGCGATCAAGTCACCGCCGCGATCGACGACGGTAAGGGCGGCAAGCAAAGCATCACGGTCGAGCGGGTGATCTCGGCGGTGGGCGTAGTCGGCAACGTCGAAAACCTTGGTCTCGAAGCACTCGGCGTAAAGACCGAGAAGGGCAGCATCGTCATCGACGGCTTCGGCCGAACCAACGTGGCCGGCATCTATGCCATCGGCGACGTGGCGGGCCCGCCCATGCTCGCGCACAAGGGCGAGCACGAGGGCGTCGTGTGCGTCGAGGCGATCAAGGGGCTGAAGCCGCACCCCCTCGACAAGAACAAGATTCCGGGCTGCACCTACTGCGATCCGCAGATCGCCTCGGTCGGCCTCACCGAGACGCGCGCCAAGGAGGGCGGGCGGCAGGTCAAGATCGGCCGCTTCCCGTTCCTCGGCAACGGCAAGGCGATCGCGCTCGGCGAGTCGGAAGGCCTGGTGAAGACCATCTTCGACGCCAAGTCGGGCGAGCTATTGGGCGCGCATCTCGTGGGCGCGGAAGTGACGGAGCTGATCCAGGGCTTCGTCATCGCCATGAACTGCGAGACCACCGAGGAGGAGCTGATCCATTCGGTGTTCCCGCATCCGACGCTGTCGGAAATGATGCACGAGAGCGTGCTCGACGCGTACGGGCGGGCGATCCATATATAAGTGCTATAAGGCTCGCCCATGGCCGTCGTGCTCGACATGAGAAGCCGCGAGGCCCGCCCGCGCCACCCGGAAAAGGCCGCGCGGCCGGACACCTACGCGCCACCCAAGCCCGACTGGCTACGCGTGCGCGCGCCCGGGCCGGGCGCCTTCGCCGAGACCAATCGCATCGTGCGCGAACACGGGCTGCACACGGTGTGCGTCGAGGCGTCGTGCCCTAACATCGGCGAGTGCTGGGCGGTGCGCCACGCCACCTTCCTCCTCATGGGCGACGTGTGCACGCGCGCCTGCGCGTTCTGCAACGTCAAGACCGGGATGCCGGACATGCTCGACGCGCACGAACCGGAGAAAGTGGCGGAAGCCACGGCGAAGCTCGGCTTGAAGCACGTGGTGGTGACATCGGTTGATCGCGACGATCTAGGCGACGGCGGCGCCGAGCATTTCGCCCGCACCATCCGCGCGATCCGTGTCGCCAGCCCCGGCACCACCATCGAGGTGCTGACGCCGGACTTCCTGCGCAAGGAAGGTGCGCTCGAGGTGGTGGTGGCCGCCAAGCCCGACGTGTTCAACCACAATCTCGAAACCGTGCCGTCGCTGTATCTGACGGTGCGGCCCGGCGCGCGCTATTTCCACTCGATCCGGCTCCTGCAGCGGGTGAAGGAGCTCGATCCCGCGATCTTCACCAAGTCCGGCATCATGGTCGGTCTCGGCGAGGAGCGGAACGAGGTGCTGCAAGTGATGGACGACCTGCGCTCGGCGGACGTGGATTTCCTGACCATCGGCCAGTACCTGCGGCCTTCGCCGAAGCATCACGAAGTCAACCGCTACGTGCCGCCGGAGGAGTTCGCGGCACTGAAGACGATTGCCTATGCGCGCGGCTTCCTCATGGTGTCGTCGTCGCCGCTTACCCGCTCGTCGCACCACGCCGGCGAGGATTTCGCGCAACTGCGCGCTACGCGCCAGGCCAAGCTCGGGCGCTGACGCGACTTTCATGCCTTCGTTCCGCACCACGCGGCAGGTGCAGCACACGGCCGCACAAATGTTCGATCTGGTAGCGGACGTGGAGCGCTATCCAGAGTTTGTGCCGCTCTGCCAATCGCTGAAGGTGCGCCGGCGATCGCAAGCGGGTGAGGGGACGGAGACCCTCGTTGCCGACATGACCGTCGCCTACGGGCCGGTGCGCGAGAGCTTCACCAGCCAAGTCACCCTCGACCGGCCACACCTCGCGATCCTGGTGGAATACCTCGACGGGCCGTTCGAGCACCTGGAGAACCGCTGGCGCTTCCGCCCCGAGGACGACAAGGCCTGCGAGGTGGATTTTTTCATCGCCTACGAGTTCCGCTCGCGTGCGCTCGGCGTGCTGATGGGGGCCGTGTTCGACAAGGCGTTTCGGCGTTTTGCCGAGGCGTTCGAGCGCCGCGCCGACGAGGTTTATCGCTAAGACTTCGCGAGCTTCTCCAGGAGCGCGAACGCCGCGAGTGCCGAGCGCCGGCGCACCTCGCCGCGCCTGAGGTTGCCGAGGCGCAGCTCCTCGTGGAGCGTTTTGTCGTTGCGGGCGGCGGCGATGTGCACGAGGCCGACGGGCTTGTCCGCGCTGCCGCCGTCGGGGCCCGCGATGCCGGTGATCGATAGGGTGTAATCCGCCTTGGAGTTCCTGAGCGCACCTTCGGCCATGGCGCGGGCGGTCTCTTCGCTCACGGCGCCGAAGCGGCCGATCGTATCGGCGGGCACGCCTAGCTCCTGCTGCTTTGCCGTATTGGAATAGGTGATGTAGCCGCGATCGAACACGTGCGAGCTGCCGGCAATCTCGGTGAGCGCCGCAGCGACGAGGCCGCCGGTGCAGGACTCGGCGGTGGCGAGGCGCAGCTTCTTTCCGGTGAAATAATCGAGCGCCCTGGCAGCGGCGTCGTGCAGCTCCTTGTCGAACCAGTCCTTCATTCCGCGCCCCAAGGCAACCGGATGGTGGCGCTCGCCTGCGCCGCGATGCCTTCGCCGCGGCCGAGAAAGCCGAGCCCCTCCGTGGTCGTCGCCTTGACGCCGACCTGACCGATTTTGATCCCCGCGATTCTTGCGATCGAGGCCCGGATCGCGTCGCGGTGGGGGCCGACCTTCGGCGCCTCGCACAGCACCGTGGCGTCGAGGTGGGCGATACGGCCGCCGCGCCATTTCACCAACGCGACCGCGTGGGCAAGGAATTGATCAGAGGGCGCGCCGCGCCAGCACGCCTCGGATGGCGGGAAATGATGGCCGATATCGCCCTCGGCGATCGCGCCAAGGACCGCGTCGGTGAGCGCGTGCAGGAGCACGTCGGCATCGGAATGGCCGATCAGGCCCTTGCCGTGGGGGATCTTCACGCCGCCAAGCATGATGTGATCGCCCGGTTCAAAGGCGTGAATGTCGAAGCCCGTGCCGGTCCGCACGTCGCCAAGGGCAAGGGCGTCGATGGCTGCGGCGCGGGCGAAGTCGTCCGACGTAGTGAGCTTGAGATTGCCCGCTTCGCCCATGAAGGTCGCAACGGAAACGCCCGCCCATTCCATGAGCGCCGCGTCGTCGGTGAAGTCGTTTCGTCCCTCCCGCGCGGCGCGACGGTGGGCGTCGAGGAGCGGTGAGAAGGCGAATGCCTGCGGCGTCTGCACGGCGCGAAGTTCCTCGCGCGCCACGGTTTCGATGACGCGGCCGGCGGCGTTCACCCTCTTGATGGTGTCGTTCACCGCCAGCACCGGAATTGCGGCGCCGCTTTCGCGCGCGGCAGCAAGTGCGCGATCGAGGAGGGCCCACGAGGCAAGCGGCCGGGCCGCGTCGTGCACGAGCACCCATGCCGGGTTCTCCCCGGACAGGGCCTCGAGCCCGGCCCGTACCGAAGCTTGGCGCGTTGCGCCACCCGCAACCGGCGAGAGGCAGTCGATCCCGGCCGCAGCGGCACGGAAGTCCGCCTCGTCGGCGGGATGGATCACGGGCTGGACCGCGTCGATGCCTGGGTGGGCGGCGAAAAGGCGCAGGACACGGCGCAGCACCGGCTCCCCGCCCAAGGGGCGATACTGCTTCAGCCCGCCCGCGCGCTCGCCCCTGCCGGCGGCAACGATGATCGCGGCGCTTTGCATCGCTCTTCGGCTTTCCCGCGCAACTCCGCGCTAGCGCTTCCTATAAACCAACCTGTGCGCTTTTCCTGGTGCGGCGCACAATCCTCTTGCGGCGCGCGCTGCTTTGATTAAGATGTGGGCAGGAAATTAGATGCCTAATTTGTGTGCGCGAGGCCCTGTCTTGCAACCCATTGAATCCTCTGCATTTGCAATCGGCCCGCATGCCATTGCCGCGCGTGCGTTTCTCGCGCCCATGGCGAGTATCACCGATCTGCCGATCCGTCGGGTGGCCACGCGTCTCGGCGCCGGACTCGTCATCTCCGAGATGATCGCGAGCGAGTGGCTCGCCTCCGGCGATGCGGACGCGGTGCTCCGGGCGGAAGGCGACGGCGTCGGGCTGCACGTGATCCAGCTCGCCGGCTGCGAGGCGAAGTGGCTCGCCGAAGGCGCCCGCATTGCCGAGGCCGCGGGTGCCGACGTGATCGATCTCAACATGGGTTGCCCGGCCAAGCG
>Ga0209118_1001305_pt1 | contig 11781 bp, 7 predicted proteins | sample BlaSpr_A8_Ref_M1_FD_187988 | JGI IMG/M metagenome (GOLD analysis project Ga0209118, IMG submission 187988) | Forest soil microbial communities from Thunder Bay, Ontario, Canada - Black Spruce, Ontario site 2_A8_Ref_M1 (SPAdes) (version 2) | ecosystem: Environmental > Terrestrial > Soil > Boreal...
GGTAGTGGCTGACCGAAGTGGACGGCACGATTCCCAGGGCGTACACGGGGAAGCCGATTTTCTGCAGATAGGCGGTGTCTCGTACTCCCCCATCGATCACTGCGCCGGAAAAATCGCGCGATGCCATGGCCGTTCCCATCAAGCCACCCATACCCGCAATGTCGGCGCCGTCTTCGACCACCATGACGTAGACGGAATTCGCCGACCCCTGGTCGATCGCCGCAAGCATCCCCTTGAGCGCGTCCGGATCATGATTGCTTTCTTTCTTCAACATCACCGTCAGTGCAAATCCGGCAAATTTCGTCGGGAAAATCGGCCGCATGCGATGCGACATGTACATCTTGTGTCCGCTGATCTGTTCCAGGGCATCGGAAACGGAAGCGGCTTCGACGTGCCGGAATCCTTCCAGCAAGGAAGCTTCTTCAGCCGATTTCGCAGCTTCTTGCCTTGCTTTCGCGGAAGGCGGCCAGGCCCATCCCGCGACTCCCACGAGGAAAAGAGCTACAGCGAGAAGTGCTCCGCAGGCAAGGGCGCGGCGAAAAAAACGAACGAATCTGCTCATGGACTCCTCCAGGAAGACAGTCTGAACCGCGGACTCTAACACTATTTTGCGCGGGCGGTAGAGGCTCGCATACTCGAAACCAGAGGCTCCAATCGCGGGAACGCTAATACCTAGCCGCCCCATTCGAATTTCGCCGCGGAGGAACAGGTTGACACGCGCTACTCAATGAGATATCACGGCGTTCCATTGTGAGCGTGAATTTTTTATAATCCCACGGTTATTTGCAACTGCTGAAAGTTCACAGGGAGCGCGACAAAGCCGGTATCTGCCGCCACGAACCAAATGTTCGCCATCCGTTCGCACACCGGGGTCAGCAAGAGGGCAGCTTTCATCTTGCATTCCTCGCACCGCTTTTTCTACGCAGCGATTGTTGCAGTACTCTTTGCTGCTTGCGCATTGCGGATGCCAGCCGGAGCGCAGAGGGGAAATCCTGCCGCGAGAAAAAATCAGCCTGGCCGTTCTGCCGTGGCGGATGGCCGCAAAATGTTCGAATCGGTTTGTGCCACCTGCCACGGCCTGGACGGGCGAGGCGGCGAGCGCGGGCCGAATGTCGCCACACGCGCCGTAGTTCAGCAACTGTCCGACGCGGAGACTCTGCGCATCCTGCAGGCGGGAATCCCGGCGACGGGGATGCCCGCGTTTGGAGCGCTGGGCGTGCCGACGCTCAAGGCCGTGATGGGCTATTTGCGAGTTCTTCAGGGAGGAAGCAAGGCTATGTTTATTCCTGGCGATCCGCAAAGAGGCAAGTCGCTTTTCTTCGGAAAGGCGGGCTGCGCGAACTGCCACATGATCAACGGGGAGGGTGGATTTTTCGGTACCGATTTGTCTTCCTACGGTTCGAATGCCTCGATAGAAGAAATTCGAAGCGCGATTGCCGATCCCAATAAGGACCTGGACCCGCGGGCCAGAACCGTGCTTGTGACCACCCGGGAAGGCCGCCAATTCACGGGTATCGCCCGCAACGAAGATAATTTTTCACTGCAATTGCAGTCGCTCGATGGAACCTTCCATCTGTTCGCGAAATCGGACCTCGAGCATCTCGAATATCAGCCAATATCGCTGATGCCTTCGGATTACGGCTCCGTGCTGGGCGCCAGCGAACTAAATGATTTGGTTAGCTATCTCATTCGAACCGCGCAAGCAACAAAACTAACACAAGCCCCCGGAACAAATTCAAAGCCCGAAAAAGAGGACGACTGACCGCTGGCATGACACTTGATGTTGCTTCTTTTCGCGTCGTCAGGAATTTCGAACGCAGAGGTACATTTTCAAAACGGGGCCTCGGAAATGAAAGGAGCATCGTTCTTCCGTGGTGGCGCGAAGTTGGGGAGGTGGATTGCCCTGAAGTGACCGGAATCAAATCAAAGCTGCTCGTTACGCCTGTGTGACGCCCTAAACCAACTGCCGTTCCGATTCCAAGAATTGCATTTCCAATCTAACTCAGGGCGTGTTTCAGGCGCTTCGCGGTTTTCTGCAATTGACGCTTGAGAGCATCGACTTGCTTCGATATATCATCGAGCTCTCTTTTAGCCAGCGATCCTGCTTTCGCAACCTTTTGAACACCGCGATCCGCTTTGCCCATCGCAGTCCCAATTCCCACCGCAACACGCGTGAGCTTACTTTTTCTAGCCATCGTAGTCCTCCATTCGGGATGGAGCCATCCTATACCCGAACGATTCCAAGAGTCATTAACATAACGGGTTGTTGCCCAACAGGCTTGATTCGAGCGGATAGCCTGGTGCACAATTTCAGCCCGGTGAGAATCGTAATCCTTTTCGATTGTCCCAGTCTCGCGCACCCTGCCGAGACAAGATATACAGGATGAAGAAATGCAAAAGAGTGCTCAAGCGCCGACTGAGAGCAGCCCCATGAGACGGTTCTGGGGTCTGATTGTCCCGGTTTTGCTTCTATGGTTGTGCGTCGCGGGCACGCTCCGCGCGCAGTGGAATCCCCTGAACCCAGTCCTCTCAGTTCAACGGGAATCCGACGGAGTGCAACTGACGCTGCAAAACGGAACGTTGAAGCTGCAAGTGTGCTCCGACTCCATCATTCGAATGCGGTTTTTGCCCGCGACGCAATTTCCATCTCGTCCGGAATTCGTGGTGATTAAAGACAGTTGGCCCACAACGAAGTGGGAAATGCAGCCCTCCGAGGACGCCATCGTACTGAGCACTTCGCACCTGAAACTCGTCGTTGCGCGCAAGGACAGCAGTGTCACCTTCCAGGATTCCGCCGGTAAGACGCTGTTCGAGCAGAATGAAGTCAGCATGACTCCGGCTGTGGTCAATGGCGAACAGACCTATCACGCAGAGCTTTATTCGAAACTTTGGGGCTCCTATGAGTCCTTTTACGGGCTCGGACAGCATCAGTCGAGCGTCTGGAACTACCGAGGCGAGGCCGTAGACCTCTCGCAGGACAACACCAACATCAGCATTCCTTTCGTTCTGTCGAGCAACGGCTATGGAATTTTCTGGAACAATCCGTCGCGCAGCCGCTTCAACAATCGCTTTCTGAATGCGCTCTATTTGAGCTCGGAAGTGGCCGATGTGTTGGACTACTATTTTCTCTATGGCCCTGAATTCGACAAGATCATCGGCGGATATCGTGAACTTACCGGTGCGCCGCCGATGTTCGGCAAATGGGCCTACGGATTCTGGCAATGCAAGAATAAATACAACACTCAGGAAGAGTTGCTCGCCGTCGCTCGCAAGTACCGGCAACTGCACATCCCCGCCGACAACATCGTGCAGGACTGGTTCTGGTGGTACACCATGGGTGAACCGGTGTTCGACAAATCCCGCTATCCCGATCCCCCAGGGATGGTGGAAGACCTCCACAAGAACAAATTCCACTTGATGATTTCCTTCTGGCCTTACTTCCGTCCAGGCACGAAAACCTATGAAGACATGGACAAGCGCGGCTTTTTCATCGACAAGACAAAGGTTGGCGCCTTTCATCCAGCGGGAATGGGCCTGTACGATGCGTTCAATCCCGAGGCGCGAACGTATTACTGGAACTTGATGGACCAGGCGCTCTTCAAGATTGGTGTGGACGCCTGGTGGTTGGATACCACCGAACCAGAAACCGAGGATCGCGAAACCAACATTCTGGCGACGAACAAGACGTACCTCGGTAATGGCGCAAGGTACGCCAACATGTTCCCGTTGATGACGACAAGCGCCGTTTATCAGGGCCAAAGAGGCGCATCCGGCAAAAAGCGAGTTTTCATTCTTTCGCGTTCCGCGTTCGCGGGCGCGCAGCGCAATGCTGCCGCTGTCTGGTCGGGAGACATAAATTCGGACTGGGTATTTTTCAAAAAACAAATACCCGCGGGACTGAATTATTCGATCTCTGGCCTTCCATACTGGACGACGGACATTGGAGGATTCGTCTCGGGCAATCCCGACGACGCGGAGTACCGGGAGTTGTTCATTCGCTGGTTTCAATTCGGCACGTTCAATCCGCTGCTGCGAGTGCACGGAACGCGTTCCACGAACCAGAATGAATTGTGGTCCTACGGTCCCGACGCGCAGAAAATCCTCGTAAGCTATGACACGCTTCGCTACCGGCTGCTGCCTTACATCTATTCCATGGCGTGGATGACCACCAGCCAGGGCTACACGCCCATGCGCGGATTGGTGATGGATTTCCGCACCGATGCGCGCACCGCCAGCATTGGCGACCAATTCATGTTCGGCCCAGCCTTCCTGGTGAATCCCGTCACTGAACCTGGCGCGAATACGCGGCGCGCGTATCTGCCGAAGGAGAAATGGTACGACTTTTGGACCGGCACATCTGTGGATGGTCCGCGCACGGTTGATGCTGCCGCGCCGATCGAAAAACTCCCGCTTTTTGTGCGGGCAGGATCGATCGTTCCGATGGGCCCGGAGAAGGAATGGTCCACCGAGAAGCCGGAAGATCCCATGGAATTGCGCATCTATCGCGGAGCGGATGGCGATTTCACCCTCTACGAGGACGAGGACGACGGTTACAACTATGAAAAGGGTGCTTACGCCACGATTCAGTTCCATTGGAACGAAATGAAACTGGCTTTGACGATCGCCGAGCGCAAAGGCGAGTTTCCGGGGATGCTGACCGAGCGCAGCTTTCAAGTTGTCTTCGTCGGCGAGAACCACGGAGTTGGCATCATGCCCGAAGGCAAACCGGACAAGGTTGTGCACTACGCCGGCAAGCAATTGATCGTCACGCCGTAGAATCTCGTTTTCGAGGACGCCCAAGCGCAGCAGCTTCGCTTCATCCGCACGATGCTGGCCCTTCTGGGGGTTTCCGCTTGCTTCCACTCACGTGAAACCCCAGGACTGGAACCCTGTGTCCTCGCAGATTCCCTGACATGGCCCGGATACACTCTTAGCCTACCTTCCGCAGTTTTTAGTACCTTGAAGATTTTTTAAGCACAATCCTGCTCGGAGCAGTGGGAAAGTGCTTTTGTTTGTGTGCAAGTGTTATGAGTTCTGCCGTTGCTTGCTCGAAATGTGCGTGTAGTGACGACCAACCCTCTTGATTTTATCTCGTCGATTCGTAGCATCGCGTTATGTATCTGCGACGCTGCTATCGACGCAAGGATGGCAAACGTCACGCCTACTGGGCGTTGGTGGAGAGTTACGGAACCAATCGAGGCCCCCGGCAACGCGTCGTAGCGTGGTTGGGAGTAATGGACGAGCGGGGCCGCTTGGCTCTGTCGGAGCGCGGAACGCCAAGCCAAGGAACAAGCGATGCACGAACGCTTCGAGAAGCGGATCGAAGAAGGTTTAGTGAAGATCACCGCAAGTTGTGGCAAACGTCGGCAGAAATCGGGCGCCGTGGAGCGTCGCGTGGGACGGCTCCTGGAACGGAACACCCGAGCGGCGCGCTTGTTCAACGCGCAGGTGGAGGTGGATGACCAGGCTTCACGCAACTACGCTGGACGAAGGTGGAAAGTTGGCGGGAATGGGCGCGCCGGAGTGAAGGCTGCTACCTGTTGCGCGGCAACGTGATCGACTGGACGCCGGAAGAGTTGTGGCGCGCTTACGTGCAACTCACCGAAGCTGAGGCCGCCTTTCGCGTGCATAGGTCGGACTTACAGATCCGGCTGGTATGGCACCATCGAGAGCATCGTGTTGGTGCACATATCCTAGTGTGCTTTCTAGCCTATGTGTTGTGGAAGACGCTGGCCGCCAGCTGCCGTCAAGGCGGACTCGGCGATGAACCGCGGCAAGTCTTTGAAGAACTCTGTGAAATCTCCTTGGTAGACGCAACAGGATTCGTTGGTGCTCGGTGGGCTGGCTGATGCAGCGCTTGCGTACCTCCAGGCCATTGCGCGTGGGCAAGACCACGCCACCCGCTCCTCGCCGCTACTGCGGCGGAACGGGGTTGACCATGAATGTCCCGTAGACGCTGTCTTGGAAAACATTGAACTCACTCGGCCCAGTCTACGGAGCCGTCGGCCCGGTTATCGAGACCGTGGCGGCCTGGCCCGTCAGACGACCACGGATAATCGCTTCACCCAGACGACGAACCAGGCACTTTTTTATGTACCCGGAGGTACTGGTCGTACACGGGGAGTACGACCGCGAGCAAAGGAGGCAAAACCACGTATTCAAATGGATTTTCAATGGAAGAGAAGTAGGAGGCCAACTTTTTCGTCGCGGGCCTTACTCACGGCTGGAAGCAGTCCACTACATTCAAACGGGTAGACCAGTGGAACAATCTCACTACGCAGATGATGGTCGGGGCCTATCGTTACCGTGTAGTTTGGATCGGAGAATGGATCCTGAGCGGCGATGCTGAGCAGATCCTGATTCGTGATGCCCGGGCCGCTGCCGTCCGTGTTAGGCTGCGCATACAGCGCGCGAGGCGCCCTTGAGTGTACGAGTCAATTGTGGAGGGGTTCAATAGCTCGCTCAACCTGAGGGGTATGACTTCCATGTTGTTTAAGTCGTCGGCCAGGTCATAGGTGTACCCGTTCCACTGGAGGGGAGCAGGACCGCTAGTGCTGGGATGTTCATGTGAATTCATCCCAAAAAGGGTCGCGTTCCGGTCTTGCGAAGGTGGGAAGCGCAGAGGAACCGAAGTGTAAAGCGCGGCATTTATAGGCTGCGACTTCTCAATTGTAAATCCGGTGTTTGCCTCAATTATGCATCCAGTGTTTACCTCATTTGTCGCCACCTTGCTCCAAGCAGTACTAGAGTCGAGGTGAGCAGTCTTCGAAAAAAGCTGCTTGACATGGATGCCGATTCAGGTGTCTCATTTTTGCCAGAACTGGGGATAAATCGATTTATTGAATTCGTCTTCCGAATGTTCCCCGGGCTTGACCTCGAGGTGAATGACGATGCGCTGCAAACTCCTGCTGTCCGTTCTTCTTTCTCTCTGTGCCACCTCCGCCTACGCCCAGTTCGGCGCCAGTATCCAAGGCACGGTCGTGGACTCATCGGGCGGCGCGGTGGTCGGCGCGACTGTCACGGTGACAAATCCGGACACCGGCATCAGTAAGACCACGGTCACCGCCGACACCGGATTCTATCGGGTTTCGGCCCTCGTTCCCGGCAAGTACACCATTTCCGTGGAAGCAGCAGGCTTTAAGAAAGAAGTGACCAAAGGCGTTTTCGTGAGCGCCGAAGAACTAACGGGCCATGACATTGTATTGCAGCCTGGAGCAGTCACCGACTCGGTGACAGTCAGTGGAGACGCAATTACACTCAACAGTGAGAACGCTAATGTTGCGGGCTCCATCTCGGCACAGGATATCCAGCGCCTACCCGAGGTAGGGCGCGACCCCTACGAACTGCTTCGCCTGGCGCCGGGCGTGTTGGGAGATAATGCCCGCGGCGGGGCGACCAACAACGCCACTTTTCTTCCCGGGACCGAGCAGCTGGGTGGCGCTTCTAACACCGGTATATTCCAGACCGAAAACCAACCGCAAATTAGCGCCAACGGCCAGCGCGTCTCCAGCAACAACTACGAAATCGATGGGGTGAGCGTGAACAGCCTGGGGCTAGGCGGCGCGGCCGTCGTAACCCCCAGCCAGGAATCCGTCAAGGAGATCAAGGTCATTACCAGCACGTACTCCGCCGAGGATGGCCGAAACTCTGGGGCTCAAATTAAGGTCATTTCGCAAAACGGTACGAACCAATTCCATGGGAGCGGTGTGGTGCTTTTCGATGACAAGGGCCTGAATGCGTTCAATAAATTCTACGGTCCAACGAATATTCCCGCCAGCATGCTTACCTGCCAGGACAATACTAAGGTCTTTGCCAGCAGATGCCCCGAGAGAGTTGACACGAAACAGCGGCTTTTCGGCGGCAGCCTGGGAGGTCCCGTCCTCAAGGACAAGCTCTTCTTCTTTTTCTCCTATGAGGGGCTTCGACGGAATGACACAACTTTTACGAATGAATGGATAGAGACCCCTGAATTTCGGACTTATGTGCACCAGGTGCGCCCAGGTAGTTTGGCGGACCGGCTCTTCAGCCTTCCCGGTGCTCTCCCGCGCGTCGTCACTGGCGGTTTGACTCCGCCGAGTCCGCCGAACGGCAACGCTGTGCAGGGTAAGCTCGGGCTGAGCTATGACATTGGCTCGATCAACGTTCCGCAAGGCCAAAAGGTTGGTGCGACACAGACATTTGATGGCATTCCCGATGTGACGTACGCCAATGTGGCCTCTCCCAACACGACCAGCGGCAACCAGTATCACGGACGTGCAGATTACAACCGCGGAAATGATCAATTGGCATACAGCGGTTACTTCGTCCCTTTGAACAATTTCGGAGGTGGCCCTCGCCCCTTCATGGACCAGCCATTCCAGCCGAGAAACAGCGCATCGATGGCAACCTGGATCCATATCTTCTCGGCAACTCTTCTCAATGAAGGTAGATTCAGCTTCACCCGCTTCCATGATGACGAATTCAGTATTTTGGACAAGGCCTCGCTAGCGATCCCAAAGCTCGACACCAACGGGTTTAACTTTGTAGGTGGCCCCGGCTTAGGGCTCCCCGGCGGCGGCGGCTTGCAGTACGGAATCGATCGCAGCGTGCCCAAGATTCTCGTCGAGAATACCTATGAATTCCGCGATACAGTGAGCAAACAACTCGGCAACAAGTTCTTGAAGTTTGGAACCCAGATTATCCGCGAACAGGACAACAGTCTCCGACGGCAGGCCGCGCGCCCGGAGTTCGCCTTTGACAACATCCTTTCCTTGGCGAACGACGCTCCTTTCTTCGAGAACGCCGCCGACATCAATCCCCTCACCGGAGGCACTCCGAATAGCCACTTTTATTTTCGCGAAACTTCTTATAACTTCTTCGTGCAGAACGACTGGAAATTCCGAAAGAATCTCACTCTCAATTTGGGTTTGCGGTACGAGTACACCACACCGATCAGCGAAAAGAACGGTCACCTCAGCAATTACATCCCTGGCCCAAACGGTATTATCGATGGCCATGTCGCCCCGGTGAGCCAGCTCTATGATTCGAATAAGAAGAACTTTGCGCCTCGCCTCGGATTTGCATGGTCTCCCACTCGATTCAATAGCAAAGCTGTGGTTCGAGGAGGTTGGGGAATCAGCTATGACCGCGACTTCTTCAATCTCTTTACCAATGCCCGTTTTAATCCGCCTTTTGCCACCGCCGGGATCGGGCTGTGCTGCGATCCTAGCGGCGGGATTCTCTACGCATTTGCCAGCCCAAGTGATCCTCTGACCTATCCCGCCAACCCGGCATTGCAGAGCGGCATTGATCCCGTAACCGGGGGTTTGCTGGCGCCCACGCCCACAAAGTTACCTGGGGGTTTCGTCCGTAATGACCAATACATCGAAATCGACGGTTCCCCGAAGCACGTGCCCTCCACCTACATCTATAACTATTCTTTGCAGATTGAATATCAGGCTCTCCACAATTTGTTCGTTTCCATCGGTTATGAGGCCAGCACGGGACATCACTTAGTCCGCACCATCGATATGAACCGCTTCACGCCGGGTGACTCCTTCGACTGCAATCTCCAATCCCAAGGCTGTGCCAACAACAAGGATATGGTCCAGGAGGCGGATATCAACGGTAATCCGATCACACCGCGCTTGACGGGGAACCCTAATTTTGATCGCATCTTCTTCCCCCTTGCGGACGTCAATTCGGATTTCAACGCGCTGCTCGTTCACGTCAGCAAGGTGTACGCCCACGGATTCTCGATCGATGGCAGTTATCGGTGGAGCAAGAGTATCGACACGGCCTCGTTTGGCCGCGGGGCACAGCAAGCCGATCCCAGTCAGCAGAATCTTGATCGTGGTCCTTCCGACTTCGATGTGAAGCACCAATTTGTGCTCTATGGTTTGTGGGATCTACCGTTCCCTAAGTTTGCGAAGGGCTATCTGGGCAAAGCTCTTGGCGGATGGCAGATTAATGGTGTTTTCACGGCCCACAGCGGTTTCCCGTGGACACCCCAACAGGGCTGCTGTTTCTTCGGAACGCCGGGCAGCGCCGCAAATGACATCAATGGTGACGGCATTGGCAACGATTTTCCGACGCAATGGGACGGGAAGGGCGGAGTCGGTTCATCAAATCAGAGTTTCATTAATGGTGTCTTCCCCAAAGATACGGCGCACCCGAACGGCGGCTTCGATTACTTCAATATAGCCCCAGGCGGTGCTTGCCCGAATTTTCCGGCAAACTGCATTACCGCCAGGAAGCGCGGGCCGGACGGCATTGGGCGCAACAGGTTCCGCGGGCCCGGCTACCGTCAAATTGACATGACCTTGGGCAAGCACACACTACTTCCCAGTTCCACTCATCTCGGCGAAGCGGCGGCGTTAGACCTCCGCGCCAATTTTTTCAACATCTTCAACATGCTGAATTTGCCTCCGTTCCAAACCGGTGGCCAAAGCAACACCGACTTCACCAATTCCAATGACTTTGGTCACGCGCTCTCTGGTCTCGCCGGGCGCGTGATTGAGTTCCAAATTCGGCTGAGCTTCTAGCCTAGCTGGCCTACCGAAAACAACCGGGGGCGGCGTCTCCGCGGTAAGTCTTCCTTCACGGATCGCGGAACACGGATCACGAACCAGTCCGCAACAGTCACCAGTCACGAATCGCCGGTCACGAATCACGAGCCATTGCTCGCCAGGACTTCCCCCGGCCATTTTCTCATCGCTGAGCCAGAGATCGGGGACGTTAGCGGAGCCGAACCGAAGAATGCCATCGAGCGTGGCGCACCCTATTCAAATCGAAAACGACTCTTTTCGGTGCTAAATTCATATCCGCCAACAGCTTCGAGAGAAACTTAAAATTTTCAATCGAACACTACTGACCACTGAAAACTGAATACTGAATACTGAATACTGATTACTGATTACTGATTACGGATCACTGCCTCATGCCGGCCCGCCAATGATGTGAAACTTCATGAAGTTCGTCGTCCCACGAATGCCCATCGGTGTGCCCGCCACAATCCCGATCACGTCGCCCTTGCGCACCAGCCGCTCATCCAGCAGGCGTTTCTCCGCGACTTTGGCCAGCCCGTCTACCTTTTGCACGTCCTGAATCTTCCTGGGCAGCGCGCCCCAAATCAGCGCCATTCGCCGCCGCGTCTCCGCTTCCGGCGAGAACGCGACAATCGGCACCAGCGGGCGGTAGCGCGACACCAGCCGCGCCGTAAATCCGCTGTGCGTAAACACCGCGATCAGTTTCATGTGCAGTTCGCGCGAAGCGTGGCACACCAGCTCCGCGACGGTTTCCGCCACTTTCAATTGCTCCTGGGGCGCCGGCCGCGGAAATTCCCGGATGCTCGCTTCCGCCTCTTCGATGATGCGGGCCATCATGCCAACGGCCTCAACCGGATACTTCCCCGATGCGGTTTCCGCCGAAAGCATCACCGCGTCCGAGCCGTCGAAAATCGCATTGGCCACGTCCGAGGCTTCCGCGCGAGTCGGCCGCGGGTTCTCCGTCATCGATTCCAGCATCTGCGTCGCCGTAATCACCGGACGCCGGAACTCCCTGGCTCGCGAAATAATCGTTTTCTGAACCACCGGCACGCGCTCCGGATTCATCTCCACGCCAAGGTCGCCCCGCGCCACCATCACGCCATCGGAGGCCCGCAGGATCGCGTCGAGATTATCGATAGCCTCCGGCTTCTCGAGCTTCGCGATCACCGGAGTGTCTCTCCCCGCGCGGCGAATCAACTGTTTCGCCAACAGCACGTCTTCCGGGCGCCGCACGAAGCTCACCGCAATGTAATCC
>Ga0209118_1001306_pt1 | contig 11781 bp, 10 predicted proteins | sample BlaSpr_A8_Ref_M1_FD_187988 | JGI IMG/M metagenome (GOLD analysis project Ga0209118, IMG submission 187988) | Forest soil microbial communities from Thunder Bay, Ontario, Canada - Black Spruce, Ontario site 2_A8_Ref_M1 (SPAdes) (version 2) | ecosystem: Environmental > Terrestrial > Soil > Boreal...
CACGTCAAGCTCGCGCGCAACGAAGCGGATCTCGCTGCGCTGGAGCGCTACGCCGCCGACGCTGCGAAGTTCGGTCTTGAGCTGCAGATGATGGGCCGCAAGCGCGTACGCGACGAGTATCCGTGGCTCAGCGAGAACGTCGTCGGCGGTTCGCTGGCGGCCGACGATGGCCACGCCAATCCACGCCTGGTCGCGCCGGCCTTCGGGCGCGCCGCGCGCGCTGCAGGCGCTGACCTCCGGGAGTTCGCGCGGGTGGTCGAGATGGCACGGGACGGACCGCGATGTCGGGTGCGCTGCGCCACCGGCCTCGAGGTGTCTGCGAGCTTCCTCGTCAACACCGCGGGCGCTTGGGGAGGCGAGATCGCGGGCGCCTTCGACGAGCCGGTTCCGATCGAAACCACGGCGCCCAATATGCTGGTCACCGAGCCGCTGCCGTCTTTCATCACCCGCTCGGTTGGAGTTTGCGGCGGCGACGTCTACCTGCGGCAGGTGGCGCGCGGCAACGTGGTGTTCGGGGGCGGCGACGGTTGGGTTGACTTAAGCCTCGAGCGCTCGCGACCGTCGAGCGAAACGTCGGCGCGCGCCATCGACAAGGCGCTCGAGTTGGTTCCGGCGCTCAAATCGGCGCTGGTGATCCGAAGCTGGAGTGGAATCGAAGGCGCCATGCCGGACGACATTCCAGTGATCGGCTTCAGCCGCACCACGCCGAATCTGATCCATGCCTTCGGCTTCTCCGGACACGGCTTTCAACTTGGCCCGGTGATCGGTATCATCATTGATGAGCTCGTCAGAACGGGAGCATCACCAAGCCCGCTTGGCGCGTTCGACATCGGTCGTTTCCACGGCGCCGCCGACCCGCGACACGCTTCGGCGGCGAACCCCGAGCAAGAAGGAGCAAAGCGATGAGGTATTTTGCATCGATGGCCGCCGGCTTCGTTGGCGCGCTGCTGCTTGCAGCAGTCGTACCCGCGCAAGCCGAGAAAGCGCTCAACGTCGGCATGGCGGCCGCCGATCTGGGGTCGCTCGACCCGCATCGCACCGCGACGACGCCGGACAAGGCAATCATCGGCTGGATGTTCAACGGACTGGTCCGCTTCAAGCCGGGGACGATGAACCCGGAAGCGATCGAGCCCGATCTCGCCCAAAGCTGGGACGCGTCGCCCGACCAACTCACCTGGACCTTTCACCTGCGCAAGGGAGTCCAGTGCAACAACGGCTACGGCGAGCTCGGCGCCGACGACGTGGTGTTCTCGCTGAAACGGGCGAGCGATCCCAAGATCTCGTCGTTCTCCTCGGACTACGCCGACGTCGCCTCGATCGAGGCGCCGGATGCCGCCACGGTCCAACTCAAGTTCAAGCGACGGCCGCCCAGCGTCCTCGGCATCCTCACTAACTACCAGGGCGGAAACATCGTTTGCAAAAAGGCCATGGAGAAACTCGGCGACGACTTCCGAACCAAAGCCGTCGGCACCGGGCCGTTCGCAGTCGAGAGCTACACGCCGAACCAATCGGTGACACTGGTTGCCAACAAGAGCTATTTCCGTGGCGCGCCCAAGATCGATCGCATCGTCTACCGCTACATCCCGTCGGACGCGACGCGCGACCTCGCCTACAGTTCCGGCGAGATCGACCTGCTCTACGGCCGCCAGGACCAGGTCTGGGTGGAGCGCATGAAATCGTTGCCGCATACGGTGGTCGACGTGTTCGGTCCCGGCGAACTCTCCGACATCAACCTCAATATCACCAAGAAGCCGCTCGACGATCTCAGGGTGCGGCAGGCGATGGCCTACGGCGTGAACCGGGCCGACCTGGTGAAGTTCAAAGGCGCGTTGACCGCACGGGAAGCGGTGTCGATCATCCCGCACGATTACCTCGGCACCGACGAGCGTGCGCCACTTTATCCTTACAACCCCGCGAAGGCGAAGCAGCTCCTGATGGCGGCCGGCTATCCCGACGGCGTTAAGATCACCGTAATCCAGACCTCGCTTCCCAGCATGCTCAACACCATGCAGATCGTGCAAGCGCAGCTCAAAAAGGTCGGTATCGACTTGCAGCTCGAAGTGGTGGATCACCCGACCTTCCATGCTCAGATTCGCAAGGATCTCAGCATGGCGGTCATGTACGCGGCGGCGCGCCTGCCGGTCGCCGACGTATACCTGACCCAGTTCTTCCACTCGCGCAGCATCGTCGGCACGCCGACCGCGGTCACCAACTTCTCCCATTGCGGCGTCGCCGATCAGGAGATCGATGGCGCCCGCCAGACCGCCGACCTCGCCAAGCAGAAAGCGCTGTGGAAAGAGGCGCAGGACAAGCTCATCACGGAGGTGTGCGCGGTCCCGCTCTACGAGCAGCTCCAGGTCTGGGCGCACCGCGACAAACTCGACTACGGCTACAAACTCGACGCGTCGCTTACGCTCGGCCCGATCATCAACGAGCAGAGTACGCTGCAATAGCCGGGGCAGGCTCGCCGCCCGGGACGCCCGTGTGATCGCCGTCCGGACCGCGCGTTAATGCTGCCGTACATCGTCAAGCGGCTGCTGGTCGCGGTGCCGACGCTGCTGGCGGTGCTGACGGTGGTGTTCTTTTTCGTGCGCATCGCCCCCGGAGATCCTGCTTTGATCATCCTGGGCGATCAGGCGAGTCCGCAAGCGCTCGCCGCAGTGCGGCACGAACTCGGCCTCGACCAGCCGATGGCGGTCCAGTATGTGGACTTCATGTCGATGGTGCTCAAGGGGGACCTCGGCACGTCGCTGGTGACGCATCGATCGGTCTGGGGCGAGGTTGCCAACGTCCTTCCCTATACCATCGAGCTCACGCTGAGCGCCCTGGTGATCGGTGTCGTGATCGGGCTGCCGCTTGGCGTCGCCGCCGCACGCCACCGCAATGAGGCGCTCGACTATGCCGCACGCTTGTTCTCGCTTGTTGGCCTGTCGTTTCCCGCGTTCGTGTCGGGGATCATGCTGCTGCTCGCCTTCGCGATCGAGCTCCACTGGTTCCCGGTGATCAGCGAGGGGCGGCCCGGTGATCCCTTGAGTCGCGTCAGCGCGCTGGTGCTGCCGGCGGTCAATTTGGGCCTCATCATGGTGGCCTACGTCATGCGCGTCACGCGCTCGAGCATGCTCGGCGTGCTGGGCGAGGATTACATCCGCACGGCGCGGTCGAAGGGCGTGCCGGCGCGGGTCGTGATCTGGCGGCACGCGCTCGGTAACGCCATGATCCCGGTGGTGACCGTGGTCGGCCTCTATCTCGGCGTGCTCATCGGCAACTCGGTTCTGACCGAGATCGTGTTCAATCGCCCGGGGCTCGGCAAGCTGATCGTCAACTCGCTCAATCAGCGCGACTACACCATGCTCGAAGGCCTGATGGTCATCTACGCCTTCTTCATCGTCATCGCCAACCTCCTGACCGACCTCACCTACGGATTGGTGGATCCGCGGGTGAGCCAGCGATGAGCCCGCTCGCGGTCGCGATGGGACGCGGAGCCTGGGCGCGCCTGGGCGCGGGCATCCGCCATCACAAGATGGCGGCATTCGGCGCAGGCATCGTCGCCCTCATGGTTTTGAGCGCCCTGCTTGCACCGTGGCTCGCGCCGCACGATCCGCTCGAGCAGGACGTGCTGCTGCGGCTCGCGCCGCCAAGCGCGGAGTTCCCGCTGGGCAACGATTCCTTCGGTCGCGACATCCTCGCGCGCATACTCTGGGGCGGCCGCGTGTCGCTCTACGTGAGCACGCTCTCGGTGCTCATCGCGATCTTCGTCGGCGGCGCGCTCGGCATCCTTGCCGGCTACATCGGCGGGCTGTTCGACCGGGTACTCATGGCGGCGATGGACGTGCTGCTGTCGTTTCCCACGCTGGTCATGGGACTGCTGGTGGTCGCCATGCTGGGGCCGACAGTCGGCAACCTGATTCTGGCGATCACGCTGACTGCGGTCGCGCCCTTCGCGCGCATCGCGCGCGCGCCGACCCTCACCGTCAAGGAGCGCGACTTCGTCGAGGCCGGCCGCGCGCTGGGTTTCTCGCACCTGCGCATCATGGTCGTTCACATTTTGCCCAACGTGATGGACGATATCCTGGTCATGGCGGCGCTGTGGCTGGCGACCGCGATCCGAACCGAGGCGTCGCTCTCCTTCATCGGTCTCGGCGTGCGGCCGCCTACCGCGTCCTGGGGCGGGATGATCCGCGAGGGCTTCGAGAACATCCTCGATGCGCCATGGCTAGCGATCTTCCCGAGCATCGCGATCCTCGTCGTCATGTTCGGCCTCAACATGTTGGGCGATGGGCTTCGCGACACCTCCGATCCGAGGCTTCGTCATGAGTAAGGCGAGCCAGCTTCCTCTCGCAGTCGACGGCCTCACCACCGCGTTTCGCGTCGAAGGGCGCTGGTATGACGCGATTCGGGATGTGAGTTTTTCGGTTGCCCGTAACGAGACCCTGGCGCTGGTCGGCGAATCCGGATGCGGAAAGAGCATCACCGCGCTCTCGATCATGGGCCTCGTGCCCAAGGCGAACGGGCGCATCACCGCCGGCCGCGTGCTCCTCGATGGGCGCGACCTGGTGCCGCTCGACGAAACGGAGATGGAGACGATCCGCGGCAACGCGATCTCGATGATCTTCCAGGAACCGATGACCTCGCTCAATCCCGTGCTGTCGATCGGGTTCCAGGTCGCGGAGGCGCTGCGTTACCACACTCCGCTCACTGGAGAAGCAGCGCGGGCGCGGGCGCTCGCGCTGCTTGAGCATGTAAAGATTCCCTCGGCCGCGCGTCGTTTCGACGATTACCCGCATCAGTTCAGCGGCGGCATGCGTCAGCGAGTCATGATCGCGATTGCGCTCGCCTGCAGCCCGCAGATCATTCTCGCCGACGAACCGACCACCGCGCTCGACGTGACCATACAGGCCCAGGTACTGGCGCTGCTCGCGGAGCTCAAGTCCGAGACCGGCATGGCGATGATCTTCATTACCCACAATCTCGGCGTCGTCGCCTCGATCGCCGATCGGGTCGCGGTCATGTACGCCGGCGACTTGATCGAGATCGCGCCGGTCGAGGAGCTGTTCGAGCACCCGATGCATCCCTATACCGAAGCGCTGCTGTCCTCGATCCCGCGAGTCGATCGCGACGCAGGCGATCTAAAGCCGATCGCAGGGCAGGTGCCGCCGATCACCGCGATGCCTTCCGGGTGCCGCTACGCCGACCGCTGCCCCTTGCGCGTGCCGCGCTGCGCAACGATGCCGCCGCTGGTCGGACTTGCAGTAGATCCCAACCACCAGGTGCGCTGCTGGGTGCGTGCCGCCGACGAAAGCGTAGGCGCGTGAAAACGCCGCTGCTCGACGTCCGCAATCTCAGCAAGACGTTTGTGGCTCGGCGCGGCTTCATGGGCGGCCAAAGCGCTGTCGTGCATGCGGTGAGCGATGTGTCGTTCTCGGTGGCGACGGGCGAAGCATTCGGGCTCGTCGGCGAGTCCGGGTGCGGAAAATCCACCACCGGCCGCGCAATACTGCGGCTGGTCGAGCCCAACTCCGGCACCGTGCTGCTCAAGGGCGAAGACGTGCTCGGAGCCAACCCGCGCCGCCTGCGCGCGTTGCGCCGTCAAATGCAGATCGTGTTTCAGGATCCCTATTCCTCGCTCAATCCGCGCCGTACGATCGGTCAGACCCTAACCGAGCCGATGGCAGTCCATGGCCTGGGCACGGCGCGGGAAATCCTCGAGGCCGTGCGCACGGTCCTGGCCGAAGTTGGCATGCCGATCGATGCCGCCAACAAGTATCCGCACGAATTCAGCGGTGGCCAGCGCCAGCGCATCGGCATCGCCCGCGCCCTGGTGCTGCAGCCGGAGCTCATCGTCGCCGACGAGCCGGTGTCCGCGCTAGACGTCTCGATCCAGGCGCAAATTCTTGTCCTCCTGCGCAGCTTGCAGCAGCGACACAATCTGAGCTTCGTCCTTATTTCCCATGATCTCGGCGTCGTCCGCCATTTCTGCAGCACGGTGTCGGTCATGTATCTGGGCCGCATCGTCGAGCGCGGGCCGGTGCCGGCGATCTTCGACGAGCCGCTGCATCCCTACACCCGCGCGCTTCGCAATGCCTCGCCCGTTCCCGATCCCAAGGCCAAGGTGATCATGGCCAAGCTCGAGGGCGAGGTGGCGTCCGCGCTGTCGCCGCCCAGCGGCTGCCACTTCCATCCGCGCTGCCCGCACGTCATGGAGATCTGCCGTGGCGTCTATCCGGGCTGGGTACAGGTCGCTCCCGACCGAGGCGTTGCCTGTCACCTCTATCCTGCGGGCGTCGGATCGACCGTGAGCGCCGCGGCCGCACCGGGTCGCTGAACCCGTCGTGCAGGCCGATTAGCGCCGACACTCCGCCCAGATGAAAGGCTTCATCCGCGCGCGATCGAGCTGGACGCCGAAACCCGGTCGATCGGGGATCGTGAGGTAACCGCCTTCGACCTCGAGCTCGGGCGCATGATCAACGATCGCGTAGTGTTCGGGCACGCGATAAGGATAGAGCTCCTGGATCAGCAAATTGGTCAGCGTCGCGTCGAGTTGCAGCGTCGCCGCGGTGCAGATCGGCCCGGCGCACAAATGAGGGGCTACGCGAAGATTGAATGCCTCGGCCATGGCGGCGATCTTTTTGACCTCGAACAGGCCGCCGGCAGTGCCGACGTCCGGCTGCAGAATGTGCGCCGCCCGCAGCTCGAGCAGACGTCGAAAATCGTAGCGGGTATACAGTCGCTCGCCTGCCGCGATCGGCATCCGCACGGCGTCCGCGACCGCTCGCATGCCTTCGAGATCGAACGGGTCGACCGGCTCCTCGAAGAACAAGATGTCGAACTCCTCCAGGCGCCGGCCGAGCGCGATAATCGCGTCGGTGGTCAGCTCGCCACTCATGTCGAGCATGAGATCGACCGATGGTCCGATCGCCTCACGCACGGCACGCACGCGCGCCACCGCCAACTCGACTGCCGCGCGGTCGATCGATCGCTGCGAGACGTGGCGAATCATTCCGTGCGGGTTGTCCGAGATGGGATTGGCGAGTGGGTAGAGCTTCAGCGCTGTGTAGCCGTCGCGGAGCACGCGCTCGGCGGCGCGGGCAAACTCGTCGGGCGTCTGGGCACGAAAGGACCATCCGTTGGCATAGACGCGCACGCGATCGCGGCACTTGCCGCCGAGCAACTCGTAAACCGGCACGTCCAAAGCCTTACCCTTGATGTCCCAGAGGGCCTGCTCGATTGCGCTGATGCCTGCGAACACGATCGGGCCGCCACGTTTTGCCCAGAACGTGTGGTCGTACATCTCACTCCACACCGCCTCGATGCGGAACGGATCCTGACCCAGCACGATCGCATCCGCGAGATCCTTGATCATGCCGGCCGCAGCAGTCTCGCCAATGCCATAAGCGATGGCTGCCTCGCCCAGGCCGCTGATGCCGGCATCGGTCTCGAGCTCAACCACGATCGGGTGTCGCCCGTCGATGCGCACAAGGTAGATGGTCGCTGCCGTGATTTTCATGAGCCGCCTCGATCGCCCTCTGAGCAATGAGACAGAGACGCGCGAGGATTGTCAACTTGCTCGTCTCATTTGGTCATAGCGGCGGCAAAGATCGGCAAGGAGCTCCCGACCGCGAGTACGTCTACTCCCGCGCGTTCGAAAGGCATCGAGCAGCCGAGCCGGCGTAACATAAGCTCCGCATGAGCTCAAGATGCTATGTGCCGCTCGCTGGTTGCGTTGTTTCGCTGCTATCCCCGTCCGTACCACGTTGTTGGCACGCTACGGTAGACGCGCTTCTCCGGCAGTCTTTCGAGCTGGCCTTGCCATCGCCCGGCAAGGTCTGACTGCGTGAAGCTGCTTGCCGAGCGAGCCCTGTTGCCGAACGGATGGGCCGACCGCGTTCTCATCGAAACGGACACCAGTGGCTGCATTGTTTCGGTGACACCGGAGACGCAACGCGAACCAGGAATGGAAAGCGTGCGTGGATTCACGGTGCCGGGCATGCCCAACGTCCATTCCCATGCGTTTCAACGCGCGATGGCGGGGTTGACCGAACTGCGCCTGCACACTTCGGACAGCTTCTGGACCTGGCGTGACACGATGTATCGCTTCGCGGCAAAAATCGACCCAACGCAAATGCAAGCCATCGCCACGCACCTTTATGTGGAGATGCTCAAGGCTGGGTTTACGTCGGTGGCGGAGTTCCACTATCTGCATCACGACAGGGGCGGCAAGCCATACGGCGACCGCGCGGAGATGTCGCACCGGCTGATAGCTTCGGCACGCGCGGCCGGCATTGCGATAACGCACCTCCCTGTCCTATACGTATACGGTGGTTTCGGTGCGCAGCCGCCCACGGACGGGCAGCGGCGCTTTGTTAATTCCGCAGACAATTTCATCGCGTTGCTGGAATCGCTGGACGTGCAGTACCGCAACAGCCCCAACGTCCGGATTGGAGCTGCGTTCCACTCGCTGCGTGCGGTGGACGCGTCCATGATGCGCAACGTTCAGGGCGCGCTCGCTCGACTGGACCCAACGGCGCCGCTCCACATCCACGTAGCGGAGCAGATGAATGAGGTCGAGGAATGCACACGCTGGACGGGACAGCGTCCGGTCGAATGGCTGCTCGACAACGTCGTGGTCGACGAGCACTGGTGCATCGTCCACGCAACCCACATCGATGATCGCGAAGTGTTACGCCTTGCCAAAAGCGGTGCCATTGCCGGTCTTTGCCCGACGACAGAGGCGAACCTTGGCGACGGCGTGTTTCCGGCGCCGGGATTTCTATCCGCTTCGGGTCGCTTTGGCATTGGTACGGACAGTCACGTCGTGGTCAGTGTCGTCGAGGAGCTTCGCATGCTCGAATACGGACAGCGGCTGATGCGACACGAGCGCGCCATCCTCGCGAGCGATGACGAGCCCTCGCCCGGGCGCCGAATGCATGTCGCGGCGACCGCCGGCGGAACACGAGCGCTGGGCATTCACGCTGGCCGGATCATGCCGGGATGCAGGGCCGATTTGGTGGCGCTCGACTCGGACCATCGGGTGTTTTGGAACACGGAGCCCGCCAAGATACTCGACGCCTGGATCTTTTCGGGCGATCCCAAATGCGTTCGTGACGTCATGGTTGGCGGCCATTGGTACGTCCGGGACGGTCGTCATGCGCTCGATGACGATATCGCGGCAGCGTGTCGCAGCGCGCTGACAACGCTGCTACTCAGTTTATAAGAGCTGATGCATGGTACAAGCGCCACACTCCACCTTAACTCCCGACCGCAACAGGGCCGCCTGCACCTAAAAACGCTCGGCTGCAAAAGCTGAGATGTCGATCTCCGGCTCGCCGCCGGAGACGATGTCGGCGATGATTGCCCCCGTCGGCGCAGCGGCGGTGAGGCCCACGTGGCCGTGACCGAACGCGAAGAACGCATTATGCATTCGCGGCGAGCGCCCGATGACCGGCATGGAATCGGGCAGCGACGGACGGTGCCCCATCCAACGCTCGACCTTTCCGTGGCGCAACTCCGGCAGCAGACGTTTTGCTCCGACGAGCAGCGCGTCCGCGCGGGCAAACGTCGGTGGTGCTTCCAGCCCGGCAAGCTCGACGGTTCCTGCGAGGATTTTCCGTGATCGCATGGATCGCAGTGTGCGATATGACGATCGGCTTCTCCGAGTGCCGAATGGCGTCTAGCGTTGTCTGCTGTCCGACGTGGGAGCAATCGATGAGGATGCCCAGACGATTGCACTCGCGCACCACCTGCATCCCGAAGTGCGTCAGTCCCTTGTTTTCCGGCTCGAGACAGCCATCGCCCAGCCAGTTGCGCTCCATGTAGGTGAGTTGCAAGGTGCGCAGGCCCAGCTTGTAGAGGATGCGAATGCGTTCGCGCTCCTGACCGATACAACTCGGGCTCTGAATGCCGAAGATCACGCCCAGCTGGCCGTTTTTCTTAGCCTCGTAGAAGTCCTGCAGCTGCTCGACATGCCGCACCTTGGGACTCATCTCGAAGTTGAGCAGATTTTCGTATATCGCGCGCCGCACCTGCCCCCAGGTCGGGGTGTACGACGGTTCCGAGACCAGCGTGGTGTGGAGCGCAGTCCACCCGTCGGCGACCATAGTTTCTTCGTAGGTGCCCTCCGCCACGAACGGCGTCGGATGCACGACGGCACCCCCGAGCGTATCGATGACGATGGCGTCCTTCAGTATTTCCCTCGCTTCGGCAAGATGTTCTTGCATTTGGCGCCCTCTGATGAATTCTCGGGCGAGTATAGCGGAGGCTACGATGACGGCGGTGCGAACTCGCTCCCGAGCGGAATTCGGACCTCCGATGTCGCCGCCCGCTTAGGTGGTGACGAGTTCGCGATCCTCCTTGTACTTACCGGCACAGAAGCGGCTGCAAAACTGGCTCGCGAAATGGCAGATTGTATTTCGCTTCCTTACCCAATCGATCAATTAACGATCGAAATCTCAGCTAGCATTGGAGTTGCGGCATACCCGGATTCGGGAACCAATAGCGAAGAACTTCTGCACAGCGCAGACGAAGCGATGTACAAAGCCAAGTCGGGCCGCAAACGGCGGCAGACCGTGCGCCGCCGAGAATTATCAACTCAAGCTGTCTAGCGCTGGCGTCAGCGGCATGGCACAAGCAGCGGAGACAATCGTGCCTTCCAATATTCATCGGGAGGCCAATGAGGACCAACTCACACCGCGGTGATTTATCAGACTGCAACACCCAGCGACCGGGAGTCACAGTTGTAACTTGAATCGGTCGATTTGTAATCCGACAGCCGCATGGGCGGCGCAAAGTATCTTCTTCCGACGCCCAATGAGTTCGCCGATCATGATCTCTCGCAACGCGCTATGCCTCGTCCTCGCGCTTTCACCGCTTTCGTTCGGAATCACTGATGCCGCTGAGGCGAACGCGCAAGTCTACAAGTGCACACAGCCGAACCGCACTATTCTCTACACCGATCGTCCCTGCAAGGGCGGTACAGCAGTGGACATTCGACCCGGTCCCGCCGACCCGGCGGCGCCGGCGCGCCTCGCACATGCGCAGGCCGAGCTCGATGCGGTAGCAGCGCAGCGCAGGGCCGAGGAAGAAATAGCTGCGGCCCGCCGCGAAGAGTTGAATCGACTCCACCTAGAGGCAGAGGCGAAGCAAGAGCTGACTGCACCCCTGGTGGATTACCCCGATCTGGCTTATGGCCCTATGTATGGACCGTCCAAGGGGCATGCGCACCGCCGCGGTTCGCCGTCTAAGCAGCACCAGGACACGCTCGCACCCCGCGTTGATCTTTCGCCCTCAGAACACATTTTTCCATCACCGAAATAGTATTCGGTAGCTACCAACCGAACGTCGAACGAAGATCAACCGATTCACGCATTCGCCTTTAAAATGAGGAGATACCCGTGAGCCGCTTCGTGCGCGCTACGCGGTTGCTGTTCGTGCTTCTGGCGCTGCTGGCGCGAAGCGCCGCGGCGGCAACGATCGCAATCAGCCTGGCAAACCGCGCCGACCCAATCGAGATCGAGGGCAGTGCCGAGCTTAATGCCGACGCAGAGACGGCATGGCGCGTGTTGACCGACTACGAACGTTACGTTGACTTCATTCCAGGGCCTGCAGGAGAGCCGTGTCGTTGCGCGCAACGGCGCGACCGTCACCGTCGAGGCGCTGCCAGCCGCGACCAATCCAGTGCCAGGCTGTCGCTGAAAGCGTAGGACAAGACCTACGGGACTAAGCTCCATCCGCTCGGACAATCTTGCAGTGCGGGATAGTAACCCCCCAGTTCTGCGCAGTAATAGT
>Ga0209118_1001307_pt1 | contig 11781 bp, 9 predicted proteins | sample BlaSpr_A8_Ref_M1_FD_187988 | JGI IMG/M metagenome (GOLD analysis project Ga0209118, IMG submission 187988) | Forest soil microbial communities from Thunder Bay, Ontario, Canada - Black Spruce, Ontario site 2_A8_Ref_M1 (SPAdes) (version 2) | ecosystem: Environmental > Terrestrial > Soil > Boreal...
ACCGTCAATCCATGCGGTTCGGTGCCGACACGTATCGTCTTGACCGAGCCGCTTGTGGTGTCGATGGCGTAGACGACGTTGTCGTACCGGCCGGAGACCCACAACAGCTTGCCGTCGGCGCTGACGTTTCCCATGTCGGGGCTGCCACCGCCCGGGATCGGCCACGTCGCCTCGACCTTGCGGGTCGCGAAATCGAGCACCGACACGCTTCCTTTGCCGTGCGGCGGTCCGTGGATCTTGTTCGAACCGCGGTTGGTGATGTAGAGCTTCTTGCCGTCGCGGCTCGGGTACAAGCCGTGCGTGCCCACGCCGGTGGCAACGAAACCGATTTCGGTGAACGTTTCCCCGTTCACCACGAACACGCCGTTGGCCATCATGTCCGCAACGTAGAACAGTTTGCCATCGGGCGAGACGCGGATATCCTGCGGCATGCCTCGCTTGGAAAGCTTCAAGTAGCCCAGTACCTTCCGGTTGACCGGGTCGATCTTGACCAGGCCGCCCTCGAATTCGCAGGTGAAGATCGCATAACTGCCATCGATTGCGAAGTCCGCGTGATTGATGCCGTCGCACTGTGGCGTGGGCAACGACGACTGCAGCACCATGGTCTGAGGATCGCGGAAGTCGAGCCGCTTGAGCGCTTCGGCAACCACGATTGCCGAGCTGCCGTCGGGCGTGAAGTACATATTGTAAGGATCGTCCACGGGTTTCGCCTTGCCCGGCTTACCGGTCTTCGGGTCGATCGGAGTCAGCGCGCCATCGGTGCGACCCTCCGCATTATTGGCAACCCAGAGCGTGCGCAGGTCCCAGGAGGGCACGACGTGCTGCGGATTGACGCCGACCTTGAAACGGTCGACGACTTTGAATGTCGCCGGGTCGATCACGTACACATCGTTCGATTGGAGGTTCGGCACGTACACGCGCTCCAGCGCGCCGCTGACCGCCGCGCTCATCCTTCCACTGGCGGTTTCGCTGTAAAGATTGTTGGCGTCGACGACCGCCGGCATGCCTGGCGCGACGGCGACCGCAGGCACGGGTCCGCTCCCCGCTTGGCGCGGAGCGATTTGGGCGAGGCCGGACTTGGCCGAAACCGCGACGGCGAGAGCCGCCAGCAACAACCAAGGCCGATGCAAGCGCCGCTTCACAAGCACTCCTTGGACCTCCTCGGATCGGAAAAGATGTAGCACCTCCTTGATGCGTGGTTAGCGTCTCGCCGTCGCGCGTTTGATCGCGTCGACTGTCTGGGCAACGATGGCGTCGACGCCGACTTGGCCCAGCTCGGCGCTGGCACGACGCGGGTCACCGGTCACGCCTTCGCTGGCGCGATCGACACCGGGAGCCCGCGCGGAGCGCAAGAAGTCGCGCCGAACCAGGCGCGGATCGATGGCCAGCGCGAGCGAAGTGTCGGCGAGCCCTGCATGGGTGCCGATTTCATCATTCGGGTAGCCGCGTTGCCGCAGCGCTTCCGCATACGCGATCGCGGCCGCCCGGTAGTATTCGGGCAACGCATGTACCCGCGTCGGTGCCGACGCCCATTCCCGGTTCAGGCGATCGGCGACCGCTTGCTCGTCCTTCTGGTAGCCGCCGTGGTCACCGAGGAAAACGATGTCGCGAAAGCCGTGCAGCTTAAGGCTTCGCGCGGCATATTCAAGTATTTGCTGAAATGTCTGGTCCGGAATGCTGATCGTGCCGGGAAAGCGCATGTGCGACGTCGGCGGGCTGATGCCGCCCTCAGGCACGTAGGCCATCACCGGTGCTACCAGTGCGTCGCCAAGCGCAAGCGCAATTTTCTCGGCCAGAACCTTGACCCGGACGTTATGTTTGCCGAGCACCATGTGCGGACCGTTCTGCTCGGTTCCCCCGATCGGAACGATGATCGTCCTCCGTCCGGCGCGGACCTGATCCCGGAGCTCGCTCGAGGTCAGCTCGTCGAGAAACACCGTTTGCGGCGCTTGGGCGAGCGCTTGTGCGGCGGCCAACAGCAGGAGGGTGAGCAAGTGCCGCACAACGCGAGCAATCATGGGCGCATCTTATGGGATAGCTGGCCGATCAGACAAGCGCTGCGCATTGCGCACGCGGCGACCCTACGCAAGCGCGCCAATGCAGTAAAATCGCACTCCAGCCATATACAACGATGTGCATTGACAACAACGTGCATTGTTGGTTGCGTTCGGTCGCGACGGCATAACCCCGGATCCATCTCATGCGAGTGTTCAATTTCAGTCCCGGCCCCGCGGTCATGCCGGAAGAAGTGTTGCGCAAGGCCGCCGCCGAAATGCTGGATTGGCATGGTAGCGGCATGTCGGTGATGGAAATGAGTCATCGCGGCAAGGAGTTCATCAGCATCGCCGACAAGGCCGAGGCCGATCTGCGCGCATTGCTGGCGATTCCCGCCAACTACAAGGTTCTGTTCCTGCAAGGCGGGGCGGTCGCCGAAAATGCCATCGTGCCGATGAACCTTCTCGGCAGCCGATCGGTGGCGGACTACGTCAACACCGGAGAGTGGTCCAAGAAATCGATCAAGGAAGCGAAGAAATACTGCACGGTCAACATTGCCGCGTCGGCGGAAGACAAGCATTTCACCTACGTGCCTGCGCAGGAGACCTGGCAGCTCTCGAAGGATGCCGCATACGTTCACGTCTGCACCAACGAAACCATCGGCGGTGTCGAGTATCAGTGGGATCCCGACACCGGCGACGCGTCCGTGGTGGCGGATATGTCCTCGCATATCCTGTCGCGGGTCATCGACGTCGCGAAGTACGGCGTGATCTACGGCGGGGCGCAAAAGAATATGGGTCCGGCCGGGCTCACGCTGGTGATCGTGCGCGATGATCTGCTCGGTCGCGCGATGAGCTTGACCCCTTCCGCATTCAACTGGAAAGAACAGGCGGAGGCCGATTCCATGCTCAACACGCCGCCGACCTACGCCATTTATGTCGCCGGCCTGGTGTTCGAATGGCTGCAGGCGCAGGGCGGATTGGCGGCGATCGAGAAGAAGAATGTCGCCAAGGCGGCGCTTGTCTATGATTATCTCGACGGCAGCGGGTTTTACAGCAGCCCGGTGCGCAAACAGGATCGTTCGCGCATGAACATTCCCTTCCGGCTCAAGGACGAGTCGCAGGACGATGCGTTCCTCAAGGGCGCCAAGGAACACGGCATGGTGCAGCTCAAGGGGCATCGTTCGGTCGGCGGCATGAGAGCTTCTATCTACAACGCCATGCCCATCGAAGGCGTGCAGGCGCTGGTCGCATACATGAAGGATTTCGAAAGACGATATGGCTGACACCCGCTACCACGTCCTTACCCTCAACCAGATATCCAGTCAGGGGCTGCACCGCCTTCCGAACGCGCGCTACGCGGTCGGGAAGGCGGTAGAGCATCCCGACGCCATACTCGTGCGCTCGTTCGACATGCGCACGATGGAGATTGCGGCCAGCGTCAAGGCAATCGGCCGCGCCGGCGCGGGAACGAACAACATTCCGGTCGACGCGATGTCCAAGCGCGGCGTGCCAGTGTTCAATGCGCCCGGCGCCAACGCCAACGCGGTGAAGGAGCTGGTGCTGGCAGCCCTGCTGACGGCGGCGCGCAACCTGATTCCCGCGCTCGACTACGTGGCGAAGCTGGATGCCGCGGCGCCGAACCTGGAAAAAAGTGTCGAGGACGCGAAAAAGCAGTTCGCGGGCGTGGAGCTACCCAACCGAACGCTGGGCATCATCGGCCTGGGAGCGATCGGCAGCCTCGTGGCCGACACCGCCATCAAGCTAGGGATGAAGGTCGTAGGCTTCGATCCGGAGATCACCGTCGACGCGGCGTGGCGGCTGCCGTCGAGCGTGCGCAAGGCCAACAGCATCGAGGAGCTCCTCAAGCAGTCGGATTTCGTCACCCTGCACGTGCCCTTGCTCGACGTCACGCGACACCTGATCGACGACAAGCGGCTGGCGGTCATGAAGAGTGGCGCGGCGCTCCTCAACTTCGCTCGCGACGGCATCGTCGACGAGGATGCGGTGATCGCGGCGATGCGCGCGCGCCGTCTCAAGTATTACCTCTGCGACTTTCCGAGTGCCAAGCTGCTGCACCAGCCCGGTGTCGCCGCGCTGCCGCACTTGGGCGCGTCGACGGAGGAAGCGGAGGAGAATTGCGCGGTCATGGTCGTCGATCAGGTGCGCGAATATCTGGAAAACGGCGCCATCGCCAACGCGGTCAATTTCCCCAACGTCGACATGCCGCGGGAGTCACCCTATCGCGTCGCCATCGCCAACGCGAATGTGCCCAACATGTTGGGACAGATTTCCACGACCATGGCACACGCCGGGCTCAACATCCACAACATGGTGAACAAATCGCGGGGCGAAATGGCGTACACGCTGGTCGACGTCGACAGCCCGGTACAACCATCGGTGGTCGATGCGATCTCGGCGATCCAGGGCGTGCTGTCGGTGCGGGCGATTCCGGCGCAAACGTGAGCATTCGCGCTATCGCAGCTCCGCCTCGGACCTGAACCAGTCGCGGGAAAGCGCGTGCAAGGACGCTGCGAAGGAGGCCGCCGCAGGCGAGAATGACTGCCGGCGTTTACGCAATATCCCGATCTTTCGCTTGAGCTTCGGGTGATTGATCGCACGGCAGACCAAGTCCGACGCTGTCTTCACCTCGAGCGCAGATGAAGGCAGCAAGGTCACACCGAGGCCTGCACGGACCATGCCGATGGCAGTGGACATGAACGCGGCTTCGTACGAAGGGGTCGCGGGCTGTCCGGCCGACGCGTAGGCATCGTCGAGGATCCGGCGCACGCTGCTGTCCCGATTCATGAAAATCAATGGAACATCGAGCAGATCTTCGAGAGAAATCTTCGCGGATTTCGCGAGTTTATGCCCGCGCGGCAGCACCAATACCATCCTGTCCGTCGCAAGCGGCGTGAACTCGATCTGCGGATCGTTCATCGCGGAGCTGCTGATCCCGAAATCCACTTCGTCGGAGCGGATCATGTCAACGATGCGTTCCGCCAGAGCGTCCTTGAGACTGATAGAGATGCCGGGGTAAGTCTTCAGGAAGCCGGCAATCGCCTGCGGCAACAGCGTCGACGAGATCGATGGTAACGCTGCCACGACGACGCGTCCGGTGTTCTTCTGCGCGACATCGCGCGCGCGCACCGCGACCGCCGCGAGATCGCTCAATACCTTGTCCACCACGGGGAGCAGATCTCTCCCCACCTGAGTCAGCGTTACCGATCGCGTGCTGCGATCGAAGAGTCGCACGCCCAGGGATTCCTCGAGCTGGTTGATCTGGGCGCTCAATGTAGGCTGCGTGGCGTGGAGCGCCTCGGCGGCCTTGGTGAAACCCCCGAGATGGCTGATCGAGACGAAAGCGCGCAATTGACGGAGGTTTATATTCATCGAAAAAGCCGATTTCTGTGATCAAAATTATTTGTTGGCATTATAAATTACGATCGGCTTCAATACCAAGCGCTGACGAGACTCCGGCCGTGCGGAGCCACGGTGCGGGCACCAAAACAGTCGACCGACCAAGATCGACGAACCGATTCGAGTAAGCGTCGAGTGAGGCCTGCAGGTCACCGGCGTTTGTCAATTGACATTGGAGGAACCATCATGAGGTCCGATAAAAGTGGCCGCGCACGCGGCCGGTTCGCGCTGCCTGGCTTACTTGCCTTCGCCGTACGGATGGCGACGCAAGCCGAGGCGCGTGTCACCAAGATCGTCGTCGCGACCAAGGAGTCGCCGACATACTCCGGCCAGGCGTTCGCAAGCGTAGGCCAGTACGAGAAGCTCGTCGGCACCGCGTTTGGCGAGATCAATCCCAACGATCCGCACAACGCCATCATCACCGACATCCAGTTCGCCCCGCGCAACGCGCGCGGCAACATCGAATACACCGCCACGTTCACGCTGATCAAACCGATCGACGTGAGTAAGGGTAACGGTGTGCTGTTCTACAACGTCGTCAATCGGGGCAGCCGTAATTTTCCGTATAGCATCGGCGGCGATCCCGGCGACGGGTTCATGCAGAAACGAGGCTACACCCTGCTGTGGGGCGGATGGCAGGGCGACGTGGTGCCGTTGCCCAACGCGGCCAACGAGACCGTGCAGGTACCCATCGCGAAAAATCCCGACGGATCGAGCATCACCGGACCGGTGATATTCCGCTTCTGGAACGAGCCGGCAAACACGACGACGGTCGCGTTGACCAGCGTTCCGCCGGGGGCATTTACCGCGAACTTCTACGCACCAGCGAGCCTGGACACGACCAAGGCGACGCTGACGACGCATGCCGCGGAATCTCAGACGGCAGTCACCGGCGCGGTCGCGGCCGTCGCCAGTACAGACTGGGCCTGGGCCGATTGCCGCACGGTGCCGTTCCCCGGTACCGCGGACCCGAGGAGGATCTGTCTAAAAAACGGCGTAGATCCGACGCTGCTGTATGAGCTCGTCTATACGGCAAAGGACCCGATGGTTCTCGGCGTCGGCTTGGCCGCGATGCGCGACGTGATGTCGTTCTTCCGCAACGCGACGGCGGACGATATGGGGACGGTGAATCCGGTTGCCGGCGGCCTTCAGTTCGTGCTCGCCGAAGGCACCTCGCAGGCGGGCAACGCGCTGAAGACATTCGTACATCTTGGATTCAACGAAGACGAGTCGAGGCGCACCGTCATTCAAGGCATCAACGACTACATCGCGGCGCGTCAGACGCCGATTAATTTCCGATGGGCGTTCCCTGGCGGCGCCGCGACGTTGTACGAGCCCGGCAGCGAGCCCGCGCTATGGTGGGAAGACTACAAGGACACCACGCGTAGTAGACAGACCGCGGGCATGCTCGACCGGTGCCGCATCAGCCTTACTTGCCCGAAGATCGTCGAATCGTTCGGCGCGACCGAGTTCTGGGACCTGCGCATGTCGCCGGGATTGATCGGCACCGACGCCAAGGCGGATATTCCGCTTGCCCCGGAGGTGCGCAGGTACTACATGCCGGGAACGTCTCATGGCGGCGGTGCCGGTGGCTTCGGTCTGAGTACAGGTAGCGCCGGCGGCACCGGCGGCGCGTGTCTGCTGCAGAACAATCCCAACCCGGAGACCGAAACGCAGCGCGCGCTCTTCGTCGCCTTGAGCGATTGGGTCACGAAGGGAATCGATCCACCGCCGAGCGTCTATCCGCGTCTTGCCGATGGCACGCTCGTAGCCGCGACCAAAGCTGCCACCGGGTTCCCGACCATCCCCGGCGTGCCGTCCATCGACGGACTCGTCAACTCGATAGTCGACCAGGATTTCGGGCCAGCGTTCCTCTACAACGATATGTCGGGTGTCATTTCCCAGGAACCGCCAGCGATCAAGCAGGTGATTCCAACCTACGTCGTCAAGGTCAACTCGGACGGCAACGAAGTCGCAGGCATTCCCTCGGTGCTGCATCAGTTGCCCTTGGGCACCTACACCGGCTGGAACGTCGTGACGACCGGTTATAACAAAGGCAGAATCTGCGCCTTTACCGGCGGCTTCGTTCCCTTCGCCAAGACGCAGGCGGATCGTATGGCGAATGGCGACCCAAGACCTTCGCTGGCGGAACGCTATACGTTCGTCGGCTATTATTACAGCGCTCTCAACATAATCAACCAGCTGGTGCAAAATCGCTACTTGCTCCCTGAGGACGCGGGTCGCTTGTTCAATCAGGCCCTGCAAGGGGTCCTGGCAATAAGCGCGATTCCGATCGAGTAGGAGATCGACGTTAGGCGCCGGTTGTCTAAATTCGAGCAGTAAGGCCGCGGCGCATGCTGTTCGAGGAGGAGTGATGCCTGTTATCAATCGGTTCGTACTCGCATTGTTTCTGGCGGTTACCGGAATGCCGGCCTACGCTGAGCTGGCGGAGATCAACGTCGCCCAGCAATATGGCGTGAGCTTCCTGCCGCTAATGGTGATGCAGCGTGACAAGCTCGTCGAAAAACACGCCAAAGCCGCCGGCTTGAGCGATGTCAAGGTCAATTGGGTCAAGGTTGCCGGGCCCAGTGTGATGAACGATGGCGTTATCAGCGGAGCGATCCAGTTCATCGCAGTCGGCGCGCCGTCTTTGATCACCTTGTGGGACAAGACCCAGAGCAACGTGCAGGTCAAGGGTCTATCGGCAATGACAACCTATCCCCTGTATCTCAACGTGCGCAATCCGAGCGTGAAATCGATCCGCGACTTCAGCGACAAGGACAAGATCGCGGTGCCGTCGATCAAAGTCTCGACTCAAGCCATCATGCTGCAGATGGCGGCGGCGAAAGAATTCGGTGATGCCAATTACGCACGACTGGACCCGTGGACCGTAGGGCTGTCGCACCCCGACGGGCTGCTCGCGATCACCAACAATAGCGGTGGAGTCGATGCCCACTTCACGACGTCACCATTTCACGAGCAGGAGATGAAAATTCCTGGCATGAGGACGTTGACCACCTCATATGAAATTCTCGGTGGCCCGGCAACTGCCCTTGTCCTTGCCACATCGACGAAGTATCGCGATGCCAATCCGAAATCCTACAAGGCGTTCTATGACGCGCTGAAAGAAGCGATCGATAGCATCAACAAGGATAAGCGCGCGGCGGCCAAGGTCTATCTGGAACAGGCCAAGGACACCAAGAGTACGGTCGACGACATCTACGGCATGATCAGCGCGGCCGATTACGCGTACACGCTGACGCCGCAAAAGGTAGGCAAGACGGCGGACTTCATGTACAAGATCGGCGCTATCAAGACCAAGCCCGGCTCCTGGAAGGATTTCTTCTTTCCCGAAGTGCAGAGTCTTCCTGGCGACTGAAGCCGCTCACGTCGACATGGCGAAACCGCTGCGGATCGGTTGCGGTGCCGGATTCTCGGGCGACCGGCTCGAGCCGGCGGTCGTTCTCGCCGCACGAGGCGGGATCGACTACCTGGTCCTCGAGTGCCTGGCTGAGCGCACGATTGCTCTGGCGCAACTTCGCAAGCGCAAGGATCCTGCCCGAGGATACGACCCGCTGCTCGAACGGCGCATCGAGCTTCTGCTGCCAGAGCTCCAGGCACGCCGCTTCAGGCTGGTCACCAACATGGGCGCCGCCAATCCACTGGCTGCGGCAGACGCCGTCATTACTATCGCACGCCGTCAGGGAATTTCGATTCGCGTGGCGGTGATCACCGGCGACGACGTGCTGGCGGAAATCGATCCGGCTGCGCGCACCCTCGAGACACACACGCCGCTCGCCGATTTCGGCGAGCTCGTTTCCGCGAACGCATATCTTGGCGTTGCAGCATTGTTGCCCGCGCTCGAAACAGGAGCCGACATGGTCATCACCGGCCGCGTTGCCGATCCCTCCTTGTTCGTCGCGCCCATGGCCCATCGCTACGGATGGGCGCTCGACGACTACGACCGGTTGGCGCGGGGAACGTCGGTCGGCCATTTGCTCGAGTGTGCCGGGCAACTGTGCGGAGGCTATTACGCGGAACCCGGACCCAAGGAGGTACCGGACATGGCGAACCTCGGATTCCCCTACGCCGACGTCGACCCGGAGGGCGACGCGACCTTCGGCAAGGCCGAAGGCACCGGCGGGCGTATTACTCTGGCGAACGCAAAGGAACAGCTACTCTACGAGGTTACCGATCCCTTCGGTTACGTTACGCCGGACGTCATCGCCGACTTCTCCAAGGTTACGCTGCGCGAATCCGGTTCGGACCGCGTCGCGGTGAGCGGCGCGCGCGGCAGGGCGCGTCCGCGCGAGCTCAAGGTTAGCGTGGGCTATCTTGCGGGATATGTGGGTGAGGGCGAAATCGGATACGCCGGCGCCAACGCCGTCGCGCGAGCCCGACTCGCGGGCGAGATCATTCGCGAGCGTATTGGCCGCCTATTCCCCGACATGCGCGTCGATCTGATCGGCGCAACATCGATGCACGGCAGATCGTTCGACCCTGCGGCGCATCCCTACGAAGTCCGTTTGCGGGTCGCGGCCCGCGCAAAGTCGGCCGAGCTGGCGATGATAGTCGGCGAGGAGGTCGAGGCGCTCTACACCAACGGTCCCGCGGGCGGCGGTGGCACGCGCAAGTACGTACACGAGCAGATCGGAATCGTCTCGACGCTGGTCGACCGCGAGCAGGTTACGGCCAAAGTCACCATCAAGGAGTATGCAGGCAATGCCAAAGCTGCATGAGCTGGCGCATTGCCGCGCCGGCGACAAGGGGAACACGTCGATCCTGTCGCTGATCGCGTATCGGGCCGAGGACTATCCCTTGCTCGCGGCGCAGGTGACGATCGACGCTGTGGCGAAGCATCTTCGCGGAATCGTGGAAGGCGACATCCGGCGCTTTGAGCTGCCCGCGCTGTGGGCGCTCCAATTCGTGTGCGCGCGGTCGCTGAGCGGCGGCGTGACCACATCGCTTGCGCTGGACGCTCACGGCAAATCGCTGAGTTACGCGCTTTTGGAGATGGAGATACCGGTTTCCTAGTGCACTAGCGCGGGAGCAAGGTGCCCAGCTCGCGCGCGGCGTGGAGCAGCGCCGGCAGGAACTTGGATTCCATCTCGGCGACCGACACCCGAGCCGACTGGGTGCCGACGTTGATGGAGGCAACGACCTTGCCGGACGGATCCGTCACTGGCACCGCGATCGAGCGCAAGCCGATTTCCAGTTCCTGATCGACCAGCGAAAATCCGTTGCGGCGAACTTGGTCGAGCGCGCGCTTGAGCTCGGGCGCCGATACGATCGTGCGCTTGGTGAGCCGCGTGAGCTTCACCCTCGAAAGATAAGCGTCGAGCTCCTGCCCCGAGAGCGACGCCAGCAGCACGCGCCCCATCGATGAGCAATACGCCGGCAGGCGGCTGCCGAGCCCGAGGTCGATCGACATCAAGCGGGTCGTTGTCGTCGAGCGGGCGATATAGAGGATTTCATCGCTTTCCAGGACCGCCATCGAGCTCGACTCGTGCAGTGCATCGCTGATGTGATCGAGGAGCGGCTGCACCATCGTCGCCAACGGAGTCGACGAAAGATAGGCGTGGCCGAGCGCCAGTATGCCGGGCCGCAGCGAGTAACCGCGCGCTTCGTCGGCGACCACGTAGCCGAGTTTTGCCAGCGTGTAGAGGCAGCGCCGCACGGCCGCGCGCGGTATGCCCGTTCGATGGCTCAGTTGCGCGATGGTGAGGTGCCGGCGCTGCTGCGTGAAGGCGCGGATGACCGCAAGCCCGCGGGCGAGCGAGGTCATGAAGTTCGGATCGCCGGTCAAGCCGTCGATCTCCGACGCCGGCGTGACGAGCCGTGGTTTCGGCGCGACAATGCCCGCATCCTTCTTGACCGGCGCTGCCCGGGCGGCGCGCTTTCCCGGGAGTGGCGGGTCTTTTGGCGTTCGCATCGTCGAGGATGGCATGAGGCGTTTCCGCAGCACTGACACCGGTAATCTTATCCGGAGTTCGATAAACGCACAATATTTCGATAACCGCCCGTTGACGGCTGCATCGCCACCAGATAAAATTTGTTCGTTCATCGCACGATTATCCGATAATCGCACAAGGCGGTTCCCTTGGCCATCCCTTTAAGGGGCCGCCCTGAGGCCCGTGCCGGAGGAGACATGATCGACAAGACCGTTGCCTCGCCCAGCGCCGCTGTCGCAGACATTGCTGACGGCGCGACGGTCATGATCGGCGGCTTTGGCACCGCCGGTATGCCCTCCGAGCTCATCGATGCGCTCATCCAGCACGGGGCACGCGATCTCACCATCGTGAACAACAATGCCGGCAATGCAGACATCGGCCTCGCGGCGCTCCTGAAGGCCAAAAGGGTGCGCAAG
>Ga0209118_1001308_pt1 | contig 11766 bp, 12 predicted proteins | sample BlaSpr_A8_Ref_M1_FD_187988 | JGI IMG/M metagenome (GOLD analysis project Ga0209118, IMG submission 187988) | Forest soil microbial communities from Thunder Bay, Ontario, Canada - Black Spruce, Ontario site 2_A8_Ref_M1 (SPAdes) (version 2) | ecosystem: Environmental > Terrestrial > Soil > Boreal...
CAAGTAAAGCAACTTCTCTTGCGAATTCATTAGTCGGCCTTCTTAGGTTTGGTGGGTTTGACCGGAATAATCAGCTTCTGTCCGATCTGGAGTTTGTGCGGATCATCGATGTGGTTCGCCGCCATCAGCTCGTCGTACGGGACCTTGAATTTCTTCGAGATCGTGACGGGATTGTCCCCCTTCGCCACGATATAGGTCTTGGGCGCGTCAGGTTTTGCCGGGCTGTTCTCGGCCGGCTTCGGGCGATCGGGCTTTTTCTCTTCTTTCACGATGGGTTTGATGGGCGCATGCGCCGAAACCGAATCCTCGCGCCGCGACGTGGTGGAGACCGGTGCGCGCACGCTGGCAGTTTCCGATTTTGCCGACGTCGACGTTGAGTTCGTCGTCGCGACCGGCGGCGGAAGCGGTCCCTGCCGCGCCTTGATCGTGTTGAACGCGATGATGCCCGCAACAGCAACGACGTGAAGAACGAGCACGATCAGCAACGCGCGCGACAACTTCATGTTCGGCTCGGACATTTCTTCGTAGTCCATTTCGTCGGGCCCGCCGCGCAGCGTTTTGCGGGTGAGAAGCTTGGGTAGTTTCATGATTTTACTTGGGCAAGGCGTGCACCAGGGCACGAAATTGATCGCCGCGATCGGCGTAGCTTTTGAACATGTCGAACGAGGAGGTGCCGGGAGAAAAGAGGACCACTTCGCCCGGCTTCGCGATCGCGTGGGCGCGCTCGACTGCATCCGCGAGTGAGTTCGCGATTTCGCACGGCACGCCGGATTTCCAATCACGCGCGATCCGTTCCGCCATCTCGCCGATGAGGATCGTGGTCCGAACTTTCTCGGAAACGAGCGGGAGCAAAGTTTCGAAGGTGAACCCCTTGTCCTTTCCCCCCGCGATCAGGATCACACTTTTGTTTTGGGCGAGCAGCGCTTTTTCAACCGCGGCCAGATTGGTGGCCTTCGAATCATTCACGTAGGTGACCTCGCCCAGCTCGCGCACGAATTCGCATCGGTGCGGGCGCGGCTCATAGGCGCACAGCGGCGGAAGCATTTCTTCAAATGAAAGGCCGCGCGCCAAACCGACTGCGAGCGTCGCCATGAGGTTCTCGATATTGTGCGAGCCGCGCAGCTTCGTCTCCGCCATCCGCAGGACTGGCGTGTTTTGATAAACGATCGAGCCGCCCTCAAGACGGAAATCAGCCTGGTCGGTGTAAGCGCTGAAGGTCACCGTGCGCGCCGCGATTTTCGGCAGCGTTTCGCCGGCGTTCACGACCGCGACGTCGTCGGCCGTTTGATTTTCGAAAATCCGCAGCTTGGCCGCGCGGTATTCGGCCACGGACGGATATCGATCGAGATGATCGGGCGCGAAATTAAGCCAGACGCTGATCGATGGCCGAAATGTCCGGATGGTTTCGAGCTGGAAGGAACTCACTTCCACCGTGAGGACATCTAGGTCGCGATCCTCGAGCGCGACTTCGCAAAGCGGTTTGCCGATGTTGCCGCACGCGATGGTGCTCTGGCCGCATCCGTTCAACATCTGGGCGAGCAGCTCGGTGGTGGTCGTCTTTCCGTTCGTGCCGGTGATGGCGATGACCGGCAGATCCACGGAGCGCCAACCCAACTCGAGTTCACCCATTGTTTCGATTTTTCGGGAAGAGAAATTCGTCGCCAGCGGCGAGATCGGATCGATCCCCGGACTCAGGACGACAAAATCGTAATTGGACGAATCCGTTTCCGCTTCCTGGCCACAACGGACAGCGACGCCGCGCGCGCGGAGATTTTCGATGGTGGATTTCAGCAGCGTCTTTTCCTCCGCGCTGTCGAGCACGGTCACGTCGGCGCCTTCGCTGCGCAGGAGAAGCGCCGCGGCAGTCCCGCTCAGGCCCGCACCCAGCACTGCGACGTTTTTGCCCTGGTACTTCATCTCAATTTCAACGTGGCCAATCCGAGGAGCGCGAAAATTGCCGAGAGAATCCAGAAGCGCACGATGACGGTGTTTTCCTTCCAGCCGCTCAACTCGAAGTGATGATGGATCGGCGACATGGCGAAGATGCGTTTGCCGGTCAGCCGAAAACTGAGGACCTGGAGGATCACCGAAGCCGCTTCGATCACGAAGACGCCGCCGACCACGGCGAGGAGCAATTCCTGTTTGCAACAAATCGCGATGACGCCGATCACGCCACCGATGGCGAGCGCGCCCGTGTCGCCCATGATCACTTTCGCCGGATGGCAGTTGAACCAAAGAAATCCGAGACCGGCCCCGACGAGCGCGGCGCAGATGACGGTCAACTCGCCGGTATAAGGATAGAACGGGACCTGAAGATATTCGGCGATGCGGAAATTTCCGCCCGCGTAACAGAGCAGCGCGTAAGCAAAGGCAACCGTGATCGTGCAACCGATCGCGAGGCCGTCGAGGCCATCAGTCAGGTTCACCGCGTTCGACGATCCTACGATGACGAACGCGAAAAAGATGACCGTGAACCAGCCCATGTTCGTGATGACTGGCGCCTTGAAAAACGGCAGGTAAAGCGAGCGCGCCTGGACTTCGATGAGCGGATTTGTGAGGAAGACCGCGGTGACGATGGCCGCGAGCGCGAGTTGGAAAATCAGTTTGACCCGGCCGCTGATGCCGTCCGATTTCTTTTTGGTCACCTTCAAATAGTCATCCGCGAAACCGAGCGCGCCGAGATAGACCATCGTGAAAAGAGCGAGCCAGACGAAGCGATTGTCCGGCCTTGCCCAGACGATGCTGGAAATAACGACCGTGCCGATGACCAGCACGCCGCCCATGGTGGGCACGCCCTTCTTGCCGCTGTGCAATTCCGCCAGCCGATGCACTTCGTCCGCGGTCCGGATCGGCTGGCCGATCTTGAGCGCGATCAATTTTTTTATGACATACGGTCCGCAGGCGAGCGAAAGGACAAACGCCGTGACCGCCGCCGCGATCGCGCGGAACGTCACATAACTAAAAACGTTGAAGCCGCGCACCTCCTCGCTGAGGAGATGGAGATAATACATCATGGCGACACCTCCGCCGTGGAACGGCTTTTCGCGAAGGCTTCGAGCACGCGTTCCATCCGGGCCGAGCGGCTTCCTTTGACGAGAATCAGATCGCCCGGCGCCGCGGTCTCGCTCAGACGCCGGGCCGCTTCCTCGGGTGAATCGACCGCGCTGCTTTTTTCCAGGCCGGCTCTTTGCGCGGCGTGCGCGATCGTGGCGCCGGTCGCGCCCACGGCAAACAGTTCGTCGATGCCGAGCGCGGCGGCCGTCTCACCCACCTCGCGATGGCTGCGCTCCGATTCTTCGCCCAGCTCGTTCATCTGGCCCAGCACGGCGACGCGCCGGCCGTCCGCGTCGAGTTCAACCAACGTGCGCAAGGCCGCCTTCATCGAATCGGGATTCGCGTTGTAGCTGTCATCGATGAATTGAATGCCGTTGATCTCCTTGATCTGGAGACGCGCTTTCGTGAGCGGCGTGGAGGCGAGGCCCGCCGCGCATTCTTCCAGCGAAAGGCCAAAGGCGCGACCCGCCGCGATCGCCAGCATCGCGTTTTGCACCATGTGAATTCCCGGCACGGGCAGTTGCGCCCGGCAGCGATGCGCGCCTTCCAGGATCGTGAACTCGCAGCCAGTCGCGCTTTGGCTTACGTCGGTGGCGAGAACGGCGCCGTTCTCGATTCCCGCCAGGATAACTTTTGCGCGCGTCCGTTGCGCAATGCTTTCGCTGAAGGCATCGTCGCCGTTCAAGATGACCGTGCCGCCGACATCGACGGCTTCGGCAAGCGCCCCTTTCTCCGCCGCGATCGCTTCGCGGCTGCCCATGAATTCAATATGGGCGAGGCCGACGTTGGTGATGATGGCGGCGTCCGGCGCCACCAGTTTCGCGAGGGCGGCAATTTCCCCCGGATGATTCATCCCGATTTCCCAGACGGCGATCTGATCGCTAGAGGTCGCCGTCAGCATCGTTTGCGGCAGGCCGACGTGATTGTTGAAATTGCCTTCCGTTTTCGTGACGCGAAATCCGCGCGCGAAAATCGCCGCGACAAAATCTTTCGTGCTGGTTTTGCCATTGCTGCCGGTGATGGCAATGACTTTGAGCGACAACGATCGGCGGTAATTTGCGGCGAGATTTTGATAAGCGGCCAGCGTGTCGGGCACGCGAATCAGCGCGAAATTCTTCGGCGTCGAACCCTTCCAGTTTTCCTCCACCATCGCGCCGGCGGCGCCGCGTTCCGCGGCTTGCTCGACGAAACGGTGCCCGTCGAAATTCTCGCCGCGTAATGGAACGAAAAGATCGCCGGCCTTAAGCGTTCTCGAATCGGTGCTGATTCTTGAAACGATTACGCTCGTGTCATCGGCTGAAATAGAACCACCAGCCAACTTTGCGATCTGGGCGAGACTTAACGAGTCCATATTGCGGTCAGCTTACTCGTCTGGGTAGCGCGCGCGTCTCGCGTGCTGGCGATGGCGTCCTCGCCATCGCGAACTTCTTGATTCGCGGTCAAATGTAACCCGCGCGTTTTTCGAAAAGATTGTTTCGGCGAGACGCCGAAACCAGCACGCGAGACGCGTGCGCTACCCAGAATGGGCGAACGTTGCGTCATGACTCGAACTCCAACGGATGATTTTCCAGCGCCTGTCGTGCGACCTGAATGTCATCGAAGGGCACGGTGTGATCGGCAAATTCCTGGTAAGCTTCGTGGCCCTTTCCCGCGATGAGGATAATGTCGCGTGGCTGCGCCAGCTCGACGGCGCGCCCAATCGCCTTCGCGCGGTCCGCGATTTTTTCGTAATTGCCCGAGCGAAAACCTTTTTCCACTTCGGCGATGATCGCGTCGGGATCTTCTTTCCGCGGATTATCCGAGGTGATGATGCTGTAATCGGCATTTTGATCGGCGACCCGGCCCATGAGCGGACGCTTCTGCCGGTCGCGATCGCCGCCGCACCCGAAAACGACAATGAGTTTTCGAGGAGACAATTCGCGCAGCGTTTTCAGCACGTTCAGGAGCGCGTCGTCGGTGTGCGCGTAATCGACGAAGACCTGGAATTGCCGCTTCGCCAGAACCGCCTCGAGCCGGCCCGGAACTTGCGGAGAGCGGGCCAGACTCAGGATCGCTTCGCGCAGGCCGAGGCCCATGCTCGAGGCCGCGGCCAGAGCCGCCATGGAATTCGCGACATTGAATCGTCCGATCAACGGGACCCGCACGAGATAACTCTTTCCGTGGGCGTCGAGCTGGTAGGAGGTGCCGGCAAATTCCGCGTGATAATTCGACGCGCGAAAATCAGCCCGCGCGCTCACTCCGTAAGTGATCACGGAGATTTTCTTGTCGAGTCGATCGACCAGTTGCGCGCCGTAGCGATCGTCGATGTTGATCACGGCGACCGGCTTTGTCTTTCCTTTCTGCTCCGCAAGTCCGGCGAAGAGTTTCATCTTCGCCTCGAAATAATTTTCCATTGTCCCATGAAAATCAAGATGGTCCTGCGTGAGATTGGTGAAGACCGCGACATCCCATTCGAGGCCACGGGTCCGGTCCTGCGCGAGCGCGTGCGACGAGACCTCCATCGCCGCAGCCTTGCAGCCCGCGTTGACCATTTGCGCGAGCAACTCCTGAACTTCGAGCGCCTCGGGCGTTGTCCGCACCGCCGGCAAAACGCGATCGCCAATTTCGTAGCGGACCGTCCCGAGCAATCCGCAGCGCACGCCGGCTTTTTCGCAGATGTGCTTGATCAGGAACGTTGTGGTCGTCTTGCCGTTCGTGCCGGTGACCGCGGCGAGTTTGAGCCGGCGGGCGGGGCGCTCATAAAACGCCGCCGCCAGATCGGCCAGCGCGGGCCGCGTGTTCTCCACCACGAGGCAGGTAGCGCGCGCCTGTTTCTCTTCGCGCTCCGTCACGATCACTGAGGCGCCTTTTTCGACGGCTTGATCGATGAATTGATGGCCGTCGGTTTTCTCCCCGCGCAGGGCGACGAAAAGAAAGTTCTTTTGCACTCGCCGCGAGTCATACGCGATGCCTTCCACGACGCGATCAAGCGGCCCGATGATTTCGCGGGGGGAAATCGCGGCGGCGAGAATTTTGAGCTGCATGGGATGTCAGAAAACGGAGGTAGGGCGCTCAACGGTGTGAGGCATTGGTTAGGGCGACCTGGCCCGCCGAAGGCGTTTTCCCCAATTCCTCATGCGGCTGAAGATCGAGATAACGCGCGGCCTTCTCCGCGATGTGCGAAAAGATCGGGCCCGCGACCAGGCCGCCGTAATTCAATTCCGGTTTCGTCGTGTGCGCGTCGTCGAGCACGACGAGACCGACGAACTCTGGGTGGTCCGACGGCAAATAGCCCGTGAAGGAGACAACGTATTTCCCCTGCTCGTACCCGCCGCGCGGATCCACTTTTTGCGCGGTCCCGGTCTTGCCGGAAATCGTGAATCCCGGCACCGCCGCCGCTGCCGCGGTTCCTCGATCGCTCACGACGCCGCGCAACGCGTTTCCAATTTGCTGCGCGGTCTCCGGCGAAATCACCTGACGCAGCACGACTGGAGAAAATGTGCTCACGGTCTTGCCGTCCTGACTCGTGATCGACTTCACGATGCGCGGCGTGACGAGCTTGCCGCCATTCGCGATCGTCGCCATCGCCACCGTCATCTGCAACGGCGTGACGCCGACTTCGTGGCCCATCGGAATGCGCGTGACGGAAATCTTGCTCCACGATTGCGGCGGGCGAATCACGCCGCTGATTTCTCCAGGCAGCTCGATGCCGGTGCGCTCGCCGAAACCGAAGCGCCGGATGTATTCGTAAAATTTCTGTTCGCCCACGGAGATGGCCAGCTTCGCCGCGCCGATGTTGCTCGATTTAATGAGAATGTCCTGCACGCTCAGTTCGCCGTAGGCCTTGTGATCGTGGAGCGGGCGGCCGCCGAAATTCCACAGGCCGTTCTCGCAAAAGATCGTGGTATCGGGGCGGACCTTGCGCTCATTTAAGGCCGCGGCGGCGCTCACGATTTTGAACGTCGAGCCGGGTTCCATCATGTCGATGATGGCGCGGTTTTTCATCTGTTCGGGTTTCGCATCCGAGCGATCGTTCAGATCGAAGGCCGGCCGATTCGCCATCGCCAGGATTTCACCGGTGTGAGGGCGCATGAGAATGATCGTGGCTTTTTGCGGCCGGTATTCGCGCATGGCCGCGTCGATTTCGTTTTCGACGATGTTCTGCAAATTCAGATCGATCGTAAGATGGACCTGATAGCCGTTGCGCGGCGTCCGCTCCTGCCCGCGATACAGCACCATCTCCTGCCCGGCGCGGTTATGCTCGATGAAGCGGTAACCATCCTGGCCGTGGAGATATTCTTCCATGGAAGATTCGACGCCCTGGATCCCGCGATGCTCAAAATCGGTGAACCCGATGACGTGGCAAAGCATCGTGCCGTTTGGATAAATCCGGGTCGAATCGCGCTCGAAATAAATGCCGCGCAGATTTTGGGCGCGCAGTTTTTCCCGGAGCGCCGTCGCCACCGCCACCGGCACTTCGCGTTTCAACACGATATAGCGCCGGTCGCCCTCCAATTTTTCCGCCAGCTCACCGGCCGGAATTTGGAGCGCGTCGCGCAGCAGCGGGATGAGCGCGTCGCGATTGTTCAGGTGCGTGGCGTCGGCCACCACCGTCTCGACCGGCGTGTTGTGGGCGAGGACTTCGTTGTTGGCGTCGAGGATGGCGCCGCGTTCGGCGAAGATGGTTTGTTTGTAGACGTGCTTCTCAGCGGCAAGCCCGGCGTATTCGTCGTGCTTGATCATCTGCAAATAAACCAGCCGGAAAGAAAAAGCGCTGAACAAAACCGTAAACGCCAGGCAGACCAGCGCGCAGCGAATACGGCTGTTCCACTTCATCTGCCGGCACGTTTATTGGCGACTGGCTGAACGGCGTCGTCCCCGGGCAGGCGCACCGGCGCGTTCAAACGCACGATATTTTGCTCGGCAATCGGGATCATCTTGAGATAACCCTCCTTCAGCCGCCGCTGGAGCGCCGAGCGCGAAGTCAGCGCCGCAATCTGCACGCTCGCGACGTCGTTTTGCGAACGCAAACTCGCCAGCTCGTTTTCGAGCGCCTTCTTCCGGTCGCCCAAATGATAGAGCTGGAGCGAGAGGTAAACATACATCAGCCCCGTGAAAGCGAGGAACGCCGTGATGACGATCCAGCGCGCGAGCGAGGCGGCGTTCACGGAATTGAAGGCTTTGCGGCGCGGGGCATGCATCAGATTTTTTCGGCGACGCGCAACTTCGCGCTGCGGGAGCGCGGATTGATGCGCTGTTCGTTCTCACCGGGCTCGACCGGTTTCGTGGTGATAAGCTTGAAAGCGAAATCCGGATTCCGCTGCGGCTCGGGCCATTCCGGGCGGTCGAGCCATTCGCGGCTCCGGTCCCGGAAGAAATTCTTCACGATCCGATCTTCGAGAGAGTGAAACGTGATGACGGCGATGCGCGCGCCGGGTTCGAGGCGCTTCGTCAGAACGCCCAGGCCTTCTTCGAGCGCGCCCAGTTCGTCGTTTACTTCCATCCGCAACGCCTGGAAAACCTGCGTGGCCGGATGGCGTCGCCCGTGACGCCAGACGATTTTCTCGATCGCTTTCGCCAGTTGTAACGTGTCGGTGAAAGGCGCGGTCTTGCGCAGCTTGACCAATTGACTCGCGATGCGCCGCGCGGCCGGTTCTTCACCGAGATCGCGGAAAAGCCGGGTGAGATCCTCTTCCGAATACGAATTCACCACGAGCGCGGCCGTCAATTCGCGCCGCGGGTCCATCCGCATATCGAGCGGGCCGCTCCGCATCACGCTGAATCCACGCTCGGCGTTTTCGAGCTGGCGCGACGACACGCCAAGATCGAGAAGCGCCCCGCCGATTCCTACGATCCCCAGCTCATCGAGAAGTTTTCCCGCGTCGCGGAAGTTTGCCTGACGCAACGTGACCCGCCCGCCGAATTGCGCCAGCCGTTCGCCGGCGTGCTCGATCGCATCGGGATCCTGGTCGAGCGCGAGAACGTCCGCGCCCATCCGGAGAATCTCGGCGGTATGGCCCCCGCCGCCGCAAGTGCCATCCACGACGAGCGCGCCAGCGCGCGGCGCCAGCAGCTCGACCGCTTCGGCCACGAGCACCGGACGATGATAAATGAAATCCTCCATTTCCTGCGCCTCCTCCATTTCGAGCGGACCGGTCGCGAACCAGATGGGCCGCTCAAATAGCAACGCGTTCATCGTTTCCTTGCTCCGCCCTCTACAGTCCGAGCACGTTCGCCACGTGTTGATACGTCGGCGTTTCTTCCTCGTGAGCACGTTTCCATTTTTGCAGGTTCCAAACTTCAAACCGGCCCCGTCCGCCCACGAGCGCGACCTCGCCTTTCAAGCCAAGTTGTTTGCAAAGATATTCGGGCAGGACGAGCCGGCCCTGGCGATCGGAGGCGCCATGTTCCGCGCGGGAATGGAGCTGGCGCAAAAAAATCCGGCGATCGCGCGCGGTGATCGCGCTGTGAGATTCAGCCTGGGCGCTCATCCGGCCGAACTCCTCCGCCGACATGATGACGAGATATTGATGATGCGGCTCGGGAAGAATGATGAACTCCTCGCCGTCGGGCTTGCGCCAGCGGGAAGGGATGGTGATGCGGTTCTTCTCGTCGATGGAATGACGGAACTCGCCGGCGAAGAATTTTTGGGGCTGTGAATCGTCTTCCATGCGCGGGCGGATAATCGTTCCATTCTAATCCACTTCCCCCCACTTCTAACCACCTTCCGTACCAGCGGTCAATAAAAATTAACGTGCGTTTGCGCCCTTTTTTCCTCTCGCTAATCTGCCCCATGTTTGCCCGCGCGATTCCCGCCGTTTTTCTCGCCGGATTTCTCGCCAGCGCGAGCGTGGCCGACGCGCAGCCGCCGGCGCCCACGCCGGACACCGTGCGCGTCACCGTTTCCATGAACGCGGATGGTTCGCGGACCGTTTACGAGTTCGATTCGCTCCACCATAAAGCGAAGGCGACGACCACCGACAGGAATGGGAAACCGATCGGAACAATTCGCTACGTGCTGGATGAAGCGGGCCGCTTCATCAGAGGTGAGGTTTACGGGCCGGACGACCAACTGCGTTTCAAGACTCTCTATAAGTACGACGAAGCAGGCCGGCTGAACCAGGAAACGCAACTGAGCAAAGACGACGCGATGCAGCACAAACTCATTTACGCTTACGACAAGAACGGCCGCCAGACGGGCTACGCCGTTTACGATGCCGCAGGAAAGTTGGTCAGTCAGAAAGGTCCATCGCCAACCGTGACGCCTGCGAGCAAACGAAGGTAGCCATCCTCCATCTCGTCCCTACCTTCCACCTTGCCTCGGCCCCCAAAGGCGGTTAAGACAAAGTTCCCGATGATCGACTACATCCAAAAGGGCGGTCTCCTGATGTGGCCTATCCTGGCCTGCAGCGTCATTGCGATCGCGGTTTTCGCCGAGCGGCTTTTGTATTTGCACCGCGCTACCATCCACGTGGGCGAGTTTTTGCAGGGACTTTCCAATCTTGTGCAGCGGCGCAACTTCGCCGAGGCCTTGCATGAATCCGCCGGCACGCCCGGGCCGGTCGCGCGGGTCATTCATGCCGCGATCATCCATCACGACGCGCCGCGCGCCGAACTGCGCGAGATCGTGCAGGAGGCCGGGCAGCTCGAGGTGCCGAAACTGGAGCGCTTTCTCGGTGTCCTTGCCACCCTCGCTTACCTCGCGCCGCTTCTCGGACTCCTCGGCACCGTCGCCGGAATGATCGACGCGTTCGGCACGCTCTCCTCCAATGGCGGCTACGCGACCGTGACGGAACTTTCCAACGGCGTTTACAAAAGCCTGCTCACGACCGCGGCCGGTCTCGTCGTCGCGACGCCGACCTTCGTCGCCTACGGCTACCTTTCTTCCCGCGTGAACACTTTGATGCATGAAATGGAACGAGCCGGAATCGAAGTGGTGCACATGCTGACGTATCGCGAACCGACGAGCGACATCATCACCTTCCAGGCGCCGGTGGAAGAAGCGCGCTAAGTTTTCATCGGCCGGCAGGCCGCACGCTCCATGAAGCTTTCCCGAACGAAGGAATATCATTTCGGCTGGCTCGGTGTCATCCCGATGATCGATATCGTTTTTCTGCTGATCTTTTTCCTCCTGCTCAGCTCGAACTTCATTCTCCAGCCCGGCATTTCCGTTTCGGTCCCGTTGTCCCGCTTCACCCTCGGTCCGCAAATCAATCCGCAAATCATCAGCATCACCGGCGGCGCCGTGCCGGCGATTTATTTCCGCGACCAAAAGATTTCGCTCGAACAACTCGGGCCGTTGCTCGACGAAACGAAAAAAGAAGGGCGCCCGATTATCATCAAGGCGGACCGACTGACGCCTTACTCGCTCGTCGTCGAAGTGACGAACTTGTCCCTCGAACACGGAATCACCTCTGTGGCGCTCGCCACCACTCCCGCGAAGTGAGCGCTCCTTTGCTCTCCGAAAACGATCCGCGCCTCGTTTTTGCCTGGGACCAGCCGCGCCGGCGGAAGTGGACCATCGCTGGATTTCTTTTGGGATCCCTCCTGCTTCACGCCTTCTGCTTTTACATTTTCCAAATCATTTATCCGCCGGCCGTCGCTCTTCTGCCGCCACCGGGCCGTGTCAGCTTGATCGCGCCAAACTCTGAGGAAGGCCGCGTCCTGCTCCGCTGGCTCGAGGCGGAAGATCCGGCCCTCGCTTCCACGACCCAGCGGCCCACCGATGGAAAG
>Ga0209118_1001309_pt1 | contig 11760 bp, 10 predicted proteins | sample BlaSpr_A8_Ref_M1_FD_187988 | JGI IMG/M metagenome (GOLD analysis project Ga0209118, IMG submission 187988) | Forest soil microbial communities from Thunder Bay, Ontario, Canada - Black Spruce, Ontario site 2_A8_Ref_M1 (SPAdes) (version 2) | ecosystem: Environmental > Terrestrial > Soil > Boreal...
ATCTTCTTCTGGGATTTCTTCATCTACCTCATCGAGGGCATGGTGTTTCTCATCACCGGCCTGCAGGCGCGCGCGCTGATTGGCCGTACCGGAGATTATCCGATGTCCGAGCTGGCCATCTCGGCCACAGTTGTAAGCGCCTTGGTGATCATCACCCGCTTTGTCTGGATGTATCCTGCCACCTATCTTCCGCGCTGGCTCTTTCCCTCGATCGCGCTCAGGGATCCGTCACCCCCCTGGCAGTGGCCGTTCGTGCTGGCCTTCACCGGGGTCCGCGGCATCGTCTCGCTCGCGGCAGCGCTCGCGATCCCGTTTGTAGCTGCTAACGGCCAACCGTTTCCCGACCGCGATCTGATACTCTTCTTGACGTTTTCCGTCATCCTGGTGACGCTGGTCGGCCAAGGCTTGCTGTTGCCCTGGGTGATCCGCGCGCTCGGCCTCGCCCACGCGGGACGTCGAGAACGCCACGCCGACAGAGCCGAGGAGTACAAGGCTCGGCGCCAGGGGGTCGAGGCTGCGATCGAGCGGCTCGGCCAGGTTATAGCGGAACGCGATCTCTCGGAGGACCTCGTTCAGCCGCTCCTTGCCCATCACCGCGACCGACTAAAGCACATCGAGCTCAGAGGCGATGGTGACGACGGCCACAGAGAGCTCACGGAACTTCACGATGAGATCGAGCGTCAGCTGATCGCCGCCGAACGACAGCAGATCAACCAACTGTTTCGCAGTGGCAAGCTGAAGGACGAGGGGCGGCGCCGGATCGAGCGGGGACTGGATCTGCGCGAGGCACATCTCGCCAGCCAGCAGACCGAGGAATGAGTGGCGCATGTCTCCGAGCAATGGAACGTGTCATTGGCTAGATGCAGATGATCGGCTTGTGGCCACAACCAATTATAGAGAACACTAAATCGAACTAAGGGGTGGGCCACAATAAAGTATCAAAAGTGGACCACGTCGCGTTGACAAAACAGAACGATGCATCGCCGTCCTTTTTGTCGACTAAGACAGTCTACCTACATAATTCACTGCGAACTCAATGCGCGACATACTTAAATGCCTACGCACCGAAGCCGGTCACCTTACGCTCGCGCGGTTGATACAAGAGCGGGAAACTGCCTGCGAAATTGAACGAGTACGCGCTGATCGCGTTGGTGCGCGACGACGAGTAGTGCAGACGAAGCGCTCGAAACTGCCGGTTTGGCCGCGTAGTCATGCACACAGAAGATCTATGCCGGACTAGAGTAGCAAGCCAAATCGCCCGCTACTCGAAAACAAAGAACAGCGCGCTATTCGACGTCAGGCTGGCGCGACGGGTGCGCGGCCTGGAATTCAGGCAGTGCTTCGCAGGCTTGGTGAATCCCCAGCAGCATTGGGTACAACGACAGATCGACACCGAAACGCTGAGCGTTAAACACCTGTGGAACTAGGCAGCAATCGGCAATGGTCGGCGTGTCGCCCACACAGAAATGGCCGCGGAGAGCTGAAGTTTTCAATTCGGTTTCGATCGCGTCAAAACCCTGCTTGATCCAGTGCCCGATCCACTCGAGCTTGGCCTCTTCCGTCAGACCGAGCTTCCCAGTCAGGTACTTCAAGATCCGCAGATTGTTAAGCGGATGAATCTCGCAAGCGATAGTCAATGCAAGTTGCCTAGCCCGGGCTCGGTCCCCGAATGATGCAGGTAGCAGGCTCGGCAATGGATAACGCTCTTCGAGGTATTCGATGATCGCTAACGATTGGCTCAACTGTAGGTCGCCATCAGTCAAGACGGGCACCAACGCCAGCGGGTTCAACGCGCGGTACTCGTTAGCGAACTGCTCCCCGCCCCCGCGCGTGAGGTGGATCGGTACGAGCCGCGCGTCGAGCCCCTTGAGGTTCAGTGCGATGCGAACTCTGTACGCCGATGAGCTGCGAAAATAGGTGTGAAGTACGCGTTCCATGAGGCATTTTCAAATAGGGAGATGTACGGTGATCAGCACGCTTCGGTTGGTAGCTGGGCGAAGGGGCTGCTTAGGCGATCGCTCGGCCGTCACTGCTTCGCCATCGCCACACTTGTATCCGATAAACGTTCCGCATCGACACTCTTCCCGGTTTCGATCAGGCGCCGGGCGAAGCGCAGGTCGCGCGCAGCGTTCGGTCCGAGTGCCGACCTGACCTTGTCACCATCGAGATAGAACAGCACGAAGTTGTCGGAGTGAAGGTCCCCCCGCACGATCACCCGATGCGAGGGATCGGGCATGCCGTAGATCTGCAGGTTCATGCCGTATTGATCCGACCAGAACCACGGCAGAGGCTGGTGAACTACATCGAGGCCGAGCGCGGATCGGGCGGCCGCGATGCCTTGCTCCTGGGCGTTCTGCCACGATTCCAGACGCATGCGGCGGCCGGCCCATTCGCAGTGCCACGCGGCCACGTCGCCAGCCGCAAGGATGTCTGGATCGGACGTGCGGCACTGCGCATCGACGCTGACTCCGCCGTCGCACGCGAGGCCAGCGTCGCGCGCCAGTTCGTCGTTGGGAATCATGCCGATGCCGACCACGACCGCATCGCCGACGAGCTCGGTGCCGTCGCTCAGCATCACCACCAGCATTTCCTGCTCGTTGCGTGCAATGCTCGCGACACCGGCGCCGAGGATCACATGCGTGCCGTGCGCCGCGTGCAGCCTCGACAGATACTCGGAAATCTCGGGAGGCACCGTACGCTCGCAAAGGCGCGCCATCGCCTCCACGACGGTCACCTCCACTTCCTTCTTCCGGGCGGTTGCCGCCACCTCCAGGCCGATCCACCCGCCGCCGACGACGATGAGCTTCTTGCCGGGCAACAGCACCGCGCCCAATGCGTGTGCATCTTCGATGCTGCGCAGCGTGAACACGCCCGGAGCGTCCATGCCGGGGATGTTCAACCTGCGAGCCCGCCCACCGTTGCAAAGGATGAGCTTGTCGAACCCGATCGACTCGCCGGTCGAAAGCCGAACCTGGCTGGCCACGCGGTCGATCGACGTGACGCGCACGTTCGCCCTCCAGTCCAGGCCCAGCTTCTCGAACGCCTCCGCCTTGATCAGGTAGGTGCTTTCGGCAGGGGCTTCGCCTGACAGCACGGCCTTGGACAGAGGAGGACGTTCGTAGGGCCAATGCGGCTCGTCGCCGATGAGGACTACTTTGCCGGTGAACCCCTCCTTGCGAAGCGTCTGTGCTGCCCAGCCGCCTGCCTGGCCCGTGCCGACGATAACAACGGTGCGCGTATCCATGATCTGGCTTTCGTGATCCACGTGTGCCTCGACTTCATTCACGAACGTGGCTCCGCCACGCCGATGCCTATGGGCCGCGGCTCGGGCAGGGGAGAAGTCACGTCCTCGTGGTGCGCCGACGCCGAGCGACGGTGATCGATCAACGAGATGGCGATCGCCGCGACTAATCCGGGGATCGCAATGGCGATGAAGTTTTGCTGCAGGGGCATCGACATGCCGACCAGTACGCCGATGACGATGGGTGCTGCAATCGCGCCGATCCGCCCGACGCCCAAGGCCCATCCGATGCCGGTGCCGCGAACAGCCATGGGGTAGAACTGGCCCGCATACGCGAGACTGACGATCTGCGTGCCGATGGTCGATGCGCCTGCCAAGCCAACCAGCACTAACAGAATTTCGGTCGGAGCCTTGAAGCCGAGAAGCGTGATCGAGACCGCCGCCAGCAGATACATGCTCGCCAGCACGTACTTGATATGGAATCTATCGGCCAGCCAGCCACCGCCGATCGCGCCGACGATTGCGCCGAAGTTGAGCACCAGCACAAAGGTCAATGCCGAACCCAGGCCGTACCCGGCGCTGGCCATCAGCTTGGTCAGCCACGAGCTAAGGCCATAGACCATGAACAGGCACATCAGGAAGGCGATCCAGAACATCACCGTGCTGAAGCCACGCCCCTCCTGAAACAGGTGTCGGATCGGCGCGTTGTCTGCCTTGTCTTCGCTCGGCAGCGCAAACACGTCGGTCGGTTTCGGTTGGTAGCTCGGCTCGATTCTCGAGACGATGTCCTTCAGCTCATCGATCCGCCCCTTCTTGATCAGGAACGGCATCGACTCGGGAAACGCCTTGAGGATGAGCGGGATGAGGATCACTGGAACTCCCGCGGCAATGAATACCGACTGCCATCCGTAGCTCTCGATCATGCCTTTGCCAAGCAGCGCGGCCAGCACGCCACCGACCGAGTAACCGCTGTACATCAGCGTGGTCAGGGTGCTACGGATTCGTAGCGGCGAATATTCGGTCATCTGCGCGACCACGTTGGGCATTACCCCGCCGATGCCTACGCCGGCGATGAAGCGCATCGCACTGAACGTGATCGGTTCGTTCGTGAGTCCCGCCGCGGCGGTGAACACGCTGAACAACGCGATGCAGATCACGACGACCTTGCGACGACCGATGCGGTCAGCGAGCGTGCCGAAGAGGATGTTGCCGAACATCATGCCGAAGAGGGCTGCACTGACCATGAAGCCGGCACTCGTCGCATCGACTGCCATGCTCTTCATGATCGAGGGCAGGGCGATGCCGACGACGGCCAGGTCGTAGCCGTCGAAGATGATGACCAGCGCGCAAGAGAGCAGCACGAGTCTGTGAAAGCCGTTGAACGCGGCTTTGTCGGAAAGTTGGTGGACGTCGATTTGACGCATGGCGTGTCTCCTCTGATTCATATGGTCGCGACCATGCCGGCTTGACGGTGCACGCCTCGGCGCGGGGCGTTATGTGGATTGGTCGAGCGCGAGCAAGACGCGCCCGGCTTCGACCCTGACGGGGTAGCTTCGAATGGCTTCGGTGACGGGAGGGCCGGTGGGCCGCCCCGTCCGCACATCGAACCTGCCCTGATGCAAAGGGCACTCGATTTCGTGGCCTTCGAGAAAGCCTTCGCACAGCCGCGCTTGACCGTGCGTGCAGATGTTGTCGGTGGCGAAGATCTCGCCGCCGGCGTTGCAGAGCGCGATATCGCGACCGTCGACGAGAACGCCGATCACGTCGTCTTCGGGTACATCATCCGCAGCGATTGCGTCGATCCATTGGTTGCTGTCCATGGCGTGGTCTCAAATTGGATAAATGATGGAATTGGGGATCATCTCGGTGTCGTACACGACTTGCCGGGACGCGAACTTCAACCCCTCCGGTGTGCGCACGACGACATCGATGTAGCGCCCCACGCTGAACACGGTCGACAGCTCCGAGAGCTTGGTCCGGAACACCGCGTAGTTGGCCTCGCACTCGAAGCGGTCGCCATCGACCTTGCGAACGACGGGCGAGCCGACGACATGCCGTTGGTAATACGGGTCGTGGAACAGCGTTTCGCGAATGCCATAGACACGGTCCTTCAACATGCCCTTGCTCTCGAACGACAAGGTCGCGAGCGGGAAGCCTCGGTCGAAGTTCTCGCGTGGCTGCAGTCGGTAGCTGCATTCGTCCGTGAAGAACTCGGGCCACAAATCCCACTGGCCCGAGCTCACGGCACTGGCGTAATCGGCGTAGAGCTGCGTGAGCTCGAAGTAGTCCTGAAAGTTCATGATCAGGCCTCCATCTGCTTGCGCCAGTACTCGTACATGCCGCGGATCAGCGTCTCCGTGACCATATGGTCGGTGTCGCTGACTTCGCGGCCACCGAGCTCGGCGAGCGTGCGGTGGAATGGCTTCTGCTCGAAGCCCTTTTGCGACAGCTCGATCACCTCACCGTCGTCGGCCGACACGAAACCCGCGGGCCCGAAGAGGTTGGCCTGGCGCAAACGGCGCTGGGTCATCTCGGCGTCGTCGTCCTCGAAGCCGAAGTGCGTCCATACGAAATCGAACGCGCCTGGGCCGCTTGGTTGAATGTGACGCGTCGAGACGCTGTTGACCTGCTGCTGAAAGATCACGCTCGGGAACAACGTCATCATCACGGCCGAAGGACCGCCCCACCATGCCTCGGGAACGATGTCGAGAAAGCGCGGGTCGTGGAGCTGCATGCTCTCCTTGAAGCTCGAAACCTGTGTCACCTGGTCGGCCTTGCCGCTCGCTCCGCGCGTAGAAATCATCGCGGCATGGCGATGGTGCGAGTCCATCTTCAGCTCCGACTTGTTGTCGGCACGCCAGAGGCCGAAGGTGACGAACCAGGTGTGCAGCAGACCCGGGTGGTAAGGGTCCTTGATGTTCTCCTGCATCAGCTTCCAGTTGCCCGGAATGCGTTGGCGGTTGTAGCCGAGGATCGTGAGCTTTCGGCCATTGAAGAGGCGATCGAAGTAACCGAGGATGGTCGGCCCCATGAAGTCTTCGAGCGACTCGATCTCCGGATCGAAAGACGCGAAGACAACGCCACCGCGAGCCGCGACCATGAGCTTGTTGAGGGAGTGATCGGTCGTTTTGAAGTCGACTGGCATGCCGCCATTGACCTTGCCGTCCTGCTTGACGCCGCGACGGAAGGGAACGCCTTGCAGATCCCCTTTCAGCGTGTAGTTCCACTGGTGATAGGGGCAGGTGAAGCCCCCCTCCTTGCGGTTGCCGTGGCGCTCTCGACAGAATTGCATGCCGCGGTGGGCGCAGACGTTTTCAAACACGTTGATGCCGCCGTCGGTGTCGCGGACCATGATGACCGAGCGCTCGCCGACGACCGTGCGCTTGAAGTCACCGGGATTCGGGATCTCCGCCTCCAAGCCGACGTAGCACCAGTGCTTGCGATAGAAGAGGCGTTCGAGCTCTTTGCGGTGCTGGTCGGCCTCTGTGTAGGCCATGAAGGGAATGCGGCTTGTGCCGTCGCTCTCCCAGTGAATCTTTTGCGGAAATACGGTGGATGCGGTGTCCATGGTTGTCTCCTCGATGTTCTTGATCAGGAAGCGACGGTGACCGTGATCTCGCCCAAGCCCTGGATCGTGCCGCGCAGCACGTCCCCGCGCACGACGGAGTTCACGCCCTCCGGGGTACCGGTCATGATGAGATCGCCCGGTTCGAGCGTTTCGTACTGCGACAGCACGGCGATGGACTCGGCCACCGACCAGAGCAGCTTCGAGATGTCCGAAGACTGGCGCGGCTCGCCGTTGACCGTCAGCGTGATCGCGGCATCTCCTGGATGGCCGATGTCTTCTGCTCGATGGATCACACCGATCGGTGCCGATGTCGCAAACGACTTGCCGAACTCCCAGGGCCGGCCCTTGTCGCGTGCGTCGAGCTGCAGGTCGCGGCGCGTCATGTCCAGGCCGACCGCATAGCCGTAGACATGGTCGAGCGCCTTGGCGACATCGATGTCAGCCCCCCCGCGGCCGATCGCAACCACGAGTTCGATCTCGTGATGGAAGTTGTTCGTCTTGGGTGGGTAGGGGATCGTTACCGCTTGTGCTGCGTCGACGATTGCCTGAGCCGGCTTCATGAAATAGAAGGGTGGGTCGCGATCCGGGTCCTTCCCCATTTCTCGTGCGTGAGCCGCGTAATTGCGGCCGACACAGAAGATGCGGTTCACCGGGTAACGTTCATCGCGACCGGCGACGGTCAAGGTTTGCACGGCGGGTGCGGCAACGGCGTAGTTCATGAATGTTCCTTCGTGTAAATCGTTGATGAATGGGGCGCAGGTCGCCTTGCGCCAAGGCACCAAGGCGTTGCCCGGCGAGACGTTCGGAAAAGCAGACAGCGGTTCAGGCTTTGCGGCACCGACCGACACAAGCGCTTCTCAGTCGGCATTAGCGAAGCCCCGCAGCGACGAAGCGCGCAGCAGCGCGACGACTAGAGACGCTGCTCGCGCCATAGTCCGAGTGCCTGCTGGACCGGACGGTCGGAGAAGCTGAAGAGCGTCACTGGCTTGGCGGCGCGCAGCCGCAGCGAGCTCCAGGACGGCACAACGAAAACGTCGCTCTCGCTGAAACGATGGGTAGTGCCATCGATTTCAGCCTCACCGTCTCCTTCGAGGCAGACGTAAACCGTGCCGTCCGTGCAGCGATACGGTTGCGTCTCGAAGCCCTCGGGAAGTGCCTGCGCGTAAGCACCAATCGTCGGCATCGGCGAGGCGCCGGTGGCCGGGTTGACATAGCGCAATTTGAAGCCGAAGTGCGCGTCAGGTGTGGCGTTCGCAATCCCTTTCAGCGACGCCCTAGTCTGGGTGTAGGGATACACGAACATGCGCGTTGCATCGGTCGGTACCTGATGGAAATCGACCGGTAGCATGTTCGAACCGTAGCGGGCGAGAGAATCGCCTTCAGGGCGAAGTTGGGTCTGCGATTGCTCCTCGCTCTTTTCGGCGAAGCCGGCTGCGAGAAACCGCAGCAGCGGGATATCGAGGCCATCGAGCCAGACGACCGGCTCGTTGCCGAGATTGCCGTGGTCATGCCAGGTCCACGACGGGGTGATGATGAAATCGCCGCGACGCATCGTCGTGCGCTCACCGTCGACTGCCGTGTACGCCCCCTCCCCATCGAGCACGAGCCGCAGTGCCGACTGCATGTGGCGGTGCGCCGGCGCCACTTCGCCGGGCATGATCAGCTGGAGCCCGGCATAGAGTGACGACGTGATGCAGGACTGGCCGCGCAGCGCCGGATTCTCGAGGATCAGGACGCGGCGCTCGGCCTCTTCGGCGGTGATGAGCCGACCGGCCTCCATCACTTGATCGCGCACCTCGGCATAGCGCCAAATGGCAGGCACTGCTTCCGGTCGCGGAGACCGGGGAACGAGGGCGCCGAGCACCTCCCACAGGGGGGTCATGTGCCGGGCCGCGATACGCTCGTAGTATTCGTGGCGGCCGAGCTGTTGAGCTTCGTTCGCCGTCGTTTGGGCAAGCATGAGTTGTCTCCGTGGAAAGGCCGCTCTATGAGGCTGTGGACTTGCAATAAAGAAATGGTTACACCCGAGGCTCCATAACACAATAGAATCCCGGGAATAGATCGCATAGATTTCGTGAATGTGAGTTGCCATGGAGTTAAAGAACATCGACCTGAATTTGCTGGTGGTTTTCAACCAACTCTTGCTTGAGCGCCGCGTCTCGAAAGTTGCTGTTACGCTTGGCCTGTCTCAGCCGGCGGTAAGCAACGCCCTCGCTCGCCTGCGCAAGCTGACGGACGACACTTTGTTCGTGCGGACGACGACGGGTATGGAGCCAACCCCACACGCCCAGGAACTCGCCGAACCCATCGCATGCGCGCTTGGCATGATCCACAGCGCCGTCAATCAACAATCATCGTTCGACCCCGCGACAGCCAGGCGCGCATTCAAAGTTGGCATGACCGACATCGGCGAGATTTATTTCCTGCCTGCGTTGATGAACGAGCTGGCCAAGGTATCGCCAGCTGTGACGATGAGCACGGTGCGAAACAACAGTGTCAATCTCAGGGACGAGATGGAGGCGGGGCATATCGACCTCGCGCTCGGCTTCCTGCCGCAGCTCAAGACCGCCTTCTACCAACGCAGGCTGTTCAAGCAGCGCTATGTCTGCATGTTTCGAAAAGGCCACCGTCTCGACAAGCGCAACGTGTCGTTGGCAGAGTTTTCGTCAGCGGACCATGTGGTCGTGATATCGAAGGGAACCGGTCACGGCATAGTCGATGAACTACTCGAGCGGAGCGGCGTCTCGCGGAATGTGCGGCTGGTCGTCCCGCACTTCGTGGCTGTCGGGCACATCCTGCGTGACAGCGACATGGTGGCGACCGTGCCGGAGCGCCTGGCGGCCGCGCTTGTCGGACCGTTCGAACTCACCTATGTCAGGCATCCAGCGACATTGCCGGAGATCGCCATCAACATGTTCTGGCACGCGAAGGTCCATAGGGATGCCGCCAATGAGTGGCTCCGCGGGGTGGTATTTCGGACGCACGCCGACAAACTTCGCTAGCTCGTTCGGCACGGCACGCCGCGGTCCGAGCGACATTCGCGGAGAAGAGCCGCCCGATCAAGGGCATGGATTTGGGTCAGACACTGCTGGACAACGCTCGTCTTGGCCCACGCACGCTTTGCGAGGGAACCCTCTTTTGCCGATTGCGTATCCGGCAAACCCCACGGCCATCGCGCCAACCCATCCGGAAATGCCCGTGTAGCGCCGTTGTATCGAGAGGTGCCGTGTTGTCACGCGGTTGTCCCGTGACTAGGCGACTTTGCGGCGCTCTTTGGAGAGAAGGTCCAGTACTGGCGTGAGTTTCCGAGGCGCTGGCAATTTTCGTAATGGGAGGTCGAACACTTCGATTCCGCCCAGCGGCAGTATGAGATCAGGGAGTTTTCGGGTGGCGGCAGTCAAGCTAGAACCACTCGGTTCGCGCGCCCTCAGGCCGACGGGTTAGGTCCACCGCCCTAGGTTCCTTATTTTTCTAGTTTTCTTGGTCTAGGTCCGGTCCGCAAAGATGCGCCCATATACAGTCGTGCAGCCTTGCGCCGGGGTAGAGATCCCGTTGGCGATAACGCTGCCTTTATCCCCCCACCGGAGAACAAACCATGTCCGAAACAACCCTGAACTCTGTCGCGATCGATGTCGTTGGCCAATACGGTCTCGCTGACAGCTGGTCCGCTAATAGCGACACTTGTGGAAAAAACTTGTCAAAGAAAACCTCTAGAAAGCGTTTAAGGCCTTGATAGGTATCGGGCGAGAGTTTCGCTTTTTTCATTGGCTACTAACAAGTGCAAAGAACTCGAAGTGCCACCTGCGCTACGGCACCGCCCATTGGCTTCGATCAGCTGTGTTCACGACCTCGGATCGATCACGCATTGACGTGGCCATCCGCGTCCGCCCTATGCCGATCGAGGACAGTGATCTGATGATGAAGATCCTGGCGCAGCGCGGGCATGCACTGGTGGCAAGTCCGGATCTGGCCGAGAAAGCGGGAGCGATCCGCGTGCCGGCGGACCTGAACAGCCTTCCCAGCCTCGATCTAGGACCGCCACGTCAGGACCACATCTGGAAGCTGGAAGGCCTCGACGGCGCGCAGGTCATCATCCACCATCGACCGCGGCTGGTCACCGACGATATGATTGCGCTGCGCAGTGCCGCCATCGCCGGTGTCGGTGTCGTGCATCTGCCGCTACTGATGGTGTCCGATGAAATCCGCAATGGGCAGTTGGTGCATCTGCTGCCCAGCTGGGCGCCCACGCGCCAGGCTGTCCATGCCGTGTATCCATCCAAGCGCGGCCTCCTGCCCTCGGTGCGGGCGCTGCTCGACTATCTCGGCGCCCGCTTCAGCGAGCTTCGCGAAGACTGACCGCGCACGCCTTGGAAAACACAATGCTCAGGCGAAGCCGATGTCCGCTTCTGGGCCGCGAGTAGACCCTGGTCCCGCGAAACACGAAGCTAGCTGGAGAATTTGCATCAAGATGCATAAACGCAGCCATCGCCCCAGTCGACTAAAGAGTGTTCAACCAGGTGATGGCGGTGGCTTAGGCCTTTGGCGCCCGCTCGCTAGATTTCGGGCAATGCAATCAGCGGGCCTAGCGCCGCCAGCACGCAACCGAGCAGTGTGTCGTGGGGGCGCTATTGAATGCGACTTCGAAGGCTGCTGCCTGGTCGAGAGCCTCTCCAGAGGCCCGTTGATTCGAGATTCGCGGATTCGGCCTAAACCCCGATTCGTATCAGACGTGCTGATGCGATATTGTGATTATATATCAGGAACTTAGAACACATAAGCCGTGTCATAGATTGGACACAGTTTCATCCTATGACACAAAGTTAGTAGTCCTTAACCAGCAAATCCAGTGTAGTGGCGCGCCCGGCAGGATTCGAACCCACGACCCCCTGGTTCGTAGGCAGATGTGCTCATGCCATATTGTTGTTATGCATCATATACTTACAACACACAA
>Ga0209118_1001310_pt1 | contig 11747 bp, 8 predicted proteins | sample BlaSpr_A8_Ref_M1_FD_187988 | JGI IMG/M metagenome (GOLD analysis project Ga0209118, IMG submission 187988) | Forest soil microbial communities from Thunder Bay, Ontario, Canada - Black Spruce, Ontario site 2_A8_Ref_M1 (SPAdes) (version 2) | ecosystem: Environmental > Terrestrial > Soil > Boreal...
GCTCTCGATCCAGGAGGTGCGCTCGGTCGGCGGCCTGACGGTGATCGCGAGCGGCGGCGTCCGCAACGGCATCGACGTCGCCAAGGCGCTGGCCCTGGGCGCCGATCTGGCAGGGATGGCCTATCCCTTCTTGCAGGCGGCGACCGAGTCGCCGGAGCGAGTGGTGGAGAAGGTGCAAAGGATCGTGCTGGAGCTGAAGATCTGCATGTTCTGCCTGGGCGTGAAAACCGTAGCGGAGCTGCGTCACGCCAGGCTTCGCAAAGGGTCGTGAAATGACCAATGCCACCAATTCCATCGCCGTCACCGCCGCCGCTCCCCTGACCCGCGCCGAGCTGGTCCGTTCGCTGATCGAGGGCGAGCGCCGCTTCCACGAGCTGCCGAAGGACCTCGCCCCCGAGGAGGCCGCGGAGATCCGCCGCCTGGCCCTCGAGGAGATGACCCGGACGCCGCTCAACAACATCGCCCACCACTCCCTGGACGTGACCCGCGCCTCGCGCCGCAACTGCGAGAACTTCATCGGCGTGGCGCAGGTCCCGATGGGCATCTGCGGGCCGCTGCGGGTGCGCGGCAACTACATCGACGGCGATGTCTACGTGCCGCTCGCCACCACCGAGGCGGCGCTGGTCGCCAGCACCAACCGCGGCTGCTCGGCGATCCGCGAGGCCGGCGGCGCCGTCGTCCGGGTCGAGGACGTCGGGATGACCCGCGCGCCGGTCTTCCGCACCTCCGGCATCGTCCAGACCCAGAGCTTCCTGCGCTGGATCCAGGACAATTACGAGGACGTGCGGCGGGTCACCGAGGCGAGCAGCCGCCACCTCAAGCTGATCGAGGTCCGGCCGTTCGCCTTCGGCACCACCGTCTTCCTGCGCTTCCGCTTCGACTCCGGCGACGCCATGGGCATGAACATGGCCACCATCGCCTGTGACCGCGTGGTGACCGATCTCATCGAGCCGGCCACCGGGGTCGCCTGCATCGGCCTCTCGGGCAACTACTGCGTCGACAAGAAGCCCGCGGCGATCAACTTCCAGGAAGGCCGCGGCAAGCGCATCTACGCCGAGATCCTGCTCGAGGCGCCGGTCCTCCATCACAACCTGAAGACCAACGCCCGCGACCTGGTGGAGGTGCAGTACCGCAAGAACCTCCTGGGCTCGATCGCCGCCGGCTCGCTCGGGTTCAACGCTCATTACGCCAACGTCCTGGCGGCTGTCTTCATCGCCACCGGGCAGGACCCGGCCCACGTGGTCGAGGGCTCCCTGGGCGTCACCTGCATCGAGGCGCGCGGCAGCGACGGCGTCTTCGCGTCCATTTTCATGCCGGACGTGCCGCTCGGCACGGTGGGCGGCGGCACCGCGCTCGACACCCAGCGCGAGGCGCTGGCGATGCTCGGCGTCTCCCCCGACCCGGAGCGCCGCGGCGAGGCCACCCTCCGGCTGGCCGAGATCCTGGGAGCGATCGTGCTCGCCGGCGAGCTGTCGCTGATGGCCGCCTTCACCTCCCAGGACCTGGCGCGTGCCCACGAGAAGCTCGGGCGGGGAGAACCCACCGGGCCGAAACCGCTGCCGGCCTGAGTCCGGCCGAGGGAGTTGCCGTCGCCGCCACCCTCCCGCGCCCGGCCGTCACCGTCTCGACGCCGGGCAAGCTCATCCTGATGGGCGAGCACGCGGTGGTCTATGGACGTCCGGCGCTGGTGGCGGCCATCGACCTGCGGCTGCGCGCCCGCTTCTCGGCGCTTCCCGCCGCTTCCCGTTCGGTGGTGGAGATCGACCTTCCCGGCCTCGCCCACCGCGTGACCGTCACCTGGAGCGAGGTGCTCGCCTATGCGCGCGCCGCCCGCGACGGCTGGGCCGCCTACGCGGCGCGGCCGGACCTCGCCGGCTTCCTCGAGCTGCGCGGCGACGATCCCGCTCACATCGTCAAGGCGGCGCTCGGCGAGATCGCGGCGGCCTTGGGCGAGGAGGCCGGCAGCGCGCCGGGCCTCTCCCTGCGCCTGGATTCCGAGCTGCCGATCGGCGCGGGCTTCGGCAGCTCGGCGGCCGCCGCCGTGGCGATCGTCGCCGGCTATGCCGCCTGGCGCGGCCGCGACGATCTCGACGGCCAGACGATCGCTCGACTGGCGCTCGAGGCGGAGCGCCGGCAGCACGGGCTGCCCTCCGGCGTCGACACCACCACCAGCCTGCACGGCGGTGTGCTCTGGGCGCGTCGACCGCACCCTTCTCCGGGGTCGCGGGGAGGAGAGCTCATCTGCGAGCGCCTCGCCGCCGACGCGCCGCTGCTGGGGCGCCTGCGCGTCTATCACACCGGCACTCCGCCCGAAGCGACCGGCGCGGTGGTGGCCGCGGTGCGGACGCGTCGTGACCGCGATCCGGCCGCCTACGAGCGGCTATTCGACCGCATGGAAGCGGCGACCCGCGGCTTGCGCGCGGAGCTCGGCGCCGCGGAGCGCCCGGAGCGGGTGACGGCCCTGATCCGCGAGCACCAGGCGTGCCTCGAGGCGTTGGGCGTGGTCCCCGAGCCGGTGCGTGCGCTGGTGCGGCGGGTGGAAGCCGCCGGCGGCGCCGCCAAGGTGTCGGGCGCCGGTTCCCTCGCCGGTCCCGGCGCCGGGTCACTCCTGGTCTATCATGCGGACCCGGAGGCCGCGGCGGGCTGGGAGCACCTTCGTCCCTTCGCCTACCTTCCCGTCCATCTCGGAGCCGCCGGATTCCGGCGGGAGAGCTCATGACCAAGACCACCATCTCCGCGCCAGCGAACATCGCGTTCGTCAAGTATTGGGGTGCCCGCGACCTCGATCGGGCGCTGCCGCTCAACTCCTCGATCTCGATGACTCTCGACCGCTGCGTCACCCAGTGCACCATCGAACAGATCGACGGCGACCAGGACGAGATCTGGCTGGCCGAGCCGCAAGGCGGCTTCAGCACGCCGGAGCCGGCGTTCCAGAGCCGCGTCAAGCAGCATCTGGACCGCATCCGGCGATGGGCCGGGAGCAAGGAGCGCTTCCGGGTGGCGACGCGCAACAACTTCCCCGGCGCCGCCGGGCTGGCCTCCTCGGCGTCGGGCTTCGCCGCCCTGACCCTGGCGGCGGCGGGTGCCCTGGGCAGAAGCGATGCGCCGTCCGCCGAGCTCTCCCGCTTGGCCCGCGACAGCGGCAGCGGCTCGGCGGGCCGCTCGGTGCTCGGCGGCTACGTCGAATGGCCGGCGGGCGATGGCGACCAGGGGAGCGAGGCCGTGCAGCTCGCCGACGCCGAGCACTGGGACCTGCGCGACGTCATCGCGGTGGTCGAGATCGGGCCCAAGGCCGTCCCCTCGCGCGAAGGCCACCGGCGGGCGGCCACCAGCCCCTACCTGGAGCGCCGCCTCGAGCTGCTGCCGGACCGCCTGGCCAAGGTCCGGCGCGCCATCGCCGAGCGCGACCTCGACCTGCTCGGGCCGGTGATCGAGGAAGAGGCGGTCGACCTGCACCTGATCGCCATGTCGTCGCGGCCGCCGATCTTCTACTGGGCCCCGGGCACCGTGGCGGTGCTGCGCACGGTGCGCGAGCTGCGGCAGGAAGGGCTCGCGGCCTGGGCGACCATGGATGCCGGCGCCAATGTCCACGTCATCTGCGACGCCGACTCCGAGGAGGACGTCGCCGAGCGCCTGGAGAGCCTGTCGGTGGTCGGCTTCGTGATCCAGGACAGCGTCGGGACCGGCCCGGAAGCGGACGACGAGCACCTCTTCTGAAGCTCCCTCGAGGATGGCCGCTCCGTCCGAGGTGACGCTGCTCAAGCTGGGCGGCAGCCTGCTCACCGAGAAGACCGCGGTTGACGCCATCCGCCCAACCGTGCTGGCCCGGCTGGCCGCCGAGATCGCAGAGGTGGCCCACGCCAACTCCTGGGCGCCGGCGGCAGAAACGCCGGCGGTCGGGGCGCCGGGGACGGCTAGTGCGGCCAACGCCGGCTCCTGGGCGCCCGCGGATGCAGCGCCGGGGTCGCCCGGGGCGCGACGCGCGGCCCTGGTGCTCGCGCATGGCAGCGGTTCGTTCGGGCACGTCGCCGCCCGCCGCCATGGCATCGCCGGCGGCCTGCGCGGCGCCGGTCAGTTGCCCGGTGTGTCACTCACCCAGGAACGGGCCGCCGCCCTCCACTGGCAAGTGTGCGCCGCGCTCGCGGCCGCCGGGCTCCACCCCTTCTCCCTCGCTCCCTCGAGCTCGGTGGTGACAGCTGGCGGCCGGCCGCTCGGCATCGCCCTCGAGCCGCTGCTGCTCGCCCTGGCGCGCGGCCTGCTGCCGGTGCTGTATGGCGACGTCGTCATGGACCGCGAGCAGGGAGTGGCCATCTGCTCCACCGAGCGGCTCTTCGAGCTGCTGGCCAGGGAGCTGCCGGCGCACGGGGTGCGGGTGCGGCGCGTGCTCTGGCTCGGCGAGACCGACGGCGTCTACGATGCCGCCGGGCGCACCCTGGACCGGCTCGCGGCCGGCGACCTGGCGCGGCAAGGGGAGCTGCGCGGCGCGATCGGCGCCGCCGCCGGCGCCGACGTCACCGGCGGCATGCTGCACCGGGTCGAGACCGCCCTCGCCCTCGCCGCCCGCGGCATCCCCTCGCTGATCGCCAACGGCACCACCCCGGGGCTGCTCGCCGCCGCCCTGCGCGGCGAGCCGGTCCACGGCACTGAAGTCACGGGCTGAAGGGCGCTGAGGGCCCGCGAGCGGCGAGGCCCCGCCGGGCCGCGGAGCAAGCCCCCTGCGGGCGGCGCGGGCGGCGACCGGCAGGACGCTTCGCGCCACCTCCAGCCCTGTCGCCGGTCGCCGTCCTCGGACGCTTGTCCGCGGCCCTACCGTTCCCCCTCGTCTTTAAGGCAGTTTCGTCTTTAGTCGGGGGCGGAAAGCTACCACGCCGGCGCCAGCTGTTATCCTTGCGGCGATGGAAGGCGCGCCCGATCAGCCGTTCCGGCCTGCCGAGCCCTCCGGCGGCGAGTACGAGGACGAGATCCGTCCGGACCTCGAGCAGCTGCTGATCGCCACCAGCCGCACTTTCGCCCTGGCGATCCCGCTGCTGCCGGAGCCGACCCGCCGCCAGGTCACCATCGCCTACTTGCTGTTCCGGATCGCCGACACCTTCGAGGACGCGGCGCGGTGGCCGCGCGCCCGGCGGATCGAGGCGCTGGCGGCGTTCGAGCGACTGCTGCTCGCTCCCGATCCCGGCGCGACCGCCGCCACCGCCCGCGCCTGGGCGGCGGAAGTGCCATGCGACCAGCCCGGCTACCGCGACCTGCTCGCCGAGCTGCCGCAGGTGCTCGGCGCCTTCTTCGCTCTCTCGCCGGCCGCCGTCGAGCTGATCCGCGAGCACACCCTGCGCACCTCGCGCGGCATGGCCGGCTTCGTGGCCCGCACCGACGACCGCGGCGAGCTGCGCCTGCGCGACCTCGACGACCTGCGCGGCTACTGCTACGTCGTCGCCGGCATCGTCGGGGAGCTGCTGACCGAGCTCTTCCTGCTCGGCCACCCGGCGCTCGCACCCGGCGGCGGCGCCCTGCGCGAGCGCTCGCGAGCCTTCGGCGAAGCCCTGCAACTGGTCAACATCCTCAAGGACTCCGCCGCCGACGCCGCCGAGGGGCGCCGCTACCTGCCCGGCGGCGTGCCGCGCGCCGAGGTGCTGGCCCTGGCCCGCGCCAATCTGAACGCCGCCGCCGAGTACGTCCTCATCCTGCAACGTCTCGGAGCCGAGCGCGGCCTCCTCGCCTTCACCGCCCTGCCGGTCGAGCTCGCCTACGCCACCCTCGACCGCGTCGAGCAGGCAGGTCCCGGCGCCAAGCTCACCCGTCCGGAGGTCTACACCCTGGTGCAGCGAGTCCATCGCGCCCTCGACCGCGGCGAGCCGGCGATCTCGGGCGCGCAGCACGCCCGGATCGCCGGCTTTCTCGCGGAGCTCGAGCGGAAACAGGGGCCGATCGATCCCCAGGTGATGGCGAAGGTGCGTGACGAATGGCCGGATCCCGGTATGCACGCTTCCCGGCGCAGCAAGGCTTGAGCGCGGGCCCGCGGATGTCCTGCCTGCCGTGGAGCGAGCGGCGTGCCGGCCGCGACTGGACGGTGCGCTCGGGCGCGCGGCGCCGCGGTGACTGCACCAGGTGCCGCGCCGCTTCATGAGGTCTTCTTCGATGCGTGCCTTCGATCCTTCCACCCTGGCCCTGACCGTGCTCGCCGGGGGCTTGCCGTGGCTCTTCGCCTGCGCCTCGGCGCCTCGTCCGGCCGCCGCGCCCGCGGTCGCCGCGTCCGCGACGGCCGGGTCCGGGGCCGCCGCGGTTGCCGCGGGCCGTGCCGGCGCCACCGCCGGCGGCGCCTCGAGCGCGGCGCCCGCGGCGGCGGACCCGCACTCCTTCGCCCGGCCGTCGGAGGTGGCGGTCGAGCACCTGGTCCTCGACCTCTCGGTCGACTTCGAGGCCCACCGCCTGAGCGGCCGCGCCAGCCTGCGGCTGCGCAACCAGAGCGGCGCCGGCACTCTCTATCTCGACACCCGCGACCTCGACGTCCAGCGCGTGACCCTCGCCGACGGCAGGACCGAGGCGCCGTTCACGCTCGGCGATCCGGTCCCTCATCTCGGGCGCGCCCTGGCCATCCGCATCCCGCCGGGAACCCGATGGGTCAACGTCGAGTACGCGACGGGGCCGGAGGCGGCAGCCTTGCAGTGGCTCACCCCGGCGCAGGCCGGCAGCCAGCTGCCGCTGCTGTTCACCCAGTCGGAAGCCATCCTCGCCCGCACCTGGGTCCCGTGCCAGGACACGCCGGCGATACGCCAGACCTACGAGGCGACGGTGCGGGTGCCGCCCGGCTTCCTGGCCCTGATGAGCGCCGAGAACCCCACCGCCAAGGCCGCGGACGGCGTCTACCACTTTCGCATGCCGCAGCCGGTCCCGTCCTACCTGCTGGCGCTGGCGGTGGGCGATCTGGCCTGGAAACCGCTGTCGAGCCGCAGCGGCGTCTACGCCCTGCCGGCGACGCTAGAGGCCGCCGCCTGGGAGCTCGCGGACACGCCGCGCATGATGGCGGCGGCGGAGAAGCTGTACGGCCCCTACCGGTGGGGGCGCTATGACCTGCTGGTGCTGCCGCCGAGCTACCCTTACGGCGGGATGGAGAACCCGCGGCTGACCTTCGCCACGCCGACCATCCTGGCCGGCGACCGCTCGCTGGTCTCCCTGGTCGCCCACGAGCTCGCCCACTCGTGGTCGGGCAACCTGGTCACCAACGCCACCTGGAACGACCTCTGGATCAACGAGGGCTTCACCGTCTACATCGAGCGGCGCATCATGGAGGCGCTCTACGGCAAGGACTACGCCGACATGCTGGCGGTGCTCGGGCGCCAGGAGCTCGAGGACACCCTGCGCGAGAAGGGACCGGAGAGCCCCGGCACCCGCCTGCACCTCGACCTCGCCGGGCGCGATCCGGACGACGGCGCATCCGACGTCGCCTACGAGAAAGGCGCCCTGCTGCTGGCTACAATCGAGGCCGCGGTGGGCCGCGAGCGCTTCGACCGCTTCCTGCGCGGCTACTTCGACGCCTTCGCCTTCCAGTCGATGGACAGCCGGCGATTCGTCGCCTACCTCGAGACCCACCTGCTCGACACCCATCCGGGGCTCGCCCAGTCGCTGCGCCTCGACGAATGGATCCACGGACCTGGCCTGCCGGCGACCGCGATCGCCGTCCGCTCGGCGGCCTTCGCCCGCGTCGACCAGGCTGTGACGGCCTTCGCCAAGGGCTCACCGCCGGCGCAGCTCGACACCAAGGGCTGGACCACCCATCACTGGCTGCGCTTCCTGCGCAACCTGCCACAGCCCCTGACCCCGGCGCGGATGGCCGAGCTCGACGCCGCCTTCCACCTGACCGGCACCGGCAACGACGAGATCCTCGAGGCCTGGCTGCTGCTCGCCATCCGCAACGCCTACGCCCCGGCCGACGCCGCCCTCGAGCGCTTCCTCATCACCATCGGGCGCCGCAAGTACCTGCAGCCGCTCTACGCCGAGCTGGCCAAGACCCCCGCCGGCGCCGAAACCGCCCTGCGCATCTACGCCCGCGCCCGCCCCGGCTACCACCCCGTCGCCCAGGCAGCGATCGACAAGATCCTCGACTGGCGGGGGTGAGCGGCCTTCATCAGGCTGGAACCTATTCTCGATCGGGACACCGCGGCGTTCATGCTCGATCCGAAACCATTTTCACTGCACCCTGTTGGCGTCATTCGATCGCCACTCAAGCACCGCCGAGCAAATGACGGATAATCCTGCCGCAGTGTCGCAAGCCGAGGAGATGATCGCGCCGAGCCCTGCCTTGCCCTGGGAGCGCCAGGCACCCGAGCAGAACGGTGCCGCCGCCGCCTGGGCCCTGCTGCCCGAGGACTTCGCGGCGCTCGGCTGCCCCGGGCGGGGCGAGCACGTGTTCTCACGCCTGCAGCGGGTCCGCGGCTGGGGAGCGGACGGCGGGGTCGGCGTCTCGCGCCAGGTCCGCGCGTGGCTCGCGGCGCGCACGGACCTCACGCTGCCCGCGATCGTGAAGCGGCGCCCGGCGGCCGATGGTGCCACCAAGCTGGCGCTCGCGCTCGGCGACGGCCAGCGCGTCGAGGCGGTGCACATGCCGCGCCTCGCGAGCGACGCGAGCGGCGGGAGCCAGCAGCGCGAGGGGCGCGCCCGGCGGGTGACCTACTGCGTGTCGAGCCAGGTCGGCTGCGCCCTGGGCTGCACCTTCTGCGCCACCGGCGCCATGGGCCTCACGCGCAATCTCACGGCCGGCGAGATCGTCGGCCAGGTGCTTGCCCTGATGCGCGACCTGGGACCGCGGCTGGGCGACCGGCTGTTCCTGGTGTTCATGGGCATGGGCGAGCCGCTGCACAACCTCGACCACGTGCACCGCGCCATCCGCGTCCTCTGCCACCCGGCGGGCGCCGGCCTGTCGCCGCGCCGCATCACCGTCAGCACCGCCGGCCTGGTCAGCGGCATCGAGCGGCTGGCGCGGCTCGAGCCGCGGCCGCAGCTCGCCGTCTCGATCAACGCCTCGACCGATGCCGCGCGGTCCGCCGCGATGCCGGTCAATCGCGCCTGGAACCTCGCCCGTCTGCGCCAGGCGCTCGACGCCTGGGAGCTCAAGCCCAACGAGCGCTTCACCTTCGAGTACGTGCTCCTCGCCGGGGTCAACGACGAGACGGCGGACGCCGACCGCCTCGCCGCCTGGCTCGGCGACCTGCGCCACCGCCACAACGTCAATCTGATCCCGATGAACGAGCACGCCCGCGCCCCCTTCCGCGAGCCCCCGGAGGCGCGCTTGCAGGCCTTCGCCGCCCGCCTGCGCTCTCATGGCTGCTTCATCAGCGTGCGCCGCAGCCGCGGCCGCGACGCCCAGGGCGCCTGCGGCCAGCTGGCACGCTGAGCTGCCATCCGTCACCCAGACCTGCGTCCGGTTGGCGAAGAGGACCCGGCCTCCCAGCGTCACGAAGCTGTCGGCGGCGAGGCCGTCGAAGACGGGATCGAGCCCGTGGCCTCCTGGGGCGATGTCTTTGACCAGCTAGGGAATCTGGTCCTGGCCCCGGCCCGGCAGCGCCCCCGCCAGGAGCCAGCAGCACGCCCAGCAGCAGGCGGACAGGACGGACAGCCGCCGTCTCGGAACAGCCTGCGCGACGCGGCGCTTCATGGCCTCTGGGTCGGGGGCTCGGCGGCACCCGGCCTGGCGGTTCCGGGCGTGGCGGCACCCGGCGCGGCAGCTCCCGATCCACCGGCTTCCGCTGGAGCGGCGCCCGGCGCCGCGGCGGTCTTGGACGCCTCGCCCATGTCGCTCCCCTCGACGGCCGCGAACGGCGGCGCCGGCGGGTTCAGGGGCAGGCGGATGGTGAAGCAGGTGTCGCCAGGGACCGAGGCGACCGAGATGGTGCCACCGTGGCGGCGGACGACGATGCGCTTGACGACCTCGAGGCCGAGGCCGGTGCCCTCGCCGACCGCCTTGGTGGTGAAGAAAGGCTCCCAGATGCGCGACTTGATCTCGGCCGGGATGCCCGGGCCGTCGTCGCGGATGTCGACGCGCAGCAGGTCGCCTTCCCGCAGCGCTCGCACCTCCACCCGGCCGCCGGGGGCGACCGCGTCGATGGCGTTGTCCAGCAGGTTGGTCCAGACCTGGTTCAGCTCGCCGGGGAAGGCCTCGATCGACGGCAGGTCGCGCTCGAAGTCGCGGGTCACCTGGACGCCCTTCTTGCGCAGCTTGTGCGCCAGGATGGTGAGCGTGCTCTCGAGCTCGCGCCGCAGATCGACCTCGGCTCGCCCCTGCCCGCTGTCCATGTGCGAATAGGACTTGATGGCCGCCACCAGCTCAGAGATGCGGTGGGCGGCGCTCGCGATCTCGGAAAGCAGCCCCTCGGCGGCCAGGCCGCCCTCCATCCAGCTCACCAGGCAGGGCAGGAAGTCGCCGGGAGCTGCCGCCGCCAGCCCGTCGAGAGCGGACGGCTCGACGCCGAACTGGGCCAGCGTGCCGGCTACCACCGCGGCATGCTCCACGCGGTGCGCCTCGAGCCAGGTGCCGAGCCCTTCCTCGCGATCGGCCAGGGCCATGGGGTCGAGCTCGACGGCCGCCGCCGACCCTCTCGCCAGGCCGGCGCGATTGCGCTCGATCGCCTGGCGGTAGATGGCGAGCGCGGCGTTCATCGACTGCGGCGTCAGGCCGCACTCGACCAGGCGCGCGGCCAGGCCGCGCAGCGCCACGATGCGATCGCGCAGCTCGCTCGACGAGCGCTGCACCGCCGCCGCCGGGTTGTTGAGCTCGTGCGCCAACCCGGCCGAGAGCTTGCCCAGCGCCGCCAGCTTCTCGCGCTGCTGATCCAGGCGCGTCCACTCGCGCACCCGGTCGGTCAGCAACGCCACCAGCCGCGGCTCGAGGGCCGGGATGCGGCGCAGCATCTCGGGGAACAGCGCCGCGGCGAGCCAGAGGAGCCGCGATGGCTTCACCGCGCGAGCGGTGATCCCGAAGGTGGTCAGGCGCGAGAACGGCAGCATGCCGCCGACCTCGCCCGCCACGAAGGTGCTGATCCAGCCATCGGAGGGACCCTTCTCGCGGCGGACCTGGAGCTCCCCCTCGACCATCACCATCATGCGGTCGGCAGGGCTGCCCTCAACGACCGCCGCCTCGCCCGGCTCGAGCCGCTGCTCGGAGACATGCTCCGCCAGCCAGGTCAGCGCCTCCTCTCCCAGGTCGGCGAAGATGCCGACCCGCCCGAGGTCCTCGCGCAATTGCTCGATGCCGGCCATGATCAGATCGTACCGCGGAATCGTGCGCGCTGCCCCCGGCCTGCCCCGCTCTCAGGAATCAGCCTGGCCCGGCCTCTTTCGCGGTCGCGGCGGCCGCCGGACCGGCGGGCAGGTCGCCGGTCCGCTCGACCAGCAGCAGGGTGACGTCGTCGTCGAGCAGGTACTTGGCCGCCTCGAAGAAATCGATGCCGTCGAGCAGCTCGCCGATGAGCGCCTTCGGCTCGGGGCTGCGGCGGCGGGCCGCGTCGAGGGTCGAGCGCAGCATGCCGGCGTACATCGCGGCGCCGACGCCGTGACCCACCACGTCGATGACCGCCAGCACCAGGCCGTCGTTGCCGGCGTGCGCCAGGTAGAGGTCGCCGGCGAGCGCTTCGCACGACAGCAGCCGCCCCTCCAGGCGCCAGCCGCCGGCGGCGATCGATTGCCGCGGCAGCAGGCTCTGCTGAAAGCGGCGCGCCCGCTCGAGGTCGGCGGCGAGAGTCGAGGCGAAGCGCTCTTTG
>Ga0209118_1001311_pt1 | contig 11744 bp, 8 predicted proteins | sample BlaSpr_A8_Ref_M1_FD_187988 | JGI IMG/M metagenome (GOLD analysis project Ga0209118, IMG submission 187988) | Forest soil microbial communities from Thunder Bay, Ontario, Canada - Black Spruce, Ontario site 2_A8_Ref_M1 (SPAdes) (version 2) | ecosystem: Environmental > Terrestrial > Soil > Boreal...
GGTCCTCTGGTCCGCGTGCTTCTTGATATACCAGAACGGACTGTAGCTGAAATGAGGAAATAACGAGTACACGCAGGTCTGGTTTTTCCGTGTCCCTCAGGTTAGGGCAGCTCCGTCACAGCCTTGAAGAAATAGAGTTGGCTGGCGATAACAGGCCATTACACGTTTTGACCGCTGGTCAGTGAGTGTAACGGCGATATTTCGCGAGTTAACACCTAGGGGAACTGCTTCACAATAGAACTGCTTCCCATTTGACAAGCTCTGCGCGGTCAGTTGGGATTTGGCAGTGTTCGACGAGGCCCACAGTTATGGGCACCTCTTCGTCTCGATTTTTTGGAATGATAGAGTTACGGCCATCCCACCATCAAAATTATCAGAATTGTCGAGTGACGAGACGCCCCTTGACTTTTTCTGTCTGCTGCCCCAGACTCTCGCCTGCATGCTAGCGCGGCTAGAAAATTCCGGTTTTGCCGTCCAGTTGAACTGGCGTGTTATTGCGTTTACACTTACCTCTACTCTGCTGTCCGGTCAGGCTGCTTATCAAGTATCGAGGCCCCTCAGGCTTTTACCCCCAGGCCTGTCACGAAGTAAAACTGAGCAGGCCCTGGTCAACCCTCGCCCACGTTTTCGCGGCTGGAAGCACACGACCAACGCGGAAAAGTTCCGCTCCTGCGGTGGCTTCTGCCGTCCGACACAGCCTACGAGCGTCTCTAACTTGCCTCGCCCGTTGACGCAGCTTGATTCGTCCACTTTGAGCAGCTTCGATCTTCGCCCACACTGCCCACCGGAGGCATCCCCACCAGTGTTGCCGTTGGCGACTTCAACGCGGACGGCCATTTGGACTGGGTCATCTCGAACGGTCTTGACAACACCTTTTGGTTGTATTTGGGGCGCGGTGACGGCACTGCAAATCTGCCCACTATCATTCCGCTGAAGGGTTTGGCTCCGCTCTGGGTGACCGCCGTAGATCTGCGAGGCAACGGCACCTTGGACTTGGTTGTGGCGGAGGCGGACAGCGGAACGATCGGCGTCCTGCTGGGGAATGGAGACGGCACATTCCAAGCGGAGGTTGAGTATCAGCTTCCCGTTTCCCCCTTGTTTGTCTTGGGTGGGGATTTTAACTCCGACGGAAAACTGGATATTGCTGTGGGCTTGTTCGGGACCGCGGCGACGGGTCCGATTGCTGTATTGCCCGGTGACGGTCAAGGACACCTTGGAACTGCGCTGTACAACCCAGCCGTTTACCCTTCGACCGGGCAATGGCTCGCAGCGGCTGACTTCAACGGGGACGGCAGGCTGGATTTGATGGTGGTCGACCCGTTTGACCTTTTGCCCCACGGAGGTGCCCAGGTCTACCTGAACAACGGCAACGGCACGTTCTCGGCAGGTCAACTCGTTTACGTCAACGGAGGGGGAGCGGCCCTTAGCGCTGCTCTGGCGGACCTCAATGGGGACGGTTGCGTCGATGCCATCGTGGCCGACAATTTTGGGTTTGCGTATGTGTACACCAGCAACTGCAATGGCACCTTCAACGACGTGTCGGTCAACTATGCGCTGGGAGACAATGCAGCGACGATACAACTCGTGGACCTTAATCGTGACGGAAATCTCGACATTGTAACTACAGGTGTGGTGTTGGCCGGCTTAGGGGGAGGAGGCATCGGGGACCAGGCGGGGAACTTGGTTTCTGTCCTGCTCGGGGACGGTAAGGGGCACTTCAGTCCAGGCGGTGTATATCGAGGCGAACCTTCGATGTTCGGCATGGCGGTGGGCGACCTGAACGGAGACGGATTTCCTGACGTGGTGACGGCCAATCAAGGCAGTAATTCGGCGACGGTGTTCCTCAACGACGGCAAAGGCGGGTTCGGCGACCCGCAAGGAGAGGCAATCGGTTACAACTCGGGAACCGCAAACTCCCCCGATGGCCCGTTTGTGATCGTTGATGTCGACGGCAACGGAACTCCCGATATCGTCTTCCTTCAGCTGCCGCCGCTGTATCCCGGAGTGGAGCAGATCACCAGCCTGTTAAATGACGGCACCGGAAAATTTTCCGCACCGATTCGGTCGCCATTGTGGAACACCGGCAGCAATTTGTACCCTAACGCTTTCGTGTTGGCAGACTTTCGCAATACGGGTCGCCCAGATGCGCTTGTGCTCGGAGGGTCCATAGTTTTTGCCCCTAATCTCGGAGGTGGAAAGTTTGGGCCGTACACCATGACGGGTCAGCTCAGCGCTGGGGCGCCGTTGGCAGTAGGGGACTTCAATGGCGACGGCAAGCTGGACTTTATCTCCGCTTCGTTTAACGGAGACATTGACCCCGCACAATACTTGGCCGTGTTTCTGGGCAACGGGGATGGCACTTTCCGGGCCGGCCAAAGCTTCGCGCACGAAATTGGGAATAACGAGGCTGAAACAACCAGGATATACGCAGGCGACTTCAATCGCGACGGCAAACTCGACGTCTTAGTTTTGCAGGGAAGCTCAGTTGGGGGCTTGTACGGGTTATTGGGAGGTGCGAGCTTGTACGAGTTACTGGGAAATGGAGATGGGACTTTTCAGCCGGCTCGCCTTCTGTTCCAAGACTTCGGGACTCTTGCCCTGGCCGATGTGAACCACGATGGGTGGCCGGACATCGTTGCCCTTGTAAACGCCGAAGGCTATCCCGCCGACTATGTTCCAACCGTGTCAGTATTCCTCGGCCAGCCAGACGGCTCTTTCGCCTACAGCCAGAGCTACACACCTTACTTAGACCAGTTGCGCGTGCCCTTCGACTACGGCGGAGAGGTTCAATCTTTCCCGTTTGAAGCGTTGCTCGCCGATTTCAATGGCGACGGAAATCCCGACTTGGCGCTGTTTCAAACACCGGCTTTCTTGGACCAAAGTTTCGTGCAGATTCTGTACGGCAACCGGGACGGCACGTTTACTCCTACTTATGCTGCTTATGGGCTGAATACGCATTATGTTCCAGAATTTGCCGTCGACTTGAATGGAGATGGCAGGGCGGACCTGATTGAACAGGACAATCTCACTTCATCGTTCAACGTCTTGAAGGCAATATCCGGAGCTCCGGCGCTGCAGTTACAAATCCTGAATACTCCGCTCGCCGGAGGTGTTGGGTACGGCACAGTGACTCTTACCCTCCCGTCCAGCTCGGAGACCACGGTTGTGCTAACTGCGAGTGACCCAAACGTGAACGTCCCGAACGTAATCGTACCGGCAGGCAGCGTGAGTCAGGACTTCCAATTCTCGATTGGCGCCGGGTTTAATCCCGCTGCAGTCTTCAGTGTCCAGGGTCAAGTCGGTTCTGCGACCGCTATTGCTTACGGCTACGTTCCTTCCATGGCGCTGCCGGTGGTTGGTATGGAGCCGACCGCTGTCTTGTTTGGCGGCACGGATCTTGGGTATTCCAGCGGTCCCCTGACGGTTACAGTGAAGAATATTGGAAACGCTCCGCTCAATATCAAAGACTTCTCGGTCTTTGAGCCTGAGTTCACGGAAACGAACGATTGCGGGAAAACCGTGCCCGTAGGTGGGAGCTGCAATGTGCAGGTGACATTCTTGGCGCAAGCCCCAGGATTGGAACCGGGGAGGCTGCAAATGGGTTATGGCATTGGTGCCCAGGCGGTTGATCTCGAAGGTTTCGGTCTTGGGCTTGAGGTCGTGCCTGAATACTCGTATTTTACCGGCACCGTTGGCAAGACCAGCCCAGCGCAGGCCATTACTGTGACCAATCAGGGCACGCGGTCTCAGCAAATCACTATTCTCCCACCAATAAACGGCTTTTCCGAGACTAACAATTGCACGACGCTAAACGGGGGAGCGAGCTGCCAGATCAATGCCACCTTTACTCCTACCCAGTCTGGATTTGTCACGGGCGGAATCCAAATCAAAGACAGCAGCGCTTCCTACTACAATAGTTTTGGAGCCAGTCTAAGCGGCACCGGTACGGGAAACGGTATACCGCCAGACTTCGGAATCAGTTCTTCCCCAGGTACAGCCACCGTTACCCCGGGCCAGCCGGCGACGTACGATCTCAGCATCTCCAGCATGAATGGGTTTGCTGGAACCGTGGACCTTACGTGCAGTGTTGTACCGAGTGGACCAATTTGCAGCATGAGCGCGAATTCCGTAAACCTGTCCGCTAATCAGATTGGTAAGGTTACGGTTTCCGTTTCGACAATGGCAGCATCAACCTCCGCTTTGATAACTGTCCCAATAAGATCCGCGGAACGAAGCATTGCCCTCTGGACACTGATTGTGACGGTGCTGGTCGGAGGAGTCCTGTGCCGTCGCCACCCGAGACGGGCGAATATACTGACTGCGGTCTTTTTTCTGGTCCTAATCTGTTCCTGCGGAGGCGGGGGAAGTTCGGGTTCGGGTTCGGGATCGGGATCGGGAGGAGGCACACCCAAGGGAACTTACACAATAGCTATTAAAGGAGTTAGCGGTCCGACGTCACACACTATGAACCTTATGGTAATAGTTCAGTGATTACCGCGAGAGCAGGGTCGCGAATGAGCACTCGCTTTACCAACATCTCATATGTGACCAACCTCGGCAGGCGCTACTGTGGTTTCTGGCCTGGTGCTCAGGATCCTGCGGTTTTGCGAAACGAGTGAGCAGATAATCAACGCAAACGTCAGAACTTTTGCAAAGCTCACCTCCAACATACCCGTTATGCACCTCAACCATCGACTCCTTAGCTGACGAAATCAATTACAGCACTTGAGAATTGCCCGACCCAAGGTCAATGAGTGCTATCGCATACTACGACAGCTAAGGAACGTCTGAACAAGTTTTGATTGCAACGCTCGGCGCCGGAAGGTGCGGTCGAAAGTGGAGCATGTGTTTGCCGTGATGAAACTGAAGTTTGGGTTTGTAAAAGTGCGGTACCGGGGGATCGCGAAGAACGCGAATCGGCTGTTTGCGACGTGCGCGCTGGTGAACCTGTTTCTGGCGCGCAAGACACTGCTGGGGATGACGGCGGCGTGGTGTGTCCCGCAACCGCCGCATCGCTCCCACGGAGCAGATGCGGCGGGCCTTGCATCTTTTGAGCTGTATAAAACCGCTGCACGCCTTTACTTCGCCTTCGTGCGGTTCTTCGCGCGCTCCACTTCATCCACCCGATCCTTATAACGGTAGCGCTGGCAGGTGAAGTCTTGCGCCCGCGGCGCGCACTCCTCCAGCACGCGGCCCTGTCCTCGATACGCTTGATCGCCCCACGCTATTTGGGCGAGTCTAGCGGGGCCGAGGCTTACTTCATCCCTCCTCACCCTAAAATGGGGTTCGCAAACTATTAGCTAGGGTGAGTAGTCGGTTTTTCTTAAAATGGCCGCCGCGCATCGGCTCAACTGATGAAACCAGGCCATTACACGTTTTGACTGCTGGTCAGTGAGCGATATGGCGATATTACGCCAAGAATCATGAGCCGCCGCCTGACAACGCCAGAATTCAACCCGCGATTGTCTTATAATGAGAGTTCTAAAGCGATTAATAGCGGCTTTCCCTCTGACCTTCAGGAGAACGCATGACTCCGAAACGAATCGGCATTTGTTGTCTGGCTCTTTTTCTTTTGGCGTCGCTTCACGCCCCAGCTGCCAATCAATCGGCCCTCGAATCGCAGATGCGACAGCTCTTGAAGAACAATATCCTCGCCTTACGCGTGCCCTACACCGCTGGCGTTCTGAAATTCGACGCGCAGGGAAAGCTCATCGGGAGTTCCAATATTGGTCCGTGGACCATTTACAGTTCCGTCCAGATCAGCGACGTCTCGGTGAAGGATTCGGCTTTTGAACTCGAAGGAGAGCGCGTCATTCTGGTTCTATCCAAGGGGAAGGGTTCTGTGGTTCCTACGCTTACAGGCCGCAAGGTGCACATCAGCCTTGAGCTCACGGCTCCTGCGGATGAGGCCAAGATTCGCGCCGCGGTCAGCGATACTTTCTCGGAAGACAGCGTTGAACGGCGCTTCGGCGCCTATTGGAAGCCTGCTGCCGACATGGAGAAGCCTTGCAAGGCGATTCTGAAAGAACATCCGGATGGCGTGGTCGGCACCTTGGAGTCAGAAAATCCCGTCTATGGTTGCGTGAAGTCCAGCGTCGTAAGGCCGCCTAAAGCTACTTTCAAGCCAGCCCCTGGGGCTGGCGCGAAAGACCCGCTCGAAGGCGTGGCCAGCATGCGTATTGTGGTTGACGAGCACGGCTATCCTGTCATTATTAAGGCTAACACCAGCTCGAAGCCGGACTACGGACTTGCCGCACTGGTAGCGGTTTCGCAGTGGATGTACAGCCCCGCCATGAAGGACGGCAAGCCTGTGCCGTTCATGTTGGATATCGAGCTGGGCAATGCCTTTGCCGAGGATGCTGATTAAGGCCAGGTGGGCCGGTCAATGAGTGAAATCGCGATGTTACGTCAATAACGCAGTCAAGCCCGTCGACCCCGCTAAGTTCTTTACCGCGTAACCTTGTGGGGGGCGAGAGTAGTAATTCCTCGATAGTCCAAACGTGATTTGAGATGCCCACTTCCATCACTGGTGTGACGCGCAAGGTCTGATGCACCCGGCAGAAACTGCAATAGGCTTATCAACGGGGTGTTTATTCCTGTCGCTTCCTTCGCATCCATATTCCTCGCAAAAAACGGGGTTAGGACCCAAGGTCCCAGGGCGGGTTGCAAACCGGTTGACTCCCGAACGGGGCAGAGGGATAATGGCCTGCTTTTCCAAGGAGGCCTCATGAAACGGCTTTCCGGGCCCCGTAAGACAGCCAACCTTTCCGAGTCAGTCCATCAGCAGCTCAACATGTACGCACTTGCGGCAGGCGCAGCAGGAGTGGGGATGCTGGCGTTGGCCCAGCCGTCTGAGGCGAAAATCGTCTACAGGCACACGAACGTCGTGGTTGGACTTAACGGCTTGTCGATCTACGGCCTTGACCTCAACCACGATGGGATATCCGACGTGATAATCCGGGCAGATAGGACTCGTTTTGACTGTCAAACCCATGGAGGGTTCGAGCTGAGCCTCTGGGAGATACCTACCTCAAATAATGGAGTCGAGGGCCAACCCCCGACGCCACTCCGTGCGGGAGCGCCCATCGGTGGGCGGCAACACTTCTACTCAGGCAAAGGGTCATTGGCCACTTCCAACTTTTTTTATGCGGGCCGCAGTTGTCAGCACGGAGGTAACTGGTGGAGCGTTACAGACCGCTACTTGGGAGTGAAGTTCAAGATTCACAGGAAAACCCACTATGGATGGGCACGGCTTACTTTCGATAGAGGACGTAATGCCACGCTAACCGGCTATGCCTACGAAACCATCGCGAACAAGTCGATCAAGGCTGGCCAGACCAAGGGCCGGGCGGACGATTCCACTCTCAACCCGGATTCGGCGAACCCGGATGATTTCGGCCCCGGTGCCACGGTTACCAATCCTATACCCGACACTCCGCAACCCGCATCGCTCGGGGTGCTCGCTCTCGGTGCTCAGGGCGTCCCGCTGTGGCGGCGGAAGGAGTCGGCACTCGAAGGCTCTCGCAACTAGAAGTTCACCGGGGCACCTTCCAAAGCGCTGCCCTGATAGGAGGAAGATTTATGAGACATAGGCTCATGTTCATCAGCCTTCCGCTTGTGGCCTTGTTTCTGGCCCTAAGGCCGACCGCCCTAGCCAGCGGCAAGTGGTATGTCGATGGGGTAAACGGCAGTGACAACAACGACTGCAAGTCACCCCAGACAGCCTGCAAGACCATCGGGCATGCCATCTCGTTGGCTTCGTCGGGCGATTCCATCATGGTCGCCGCCGCGACTTATGTCGAGAATCTCTTCATTGGCTTGAGTTTGAAGTTGATCGGCTCGGGTGCCAAGACGACGATCATTGACGGCGGAGGAGCCGGCAGGGTGGTCACAATTTCTAGCACGAGCGCCCATGTCACACTTTCCAGGTTCACGATTCGGAATGGCGGCGGCGGCATCTCCAACAGTGGCACACTCGCGATCAACGAGAGCACCGTCAGCGGGAATACCGTCGAGACAGCCAGAGCCCAGGGCGGCGGTATCGCCAACAGCGGCGTGCTGATGATCAACAACAGCACCATCAGTGGCAATACCGCCAAGGGCCCCTGCTTTAGTTGTTCCGCCTCTGGCGGCGGCATCTACAACTCGGGGACGGTCGCAGTTAACGACAGTACCATCAGCAGAAATACCGTTGAGGCACCCGTCCAATACAAAGGCGGCGGCATCTTCAACGGTGGCACACTTACGATCAACAACAGCACTATCAGCGGGAATAGCGCGGCCAGCGGTAGCCGCGGCGGCGGCATCTTCAACAACGGGGGCAACGCGATCCTCCAGAACAGCATTGTTGCGACCAATTCTGGAGGAAACTGCTACGGCACGATGACCTCGAACGGCTACAACCTGAGTAGCGATGGCACCTGCAACTTCAACAGCACCGGCGACCTGAACAATACCGACCCTTTGCTCGGACAGTTGGGGAACTATGGCGGGCCGACACAGACTATGCCTCTACTCTCTGGAAGCCCGGCGATTGATGCGGGCAACCCGAGTGGCTGCACCGATAGCCGTGGCCATCTGCTGAAGACCGATCAGCGCGGCAGGCCCCGTCCCGACAAGGAGGACTCTGGCGGCTGCGACATGGGCGCGTTTGAACGTCAGAAGGATTAATGTGAATGAACGAACACGGCTGCTCGTAGCTTACTATGCGGTAACGAAGTGAGGCTCTGACCCCATTCGCAATACAAGGAATAGATGCCGCCCGCTGCCTGGGGCGGCTTTTCTTCGCATCAAGCCGACTGTGGTTGCGGGTTAACTGCTGTTATCAGGCCATAGCACTCAAAACCCCCTTCAAAGGTCAATGAGCGTTATCGCGATGTTTCGCCAACCAATTCTGGGCACATCGGAAACAAGTTACATGGGAGGGCTGTGCGCTCCTGGCTCAGAACATTTTCAGTTCGTGCGCCATCTGCCGCATGAGCGCGTATTCCTGGTCGTTGGCGGCGACAAATTGTGTGGCGCGGAGGATTTCCAAGACGGAATGATCTTTGCCTTCCGTTAGGGCGAGAAGGGCGCGAGCAAATCTTTCTCGCTCGGCCTCGGGCACATCCTTGCGAGCTACGTACACGTAATCGACATATGGTTTCGAAGTATAGAAAATACGAACTTTCTTCCGGTTGAGTTTTCCGTTAATGATCAGGAAGTTGAAAACCGATTCATCCATAGCGCCGGCGTCGACCACTCCGTTTTCCACCATCGCTGCGGTCGCAAGATGGCTCCCGCTGTAGCGAAACTTGAAATCGGTGTTGGGATTGATTCCCGCCTGCATGAGTTCGTGATAAGCCACCAGATGAGCGCTAGTCGAGTCGATGTCGCCAAATGCGAATTGCTTTCCCTTCAGGTCGCTAAGCGAATAAATCGACGAGCCGGCACCGGTGATGAAGACCGAGCGATAGTGCAAGTCAATGGTGCGCCGGACCAGCGGTATAACCCCGTACTCAGCATGGGCGCGCATATACATCAGCGCACCCAGGCAAGCGAAATCGTAAGACCCATCGGCCAGTTGAGCAACGGTTTCTCGGTAGCTGTCGGGAGCTGCAAGATTCACCGGCCGTCCCATTGCCTTCGTGAGATAGTCCCGCAGAGGCTCCCTCTCTCCCCGAGTCGCCTCATCTATGACCACGCCGATGGTGATCGGCCTGTCGGCACCGTAAAGCGGTGCGCCGACCGGAACACAAATTGCCACCAACACTGCGGCGGAAAGTAGACACTCGAACGTGCTAAAGCCGTTCATCCTTTTTGCGGTGTAAGATCGCATTCCTTCATTGTAGGCCCTTATTCCGGTATGACTCCGAACGAAAGGCACCTGACCAGCCGTGAATGAACAGAGTGCTTTCGTCGCAATTCCGTTTCTTCCGATTTTATAGGTGTACGACATGTCGAGCGCGTCGCTGATCAGATACCTGCGTGGGCATTCTTGACGTAAACAGGCCATTACACGTTTTGACCGTTGGTCAATGAGCGATATAGAGATGTTTCAACAGTTATCTCGGGATGGCGCTGGAATGGGAGTGGACGCCGCTCGCTTGAATCCAACGAATCAAAATGGACCAATTGTCACCGCAAGCAAGGCGAGACCGCTGCCATCGTAGGCAGCTTACGGTGTGAACTTGAACACGACACCACACTGGCAGGTTCGATCGCCTCCGCTGCTGGTAGTTCCGTAGAGATTTCCGGCGGGATCCATAATCAGATTCCCGCTGGGATATCCTCCGTCTGTCAGGTTCAAGAACGTGTATAGAACCGTTTCATGGCCGCTGGGATCGATCTTGAATATGACACCGCAGCCCTGGTCATAGGGATCACCGCAGGAATTCGAACTGCTGCCGCCGTCCCAAGTGGTGCCATAGAGATTTCCCTGAGCGTCCCGAACCAGACCGCCACCTGGATGACCTCCGTCGGTTCCGCCGGTGAATGTATAGAGCACGGTGTCATGGCCCTGCGGGCTTACCTTGAAAACGGTTCCGCACCCGAGTGAGCCACAATGGCTTCCGGCGGGATTGTCGGTGGTTCCGTAGAGATTTCCGGCGGCGTCGCGAACCAAGGGTCCCAGCGGGTCCCAGCCATCCTTCACCCCCTTGAAGTTGTAGAGAACCCTCCCAACGCCAGCCTTGGTCACCTTGAAGATGACACCGGAGTTGTGCGTTCCACCGGCTGCCGGGCCATAGAAATTGCCGGACGAATCCCGGATCGGTGCGCCGGGAAAGCCAAATCCTCCACCCGATTGTCCATTGCATTCTGGACATGTAAATGAATAGAGAACGGTTTCCTTGCGGGAGGGGCTCATCTTGAAGAGAACGCCGCTGCTCGTCTGATTTCCTCCGATGGTGGTGGATCCATAAAGATTGCCCGACGAGTCCCGATCAATCAGGTAAGGATGGTATCCTCCGGAGCCCGTGTTGAAGGAATAAAGGACGGTGAGGTTACCGGTCTCGCTTATTCTGAAGGCAGAGCCGTCTCCGAAAGTACCCCCGCTGACCGTCGTACCGTAGAGGGTGGACCCAGCCATGAAGTTGAGGTATCCGGCTGGGCCAAGGCCATTCTTTTCGGTGAAGTTGTAGAGGATGGACTCCTGTCCGGCCGTGTTTATTGTAAAGACCGTTCCGCATCCCGGGTAGCTACCGCAGGACTGGTTGCCGCCAAGGTAAGTCGTACCGTATAGATTTCCTTGCGCATCGCGAAGGACGCCGTTAACTGGAAGGCTTCCATCGGGCGTGCCGGTGAAGGCGTGCAACACGGTATACGTCTGGGCTCGAGCTGGCTGTACGGCACCAAGTAGCATCGCAAGGGCGAGTGCGAAATGGTTAGCACGTAAGATTATTGTCCAGGAAGCGGATCGTTGGCTGGCCATACAACACCTCGTTTCAACACGGAAAACCCTCGTGCGAGGATTTGAGGGTTCAAACCTCAAATGGGTTGTCCATTCGATGCAGAGATGGGTCGTGGAATGCGACCGTTCCTAATGAACTTGCGCAGTTGATGCAAACAGGCCATAGCGCTCAAAACCTGTCGATCCCACGGTTGATTGCATCGCCCAGGCGGTCTCCGTCGTCCCAAAGCTGCGGCATTGGGAGGCCGTCGCTATGGGCAAACAGAGAATCAAGCCGAATTACCGTCGCCGAGTGCTTCGCTTGCCGGATCTGGATCATTGCAAATTGGCAGTACTCAATAGCCTCGGCTCGCCA
>Ga0209118_1001312_pt1 | contig 11743 bp, 9 predicted proteins | sample BlaSpr_A8_Ref_M1_FD_187988 | JGI IMG/M metagenome (GOLD analysis project Ga0209118, IMG submission 187988) | Forest soil microbial communities from Thunder Bay, Ontario, Canada - Black Spruce, Ontario site 2_A8_Ref_M1 (SPAdes) (version 2) | ecosystem: Environmental > Terrestrial > Soil > Boreal...
CAGATGCAGCAACATTGTAAGGACCACCTGCAGTGCCATTGGCTGTGAAAACCGCTGCTGTTGCCACGCCACTGGCGTTCGTCGACGCCGTGTTTACGCCTCCCGCAAATGTCCCGCTGGCGCCGCTCCCCGGAGCTGTAAACGTCACCACCACACCGCTCACCGGGCTGTTGAAGGAATCCTTGACTGTCGCTTGCAGCTGAATCGTAAACCCTGTGTTGACAGTCGCGCTCTGTGGCGTTCCGGCAGTGGCCGTGATAGTCGAGGGAACACCGGCAGTGCCGCCGGCGGCCTTGAAGGCTGCCAACACCGCTCCCCAAACGTCTGAGCCAGTGAGAGAAGCCGTAACCGAAGCAGTCCCGGCGCTCGTTTGGATTTGATCCTCGGCGGTCAGCTTGGTGTTCGGCTCTGCAGGCACAAACTCTTCGAGTTTGTAGCCGGTTCCTGCTGTGTAGGTACCAGGATTGGTCGTCGCGACTGCACCCAGCAACAAATCTCCGCTCGCGGTGGTGGTGACATTTCCGCTATTCGGCAACGAACCGGTTCCCGTGGCCATCGCAGTTCCATCCAGGGAGTTCGCTGTCGCAACTCCGGAATACTCCAGGATAGCGAAACGGAATGGACCGGAGACCGTGTCGGAGACGGTAACAGTGTTTGCACCGCCCTTGATGTTCTCGGCGTAATAGATTGCGAGAGTGACCGCACTGGAGGTAAACCCAATTTGCGCAGCTTGCCGGTACGTGTTGCCGTTGGAGTCCACAACCGTGAATACCTGCGAACTGGAAAGGCCACCGCGAATAGACACAGCGATCCAATTTCCCGCAGTGTTGGCACTAACGAACGCGAGGGATGAAGTTGTCGTCGTGCCCGCATCCTTGCTGGTGTGCTGCACAAGCGCAATGCCGGAAGCTGCGAGACCCTGAGCCGAACAAAGTGCCGCTGCCAGGAAGAGCAGTCCCAGAATGAGAGACCGATTCAACGAAGCTTGGATGGTCTTGCAGATAAAACGATAAGAACTAAGCGACATGCAGCATCCTCCGAGGGATAAGAACTAGGCTATAGGCGAATGGCGCTTCCAAGCCCATGCGAAAATCGAGACCAGAGCAAAGCACGGTGGAAGTGGGGGCGAAAAATGCTGGAGTGACGGAACCCAGCCAGGGATTTTCATGATTCCTCGTCAAGCCCCACCCCGCTCGCCACAATGCAACCTGGCGACAGACCTCCACCAATAAATCATAGAAGAAGAGAAAGCACGCTCTGCTCCAAACCAGACCGGGGCAATCTGTTGTAATAAAAGCACTTACGGAGAACTGGGAGCAGTTATTCGGTGGACGATGAGAAGTACGAGGGCATCAATGTGCATAGCGTTTCCACAAGCAGGCACATTGGGAGAGGGACCCAGAGCGTCCTCGAATCCGAGGAGTCTAGATACCACGCACGACGCTGCCCCTGCGATGTTGGCGCCAAGGCCGTTGCTGATTAGGAGCTTGCAAACGGACGACCTCCGGCCCAGCTCACTACAGGTAAACTGTCACTTCCGGGATCGGCACCACGAATTGCCCCCCCCAATCCCGGATATAGGCGGTTTGCTGAATGATCTCGTCTTTCAGGTTCCACGGGAGTATCAGCAGAAAATCGGGACGGGTTTCCCGGATACGATCTGGTGAATAAATGGGAATGCGCGTTCCCGGACAAAATTTACCTTGCTTATGCGGACTGCGATCCACCGTGTAATCGAGAAAATCGGTTCGGATCGCGCAATAGTTCAGAAGAGTGTTACCTTTGCCGGGAGCACCATAACCCACAATTTTCTTTCCGTCCTGCTTGGCCCGAATCAAGAACTCCAGGAGCTTGCGCTTTGTCTCTTTTACCTGCTCGGCAAAACGCGAGTAGGTTTCCAAGCGCGCGTAGCCGGCTGACTCTTCCCGGGTGCGCAATTCGGTCACGCGAGGGCCAATGGGCTTAGAAGAATCCTCGGCATGCCGGGCGTAGATCCGCAGGGAGCCACCGTGGGTGGGAAGTTCCTCAACATCAAACAGGGTCAATCCGTGGGCGGCAAAAATTTTCTCCACGGTAAAAAATGAAAGGTAGGAGAAATGCTCGTGATATATGGTATCGAATTGGTTTTGCTCCATGAGTCGCATCAAATGGGGAAACTCCATGGTGATGACGCCCTGAGGCTTGAGCAGGATTTTCATGCCCGAGACAAAATCATTGATGTCGGGAACGTGGGCGAGCACGTTGTTGCCGAGCAGCAGATCGGCCTGCTTGCGGGAGGCGACGAGTTCGCGCGCCGTGGCGCTTCCAAAAAACTTAACCAGAGTGGAAATGCCCTTCTGAATCGCCACAGCAGCCACATTTGCGGCGGGCTCAATACCGAGGACCGGGATCCTTTTTTCGTGGAAGTATTGAAGCAAATAACCGTCATTGCTGGCGATCTCCACCACAAGACTCTTCTCAGAAATGGGAAAACGCCGCACCATCTGGTCGGTATAGGCCTTGACATGCGCCAGCCAGGTGTCTGAAAAGGAGGCAAAATAAAGGTAATCACTGAAAATGTCTTGCGGGGCCACATATTCCTGGAGCTGAACGAGAAAACAGCTCCCACAGACGTAAACATGCAGCGGGTAGAAAGGTTCCATCTGATTCAGCTGTTCTGCAGTCAGGAAACTTTGACACAAGGGGGAGGCCCCCAAATCCACGAAGGTGCGATCGAGCGTGGACTTGCAAAAGCGGCACTTAGGAAGATCAGTCAGATGCATCATTTTCCTCAATAGGATTTCAACATCGGTCTTATGCTGCAAACAAAGCGTGTGGGTGACCATCGAGCGATATCATCCGGTTGCAACAGTAGCTCCGGGCTGTAATGTTTGCCCACTTTTTCGAAGAGCGCCGCCCTGCGTGGCGTGGCGGTCCGGTCAGGAAAAACACTCCGGACACGGATGCCGTCACCATTGACTTCCTCGCGCAATCAATCGGCGATCGCCCGAAAAGCGTGCTGCATCGCTGAAAACTGGCCAACGGTTGCCGGAGACCAGCAAGCCCGCGGAGGAATTGATAAAGACGACCTGGCCATTCCGCTTGCGCAATAGGGGCAAGCCCGCTTGAGTCAAGGCATAGTGGCCGCGAAAGTTAGAACGGTACATCGAGTCAAACTCGGCCAACGGTGCGCGCTCCAGCGCGCCGTGGAAAATGCCGCCACCGCAAAGCGCGAGGACATCGACACGGCTAAATTCGCTGTTGATCTTCTGGCTCACTTCCCGGCTGTCATCATCGCTGATGACGTCTACGCGACACACATGACTCCGCCCACCACCGGCACGCACCTGTTGGGCAACCGCTTCGAAGTTTCACGCCGCCGCGCCACCAGGCAGACCTCGGCTCCCTTCCCCGCAAGGGTGAGCGCAATGATTTTGCCGATGCCACTGCTGGCTCCGGTTACAACCGCGAGTTGATTCTTCAGGGTGTCCATGATCGAGGTTTCCGTTTCTTAAGGAGTTAGCTGCTGGTGACTGTGCGCAGTACACTGGCGACACTCCTCGCGATCCCTGCGTCGGTTAGCCCGTGACAGTCTTGCATATACTCCTGGCTGCCAATGTGAGGTGAAAACCCTGAAGGTACGCCAATTCTTTTGAACGGGAGTTTCGTTCCATCTGATTCCGCCAAGACTTCGGCGACGGCGCTGCCCAATCCGCCAATGACGCTGTGTTCTTCAATAGTGAAGATTGCACCGGTTTCGCGGGCTGCCGCCAAAACCGCAACCTCGTCTAAAGGCTTCAGCGTATGCATGCTCAACACGCGAGTTTCGATTCCTTCCTTTATCAAGCGTTCGGCCGCCCGTACAACATTTTGCAGGATCCCGCCTGTGGAAATCAGCGTGGCATCCTTTCCTTCACGAATCTGAATGGCTTTGCCGAGTTCAAAATCGATCGGCGAGTGGTGTACGACGGGCTCGCCGGCCTTGCCCAAACGGAGATAACAGGGACCACGGTAGGCGATGATCGCGCGTGTCGCCGCGCGCGCCTCAACTGGGTCGCCCGGAGCCAGCACGACCAGGCCTGGCAGCGCGCGCATCACCGCGAGGTCTTCGAGGGCGTGATGCGTGGCCCCCATAGCGCCGTAAGTGAAGCCTCCGCCGACGGAAACGACCTTCACATTGGCGTTGTGATAGCAGACATCGTTGCGGACTTGCTCGAGGCAGCGGAGCGTTGGAAAATTGGCGATTGAATATGTGAGTGCAATCTTGCCGCAGAGGGCCATCCCCGCGGCCATGCCGGTCATGTTTTGCTCTGCCACGCCGGCATTGAGAAATTGACGAGGCAGCTGCTCCATAAACGGAGTGACTACGCCGAACCCGAGATCACCTACAACCAGAACGATGCGCTCGTCCTGCTTAGCCAGCTCAAACAACTCTTTGATGAATGCAGTCCTCACTTCGCTTGTTCCAGTTCTGCCAGAGCTTTGGCCATGTCGTCGCCGAGCGGAGCACGATAGTGCCAGAGTAACTTGTTCTCCATGAAGCTGACGCCCTTGCCCTTGACGGTGTGCGCGACGATACAACTCGGCCGACCGACTTCGAAAGGCAACTGGGTCACAGCTGCTTCAATGGCTGGCAAGTCATGACCGTCCAATTCGCGGACGGCCCATCCAAACGCGCGCCACTTGTCGGGCAAGGGATCCAAATCGATCACGTCTTTGACCGCGCCAAGGCTCTGAATCTTGTTGTAGTCGACAATAACGATCAGGTTGTCCAGCTTATGATGCGGCGCGAAGAGTCCGGCTTCCCAAACCGAGCCCTCATCACATTCGCCGTCACTGATCAAGCAGAAGAATCGACTGGGCCGGCCGTCTCGCTTAGCTGCAATGGCCATGCCAGTGGCTACGGGGAGCCCGTGTCCCAACGAGCCCGTGGAAAGCTCGACACCCGGTACATTTTTGTGCATTACGTGACCGGCAAGGGGGGAGCCATTCTGATAAAACGTTTCCAGCCGCTCCGCCGGGAAATACCCACATTCCGCAAGGACGGCATACAGAGCTGAGCACGCGTGACCCTTGCTCATAATAAACCGGTCGCGATCCGGCCAATCGGGGCGCTGTGGATCGTAGCGAAGCGCTCTTCCGTAAACTCCGGCGAGCAAATCTGCGGCCGACAATGCGCCTCCAATGTGCGAAGCGTTGGCCTTGCCGGTCATGCGAATGCAGTGCTGCCGGATTCGCTTTGCAAGCTCGGAGAGGTTGGTTTGCTTTTCGTTAGTCATGGCTCGTCTCGGGTCAACCCTAAGCTAAAGAAGCGAAAAACTGCTGGTCGTTCATGCGCCGCACGACGGCATCGAGCAGTAGAGCTGCCGGAGCCCCGTCGGCGACCCGATGATCAAATGTGAGGCTAAGCACGCAGGTGTGGCCGATAGCAAGTTCGGCATTGCGCACCACAGGGCGCTGAACGATCCGTCCGATCCCGAGGATGACGGATTGCGAACCGTTCAGAATAGGTGTGAAGGCATCAACGCCGTGGCTCCCTAGATTGCTGACCGTCGTCGTGCCGGCTTCGATATCAGCAGGCTGCAATCGCCCGGCAAGGGCCCGCGCCGTCAAGTTCTTAACCGCTTCCATTATACTTCCGAGCGGAGCGGAATCGGCGCAAGGGACAACTGGGACTATCAGACCGTTGGGCACGGCGACAGCAAAACCGACATTGATCTCGGCGAGCTTCACAATGCTGTCGCCCTCAATCACGGCATTCAATTCGGGGCGCTCACGCAGAGCAGCTGCGAATAGCTTGATGAAAAGTGCGTCGTAGGATGGCGCTTGACCTAACTTCTCCGCCAGCCTTTGCCGTGCGACGACTAGACAATCCGCACTGGCTTCGCGGGTCAGAGTGGTGGATGCCGCGGTGGACAGGGTGTTTCTCAATCGTTCAGCCAAGGAACCGCGCAAGCCTGCCATCGGTAACCGTTCGGCAGTTTGGCGGTCGAACGATCTTGGCACGGCGGGCGCGCGTTTTGCGATCATTGCTTGGATATCGACTTCAACAATCCGTCCTCCCGGGCCACTTCCCTTCACCTGCTTGAGATCGATGTTGTGTTGCGCGGCAATGCGTTTCGCGACGGGGGTTGCCCGGGGAGCTCCAAGGGCTGGAGATGGTTGAATGATCGCGGACGAGGAGTCTGCAGGCGTTCGGCTCTCAGAAGCTCGACTAGGGTTTGAGGCGGCGGGAACGGCTTCTCCATCCTGGAGAATGTAACCCATCAAGGATTCCACTCGCAGCGTTGTTCCGACCGCAGCAACGGTGTGCAGAGTGCCGTCTTCCGGGGCAGGAATTTCAAAGGTAGCTTTCTCCGTGGTAATCTCCGCGACTGGCTGGCCGATGGTCACCCGCGAACCCGCGGCGTGCAACCACGCCGTCAAAACACCTTCCTCGGTATACATCCCCATGCTAGGCATGACAATAGATCGCGCCACCTGCGTCAGGCTCCCGTTCCAAATAACGAGTGCACAGCAGAGACTACCTGTGCTACTCCAGGGGTGTAAAGCGCCTCCAAGACGGCAGCAAAAGGAACCGGCGTGTCCGGGGCAGTGACGGTCTTAATCGGCGCATCCAGGTTGTCAAACCCTTTGTCTGCGACGCGGGCTGCGATATCACGGGCCATAGAAGCGGTGGGGGTATCTTCATCAACCACGACCAAACGGTGCGTGCGTGAAACGGATTCCAAAATTGTGTCCTCATCGAGCGGCGAGAGTGTCAGGACGTCCACGACTTCGGCATCAATCCCCTCGCCGAGGAGAGACTCCGCGGCTTCCGAGCAGATATGCGTCATCCGGCCGATGCCGCACAGGGTCACATCGCGGCCCTTGCGAATGATCTGGGCGCGGCCAATCGGCACGGTATAGGCTTCTTCCGGCACAGGGCCTTTTGCGCGCAAACCCAAGAACTTGTGCTCGAGGACAATCACCGGACCATTGTCGCGAATGGCCGCAATCGTAAGCCCTTTGGCGTTATACGCAGTGGAAGGAACCACCACTTTGAGACCAGGAATATGGGCCAGCACAGCGTATAAAGTCTGGGAGTGTTGCGCCCCGGCGCCGCCTCCGTAAGTCCGATTGTCCCCCCCGCGTGTTCCATAGGCGGTGCGAATCACCAGCGGCAGATCCACCTGGCCGCCCATCATGTAATGCATTTTGGCTGCTTGGTTCATGATCTGGTCGTAGCAACAACCAATCAGATCCACAAACATGATTTCGACAATCGGACGCAATCCGGACATGGCCGCGCCCACTCCTGCGCCGAGGAAACCCATTTCTGCAATGGGTGTGTCTAGAATGCGTTCTGGTCCAAATTCCGTGATCAAGCCACGCGTGGCACGCAGCGGTCCACCCCATGCGTCGACAAGACCCAAATGCGCGCGGCCTGCTCCTCCGGCGACGTCTTCACCGAGGACCACGATAGTCGGGTCGCGCCGCATTTCCTGGCGAATCGCTTCATTGATGGCCTGGCCAAAACTCAGCTCGCGTACGGCGGCGGTGTTCATTCCCGTTCTCCGTCGGGGTCCGCTACGTATACGTCGGTAAAAAGGTCGGCGGGTTTTGGCAAGGGGCTCGATTCCGCAAACGCGACAGCCTCATCCATTTTCTTCCGATTAACGGCGTCGATGGCGTCCAGCTCTTGTTGTTGGGCGGCTCCCAGTTCCAACAAGTGTTCACGAAATGTCCGGATGCAATCGCGGCCACGCGCTACTTCTTCTTCCTCCTTGGTGCGATATCGGTGGGTATCGTCACCTTGGTGGTGCCCATAGTAACGGTAGGTTATGCATTCAATCAGCGATGGTCCCTGACCCGCGCGGGCGCGCTCCACGGCAGCGACCGCTGCCTCCCATACCGCCATAACATCCTGGCCGTCCACAGTTACACCGGGCATGCTGTAGGCAGCTGCACGGTCGGCAATATGAGGAACAGACAGCGCGTACTCAACCGGAGTTGATTGCGCATAACCATTGTTTTCGCAAACAAACAGCACTGGCAACTTCCAAATTGCTGCAAGGTTCATAGCTTCATGGACGGCTCCGATACCTGCAGCGCCTTCGCCAAAAAACGATGCAGCTACTTGCTGGGTCTTCCGCACCTTTGCTGAGAGTGCAGCTCCCACGGCATGAGTCGCTCCCATGCCAACGATGGGGTTGACACCCAGCATTCCAACGCGGGCGTCCGTGATGTGCATCGATCCGCCCTTGCCGCGATTGCTGCCGGTTGATTTGCCGTACAGCTCGGCCATCATCCGGTGCACTTCAACGCCCTTGGCAATGCAGTGACCGTGGCCTCGGTGGGTAGAGGCGATCCAGTCGGATGGTTGAAGTGCCGCGCAGACGCCGACGGCACAGGCTTCCTGGCCGGTATAGTAGTGCACCGCGCCAACGGGCACGCCGGTTTCGACAAGCCACTTCAGACGCTCTTCGAATTCGCGGATCAGCGTCAGGCGCTCGTACATCCAGAGTAATTGTTCGCGCGTCGGCATGGATTGCGTGAGCCGCGCAGAGCCACTGGGTGAATTTACGGCTGTCTTGCTTTGCAATGTGGTTCTCCAACCTCACAAAGGTATGACTGCACCTGATCATCGCTTTCGCCAACTCGCATACCAATCGGCGCCATTGACTGGGGACGCTTTGGCAGAAGAATGTTTTCCCGCAAAGCGTTGGTGAATCTCGAGCTGGCTTTGAATCCAACCCCCGACCGTGATGCTAGGTCCACTGCGGATTCACTCGCAAGTTATCCCCATTAAGTTCTAAGCCAAGAGTTTTGAGCAGCCATCGGAGCCAGCACCCGTGAGCGGCAACCGTAAATCCGGCAACTCGTGTTGAAACGGCCCGCCAATATTTTTCACAAGCTAGCCATGGATTCCGTCGGTGTTGGGGGGGTTGCCAAACCACCTAGATGATCGCACTTTGGGCAAGCGTTGTCGTGCTACCAAGTTCCCACATTAAAGTCCGAAGAGTCGCGCTCCCTGCTCTACCCTCCAGCTCCACAATTTTCCGTTCTCTTCCTAACCCCGGGGGAGTGGGGATTACATCCCTAGACGGCTCCAAGCTCCGCCCACATCTCGATTCTGCGGGAAAATCACAAGCCCGGGTCGACCGCCACCAACCATCTCAGCCCGGCTGCTACGAGGCTGCGAACAATATAAAGGGGAATTCCCCAAACGCAGAATCTGGCACCGGGCCGAGCGCCGCATTGTCGGATGTCCACACGGTTCCTGTTGAACCACCCTGTGACCGAGCCGGGCTCTTGTACCAACTGCATTGAGCGAGTCTGGCTTAGATAGGCTACCGCCATAAAGGGCTCAGGCAGTAGAGTCGTTGCTCACTGTAACATCGCAATCTGTCTGCCAAGATCGGCGAAGACAGTGAGATTTTACCACCGCCATTTTTATTTAATTTATAGTATTAAAAGTACTTAGCCTGAGGGGCTTCTATAAGAGCTAAGGGGTTTTTCCTGCGGGACACGCTGGGTCTGCAGCATCGATGTGAAAAACTTTTCCACTGGTTCCTGAGGTCCATCGGAGCGAGAGGTCCAACTTCTTGGCCTCCAGGAGGCGCCGGATCTGATTCATTCTAAAATAGCGTCCTGATTTTAGGTCCTCAGCAGTCAATCCACTAGCGCGATAAGCATCGTAGAGCTCTTGGGCACCTTTGCGGGCAGTCCACTGAGGCCGAAAACCCGGCAAAACGCGCTGAATCTTATCGCAGTTGACACGATAACAGCGCTTATCTGGGCCCCCGCCGGGAGCGTACTCGACGCGGCTGCCAGGAACGGTCTCGGCAACGATGGCAGCCAACTCGCTAATGCGGTAATTTTCCTCCGTCTGGCCAACGTTGAAGGTCGCATTGTGGATGGCACTCTTTGGAGCTTCGAGGACGCAAAGCATAGCCGCGACGATGTCGCGAATATGCACGATCGGGCGCCATGGCGTACCGTCGCTCTTGATGCTAATGCAGCCGGTGGTGAGCGCCGACGCTACAAAATCGTTCAGAACCAAGTCCAGCCGGAGACGCGGGGATGCGCCGTAGGCAGTCGCATTCCTCATGTACGTCGGACTAAAGTGTTCGTCTGCCAAGCGGGCAACGTCGCGCTCGACATAGACTTTTGATTCTCCATACGGGGTAACCGGATTCAGCTCCGCATTCTCGTCTAAGAGCTCGTCACCCGCCGCTCCATATGTGCTGCAGGATGAGGAAAAAACGAAACGCTTTACCCCTGCCTGCTTGGCTAATTCTGCAAGCCGGACGGAAGCAAGATGATTGATGTCATAAGTAAGGTTCGCATTGAGATTGCCGAGCGGGTCGTTCGACAGCGCGGCCAGATGCACAACCGCGTCGAAACCCTTCAGATCCACGGTTGTCACATCGCGGATATCCTTAGAAATCTGGGGGAATTCAGCAACAACCTTCCCGAAGTCGCATCCGGCAAATAGATCGCAATCAAGGCCAGTGACGTCATGTCCGGCGAAACGAAATACGGACTCTGCAACGGCACCGATGTATCCTTTGTGTCCAGTCAACAGTATTCGCATCCTGTTCCAGCTCCTATTCAATTCAGATTCACTTTCAATATCGCGGTACAGACAATGAGTCGGTCGATTAAGATCCGGGGGCACTACTTCAATAACGGCCTCGACGATCTCGAGGCCGCTACGTGAGACTAGTGCTGTGGCGTTTCCCGTGCTTGGCCTTCAGGAATAACAGCAAGCAGCCCGCTTTGACAGAGCAGATCCGCTGCATGGCTAATTGTCGAGAATGGGATACCCGAACGCTCCGCAATGTCCAACAGAGAAAAACCTCCATCGGAAAGATTCAGCACCCAAAGACTGGCTTGAAGGTCTTCTCCGAGTCCAGCCCCGCCGGTAGAGTGGTAAAGATTGCGTTTGCCCAGTTGAGGCTCGCAATAAGGGTTCAGGTTGAGGTACCGTTGATTGTTCTCAAGCACGTCTAGGATGGCGGTACACACTCGGAGCGATCCGGCAAGTTGTTGCGGATGGATAAACGCGAGATTGTCCGCCGAAGTGTGATATTCCGGAAAGTTCCCCCACATGCTCCGCATCAGACAACCGACAGCTAAATTGAAGCCAGGCGAGCAGTACTGCCGTTCGTCATAACCGTAAGGTGAGAACTCCAGAAACTTCGGAGATTCGCTGTAGTGGTTGAGAACATGGGTCGCCGCGCGGTCAATCTCGGCATTTCCCCGGCGGCTCTTCTTGTAATGGAACCGGCCCTTGTCTCCGATACACGTCAAGACTAACCCGTGACGGATACGGTCAGCAGCCGCTCGATTTCGGGCGAGCCATGTGACCGCACCGATTGTGCCGGGAATAAAGAGGAACCGGTATGAGTAGCGAAGATCCCGCCCAGAAAGGAATTGTGCCAAATAGGTAGCGACGGTTAGCCCGGAGAGATTGTCATTCGCCAGCGACGGATGGCAGGCGTGACAGGAAATGAGAACCTCGTCGACAGACCGGCCAGGCAAATAACACTCGCCGTAACTCAAGTGTCCTTCTTCGAGAGTGGAGTCGATGCACACTTCATATTCGCCATCCTCCAGTGCGAGCATTTGGTTGTGCGAAAGACAAAACCCCCAGTCTTCTTTGTAGTATGACGTTCGGTAAGGGATCCATTCGGGATTTTCTGGGATCGTAAACAGGTGCGGTTTGAGTGCGCTTAAGAGCATCGTTGCGTGCACTGGCGTACTGTAATTCAAGACG
>Ga0209118_1001313_pt1 | contig 11743 bp, 9 predicted proteins | sample BlaSpr_A8_Ref_M1_FD_187988 | JGI IMG/M metagenome (GOLD analysis project Ga0209118, IMG submission 187988) | Forest soil microbial communities from Thunder Bay, Ontario, Canada - Black Spruce, Ontario site 2_A8_Ref_M1 (SPAdes) (version 2) | ecosystem: Environmental > Terrestrial > Soil > Boreal...
TCCCGGCGCGGCCATTTCGATCATTCCGAATCCGGGGCCTGCGAATCAGCCCTCATTGCTGGTCGACAACGACCACGCGCCCGTTGTCGCCCGGTTCCTTCGCGACGATCCGGCACTTCGACTCGATCATTGTTCGAATGTGACCGGCGTCGATTGGCTCGATCGCACGGTGACTACGAAAGTGAAAGTGAAGAAGATCGTAGAGGGAGAGGAAAAGGAAGTGGAAGAAACGCAGGAGGAGTTTTTCGCCGGCTACCTCGAGAGCGTTTACCATCTTTACTCGATGGTGCTCAAGCACGGCCCGGTCATCATTCGAATGCGAACGGCCGATCGCGGGGCAGGCGCGCATTTGCCTTCTTTGACTCCGGTGTATCGGAGCGCCGAGTTCCAGGAGCGCGAAATTTTCGATCTCTACGGCATTCACTTCGACAGGCACCCGGATCTGCGCCGCATTCTGATGTGGGACGAGTTCGAGGATTATCCGATGCGGAGAGATTATCGCGAGCCGGACGATTACGAATACGAGCCGACGCCCCATGACGACGTGCTGGAGAAGGCGAAGCAACATTACCCCGGCCGGCCGCAATTAGACGGCGCGGAAAAATTAACCGCACAATGAATTGTCATCCTGAGCGTAGCGAAGGATCTCTGAATATTTTCGGGGGCTCGCGATATGAATCTGAAATAGCGAGAGATCCTTCGTCGTCTTCGCGACTCAGGATGACAGATTCTTGAAATGAGCACCGGATTCCACGAACTCCCGGAAGCTCCGCTCGCGATGACCTCGCGGCTCGCCGGTGAGCTCCTCGAAGTGTCGCTGGGACCGCAGCATCCTTCCACCCATGGCGTCTTTCGCATGAATGTCGCGCTTGACGGTGAAACCGTAGTCAAGCTCAAGCCAGTCTTCGGTTACCTTCATCGTAACCACGAAAAGATTGGTGAGAACACGAGCTACCTTGGCTCAATGCCTTATACTGACAGGCTCGATTACTTTTGCTCGATGACTAACAACTGGGCCTACGCGCTCAGTGTCGAGAAGCTGGCGGGCATCGAAGTGCCAGAGCGCGCCGAATACCTTCGCGTCATCCTGGCCGAGCTTACCCGGCTGCAGAACCACGTGTCCTTGCTCGGTTTCTTGCTGAACGACATGGGCGCCTGGGGCACGCCCCTCATGTATGCCTTCCGCGAGCGCGAGAAGATCCTCGATCTGTTTGAATCGCTCGCCGGCTCACGAATGATGTGCGACTACATGCGTTTCGGCGGCTGCCGGGTCGACGCCGGAGCGGATTGGATCGGCCGTGCGCAAAAGCTGCTGGATGCCTTCCCGCGTTTCCTGGACGAGTTCGAGAGGCTACTCGTCTCGAATGAAATCGTCGTCGCCCGCACCCAGCACGTCGGGAAGCTGTCGGCCGACCTCGCGATCAATGCTGGCATCACCGGCCCGATGCTTCGCGCGTGTGGAGTTAACTACGACTTACGGAAGGTCGATGGTTACGGGTTCTATCCGCGCTTCAAGTTTCGCGTCCCTCTCGGCGATCACGGAGATACCTACGACCGGCTCATGATGCGCGTCCTGGAGATGCGCGAAAGCATTGAAATTCTGAAACAGGCTCTTGCCCAAATACCAGCCGGCCCGGTGATGAACCCAAAGGTGAAGCTCCGCAGCTTTCGTCCACCGGTGGGAGAAGCTTACGGACGCATCGAAGGCCCGAAAGGCGAACTGGGTTTCTATTTGATCAGCGACGGTAGCTCGAATCCTTATCGTTACCGGGTGCGCCCGCCGAGCTTCATTAACCTGACCATTCTGGAAGATCTTTGTTTGGGGCATACCGTTGCCGATGTGATGGTGATCCTGGGCAGCGTGGATATCGTGATGGGAGAAGTAGACCGATGATTGGCATAGGCATCCTGAGCGGCATGGCAGTTACCTTACGTAACTTCGTGGGGAGTTATTTCGAGAAGGATCGTCTGATTACAGTGCAGTACCCCGAGGAGCGCGAAACTTTGCCTGAGAACTACCGGAACTTTCCGTTCCTGGTTTACGATACCGAAGACGCGGCGGCGGGCTTGCGCTGCGTGGCCTGCAAGATTTGCGAGAAGGAATGTCCGCCGCAGTGCATCTACATCGTCAAGAGCGACGACAAGAAGCCTGATTACATGGGCAAGCCGCAGTTGTATCCGAAAGTGTTCGACATCGATATCTCGGTTTGCATGAGCTGCCAGATTTGCGTCGAAGTTTGCCCGTTCGAAGCGATCAAGATGGACAAGGTCTTCGAGCTAAGCCGCCGCGAGCGTTTCGACGCGCTGCTCCTGCGCAAGGAAGAACTGGCCAAGTCCAACACTTATTATCACAAGATTCATCCCGTCGAAGCTGCTGAGGTCGATGCCAATCTCTCCGCTGCAGCCGAAGCGAAAAAGAAGAAGGTGTAACCAGAGTGGGCAGCTCCGGTTCCGACCTTGCTGAGTATCTCCGCGCCTCCCAAAAGACGCTGATCTTCACCGGCGCGGGCATTTCGACGGGCAGCGGGATTCCCGATTTCCGCGGGCCGCAAGGAGTATGGACCCGGCGCAAGCCCGTTTTCATCCAGGATTTCATGAGCTCGGAGGCGGCGCGGATCGAGCATTGGGATTACAAGCTGGAAGGTCGGGATGTCTTTCGAAACGCGCGGCCGAATGCCGTCCATCTTGCACTCGTTAGGTTAGAGCGGGCCGGAAAGCTTCTCATGGTTGTCACGCAAAACATCGATGGCTTGCATGGGCTGGCGGGGACGTCAGCGGAGCGCCTGGTCGAACTGCACGGAACGAATTCATTGGTGGAATGCGTGAGCTGTCACGGGCAAGAGGACCCCGAGCCGCACTTTGAGTATTTCCGAATGTACCGCAAACCGCCGCTTTGCCCTTGTGGAGGATTCCTGAAACCGGCCACGATTAGCTTCGGCCAAAGTCTCAATCCGACGGAACTGGAGCGCGCGCACGATGCAGCCATGCAGGCGGATCTCGTAGTGGCGTTGGGCTCGACCTTGTCCGTATATCCGGCAGCTTCTTTCCCGCTCTTAGCGGCGCGACGCGGGGCGCCTTACGTTATTGTCAACCGCGGCGAGACCGAGCACGATCATGAACCGGCGGTATCGCTGCGGATCGAAGGAGAGGTGAGCCAAATTTTTCCACGCGCCGTCGATGCGGCATTGGAGTAAAGGCTCATAGGACCGGCTCTTTTTGCATTGTCGCGCGGTGGGAATGGACGTATAGGGTTTTCATGATTACACGACTTTTCTTAGCCCTGTTCATTGCATTCCTCTTCAAACCGGCCATTGCCTTTTCGGCCGGGGAACACCCGGAGCATCCGCAGTCGCCGCCGGCCACGCAGCCATCCGACCAGATGAAGCCGTCGACCAGCAAGGCCGAGGAGAAGAAAATCACCATGGCTCAGATTTCGACTGGGATTAAGGAACACATCACGGCCGAGACTGCAAAAGCGAGCGACAAGAAGTTCCACACAAAACATGGGGGCAAGGAGCTGGCGCTCGATCTGGTTAAGGTGCATGAAGAACGGCTTTCGGGTCTCGGCGGTGGCAAATACTTCGCTTGCGTCGATATGAAAGCGGCCGACGGCACAGTCTATGACATCGATTTCTTCCTGAGCGGAACACCGGACAACATGAAGGTGACGGAGACCTCCGTGCACAAGATCAATGGCAAGGCGCTCTATAGCTGGAAAGAAGAAGGCGGCGTCTGGAAGAAAGTGCCTACATCCTAGGAGTCGCCCCGTGCGCCGCATAGCTATCGTCGTTCTGCTCCTGGGGGGAGCATTTCTAAGTGGCGCTGCCAACGAGCCCGGCATCATTACCGGTTCGGATGAGTTCGAATTCGTTTACCGCGTCAAGTTGCCGGAGATAAAAAGCGAAGCTCGCCTTTGGATACCGCTGGCCAGGACCGACGCGTTTCAAACGGTCAACATGGAGGAGCCAAGCATTCCGATGAAGTGGGAGAAGGTTCGGGATCGCGATTACGGCAATGACATCTGCGTGTTGCGCGCCCAACCGTCGGATAGCGGCAAGACGATCGAGTTACATTACAAGGTGGTGCGGAAGGAGAAGTCTGCCTATTCCGCACCCAGCGAAGACGCAGGGCGTTTTCTTCGCCCGGAGAAGCTGGTGCCGATCAACGAAACGTTCAAGTCACTCGCCGAGACAGCTGCAGCCGGGAAGCACGGCGATCTCGAGCGCGCTCGTGGATTATACGACAGCGTCCTGGCGCGGATGCGCTACGATAAGTCAGGGACAGGTTGGGGCAGGGGCGATGCCGTTTATGCTTGCGACGCCAAGACGGGAAATTGCTCGGACTTCCACTCTTACTTTATAGCCCTGGCCCGGAGCATAGGAATCCCGGCACGCTTTGCCATCGGCGCGACCATCCCCGCCGACAAAAAGGAAGGCCTTATCGAAGGTTACCATTGCTGGGCGGAGTTTTTTGCCGACGGGCGCTGGGTTCCGGTGGACATCAGTGAGGCGTGGAAAAATCAGAAGCTGGCCGACTACTACTTTGGTCACAACCCGGCCAACCGATTCGAGCTGGCCAGAGGCCGCGATCTTATCGTTGATCCCGCGCCGGCGACAGGCCCGATAAATTTTCTCGTCTATCCTCTGCTCGAGATGGATGGCAAGGGAGTAAAGGCCGAGACAACTTTCACCTTCCGGCGCACTCACGCCTGAAACGTGTCGGTCTGATTCGAGAGGCCGAAGCCAGGATGAACCGGCCTTTTGTTTCGATCGTAGTTCCGGTGCTCAATGAATCTGCGCTGATCCGCGGGTTTTTGCGACATCTCCGCGCAACGGTCCCGAGCGCCGAAGTCATCGTCGTGGATGGCGGGAGCGTTGATGGCACTGCGGAGCTAAGCGCAGACCTGGCGGATCGTGTCCTGTTGGCCCCGCGCGGTCGTAGCAAACAAATGAACGCGGGCGCGGCCGTCGCGCGCGGCGAAGTGCTTTGGTTCCTGCACGCGGACGCAATCATTCCTGCTGATGCACTGGAAGAGATTGGAGAGGTTCTCGGTGACGACTCGAATGTCGGCGGCTGTTTTCGTCTTCGCCTGCCGGGCCGGGAATTGATCTACCGCGTGAGCGATTCGCTCGGGAACATCGGCGTCCACGTTTTCGGATTCGCGCTGGGTGATCATGGGATCTTCTGCCGGCGTGACGCGTTTTTGGCTGCGGGCTGGTTTCCAGAGGTATCACTCATGGAGGACGCCGAGTGTTACCGTGCTTTGCGACGCCTGGGACGGATGGTGCAACTAAGGTCCATCATTGTGGGCAGCCCGCGGCGTTATGAGCAGCTCGGTGCCTGTCGCACTACGATCTACTATACCTTCATTCTGGGGCTATACGTGGCTGGAGCGCGAATGACTACGCTGACTTCCGTCTATCATCGGCTCACGAGTGGCAACCACGCTAATCCGCGAACTCACTCGGCAAGTCTTGCCGGGTTCGGTTCCGCCGAGGCTTTCTCGCGCTCGACTACTGCGCCGGTGGGAGTGCGCCAGTAGTCGCGCTGCTTTCGAAACGGCATTAAGAGGGCGTTCGGCACCGTGTTGTCTTCTGGCAGCGAGTAGGCGGGGATGCCGATCGCAATCTCCGACTGTGGGATGTTAAGACCAAGGGTTCGATGCAGCCGGTCCCACCACGGGAAGACGGTGCCGAAATTGGAGTTGTTCTCGCGATGGACCTGCGAGTGGTGGATGCCATGCATGCGCGGCGTGACAATCAGCTTGTTGAGGAACCTTTCGAAGCGAATGGGAAGCCGCAGGTTGCTATGGTGAAACAGCACTTCCGACTGAAACGCGAGTTGGTAGATGGCGAAGGCCCACGGCGAAATACCGATGAGACTTATCTGAACAATGTTGAACCCACTCGAGAGCGCGATCTCGCCGAAGTGAAATCGGAAAGCAGTCGAAACATCCAGCTCGGGATCGGTGTGGTGCACGTTATGAAAGCGCCAAAGAAAGGGAGCCCGGTGGTTGGCGAGGTGCCAGTAATAGAACGCTAGATCCATTAGCAGGAAACTAAGCGCCAACTCCAGCCAGGAAGGCAGAGTTACCAGATGGACGAGACCGAAAGGTTTGTCACCGGACCAGTGCAGCGTCCATTGCACTGCCGGCTGGACCAGAGTAGCTGCGGCCAGAAACGTAAGAGCAGAGATAGCTACATTAACGATAAGCCTCCCCAGGAGTGAACGCGTGCTCTTCCGCAAAGGAAAGAGACGCTCCAGTCCAAAGAGCGACGCAAAAAGGGCCGCGGCGATCAGCGTGATGGTGAGTGGTGGACTAGACATCTATCGGGCCTATTGAGCTCTTCCGGAGCAAGGATGGACGCCACGAGGGTGGGGCGCGCAAACGAAACTCAGCTTACGCTGCCACATTACTCTTGGCCAGATCAAGGCTTTTGCTCTAGCGATTCCAGAGACAAATAGCAATGAAATCGCGCCGGCTTCCGGCGGGCCAGAGCGACGGTGATTACCGGAGGGGTCAGCGCGAAGTCCTTTTCATGTTTCGGCTCTTCCTTCACCTCTGGGAGTCCATCATTGACCCTCGTGTTACCAAGGCGGGCCTGGCATCGCGATGCCTGCGGGATTGCCAACGTCCTGCGTTTTGATTAAAAAGACGGAGAAGGCAATGCCGCACGCAGTGACGAAAACCGTTCGCATATTTCTATCTTCCCCGAGCGATGTAGGCTCGGAACGAGAGAAGGCAGCTGAGATTTTTCAGCGGCTGCAAACCGAGTTCAGCGGACGGATAGTGATCGATCCTTATTTCTGGGAACTCGAGCCGATGCGTGCGCATACTGATTTCCAGGCGCAAATCGAGCCTCCTTCGCGATTCGATTTGTTCGTTTGCATTCTGTGGGCTCGTCTGGGTAGCCGATTACATCCCAAGCTTCATCGCAAGCCAGGGGGAGGCGAGTATGCCTCCGGCACAGAATGCGAGCTGCTTGATGCGCTAGATGGATTTCAGCGCAGCGGCGCACCCGAAGTCTTCATTTATAAACGCGAGGGGGCTTTTTTCATCCCCATCAAGCCAAGAGAAGACCGGCAACGGGTTCTCGATCAATACGACTCGCTCGAGGAATTTTTCGTCCGGCTAACGCGCCAGGACGGTCACTTCGTGGTCGGCACCAACAGCTACAAGGGGCTGGAGCAATTCGAGCGCAAGTTTGAAGGCGACATGCGCAAAGTGCTGGAGCGTCTTGTTCCAAAGGGAGTGGCCGCTTCGCGGACCATCCCGAAGAGCTGGACAAAAGGGAGCCCGTTCCGCGGCCTGCGCCATTTCGACTTCGAACACGCGCCGATCTTTTTTGGGCGGACGCGCGCCATCGATGAAGTGCTGACGGCGCTCAAACAACAGGCCGCGGATGAGCACGCCTTCGTGCTCGTTTTTGGCGGCAGCGGCGTGGGCAAAAGCTCACTGGTCCGCGCCGGGGTTTTGCCCTGGCTAACCAAGCCTGGAGTAATTGACGGCGTAGGTCTGTGGCGACGCTCGACGATGCGCCCGAGTGAGATGATCGAAGGCGATCTTTTCGACACCCTCGCCACGGCGCTCTTGCGTGCGGAGGCTCTCCCCGAGATTGGCAGTGACGGCACTGGTGTGGCCCGATTGGCGGCCATGTTACAACAAAAGCCTGAGGGCGTCGGCCTGCTCATCAAGGGAGCGCTTTCGCAAGCTGCGCGCGAAGCGCAACTGAAGGAAAGCCTGGAGAAACAGCCCCGAGCCCTTTTTGCTCTCTTAGTCGATCAGCTTGAAGAACTGTTTACGGTCGAGCGCATCGCCAGGCAACGCGAGGGTTTCCTTGCTGCAATCGACGCGTTGGCCCGAAGCGACTACGTGTGGGTGATAGCCACCCTGCGCAGTGATTTTTATTCGCGCTGTGAAGAATCGTCCCTGCTGATGAAACTGAAGCAAGGCGCCGGACAATATCATCTTCAACCGCCGGACGAGGTTCAACTCGGCCAAATGATCCGGCTGCCTGCGGCCGCCTCGGGATTATTATTTGAAGAGGACTATAAGACCGGGGAACGCCTGGACGATCTGTTGCGCGACGCGGCAATCAGAAGCGCGGGCGCATTACCGCTCCTGGAATTTGCCCTGGAAGAGCTCTACCAACAGCGCAACAATGAGACCGGCCTGCTGGAGTTGGAGACCTATCGGAGACTTAATGGGGTAGAAGGGGCACTGGGTAAGAGAGCGGAGGAAAGTTTCCTGGATACTTCGCCGACCGCGCAGCGGAGCTTCGATGTCGTTTTCCGCCAGTTAGTCACGATTGGCGCAGGCCAGGGTGAACCTACGGTGCGCCGCCGCGCCACCAAGAGCCATCTCGAAACCACTCCCGGCTGCCGCGAATTGATCGCACGCCTTGTGACTGACCGCCTCCTGGTCGCCGATCGAACTGAGAATGGAACGGACGTGATCAGCATTGCGCATGAAGCGATGCTGGCAAGCTGGTCGCGGCTCGCCGAGTGGGTTGTCCAACACCGTGAAAGTCTCAAGAGCCGGGCCCAAGTGGCCGAGGCGGCCAATCGTTGGATAGAGAATAACCGCAGTTCCGATTACCTTTACGCAGGAGGCTTGCCTTTGGAAAAGGCAATGCGGGTCATGGAGGCCAAGTTCCTCAACAACGAGGAACGCGAATTCGTCCGCGGCAGCTCCGCCAAGATCGAAAAGCAGGCGTTCCATGCGAGCCTCGCGTCCGGTGATCAGGTATCAGAGAATTCAAGGCGCCTTCGCGCTACGTTTCCGGACGTGCACATGGAGGTATTGACCGAGGCCCTTGAGAAAGGGGGGGCACCCGCCCGTTCTAACGTCGCCCGTCTCGTCGGTGACGAAGCCGTGCCGGAGTTGTTTGGTGAGTTGGTTCGGTTGGTGATGAGTGACCCAGCAGATGAAGTGCGCCGCGCCGCCGCGTCCAGTCTTGTCCAGCTTAATCAGGCCCAGTTGTTCTCCGAGGTAACTGAAAAGACTAGTCCGGGCGCGCTTTCTTCCGAAGTAATCGAAGCTCTTAGCCGCCTTCGCGTAGCTGTGGATGCCAGTGACACAGCTTCTACTTTTGAACACGCATTTGAGAAGTTATCGCCGCGGCTGCGCTTGCGAATTCGTCTGCAAGCCTGGCTTTTGCGCTTAAAGAGAGGACTGCCGGCCCTGGTCCTGGTCCTCTCTCCGGCCATCGTCCTTTCCGTTTTGTCGGCCGCTGCCTTCAAATGGTTGCCGGGCGTGTTCAATTTTGCTCTGTGCCAGCCGGTCTCGAGCGCGGCGATGGGTCTGTTTCATGGCATTGTCGCCGCGGTGATTTGGGGCGGCGGGATAACCCTCGGTTTGATTATTCACCGGGTTGTATTCGGCCGCGAACACGTCAAGAGATCATATTTGCGCCCTTTCCCAGCTATCGTTTCTGGAGGGATTATGGGCTTCATCGCCAGTGGACTGCTTCTGCTTGTCATTTCCACCGTTTATGACCAGGACGCCCTCTTTAAAATGGGGTGGATAGTGAACAAGAACGCCAGAACCTGGCTTGGCTTATGGCATGTGCTTCTTTGGGAAACGCACTCGGCTTGGCCTTATCTCATCATGGGGACCTTTCTCGGAATTGGAATGGCCTTAATGACCAACGGCTTGCGCGCCTCGAAACGATGGCCCCAGTTTCTGGCCGAACGAACATCTCTCAGCGGGGTTCGCCAGACATGGAATTTGATTCGGGCTCTGGCTAGGCTTGCGCTTCGTTTTGCGTGGCCAATCCCTCTCGCGCTTTTCATTGCGGGGGCCCTTGCGTTTTCCGTGCTCCGCTCAGCTCCTGCATCGCGTCCATGGCCTCATCCCTGGACGCAAGCACTCAGTTCTGGTTTCGCCCGCGATCCTGGAGAGTTGCGCGAATGGAAGGCCTCTCCCTGGGGGCAGGCCTCGGGCATCATCGGAGACAGCGCGACGCAAGCCATCGGTGGATTTTTCGCCATCGTCGGCATGGGTCTGGGCATTATCATTCTTCGATACGGCGTCAGGGTCGAACCTCGGAAAAATTAGTTAGGTAGAAAGTATTGTCCCTGCAACTAGACGAACCTAGGCCGAAGGAATCCCAGTTGCATGGGGTCAATCCCCTCTCAGTTATTTCCGCGATCAAAGCCCGGGCAGAGCAATGGCGCCCGGGCCATCGCACACCGGACGGCCGGAAGCTTGGATTGGTTATCGAGGGCGGCGCGATGCGATCTGTCTATTCCGCCGGTGGCGCGGTGGCGCTGGCTCATCTCGGTTTCAGTGAGCTCTTCGACGAGGTCTATGCCACTTCGGCCGGCGTGATGAACGCGAGTTACTTTCTCGCCAATCAGCCGCAGGTGGGGATCACAGTTTATTATGATAGCTGCGCCTCGCGTCTTTTCATGAACCCGCTCCGTGTCTGGAAGGTCCTCGATATCGACTATCTTTTCGATCAGGTGGTAACAAAGGATAAGCCGCTTAACGTTGCCAAAGTCCTCTCGTCCCCGAGCAAGTTCTTTGTCGCGCTCATTGATAAAAGCACCGGCGACGGCATTGTCGTCGAGAAAACGACGACAAGGACACCGTTGCTACGGCTGTTAAAGGCTGCGACTTCAATGCCGGTGTTCTACAATCGAACAGTCGACGTCGATGGGCGTCCCTGCATGGACGGCGGTTTGGCAATTCCATTTCCGCTCGAACATGCCATCGCAAATGATTGCACCGACGTGCTGGTCCTTTTAACTCGCCCCGCCGATTACCGGTGCGCGGCGCCTACCTGGCGCAGTCGGCATCTCTTCGATATTATCTGCGCACGCGGCCATGCCGGTGTTTCTCGTGCCTATGCGCATCATCATGAAACCTCTCGAGCCGCCCGCGATTTGGCATTCGGCAGAGTCCCGTCACGGTCAGGCGTTAACCTCGCCACGATTTGCACGGAGGCGCCAGAACTCATCCATCGCACCAGCGCCGATCCATTCACTCTTCGCCAGGCTGCGCTTGGTTATGGCCGCAAGGTTCTGCGGATTTTCGGCGCCGAGGATCGAGCGTGGGATCTGCCGCCGCCCATCCGGCCAAGCGCAAAGCATGTTCTTTCTGGTTCGGCAAGCTTCCGCTCAAGGTGAGGGGGTGGGCGTTTGCGCACTCTTCCGTAATTCGTCCTTGATGGTTTCCACCGTGAGATCCACAGCGAAATCCAAGACCTTCTTCTGTGTCCACCCGTTTGTATCGACTACCCTGCTGTTAGTTAAACGCGGCGTGCCGCTCGAGCAATCATAAGTGTCGTTGATTTTAGTGTATCCGTCCGGGGTCAAAAAGCTCTTCCAATACAGGGTGTGGTCAACCGTAAATGCTTCGACATCTTCGACATGGTCGGTGGGTTGTCTTGTTTTCCAGTTGATCGTGACGTTCTGGAGTATGTCGCTTTTTGCCGCGCTCCCCCACGCCTCAAAATGAATTTTGCCAAACCGTTCGTCTTTAGTCTGGGAAAGCTCACTCTGAAGGGCTGTTCTGAGTGCAGTCTCCACCTTTGACGAGGTAGATGATGATGAAGGAGTCGAAGGAGGCGAAGTGATCATCTTTATTAAGGAGATGGCCGTTAAGACCAGGACCACTACAAGACAAGAGCCGCCTATGATCAGCGCTGCTCGAAGTCCACGGCGTTTCGGCTTCGGGATTGGAGGTGGGAATGCTCCTAAGGGCGGTAGTGGCGGTAGTGGTGGTAGTGGTGGTAGT
>Ga0209118_1001315_pt1 | contig 11730 bp, 12 predicted proteins | sample BlaSpr_A8_Ref_M1_FD_187988 | JGI IMG/M metagenome (GOLD analysis project Ga0209118, IMG submission 187988) | Forest soil microbial communities from Thunder Bay, Ontario, Canada - Black Spruce, Ontario site 2_A8_Ref_M1 (SPAdes) (version 2) | ecosystem: Environmental > Terrestrial > Soil > Boreal...
AACCTCGCGCTGATCCCGACCTTCGGCTACATCGGCGCAAGCTGGGCCACGGTGATGACGGAGATCGTCCTGGGCATCGTCGGCTGGACTCTGACCGCGCGGCACATCGGTTACGTAGCCGTCTGGCAGCTCAGCTGGCGGGTGGTCTTTGCCGGCCTCGTCATGGGGGCCGCGATCTACCCCCTCCGTAACCTTGCGGGGCTGACAATGGCGATTCCAATCGTGCTCGGAGTGATGGTCTACGGCGGGGCCGTGCTCCTTCTGCGCGCACTGACAAGGGAGGAGATCGACTGGGCTCGGCGCGCATTGGCGGCGGCTCGATGAGCTCTCAACAGTTCTTCCTCAAGCCCCGCGGGGCCATGGAGCCCGTGCCCTGGGAGGAGATAGCGGTCGACGCGCCCGAGGTGGGGCCTCAAACGAGGCTCGAGAAGGCGCAGTTTGTCGCCCTCGACGTCGAGACCACCGGAAACGCTCCGTTCCTGGTGCTCGAGATCGGCGCGGAGCGCTTCCGCCTTGACGGCCCGCTGTCGTTCTTCGACACGCTGGTCGACTGCCAGGCGCCGATCAACCCGTACGCCCATCGGCGCCACCACATCGACCGTTCCATGCTCATCGGGGCACCCGAGTTTCGAGATGCGCGCCGCGCCTTCCTGCGCTTCGCCCATGGCGCGGTGTTGGTCGAGCACAGCCACGACGCATTCGACACCTGGCTCGTCGGCCGTGGACTGGAAAGCCCGCTCGAGCACCCCATCATCGACACCTCTGCCCTGGCCCGACTGGTGCTGGAGTTTCCGAAAGGACAGACTCCGGGACTGGCGAGGCTGGTTCAAGAGCTCGCCCTGGACGTCACGCCGGCACACGCCGCACTCGACGATGCGCGCGCTACGGCGATGGTGTTTCGCGCCCTCATCGCGCGCACGCAGGAGAAGTTCGGGTGGGCGACCGTGGGCGAGGTCCTCGCGGCGCTGCCACGCCCGGTCGTCGACCGGACCGCGCCTAGTCGAAGAGCGTCAGCTGCAGGTCGGGCGCAGGGTGCTCGAGGCCCGAAAGCCCCACCCCGATCAGACGCACCGGGCGTGACTCCACGTGCGACTTCTCCAGCGCCGAACGCGCGGCGCGGAAGATCGTCTCGACGTCGTCGGTCGGGCTCGTCCGGCTCACCTGGCGGCTCACCAGCCTGAAATCGGGAAGCTTCAGCTTCACGTAGATCGTCCGGGCGCGGACGTCCTCAGCCTTCAGCCGCTCGACCACTCGGTCGGTCAGCTCGCGCAGCGCCTTCTCGAGCTCGCCGCGATCGCTCACGTCCTGCTCGAACGTCGTCTCGGCCGAAATGGTCTTGGCCGGCTTGCTGCCGTCCACCGGCGCCCGGTCCCGCCCCTGCGCGAAGCGCTGCAGCACAGCGCCACCCACACCGAGCGCCTGGACCAGGCGCTGAGTCTCGTAGGTGGCGAGCTCTCCGACCGTACGCACCCCCATCGCCGTCAGCCGCTCTTCTGTCTTGGGCCCAAGGCCCGGTATCACATTGATCGGGAGCGGGGCGAGGAAGCTCGCCTCGGAACCGGGCGGCACCAGGTAGAGACCGTCGGGCTTGTGGGTGCTGCTTGCGACCTTGGCCACGAGCTTCGAGGTCGCCCCGCCGACGGACGCGGTGAGACCCACCTCCGTGTGCACCTGAAACTTGATCCGTCTGGCGACATCCTCCCCGTTCGACGTTCCGTGGCGTGTCCTCGCCGTCACATCCAGGTAGGCCTCGTCGAGCGCTATGCCCTCGACGAGCTCCGGCGAGGTGAAGCGGCGGAAGATCTGGTGGACAGCGCGACTGGCGTCGCGGTAACGAGCGCCGTCAGGCGTCACCACCATGAGCTGTGGGCAGATCTTGAGGGCCTCGTGCAGTGGCATCGCAGAGCGCACACCGAATGCGCGGGCTTCGTAAGAGGCGCCCATGACCACGGCACGCTTGGACCGGCCGGCAACCGCAACCGGGATGCCTCGAAGCTTCAGATCGTCCCGTTGATGTACCGACGTGTAAAAGGCGTCCAGGTCGACGTGGAGGATGGTTCGCGGCCAGTTGTCGGGTCTCGGCATGCTTTGTGTCGGGGCCAGTCTGCCACAACACCTTGTGGGTTTCGGCCGCTACACGCGCTGTGTTTAGGGGGAAGGAGAGGCCAGGGCCGCCACCACGTTGGAGAACACATTGGCGATCTGGTTCCCCATGGTGAGCAGGATCACGACGACAACGACCGAAACCAGGATGAGAATGCCGGCGAAGATCGCCACCGTGATCCCGATCGCGACTCCCGCGCCGCCGCCTGACGAGCGGGTGGTCGAGGCGGGGAGGGCCGGCTCCCATGCCTGGCCGTTCCAGTGCCACAGCCTGTCCTGGGAATAAGCCGGTCTCCACTGAGCGCCGTCCCACCACCAGAACCCGTCGGCCGAGAACCTTGTCTGGGCCGCCGCCGGGGGCGGGGCGCCTGGATCTCCCACGATCGAAGCCTAGCGGAGACCCGGAGTCGCGTCGAGTTCCGGTCGACAAGTAGAATCCGGCAGTAGATGAAGGGGGTCATCCTGGCGGGGGGAACGGGCAGCCGGCTCCACCCTTTGACCCGAATCACCAACAAGCACCTGCTTCCGATCTACGACCGGCCGATGATCAGCTACGCGATCGAAGCGCTCGTGATGGCCGGCGTAACCGAGATGATGCTGGTCACGGGAGGCACGCACGCAGGAGAGTTCCTGCGGTTGCTCGGCAACGGGCAGGAGTTTGGCATCGACAGGCTTTTCTACGCGTACCAGGACAAGCCGGGGGGCATCGCAGAAGCGCTCGGCCTTGCCGAAAAGTTCGTGGGAGGCGACCGCACCGTGGTTCTGCTCGGTGACAACATCTTCGGGCGGTCGATTCGCCACTGTGCGGAAGCGTTTGGCAAGCAGGAACGTGGCGCTCGAGTCGTCCTTTCGAAAGAGACCGATCGCGAACACCTGCGTCACCTGGGCGTAGCCCAGCTCAACGGAAGCAGCCGGATCGAGCGGATCATCGAAAAGCCCGAGCACCCCCCGAGCGATTACGCCGTGACAGGCGTGTATTTCTACGACGAAACGGTGTGGTCGGTCCTGCCCAAGCTCAAGCCCTCGGGCCGTGGCGAGCTGGAGATCACCGACGTCAACAACTGGTACCTGGAACGCGGCGTCATGGAGTACGACATCCTCGAAGGTTTCTGGGGGGACGCGGGCGAATCGATGACCGCGTACTACGCCGCAAACGACTTCGTGCGCGCGCATGGCGCGAACGTGCAGGAGGGAGCTTGAAACTGAAGTTGATCGACGGCGTCGTGATCAAGGACCTGGTCACCAACGCAGACGAGCGCGGCTTTTTCCGCGAGGTCATTCGCGAGACCGATGAGTTCTTCGACCGCTTCGGCCAGTGGAGCCATTCTCTGATGTACCCCGGCACCGCCAAGGCATGGCACATCCACCAGAGGCAGACTGACTGGTGGTACGTGATTGGGGCGTTGAAGGTTGCGCTCTATGACACACGGCAAGGATCGCCGACCAAGGGCGATCTGATGGAGTTCCTGATGGGAGACGCCAACGCGACGTGCCTCCGGATCCCACCGGGTGTCGCTCACGGATGCCGGGCGCTCGAGCTGAGCCACATCCTCTACATCACCTCGAGCGTCTACGCTCCGGATGACGAGGGCAGGATCCCGCACGACGACCCGGCGATCGGGTACGACTGGACAGCGGGACCTCCGATCAAGTGAGCGCGCGTTCGCCGCGCCGGCTCCTGGTGGCCGGGGCAGCGGGGTTTATCGGGTCCAACTTCGTGCGCCTCATCCGCGCCACGCGCCCCGACGTACAGGTGACCGTGCTCGACAAGCTGACCTACGCGGGAAACCTGGCCAACCTCGTGGAGTTCGAAGGCCAGCCCGGCTATCGGTTCGTGCATGGCGACATCTGTGATCAGGAGCTCGTCAACTCGCTCGCGGCAGAGGCTGACGCGATCGTCAATTTCGCCGCCGAGACCCACGTGGACCGCTCCCTCATGGATCCGTTCGCGTTCATCGAGACAGATGTGCGCGGCACCGCGGTGTTGTGCGAGGCGGCGCGCAAGCATGATCACCAGGTCTTCCTGCTCGTGAGCACCGACGAGGTTTATGGCGACGTGGCCAGCGGCCGATCGCGCGAGGACGATGGATTGAAGCCTCGCAGCCCGTATTCCGCAAGCAAGGCCGGGGGTGAGCACCTGGCCCGTGCCTACGCGGAGAGTTTCGGCTTACCGCTTCTCGTCACACGTGGGTCGAACAACTACGGGCCTTACCAGTATCCCGAGAAATTGATCCCCGTTTTGATCACCAACGCAATCGACGATTTGTCGCTGCCCCTCTATAACGACGGGTCGGCGGTGCGAGATTACGTCTACGTCGAAGATCACTGCCGCGCCATCGACATGGTCCTTCACGAAGCGCCGATCGGCGGGGTCTTCAACGTCGGCACCGGCGTCGAGACCTCCGGGCTTCAGGTGGCCGAGGCTGTACTCGAGATTGTCGGCAAGCCGAAATCCCTCATCGAATTTGTCGCCGATCGACCGGGCCACGACTATCGCTATGCCCTGGACATCGCGCGGGTAACCGAGCTTGGCTGGGAGCCGAAGACCAGCTTGGCCGAGGGCCTCGAGCTGACCGTCAACTGGTACCTGGAGCATCCCGAATGGTGGCGCCCACTCAAATCGGGTGACTACTGGGAGTACTACAAGCGGAACTACAGGCCCCTTAAGAAGACTTCCTGAACCTTCCGGCGATCCCCGCCCGGTACCACTTCAGGTAGCGAGGGAGCCACTGCCACAGCTGGAACCGGCTCGTGCCCGCGGTGCGGTCGCGCCAGGTCGTCGGCACCTCCGCCACGGTCAGGCCGAGCAGATACGCCTTGACCGTCAGCTCGATGCCGAGCTCAAAGCCTCCCGTCGACTCGATCGTCACCTGGTTGAGCAGCCGTTTGGAATACATCCGGAAGTTGCTGGTGGCGTCGTGAACGGGTATTCCGCCAAGCCAGTGCAGCGAGAGCCCCGCGGCTCGCGACATAGACCTCTTGAGGAGAGGTCCGCCCAGCTGTCGCCCGCCGCGCATGTAACGCGACCCGGCAACGACGTCCGCCCCCGCGCGAGCCAGGTCGTACATCCGGTCGATGTCATCAGGGTCGTCCGAACCGTCGCCCATCGTGATGAGCACGTACTGCGCCCGGGCTGCTCGCAGACCTGACTTCATCGCGTTGAGCACGCCTCGGCCGAGCGTGTTGCGATGGAGGCGAAGCTCAGGCATCTCGGCCTGCAGGCGCTTGACCACCGGGACGGTGGTGTCCTCGTCAAAGTCGTGGACGACGAGCACCTCGAGCGGCCGTGAACGGGTTCGCTCGACGACCCCACGGAGCGTGGGAACGACGTTCTCGCCTTCGTTGTAGACAGGAATGACGATGCTCAGCGCAGGCGTCGAGTCGTCGATCAGATCCGGCCCGCCTTGATCTCTTCGCGAATCCAGGGAATCACCTCGTCGAGCATCTGATCGAGCGAGGTCGTGGCCTCGAAGCCGAGGACCTCGCGCGCCTTGCGCACGTCGGGAACGCGCATCTGTACGTCGTGCTCGTACGGAGGGTCTGATACGAAGTTGAGCGCGCGATCGGATCCGTGCACCTTGCGCCATATGGCTTCGGCCAGCTCGCGAACAGTCGTCGACTGAGCGGTCGAGAGGTTGAAATCGTCGTTGAGGGCCTTGTCCGATTCCATCGCGATGCGGATTCCCCGGGCCAGGTCGCCTCCGTATGTGTAGTGGCGCACCTGGCTGCCGTCGCCAAGGATGTGCAGGGGGTCCTGGCCTTTGAGCGCCTTTTGTGCCAGGTCTGGGACGACGTGGCTCATCGCGAGCTTCACATTCCCACTCATGACCTGGTGGTCGCGCAACGCACGGCGCTCGCCGATGCCGACGCAGTTGAACGGTCTCACGATCGTGAAGGGCAGGCCGTACTGCTCGTGTGCCCCGTGGGCGAAAAATTCCGTGGCGAGCTTCTGAAATCCGTATGTGGATCTCGGAGGCGGGCTGGTGACCTGGGCTCCCTCAGGTGTGGGGAAGATGGTCGCCGATTCGAACACCATGCTGCTCGAGATGACGGTGATCTTCTTCAGCCGCCCACGACGGTGGGCGCTGATCGCGGCATCAAAGGTGGCGGCGCAGATTCGCTCGTTCTCCGCGAGCAGGTCGTACGCGAACTCGTGGAAATAGGAGATCCCTCCGATCATCGCGGCTCCCGCGACGAGCTGGTCGCAGTCGCTCGCGAGCTCGGTCAGCAGCGGCGCGTCCTTGGCGTCGCCCTGGACGAGCCGGTAGCGCGGGTCGTCGTCGAAGCTGCGCTTGAGCGGTCCGTACTTGCTGAAGTTGTCGACCCCGATCACCTCATGGCCCGCGTGGAGCAGGTCGGCGACGAGGTACCCGGAGATAAAACCGGCCGCACCGGTGACCAGGACCTTCAGAGCCGGATCGGTCCCGTGATGCCCCAGATGTCCACGACGTCGCGGCCGGCGAGGTCGAGCTTCTTGTAGGCGCGGTGCGGGGCGGCGATCACGATGACTTCTGAGCTGCGCAACACCTTCTCGAGCGAGTCGAACGACGGGTCTTCGATGAACGGGTCTGTGCAGAGTACATGTGCGCCCTTGAATGCGGCCAGCTTGCGCAGCTTGTAGGCCAAAGAGGCTCGGGGATCGTCGGATTCGCCCTTGAACGCCATGCCCAGGATTCCGATCGTGCGTCCTTGCAGAGGCTTCCGCGAGTTGAGCGTGTCCACTATGTAATTGGGCAGGCCTTCGTTGATCTGCATGGCGGCCTGGCCCATGGGGAAATGGTCAGGCGTGTAGGCCGACAGCTGCATCGTGTCTTTCAGCAGGCACGGCCCGGCGGCAAACCCGGGCCCGGGTAGGTCTGCGGCGCGCGGATAGTCGTGGCGGATGGCGTCGAGGACGTTGTTGTAGTCGACGCCTGAGCGATGCGCGATCTGAAAAAACTGGTTGGCGATCGCGAACTTCATGTAGCGCCAGGTATTCGTGAGCAGCTTGGCGAGCTCTGCCTCGAGCGGGGTGGTGCGAACCGTGCTCACCCCGAGCCGCTCGAACAGTTTGCTGGCCTTCTCAAAGGCCTCATCTGAGGAGGCTCCGACGAGCTGGGGCAGCGTGCGCAGCTCCTCCAGGGCGTGCCCCTCGGCGATGCGCTCCGGGCAGAAGACGACATCGGCGTGGATGCCGGCGGCGCGCAAGCGACGCTCGACCGAGTCCGTCGTGCCCGGGAAAACCGTCGACCGCAGCACGATCATCGTGCTGTTCTTCAGGTGTGGCATCAGCTCGTCGAGCACCTTGTCGAAGATTCGCACCGACGGGTTCATGAACTCGTCGATCGGCGTGCCGATGACGAGGATGACCGTCTCGGTGCTTTCCACGAGGCTCGGGTCGGATGCCAGCTGCAGCCGGCCGGTGGGGAGAAGCTTCTTGAGGAGGGCGTCGGCGCCGTTTTCAAGGAACGGGACGTTGCCGGCTTTGACGAAGGCAACCTTGGTCGCATCGATGTCGTCGATGCCGACCCTGTAACCGCAGTCCGCAAGCGAGAGGGCGAGCGGCAGGCCGACATGCCCGCAGCCCCCGACGATGACCATATCTAAAGGTTCCATGGCGGCCAAATTATGATGGCTCGACCTTTGAGCTCATCTCGGGTTCTGTTGGATATGCGGCCGCTGCAGGGTCCGAGCGCCGGGCGAGGGGTCGGTTCTTACGCGCGCGGCCTGCTCGGCGGGTTGATCGCGGAGGGCTTCGATTCCAGGCTGACACTCCTCCTCGACGCAGGGTTGGACGAACCTTCGTTGCCGCCGGGCCGGTACCAGCTGGCCGGGTCACGCCGCCGCTACCACGGGCAGCTCGCCGGCTATGAGGAGGCGGTTGCGCTCAGGGCGGATCTCGAGCGAATCCGCCCCGACCTGTATCACGCGATCGATCTCCGCCTGCCGGGTCGGTCACCTTGCCCCGTCGCGGTCACCGTCCACGACCTCATCCCATGGGCCTGGGGCGGCCCGAGGATGAGAGGCGAACGACTTCGCTACTGGCTCGGCAAGCGGCTTCTGAAGCGCGCTGACATGGCGATTGCAGTTTCCCAGGCGACGGCCGCAGACGCTGCCCGGTTTGCGGGCGTCGACCCGAGTCGCGTTCGGGTCGTGCCTGAAGCCGCCGACGACGTGTTCAGGCCCCGGCCTGGCGCGCCCGAGCGGGTCAAGCAGCATTGGGGCGTGGAGGCGGGTTACCTGCTGTTTGTCGGAGCGCTGGATGCGCGCAAGGATCCCGCGGCTCTGATTCGTGCGTTGGCCGCCGCCAGGATGATCCGCCCGCAGTTGGAGCTGGTGGTCGCGGGCGACCCGGGCCGCCAGGCTCCACCGAGCATGCCTGGCGCGACATTGCTCGGGCGCGTGAGCGATGAGGAGCTCGCCGACCTGTACGCGGGCGCAGGGTGCTTCGTGTTCCCGAGCCGCTACGAGGGGTTCGGCCTTCCGTGCCTCGAAGCCATGGCGTGTGGCTGCCCAGTCGCCGCATTTCGGAACTCGAGCATTCCAGAGGTCATCGCCGATGCCGGAATGCTCGTCGAAGATGGCGACGCCGAGGGGTTGGGCCACGCCGCGGCGGAAATGATCGGCGAAGCCGAGCGCTGGCAGCGCGCCGGCCTCGAGAGGGCGAAAGCGTTCAGCTGGCGCAAGGCGGCGAAGCAGACGATCGCGGCGTACGAGTCGCTGCTCAAAGAGAACTCATAACCCGCATCCGCCAGTCCATTGCGGGATTCGGGAGCACCACAAGCCCGCATCCACGTGCCACGCGCGTCAATCGAAAGGTGTTAACGGGCACAGTTGGCGTGGCGTTCTGGCGGTCTGATCCTGAAGCGCGTGCCGCGACGACCATTCGTACCGCTCGAGCTCACTCGCGGGCCGTTCACTGTGGCCGAAGCGCGCCGGGCGGGTCTCGCTCGTTGGCACCTGGAGGGGGCAAGTTGGCGCCGGCTAGGAGCAGCCATCTACGCGTGGGCGGGCTTGTCCGAGACTCCTGTCCTGAAGCTAGAAGCGGCCCGACTCCGAATGCCCGCCTCCGCGGCCTTTTCGGGTACAACGGCGGCCTGGCTGCACGGCCTTGATGTCGGTCCCGGCGAGCCGATCGAGGTGACTCTACCGGGTGAGGGAGAAGGCTGGGAACGGTGCGGCGTTAAGGTGCGTCGAGTCGAGCTGGACGACTGTGAAGTGGTGGCGCGGCGTGGGTTCAGGACGACGTCGGTCCTGCGCACCCTATCTGACCTAAGGCAGAGATTGAGCCTGGTCGAGGCAGTTGTGGTTACGGACATGGCGCTCCACGCCGGCTTGATCACTTATGCCGAATTGCGTGAGTGGGTGGTTAGTCACGCAGGCCGAAAGGGCGTGACTAGAGCTCGGCGCGTGCTTGAGCTTGCCTCCGCCGGCTCAGAGTCGCCCATGGAGACGCGCCTTCGGATGTTGTTACTGCTGAACGGACTACCGCGGCCGGAAGTACAGGTCTCGGTTAGTGACGAGTCAGGTTTGTTCGTCGGGCGTCCGGACTTGTATTACCCCGAGCAACGGTTGGGCCTCGAATATGACGGCGAGACTCATCGCGTCAGCCTCGCCGAGGACAATCGGCGCCAGAATCGGCTTCTGCTGGCGGGCGTCAGGCTGCTCCGCTTCACTGCCGCTGATGTGCTGCGTCGCCCGGACAGCGTAGTGACCCAGGTCCGGAACGCGCTTGCTCACCCCAGCTTCAAACCCGCATCCAACAGTCCGGTGCGGGTATCGCGCCGAATTCAAACACGCATCAGACTGTCCGATGCGGGCTTCGGGGTCGGCGAGGCCCGAGAGTCGGGATAACGAACTGAGATAATCGCCGCGATTTGAGCAAGGTTGCTGTCATCGGCGCGGGCTACGTCGGGCTCACGACCGCGGCCTGTCTCGCGGACCTTGGAAACGACGTTGTGGTAGTCGACATCAACCGGGAGAAGATCGCCCAGCTCAAGGGCCATCACGTTCCGTTCTACGAGCCGGGGCTGAACGAGCTTGTCGAGAGGAACGCGAGGGCCGGTCGGCTTCGATTCACCGTTGCGTATGAGGACGCTGTGCCAGGAGCCGATTACGCGATCATCGCCGTCAGCACTCCGGAGGGCGAGGGCGGCGAGGCCGACCTGTCCTACGTCGAGGCCGCGGCGACCTCGATCGCGAATTGCATGGACGGGCCGCTGGTGGTCGTCAACAAGTCGACGGTGCCGCCGCTTACCGGAGACATGGTTTCGAATGTCCTGCGCAAGACGAAGGCCGGCGAGGCGGCCGCCGTCGTGTCAAATCCGGAATTCCTGCGCGAAGGGTCGGCTATCCAGGACTTCATGCACCCCGACAGGGTTGTAATCGGCAGTCACGATCGAGGAGCGGCAGAAAAGGTGGCGCTCCTGTACAGCACGCTTGACGCGCCGATCCTGATCACCCCCAACATCTACACGGCCGAGATGGTCAAGTACGGATCCAATGCCTTCCTTGCCGCCCGTATCTCATTCATCAACGAGATTGCGCGAATCTGTGAGCGGGTCGGCGCTGACGCGAAGCTCGTCGCGGAAGGGATGGGGCTCGACAAGCGGATCGGCCCAAGCTTCCTCGACGCGGGCATCGGGTACGGCGGCTCGTGCTTTCCCAAAGATGTCAAGGCGCTGGCGGCACTCGCGGAGCGGTTCGACTATCACCCAGAGCTTCTTCACGCGGTCATGGCCATCAACCGTGACCAGCGCATGCTCGTCGTCGACAAGCTGCGGGAATGTCTCGAGGTGCTTTCGGGTCGAGTGATCGGGCTTTTCGGCCTGGCTTTCAAGCCGAACACCGACGACCTTCGAGAGGCGCCCAGCATCGAGATCGCCAAGGTCCTCTTGGCGGCAGGCTCAGCGGTGCGGGCTTATGACCCCGCGGCGATGGAGGGATCGCGCCGCATCTTGCCGGAAATCGAGTACATGGATGGCGCTTACGAGACGGCCGCCGGCGCCGATGCGGTCGTCGTGGTCACAGAGTGGAACGAGTTTCGCTATCTCGACCTGGGCCGCCTCAAGCGCTCCATGAGGAAGCCGGTCGTGATCGACGGGCGCAACATTTACGATCCGGCCGTCATGCGTAGCCACGGTTTTACGTATCGAGGAATTGGCCGCGAATAACGACTCCGCAAAGCCTCGCGCCGTGGTCTCCGGGGGGGCCGGCTTCATCGGTTCTCACCTCTGCGCCGCCCTGCTCGACAAAGGCATGCGGGTGCTGGCGCTCGACAACTTCATCACTGGCTCGCGCGACAACCTGGGCGCGCTCGAAGCGAATCCGGATTTTGAGTTTCGCCAGGCCGACGTCAATCAAGGAATCTTTCTCGGTGGAGACGTTCGCTACGTCCTCCACTTCGCCTCGCCAGCGTCGCCACCCCAGTACGACGCCAACCCGATCCACACGCTGAAGGTGGGCACGCTCGGCACCATGAACATGCTCGGCCTGGCGCGCGCCAAGGACGCAACGTTCCTGCTCGCCTCGACGTCCGAGATCTACGGCGACCCGCTCGTCCATCCGCAGCCTGAGTCTTACTGGGGCAACGTGAACACGATCGGACCGCGAGGCTGCTACGACGAGGCGAAACGCTGCGCCGAAGCG
>Ga0209118_1001316_pt1 | contig 11725 bp, 7 predicted proteins | sample BlaSpr_A8_Ref_M1_FD_187988 | JGI IMG/M metagenome (GOLD analysis project Ga0209118, IMG submission 187988) | Forest soil microbial communities from Thunder Bay, Ontario, Canada - Black Spruce, Ontario site 2_A8_Ref_M1 (SPAdes) (version 2) | ecosystem: Environmental > Terrestrial > Soil > Boreal...
CACTACTCCATTGAAGCCTCGATTTCTCCCAATAACTCGCTAGATGCCAACGCCAGCGTGCGTTTGCGCGCGGAAACCGGAACGGAACGCGTTCTCGCTTTCCAGCTTTCCCGGGCTCTGACGATCGACAGCGTCACCGGCGACCACAATGAATCCCTCCCCTTTTTTCAAAATGAGGGCATGAGCCTCCAGGAGCGCAGCGCGCGCGGCAACGACTATCTAGATGTTGTCCTTCCGCAAAGTCCGGCGAAGCATCAGGAATTCACGCTTCATTTTCATTACCGGGGCAACGTCATACAGGACGCGGGAAACGGCGTGCTGTTTGTTGGCGCGAGAGAAAGCTGGTACCCGCACCTTGGGGATAGCGCGGAATTTTCTTCCTATGACATCCTGCTGCGCTGGCCGCGCAAGCTTCGCTTGATCGCGACCGGCTCGAAACTCGAAGAGCACGAGGAAGGCGAATTCCGCGCCGGCCATTGGAAGACGGAGAAGCCCATGTCCGTTGCGGGCTTTAATCTTGGCGAATACGCCTCAGCCTCCATCGCCTCCGGGGCCCATTCCATCGATGTCTACGCCAATCGTGAACTCGAGGAAGATCTCCGGAAGCGCCTGTCCGCTCCGGAGGCGGATGCCCTCTCCTTCCCTTCCGCGCGCTTCGGTTCTACCTCGACGAGACACTCGGTCGTGCCGCCTCCTCCCCCTCCCAGCCCGGCCGACGCGCTCAAGCAACTGGGCAAAGAGATCGATTCCTCAATCCGTTTTTACGAAACATTCAGCGGTCCCTTTCCTTTCCATAATCTGAACGTCTCGCCGATTCCTGGAAACTTCGGGCAGGGCTGGCCCAGCCTGCTGTACGTTTCCACCTATTCCTTCTTGCCTTCGGAGGCCCAGCAGCGCGCAGGGTTGAGCGCCGCCAGCCAGGAACACTTCACCGAGCTGGTTCCTTATCACGAAGTCGCGCACCAGTGGTGGGGCAACGTCGTCGCGTGGTCGAGCTACCGCGACCAGTGGATTGACGAAGCCATCGCAAATTATCTCGCCGTGCTCTTCGCCGACGCCAAGAAAAACCCAGACCACACCTTGCACGTCTGGCTGGCGCGCTACCGCAAGCAGCTCGTTGAGAAATTGCCGGGCGCCACCGAAACAGCGGGAGACATCGGCGCGCTCACACTCGGCACACGCCTCAATTCTTCGAAGTCCCCCACCGCCTACGAGGAGATCATCTACAGCAAGGGCTCCTGGATCGTTCACATGTTGCGGGAAATGCTGCGCCAGCCCGGCGCCAGGAATCCCGATGCACGGTTTACCGCTCTCTTGCAAACGCTCGTGACAAAGTACGCTTACCGCGCACTCTCCACCGATGACTTGCAGCACGAAGTGGAAGCAGTCATGACACCGGGCATGGACCTCGAAGGCGGGCGTTCCATGGAATGGTTCTTCGAAGAGTGGGTGCGCGGGACGGGAATTCCACGCTATCGCGTGGAATTCACGGCTCACCACACGGAAAAAGGCTATGTGATTCGCGGGAAGCTTTTTCAAACCGGAGTGCCGCGCTCGTTCGTCGCCAGCGTTCCGCTCTATGCCAGTGGTACCGGGCACAGCGCCCTACTGGGCACGGTCGTGGCGGCCGGGCCGGAAACATCGTTTCATTTCGTCGCGCCGAATCTTCCGCGCAAAATTGTCATCGATCCTCAGTTGACGCTGCTCTGCACCTCGGAATAATTGAGCCTGCTAATAGCTTGGAACGTAGCAGCCGCGCTGCCGCTTTTACGACTCTCCGCCATTTTCAATTTTGAGTTTCAATCCGGATTTTTGAGCAAAGGGATGGAGTCTACGGGCCGAGCTTACTTGTAACGATCGAGCAGCAACTGTTGTTCAAGGAGCGGACTATCCAGGTTCAGTTCTGCCTTTCCGTCCTCGCCGAAAATGTAAGCGAAACCCAGGGGATCACCGGGAATTCCGCGGAGTAGTCCGGCCTGGACCATCTCGCTCATGCGCGCCGGGCGTTTACCGTACCGCTTCGCGTATTCATCGGCCAGCTCATCGAGCTGCTTGCAGTCTCCCTTCACCTTGAGCAACTGCAGATGCTGCAAGGCATTTTTTTTGACCGAGGGATCGGGTGTCGAATCGTAAATGTCTTTCCACAGAAACATCGAGGTTGCGAATGACTCCCCTTCCGCGGCAACCTTAGCAGCCATCACTCTCATCCACAGCTGCGCGTTTGGTTTCTTGCTGCCTTCCAGAAAAGCATCCGAAGCCTTCTGGTAATCCTTCAGATCGAAGTAGTAGACGAATCCGAGGTCTTCATAGAGGCGCCAATAATCCGGATTCGCTTGGATGCCGCGCTGGATCAGTTGCACCGCCAGGTCCGGCCTGCCCGCGCCGGCCGGCGCCGCCTGGCTGAGAAACATTGCGCCAAAACGATAGGAAATCAGCAGATTTGGGTCGAGCGTCGTCGTAATATCCAGAAGTGGCCAGAGCAACTCGAGATTCGCCTGGCCTCTCACGTGTTTGTTCCCGTAGTATTGCACCACGCGCGTCCAGTAAATGTCCGCCAGCAGCGGCGCATATTCCAGGCTCATCACTTTCACGAGTTTTCCCGAGCGCAGCAGGACGTCGTCGCGCTCCTGGCTTAGCGACTCGCGCTGCGCGTCGATGCCGTGCTGCAGGCGCCAGATGCCTGCAAATCCAAACGGCAGAACCAGCAGCAACACCCACGCGATGGTTTTCTCCGATTTCATTTCAAATTCCGCCGCGAAAACACCGCCGCCGCCGCCGCCAATACGATCGTGCAATAGACCACGGTGTACAGCGTGTTTTGCAAGATCAATGCTCCGGAGACCGCTCGCCCGTGCGCGGCCATGGCCATCACGTTGAAATTCTCAAAATTCGGAAGCAGATAGGAGAGCCATTTCGTGAAGGCGGACATTGCCGGACTCATCACCTCGACCGGCAAATTCCGCAATTCCTGCACGTACAACCCCACGATATAAAATCCCACCGTGAACAAAATCGCCAGCAGTGGCGTCGTGAAGCAGGAAAACAGCAGCGCCAGCGCGACGATCAGCGCGAGCTTCAGCAATATGAAGTACACCGCCACCAGCACCACCGCGTCGCTTCGCTCCAGCGAATGCTTTACATAGATCATCACCAACAGCAGTCCCACTGCCATCGCCGCCGTGTTCACCGCCAGCGTCAGCACCAGCCCAGCGAATTTTCCGAGCAGGAATTCCCATCGCCGCACCGGCTTGGCCAGCAGCGCGTAGAGCGTGCGCTTGTCCATTTCCTTGGATACCAGCGCGACGCCGATGAAAACGGAAATCAGCAACCCGATCACTGAAATGGCGGTCAGGCCCAGGCTCACGATGACCGTCTGCTCGATCCCGATCGAAATCTGTCCCACCGCGACTGCCGCCGCCATCATCAGCAGCGCGAAGAACAGCAGGTTATACAGCACGCGGTCGCGCACTGCTTCGCGGAACGTATTCAACGCCACTACGCCCACGCGCCTCATTTCCCGCTTACCTCAACCGCCGATGCCTGCGCGCGGTCCGCCTCCACCAGGTTCATGAAAAATTCTTCCAGCGTCGCTTTCACCTGGGACACGGAAAGGATGCGCGCCCCGGCTGCTCGCAGTTGTTCGATTGCCGCGTACAATTCTTCCTCAGCCACTTGCAGCCTGTAACAGTCGCCCGTACGTGTCGCCTTGGAAAGCAGCGGCGCATTGCTCGTCCCTCTCAACTCAAAAAGAATCTCCATTCCTTGCGTTTTCATGTCCACGAGGGTGCCCGGCGCGCCAACCCCGCGGAGCTTTCCGCCAACAATCACGCCCACGCGGTCGCACAACATCTCCGCGTCCGAGAGAATGTGCGTGGAAAACATCACCGTCTTTCCATCCCTCTTCAGCTCCAGAATAATGTCGCGCACCTCGCGCCTACCGACCGGGTCCAGCCCTGACATCGGCTCATCCAGAATCACTACTTTTGGATCGTGCAGTATCGCCTGCGCCAGCCCCACGCGCTGCAGCATCCCCTTCGAGTATTTGCGAAGCTGGATCTTGCGCGCGGTCTCCAGCCCCACCTTCTTCAGCATGCGCTGGACGCGATCCTTCCGGTCAGCCGCTGTCAGGTCGTGAAACCGGGCGAAATAGTCGAGCACTTCCGCCGCGGTCAAATAGTCGTAGAAGTAGGGCTGCTCGGGCAGGTAACCGATGTCCCGGTGCATTTCCACGTCGCTGATCGGCTTGCCAAGGATTCGCGCGCTCCCCGCCGTCGGGAAAATCAGCCTCATCAGCAGCTTGATGGTCGTCGATTTACCGGCGCCGTTTGGCCCGATAAAACCAAACACTTCGCCCATCTCCACCTGCATGTTCAGTCCTTCAAGAGATGTTTTTTTCTTGAGGTGCAAGAACCCGAAGGGATATTCCTTGGTCAGATTGTCAATCTCAATCGCTAGACTTGGCATGTATTCATTGTTGACAAGCCGGGATTGACCGTCAATCACCTAGCCGACAGAATGTGCACGGAGAGAAAATACAAAAAAGGCCACGGCTCAGATCAAACCACCCGAAATCAGGAGTCGCCGCGGACCTGCCCGATCTGCACCAGTTCCACCTGCGGGGTTGCCGGCGAGGTCATCGGCATCGGCTGGAGGTTCTGCGGGTCGCGCCAGTTGTCCAGAATGCCCACCTGCTGCACGCACGAAACCGTGCACCGCGCCGCGCAGAACTTCTTGGTGGAGTACTCGCGGTGGCGCATCTCAGGCGTGTACTCCGCCAGGGGAATCCCCGGATACCCGCGCTGCTGCGAGCACCAGTGCACCAGCCCGTCTTCGCAGATATACAGGTACCGCGAGCCCGAGCGGCACCGCCAGTTGTGCTCCCGCCCGCGCGCCACGTTGTGCTGAAACTGGTTGAATCGAGAGAACGACCGCTTCCCCAGCGCCATGACTTCTTCAAAAATTTCCTGCTCGTGGGGTCCCAGCGGTTTCAACTGTCCGTTGTTGTCGTGAATGATCCCCACCGTGCTCGTGAAGCCCAGCTCCACGGCCCGGTGCGCGATCTTCAACGCATCCTCCGGATCTTTCACGCCGCTGCCCAGCACGGAGTTGATATTCACCTGAAACACCGCGTACTGCGACAGCCTCACCAGCCGGCCGTCCAGCGTCTTCAAGCTTTTCTTGGAGACTTCGTCCGGCGCCACGTTATCAATGCTGATCTGCAGGTGCTCCAGCCCCGCTTCGTTCAACCGCTCAATGCGTTCCTTGTTCAGATAGAAACCGTTGGTGATCAACCCGGCGATCATGCCCCGCCGCCGCATGTGCCGAATCACTTCATCCAAATCCGGATGCATCAGCGGTTCTCCTCCGCTGATCGTAATGATCGAAGTGCCCATGTCCGCCAAAATGTCCAGCCGCTTCTTCATTTCCTCCAGCGGCACCGGCTTCGAGAAATCGTCGAATTCATTGCAGTACGTGCACGCAAGATTGCATTGCCGCATGGGGATGATGTGCACCAGGATGGGGTGCTTCGTCGACACGAGCGCTTTCCCAATCATCTTCAGCTCGCGCGCGCGCGTCCGCATGAACCGCAGCCGCCTCCGCAGCCTTGTTTTCGCGCTAGCCCGCACCACGTTTGATTCTTCAGCCATGAAAGACGCAGAATCCCCTGCTGAAAATTATACATGACCGCGCTGAACGCCGCTGCCCCAATGCCCCATTCGTACCCTTGCCCACCGCAAGTCAACCACCCATTCCGGATTCCTCAAAAAAAACACCATCGCTGCCAGCCGTCAACTAACCATCGCTGCTCCTCCGTCGTCAAATCCTCCGAAGGTCGGCGAAGACGAAGAGGTTGCCATGCGAGGTGCCAATGCAATCCCTGGCGTCCGATTTGCGCTATGCGGCCCGCGAACTGCGTAAGCGGCCGGGTTTCGCGCTGACCGCCGTCCTTTCGCTCGCTCTCGGGATCGGAGCTACAAGCGCCGTCTTCAGCGTCATCTACGCGGTCCTGATTGACCCGTTCCCGTACCCCGGCTCCGATCGCATCATGGAGCTTCGCCTGGTGGACAAAGCCGGCAATGACCGGTTTACAGGCTTGAGTGGCCCGCAGATGGATCGGCTTCGCCAAGTCAAATCCCTCGAAAGCGTCGTTGGCATGGATTTTTGGAATCTCACCACCACGGACGGCGACCTTCCGGAAGACGTTCAATCCATCCACATTTCCCCGGGCGCTCCCAACCACTGGGGCATTCCTGCTCTGAAGGGCCGCTGGTTGATTCCCTCCGACGCACCGCCGGGCGAGGAGCCGCAACGCGTCGTGGTTCTCGGTTATCAGTTCTGGCAAAGATACTTCCTGGGCGATCCCGGCATCATTGGCCGCAAAATGCAGCTCGTTCACAAGACCTATGAGATTGTCGGTGTGATGCCGCCCCGGTTCAAATGGGGCGAAGGAGAGGTCTACCTCCCGCTGCGTGTCACGCAAGACCCGCATATCGATTTCGCCGCTTCGCTGAAGCTCCGCTCGGGAGTTACTGCCGCCCAAGCCGGTGCCGAACTCCAGCCGATGCTCGAAGAGTTCGCGAAACAGTCCCCGACGCGTTATCCCGAAAAATTTCGCGTCAGCCTGCGCAGTATTATCGACGTGTACGCAAAACCCCTTGGCCCGACGCTCTATCTGCTGCTCGGAGCGGTAGCTTCCCTACTGCTGATCGGATGTGCCAACGTGTCCATCCTGCTCCTGGCCCGAGGCGCCGAGCGGCAGCATGAGATGGCCGTGCGCGCCGCCGTGGGAGCGGATCGCCTCCGCATCATCCGGCAGTTGCTCACCGAGTCTCTCGCCATCGCTGGCGCCGGAACCGTGCTCGGCGTTCTCCTGGCATGGAAGAGCCTTTCCCTGATCACCGCATTCCTGCCGCAAGGTTCCTTTCCCGCGGAATCGGTTATTAAGATGAACGTGCCGGTGCTGCTCTTCAGTATCGCTCTGGCTGTCGCCACCGCGGTAGTGTTCGGCCTCTGGCCGGCGTTGCAACTCTCTCGGCCGGACATCGCCCGGCTGATGCAAAGCAGTGTGCGGCGCATGACCGGAAACGCCCATGCCCGCCGTACCCACAGCGCCATGGTCGGGGCTCAGGTTGCGCTCACGCTTCTCCTGCTCACCGTGGCGAGCGCCGCGGGCAAGGGTTTCCTCCGGCTCGTGAAGACCGATCTCGGCTACGACCCTGGACGCTCGATGTCGGTCCCGATTCCCATACACGACAACACCCACGTTTCCTGGCAGGACCGCTCCGAATACTTCGAGCAGCTCCGCGCGAAGGTCGCTGCGATGCCGGAAGTCGTCGCCGCCGGCATTTCGACCAACGCCACGCCACCATCGAATGGCAACGATACCAGAATCGAAATCATGGGGAACAACAGGGAAAAGCCGGAGGCGCGCCTCAACTTCGTCAGTCCCGAATACTTCCCCGTCCTCCGCATTCCCTTGGCACAGGGCCGAATCTGGGATCATGCGGAAACCATGCGCGGCGCACGCCTCGCGGTAATCAACCAGACCATGGCGCGGCAATATTGGCCGAACGGCAACGCCATCGGTCAGCAAGTCCGTATTCCCAGTCTCAAAGGTGAGCCGCCTTACTCACCGGCTGCTCCGGGAAGCGAAGGCTGGTTGCAAGTCGTCGGCGTCGTCGCGGATGCCCGTAACGACGGCTTGCGAAATCCCACCAAACCTTCCATCTATGTGCCCTACACCTTGCGGCTGCGGATGTTCACCCAGATTCTGGTGCGCACCCACGTCGCGCCGATGTCGATTCTGCGCGACATTCGCGCCCAGCTCGTTCAAGTCGATCCGGAACAGCAAGTAATGCGCGTTCGCGATCTGGAAACATGGATCACTGGTCAATCCGAATACGCACAGCAGCGCCTTGTCGCTACGCTGTTCGGCATCTTCTCAGTCCTTGCGCTGGCCCTCGCCGCCGTCGGGCTTTACAGCGTCGTATCCTACGGCGTTGCGATCCGCACCAACGAATTTGGCATTCGCATGGCGCTGGGCGCGGAAGCGGCCGACGTCTTTCGAATCGTCATGTCTTCGACGGCTGTGAATGTGGGTGGCGGGCTGGCGGTAGGCCTTCTGCTCAGTATCGCTTTCGACAAACTAGCCACGAAGTGGGTGATGGAAAGCTCGCGCGACCCCCTCATCCTCGCTGGGGTAACACTATTGCTCATCGTCGCCGCCGCGCTGGCCTGTTTCGTTCCCGCTCGCCGCGCCGCCTCCGTCGATCCCATGGAAGCACTGCGCTACGAGTAGCGAGCGTTGAGGATCGCGCACGCAGAACCGGTCTTATGTGGGTAACCCGTCTAGTTGCTGGGAGGGTTTGCCCAATTCGCGGTCGAGAGCGAAGTATCGGCATTTACGTATGCGGTTACCGGTGTGCCTGGCTTGATCTCCGCGTCTTTGCCATGCCTGAACAGGGTGAAAAGGCCCACGTAAGGAACCAACAAAGCCGCGTTCGGTGGTTTCGGTTGCCCTTCCAGCGTTTCCGAACCCCACAATTTCACCACGTTGCCGTTCGCATCCAGAGAGTTCACTTGGAATACAATATTGCCCGGCGCGCCCCCGGCCCCGGTTTTATCAACTTGGGTAACGGTTGCCAGAGCGGGAGAGCCTTTGGGGACCAGCACCATTTCTCCGGCTTTGATGTCTTCCGCCAGCGTCAGTTGAATCTTGTCTCCCACATCCGCTGTCTTGGAATTCACATCCGTGGCAAACACGAGATGCACGGGAGTTCCCTGCCGCAGGATGGCGCTCCCCGTCGCAATCGATGAAGCAACGATCGCGGACGTCGAGGCCTTCGACGGTGGACGTTGCGTCCCATTGATTGTGTATTGGGCACTCGCTACCATACTCCGCCGCACGGTGTACGGCCCGATCGCAATAGCCTGCAGCGTGGTCGTCGAATCAATCGTAACCGGTCCCGTGTACCGCGTTGACGACGTCGTAGGTGTCCATCCATCCGTCGTGTAGTAAATCACCGCTCCGCGCGTCTTATCGCGTATCTTCACCGTCGTGGTCCCCGAGTACGTGCCCGGCTTCACCGAAAATGTCGGCGTAGCGGTAAACGCACAGCACACCGCGGTGTCTTGCGCTGCATTCGAAGCATCCGACAGATTCTGCATCGTCTGCTGCGTCATTTGATCGCTCATTTGCTGAGTGTATTGCTGAAGCTGTACCATCTGCTGCTGCGCCATTTGCGTCGCTTGTTGTGCCCCCTGCTGCGCCGCCTGTGCGGCAGCGTCATCCTGAGCCTGCGCGGAAATAGCGCTCAGGATCAATATCGTTATTGCGAGAAGAGTGCGCATGGGATCGACCCTTCCTCTCTGTGCATATGACGTTTAGAAGCTCTACTCCGTTGCGCCCACGAATTGGTGATTGCTGGCAAGTTTGCAACAGCCTGCTCTCCCCCACACCGCGAGCGTGAGTTTGTCTTTATTATAAGGATGGGCGCCCAGCACCCCAGATGCTGCTCAAAGCGTCTTGCGATAGAGCACGCTGCGCTCGGCAACTTCAAATCCCAGCGCCTCGTGCGCGCGATGCGACACCAGATTGTCGACTCTCGTATCCGATGCCATTTCTTTGCACCCTTGGCTGGGCGCCCAATCCTCTGCCCCACGCAGCAGTTCCGCTCCAATCCCTTGCCGCCGCCACTCCTCTCTGACGTACCAGCCTTCTACATACCCGACGGGATGGGAAGCCTCGCATCCATCAGCATACGAGCGCAGCCCGGCTTCCAAAAAACCTGCCAACGTCCCATCGCTTGTTCTGTGCAACCAGAACCACCGGCGGCATTGTTCGACTTACCCCCGAGAATTAACTCGAGTTCTTGTGCATCCTCATCCGCGGAAGACTCTTGCCACAGCACTGCTCGCAATCGAGCCAACTGGCCCCGACCGGACGGCTGGGCGAATCCGATTTGGGTGTCTCTCATCCAGCCATCCGATCTCCCGCACTGCCAATTCGGTCAGCCATCTGCTATCCCCAAGCATCCAAACGACCTAGCAGTAATCAGTTGACAAACAGTATGGATATGCTATAATGCGAGTATTAGGTTGGCACCATTCATGGGTGCCACACCTCCATGGGCGCCCGCCAAGCGGTTCTTGTCACTCCTTCAAAATTAGTCTACCTACCCTGGTTCCTCTCTAATGAGCAAACCGCGTCCGTAAGTCCTTTGTTTGCCCCTCTTAGAAAGTGTGCACATCTTTCTCATTCCACAGGGTTTAGCTTTTCTTTGTTTTCATACACTTGCGCACTCTTTTGCACTCAACAAGAACTCAACTCTATTGTTTTCACGCGATTCCGCACTCTTTGCCCAAAAAACCCCCGGGGTGGGGGTGGGTTGCCTTTCCCAATCCAGACGCTGGCTTCCCGCGACTCTTCACTGTTTCCACCGCAACCGAGCCGAGCGTTCTGCCCTCAACCAGTCACGAGTCACCAGTCACTTGCTGGTAGAATCTTCTCACCAGCCTATCAAGGAGTCCCCCATGTCTGAAGCAGCCAAGCCAGCAGCCTCCATCCCGACCCGCACCGAATCCGACTCCATGGGCAAGATCGACGTCCCCGCCGACCGCTACTACGGTGCGCAGACCGCCCGCTCACTCATCCATTTCGCCATCGGCAAGGATGTCATGCCGTCTGAGCTGATTCGCGCCTTCGGCATCCTCAAGAAAGCCGCCGCGCTCGTCAATCAGGATCTCGGCAAGCTCCCGCCCGAAAAGTGCATCCTCATCACGCAAGCCGCCGATGAAGTCATTGCCGGAAAACTCAACACCCACTTCCCTCTTCGCGTCTGGCAAACCGGTAGTGGCACACAGACCAACATGAACGTCAACGAAGTCATCTCCAACCGCGCCATTGAAATCGCCGGCGGCGAAATGGGTAGTAAGAAACCAATTCATCCCAACGACGACGTCAACATGTCGCAGTCCTCCAACGACACGTTTCCCGCCGCCATGCACATCGCGGCCGCCTCGGAAACCGTGCGCCGCCTCCTTCCCGCCATCAAAACTCTCCGCGACGCCCTCGACGCCAAAGCCAAAGAATTTGCGGACATCGTCAAAATCGGCCGCACCCATTTGCAGGACGCCACGCCGCTCACGCTCGGCCAGGAATTTTCCGGCTACGTGAATCTGCTCGACCGCGATGGTGGCCGCGTCGCCGTCGCCCTCGACGGCCTTTACGATCTCGCTATCGGCGGCACCGCCGTCGGCACCGGCCTCAATGCCCATCCCGAGTTTGCCGAGCGCGCCGCCCGCAAAATCGCAGAACTCACTGGCCTCCCCTTCCGCTCGCATCCCAACAAATTCGCCGCGCTCTCCGCACACGACGAAATCGTTTTTGCCAGCGGTGCCCTGAAAACGCTCGCCGCTTCGCTCTTCAAAATCGCCAACGACATTCGCTGGCTCGCCTCCGGCCCGCGCTGCGGCCTCGGCGAACTCACTCTCCCGGAAAACGAGCCCGGCTCCTCCATCATGCCCGGCAAAGTAAACCCCACGCAGGCCGAAGCGATCACCATGGTCGCAGTGCAAGTCATGGGCAATGACGCGGCCATCGGCTTCGCCGGCTCGCAGGGTAATTTCGAGCTGAACGTCTTCAAGCCGGTGATGATTTATAATTATCTGCACTCTGTGGAACTGCTTGCCGATGCCTGCAACAGCTTCGTCGAACACTGCGTCC